>Ga0315279_10011818_pt1 | contig 10044 bp, 7 predicted proteins | sample YL17G06_20_MG_FD_203694 | JGI IMG/M metagenome (GOLD analysis project Ga0315279, IMG submission 203694) | Sediment microbial communities from Yellowstone Lake, YNP, Wyoming, USA - YL17G06_20 | ecosystem: Environmental > Aquatic > Freshwater > Lake > Sediment | place: USA: Wyoming | collected...
CCTTCTTTCCGCGGGCTCAGACGGTGGATGGCCTGGGCCACGAGCTCTTTTCCGGTCCCGCTCTCCCCCACGACGAGGACGGAAGCGTCGCTGGTGGCTACCTTGCGCACGATGGAAAAGACTTCCTGCATTTGAGGGCTCCCGCCCAGCATTCCCTGGAAATCCCCTTCCCCGATCTGCCTTTGCAGAAAATGGTGTTCCCGTTCCAGGGAGGCAATGTAGAAAGCCCTCTTCAGCACCACTTTAAGCTCGTCGATCTCGACGGGCTTGTACAGAAAATCATAAGCCCCCTCCCCCACCGCCTTGAGGGCGTGCTCTTTTTCGCCGCGCCCGGTGATGATAATCACTTTGATGAAGGAATCCGCGGAAAGCATTTCGGCGAGGGCGGCGAATCCCTCTTCCACATGCGCCGGCCGGGGAGGAAGCCCGAGGTCTAGCGTGACCACCGGAGGCTGTTCCTTGGCCACGATCTCCATGGCGCTCCCCCGGTCTCCGGCCAGGAATACCTGATAATCCTGCGCCAGCGCCCATTTCATCTGGGTGCGTATGTCTTCCTCGTCGTCGACTATTAAGAGCTTAGGGTGCAGGGGGCTGGGTGCAGGGTGCAGAGCATTCAAAGAAGTTTGATCTTCCATAAACGTCTCCTATCGAATTTTGATGAATTGGTAAAAAGTCGAAATTCCATAGAATTCGTCATTCCGGCGGAAGCCGGAATCCAGTTATTTCAAGATGTTCTGGACCCCGGCTTTCGCCGGGGTGACGACCCAAATGACTTTTTACGAAACCATCAATTTTGAAAAACGATGTCATCCATTTTTATTTATTCGGGTTCGGTGATGAGCTGATGAGGCTATAAAGAAGGCGCGAAACCTCGTCCTGCTCTTTGCCTAACTTTTCAAAAGTCTCTGAATCAATAAGACCGACTAGCTCTCCATCCCTTCCCCTATTCCCGCCCCGAAAGTTCTTGCCGCGATTTCGTCCCAACATTCCTTCCATAAACACTCCTCCCTCCCTGCACCCTGAATTCAAAACCGGCAATCCCGCTCCGAGCGGGACAACTGGGAACTTGCTTTTTTATCCTTTTCATTCCGCAATCCCCATTCCGCATTCCGCAATCTGAAGTCCCTGCCCCCTGCACCCAGCACCCTGTTATCGCCCCTGCCCCCTGCCCCCCGCACCCTGCACCCTATCCGTTATCGGTATCAACACTTTAAAGGTGGTCCCCTTCCCCTCCTGGCTCTCCACTTCGATCCTTCCCTGGTGGGCTTCAATGATTTTCTTGCAGTGGAAAAGGCCGATCCCCATCCCCTGCTTCTTGGTCGTCTGGAAGGGCCGGAAGAGGTGGCGGTCCATGAAGTTCCTGGACATCCCGCAACCGTCATCCACGATGGAAAGGACCGCCCAGTTTCCCTGGGCAGCGGTGGAAACCCGGATGTTCCCCCCGTTTTCGATGGCTTCGTTGGCGTTCAAAAAGAGGTTGGTGAGGACCTTCTGGAACTGTTCGGCGTCCAGCCTTACCTTCGGGAGAGGATGCAAATCGGCGGCCGGTTTGGCCTTGAGCAGCCCTTCCAGGCCGCCCAGGACGTTGCTGACCGCCTCGTTCAAATCCGCCTCCTGGAGTCGAAGCTCCAGTTTCTGGCTCAGGAGCGAGAGGCGGTTGCACATCCCGTTGATTTTTTCCAGGCTCTGCGAGATGGTTTTCAAAGCGTCATTGCGGAATTCGGGGTTGTCGAAATGAACCGGCAGGTTATGGGTAACCAGGGAAAGCCGGGAGGCCAGGTTTTTCAGGTCATGCATGAAGAAGGCCGACATGACCTGGAAAGCCTCCATTTCCCTGGCCTGCTGCAGGCGTTCTCCCAGACGGAGGGTCAGGAGGTTGGCGGCGGCCTGGTCGGCCAGGGTCTTCAGGAGTTCCTGGTCTTCGAAGGGATAGGCTTCTCCCGCGATCCTGGCCCCCACGGTCAGGATGCCCACCAGCTGCCCGGCGGCGCTCAAGGGAACGCAGAGCTCAGCCTTCCCCTGTTTCAGCGACTCGCCCAATATCCGCTTCAGGTCCTCCACCCATCCGTCCGCCGATTCCCGAAGATCCACCGGCTGGGTCTGATGACCCAGCACCTCGATCACCGTCTTGGCCTCTTTTCCGCCGATTTTCGGGTTCTCTCCTTTTCCCGGCGCAAGGGCCGTGGAACTGCCCAGGGAAAGGACTTCCTCCTGCTCGTCCCACAGCCAGATGCTGACCGAGAGGACTTCGAGGGTCTCCGACACCATGCGCACGATGTTCCCGCAGAGGTCCTTTATGCCGGTCAGGGAAGCGGTTCGCTCCGTGAAACTGGCCCAGACCCTCGGGTAATCATACCGGGGCCGTTTGAAATGCCGGCTGATGAGGCGCTTCCTCTGCAGGCGCAGACGATCGGAAAGCAGAAAAACGGCCAGCCCGAGGATGGCCGCAAAGACCAGAAAGGTGATGACCGCGGGATCCTGGGTCCCCCGGAAATAATAGACAACCCTGGCCACCACCGCCACGGAAATGAAATAGATCCCCACCAGGAGGACGGTGACCGAGTTGTAAAGAACGGTGTGGGAAAGGTAGAAATCGAACTTGAGCAGCCTGGCCCTCGCCAGGGACCGGGCCATGAGGATATTGGCGATGAGGAGGGCCCCCGTGTTGACCACCTGGATCTCCACTTCCAGGAGGGAGAAGAGGATGATCTGGCTGCCGGTGTAGATGCGGGCGCCGAAGATGCTGGCCATGCCCAGGACCAGGAACTTGACCTGCCAGCGGGTGTGTCCCACGGAAGAGCGCAGGGTTCTTTCCAGATTCATCAGGACCAGGACCGCCCCGATCAGGCAGAAAACGTGGAGGGCGTATCCCGACCACCCGATGGGGACGAACACCCGGGAATATTCATCATAGATCGGAGATCGAACAAAAATCTCCTCCGGGAATATGATTAAGAGCGCCAGCGGAAGGGCGAAGACGCCGATGATCGTCCATTTCCACCGGCTCAGAAACTCCCGGTAGTTGGCCCGCCCGAAACTCAGGCTGAATAGGAGCCAGATGCCCGGGATCAGGGCGAAGGGGATCATCTGGTAGCGCTGCCAGGGGGTCACCTCGGTGTAGGAGAGGTCGTAGAACATCAACCCGGTCAACCCCGCCTCCGCGGCCAGCGCCACCATGCCCCCGGCGAAAACCCAGTGGACAAAGGACCGCGGGTCCCGGTAGAGGACCCAGACGGCCATTCCCGCCGAGGCGATCGCCGCCAGATAAGAGATGAAGGTGTTGATGTCCATGCCTGGTTAGGGTTGAGGGATCAGGAATCAGGAGTCAGGAAACAGGATTCAGGATTCAGGATTCAGGCGCCAGGAGCGAATCTTTCATTCCGCATTCCGAATTCCGCAATCCGCAATCGGAGAACCAGTAACGTTTTCTCCCTGTGAGCTCTGCGGCCTCAAGCAAAGCGGGCGAGAGCAAAAGACTTTTGTCTCTCGCAGAGCCCGCAGGGATCGCAGAGTTAAAGACCCGCAAATAAATGACCAAACAAATCTTGGCTTTGTATTTTTAACAAATATTTAGGTTTTCTCTGCGAACTCTGCGGCCCCTAGCTAAGCGGGCGAGAGAAATCTTCAGTATTTTTACCCTGTCCTCATTGCTCCATCCTTACGCCTTTTTGCGGAGCAAAAAAAGTGCCACCCCCAGCAGCGCCAGCGCCGGAATGAAGAAAATGAACCCCCCGGACTGGTGAAGGAAGCTGCCGGTGAGAAATTTGGGGTCCACATAGGCTCCCAGCAGGGAAAGGGTGATGATTCGAATTCCATTCTTAAAGACGGTCACCGGAAAGACGAAGACCGCCAAAACCGTCTTCTCCCACAGCTTGTCCAAGAAAAAATGACCCGCCAGAACGCTGGTTATGAATAAAGCCAGGCTCGACCGGATCCCGCTGCAGACTTCCGCCACTTCCACGCTGATCCCCGGCAGGTGAAAGACAAATCCGTCCCGCGTGTAGGGAACGCGGGTCAGGCCGAACAGAACATCGGAAACCTCGGTGGAGGCAAGCTGGAGGGCATAGATGATCTTGTGCAGGATCGCTCCGGGGATGGGAATCATGAAAACCAGGAATAAAAAGGGGAAGGGGTACTTGCGAAAGGCCTCCCAGCCGTAGAGCAGGATGAATCCCCCGATCCAGAAAACAACCGCGGAGAAGACCCAGAGGGCCACAAGGTCGTTTTCGTTGAGTCCGGCACCCAGGCTCATCCCCAGCAAATAGAGGGCAATCCCTCCGAGGACCCCAACGCCCCCCACCCCATAAGCAGGAGAAGGGTTTCCCAGAAGTTCTTTCCTCTTGGAATAAATCAGATAGCCGGTGACCAGGGGGATCAGGACGATATGGGAATAATACTCTCCCCGCGAAGCGGACCCCATCAGGTCTCTGAGCGGCTGAAAGACCAGGGCCAAAGCAACGAGCGTAAAGCCGCCAAAAGCCAGGAATCTCTTATCCATCATCAAGACACATCCCCCGAAAGAAAAAAATGTTGCCGGTTGCCAGTTGCCGGCTAAGACTCGTTATTCGTTACACGTTATACGTTATTCGTTACTGCTTCTCCGTTTTCGGCTTCAGGTTTTTGACAAGTAACGAATAACATTCTTTCCTATCAGCTATGAGCTGTGAGCTTTGATCAGCGAAGCGATCTCTGCGAACTCAATCATACCCGGCTGGATTGCCGGATTGCCAACGCCAGGCGTCGGCGCACATCTCCTCCAAACCCCTGGTGGCCTGCCAGCCCAATTCGCGCCGCGCCAGGGCGGGATCGGCGTAGGAACTGGCCACATCTCCCGGGCGACGACCCACGATTCGGTGACGGATCGGTTTCCCGCAGGCTTGGCTGAAGGCCGCAATCGCCTCCAACACGCTGTAGCCGCGCCCGGTCCCCAGATTATACGTGACCAGCCCGGGCCCGGTTCTCAACTTCTCCAGCGCCCGGAGATGGCCGCGGGCCAAATCCACCACGTGGATGTAATCGCGGACTCCCGTCCCGTCCGGGGTCGGATAATCGTTGCCGAACACCTCCAGCTCTTTCAATTTTCCCACCGCCACCTGGGCGATGTACGGGAAAAGATTGTTGGGGATGCCGTTGGGATCTTCACCGATCCGACCGCTTTCCTGAGCTCCTACCGGGTTGAAGTAACGGAGGAGAGCAATCCGCCATCCGGAATCTGCCGCCTGCAGATCACGCAGAATCTCCTCGATCATGAGTTTTGTCCGGCCATAAGGATTCGTGGGGGATACGGGAAAATCCTCGGTGATGGGGACCGTGCGGGGATTCCCGTACACCGTGGCCGAAGAACTGAAAACGATGGTCTTCACCCCGAATTCTTTCATGACTTCGCAAAGCGTCAAGGTGCCGGTGATGTTGTTGTGGTAATAACGCAGGGGGATCCGGATGGATTCGCCCACGGCTTTCAGCCCCGCGAAATGGAGGACCGCTTCGATTTCGTGGCTGCGAAAAACCGCGGCCAGCGCCGTCCTGTCCAATAGATCCGCGCGGTAGAAGCTCAGGGAGCGCCCGGCGATCTCTTGCACCCGCTTTAAAGATTCCGCCTTGCTGTTGCTGAGATTGTCGACGGCCACCACTTCATGCCCGGCCTGCAGGAGCTCCAGGCACGTATGACTGCCGATATAGCCAGCCCCGCCAGTCGTCAATATCTTCATCGGCCTCGGATTCCTTTCTCCATGTTCCCTGCTCCCTGCGTTGTTGCCGGCCTCAAAAAAGGCGGGCGAGAGAAAAAAGTCTTGTCTCTCACAGAGCCCGCAGGGATCGCAGAGAAGACCCGAATATGAAAACCTATAAGACCTTTGGTTTGCATTTTAAAAATGTTGTGCTTTCTCTGTGGCCCCTGCGGCCTCTAGCGAAGCGGGCGAGAAAAAAAGCCGTTGCCTCTCGCAGAGCCAGCGGGGATCCCAGAGAAAACACAAAAATGAATGACCTGGAAGGCCCAGGTTTTGTATTTTAGAAATATTGTGCATTCTCTGTGAACTCTGCGTGCTCTAGCGAAGCGGGCGAGAGAAAAAACAGGATTCAGGAATCAGGTCTCAGGAGTCAGGAGCGAATCTTTCATTCCGCATTCCGAATTCCGCAATCCGCAATCGGAGAACGAGTAACCAATAACGAATAACGTTTTCCAATTTTTACCGCCTCAAGCGCAGCGCTCCTCAAGGCCGAAGGCCGCTCCTCAAGTCACGTCTTGGCGTGACACTCCTCTTGCGGAGCCCCGGTTGCTTGTTTATACCGCAATCTCTAGAACGATCTTCTTATAATCCACTTGGGGGATTACACGCTTCCGATCAATTTCGGTCGTTTCCAGCGTGACAAGACCCATATCGGACAGAAGCCGCAAATCCTGATTCACGTTCTTCAAATCCCTCCTCAGATGTTTCGCCAGTTCGTACACCGACTTGGGTTGGTGCTTCCGGATGGTCTTAAGGATCAGAAGTCGGTTATTCGTCAAAACACTCCTCATGGTGTCTATGGAGTCGAAGTAGATCCCCTTCTCGCGCTTAACCTTTTTCCCAGATTCAAGCGCTTTCCATGCCCGAGCGAAATCTTGCAGGCTTTCTTCGAGCCCTTTGATGCCTATGTCGATTTTCTTTAATTTCATGTATTCCCTCTTCGTATCCCTCTATATCTCTCGCAGAGACGCAGGGGTCACAGAGAGAAAAAACTTGATGAATAATGCTGAAGTGATCTATGAATGATGAATGGTGAATGAATGGTCAGGTCTTATCTCTGTGTTCCCCGCGGCCTCAAGCGAAGCGGGCGAGAGAAAAAGGTATGTGTCCCTTTGAATTTGTCCGCGATCGGGGAACCTCCCATATCTTCATTTCCACGATGTCCCCCTCAGCCCCCACATTTTTCCGATAGAAGATCAGCCGACTGGGCATATATAAGGTATTTTATACCTCATATCCATTTTTTTGTCAAGCAGCCATTGATCCTGATTCCTGTTTCCTCGATCCTCACTCCTGTACTTCTCAACGAGTAACGAGTAACCAGTAACGATTTTTCTTTTCCTGTTTCCTGTTTCCTGTTTCCTGACTCCTGTTTCCTGACTCCTGTTTCCTAAGTCCTTGCTCTTGTCAAAAGTCAAGACCTGGCCCCTGAGCTTTCTTTATTATGCTGCCACCAGGCTTTTGATCGGGATATGTCCCCGAAAGACGTAGTAGAGAAATTTCATCGATTCACCGAAAAAACTTCGGAAGCCGTCCGCCTCTTGCCACCAGCTGTCGCTCTTGAACCGGCCAAAATAAGGGTATGGAATGATGTCAATTCCGAGATCTTTTCCTATCTTCTTGTACGCCCAGTAACTCCTTCGGGTATGGAAATTCTCGGCCACCAGGATGGCACTTTGGATTTTTTCCTTTGATAGCCGGGAAAGGACAAGCCGGGCTTCGTGGAGGGTGATGGGATGTTCCCGGGGGACTATCAATACACTGACCTGATCCCTGGGGAGCCCCAAATCGGCTATCTTATTGATCAGAAGGAGTTCATAATCGGAGGGCAGGCCAAGGGGCCTTTCCTCGGAGTCTTGGCAAACCACCACCAGCTTTTTGGCTCTTCCCGCAGAGATCAACCCCATCCCGGTGCGGACGGTCCGTTCATTTATTACCTCTGTTCCCTCCAGGATTACCGCGTCCGCATTCCCCGTTCTCGCGGGAGCCAAATATCTCCCTCCGGCGGAGAGAATGGCCGGGTAAAAGAAATAGGCAAGGAGAGCCCCAGCAGCCAGAAAAGTGATGAAAAAAATGGCCGCCCGCGATACACGCCCATCATTAGCTTTTTCATTTTTCATTGACTTCAAAGATTAGCCAACTGCCAGTAGTTGAAAGGAAAAAGCTGCTGATTTTAGATCTTAGCGCTCACCGTTCTGTTGACCAACGAGTAACCAGTAATGAGTAAGGATTTTCAATCCGCATCCCGCCTGCGGATCCCTTGGCTCCCTGCTCCTTGCTCCCTGCTTCTTTGACCGGCCTCAAGCGAAGCGCTCCTCGAGTGCGACTTGGCGCACGGTCCTCAAGTCACGCCTTGGCGTGACGCTCCTAACGAATAACGAGTAACCAGTAACGACTTTCCCTTCCCTTTTTCCTGTTTCCTCGCTCCTTGCTCTTTGCTCCCTGCTTCGTCGGCTGGCAACCGGGAACTCGCACCGTGGAAAATAAGTAATGTGTCCCCGGAATTCCCACACCCTCTCTATCACCATATAAGCTCATCGCTTCGCCCCCATTCCCCCAACTGCTTAAGAATACAAAACTGACCTAAATAATTACGGAGACTTATGCCTCTGAAGGTGTCCGGTACCGTGCCCCGCTCGGTACCGTGCCCCGCTGAAGGTGTCCGGTACCGTGCCCCAAGTGCGGCCCGCAGCAGTATTTATGGAAATATTCTATAGATATCCTTACGATGGGCGATACGTTGGCAAATGATCGAGCTATTTTGCTTGTCTATGGTAATACCGATTCTGAAATTGCCGATCCGAATTTTGTATTTATTGGGATATCCGGTCATGCGCTCAAGATATCCCAACGAAAATGGATTTGCAGTCAGCAGCTCTCCAAACACAATACCTTCAGCTTGAGCTTGTATTTCTTTGGGTAATTCAGAAAGCTCTTTTAGAAAACGCTTGGTATACTCAGCATTGTCCGGTTAGGAAATTGCAATGAATGTATGAGTCAAAAACCGTGAAAAATATTTTGGCGATGGTGTCACTTTTGTCTTGACATCCAAGCAAAAGTTTGTAACCGCCACCTCGTAACTACTTAATATTAAAGGAGATTACGAGGATGCCCTACACCATCAAACCAGAGAGCAAAAAACAAAGAAGAAGAAAAACACCATCGTTTAAAAAATTGACCAAACCCGTGAATGACTTCATGCCAAACATTTCGCCCCTAAAAGCCCGAGGGAACAAACCCTTGCAAATGACCTTTGAAGACCAACTCAACTCCCTAATTTACTTTCACCTCGAAGAACACTCCTCGGGGCGGCATCTTCTGCAAGCTCTGAAAGAAGACGATTTCGCCCGCAACGAAATCGCCCCCCAGGAGGGGATCGAAAAGAGCAGTTTCTTCGAAGCCATCAATACCCGAGGTCTGGAACAACTCCTGGAGGTGTTTGAAGCCCTTTATCCCAACGCCACGCGCATTCTCCCCCGCAAATACAGGAACCTGGGAGACCTGGTCAGCATTGACGGGTCCCTGATTGATGCCGTTCTCTCCATGACCTGGGCCGACTACCGGGAGGGCGCTAAGAAAGCCAAAGTCCATGTCGGTTTTGATCTGAATCACTCGATCCCCTCCCAGATCTTCCTTACCGCGGGCAAGGCCGATGAGCGTCCTTGGGCCCACAAGATCCTAGCGCCAGGGCAAACCGGCGTTCTGGATCGGTACTACCAATGCCATAAGAACTTCGACCTCTGGCAGACCGAAGGAAAACACTTTGTCTGCCGGATTAAGGCCGGTACGAAGAAAACGTGTATCCGCCCCCTGGAAGTGAAGCCGGATCACTTCATCTTTTATGACGCCATCGTTCTCCTCGGAACCCCCGGTGTAAACCAAACCGAAAAAGAGGTGCGGGTGATTGCCTACCGGATTGGCTCCAAAGAATACTGGATTGCCACCGACCGGTTTGACCTTTCCGCCGAGCAAATCGCCGCGATTTATAAGCTCCGTTGGAACATCGAAATCTTTTTTGCCTGGTGGAAACGCCATCTCAAAGTGTATCATCTGATGGCCAGGAGTTGGTATGGGCTCATGGTCCAGATTCTCGCCGGGCTGATTACTTATCTCCTTCTGGCGATCTATTGTCATGAGCAATACCAGGAAAAAGTGAGCATCAAAAGGGTCCGGGAGTTACGGATCAAAATACAAAATGAAGCTCGCACGATGGAGCTTACGGACCTAAAAAAACAAAAGCGAACCCATAATCAATATTCAATCTCTGCAAAAACCTAACCGGACAATGCTGAATAAGAATAGCTTTCCCGCCTCCAAA
>Ga0315279_10011819_pt1 | contig 10044 bp, 7 predicted proteins | sample YL17G06_20_MG_FD_203694 | JGI IMG/M metagenome (GOLD analysis project Ga0315279, IMG submission 203694) | Sediment microbial communities from Yellowstone Lake, YNP, Wyoming, USA - YL17G06_20 | ecosystem: Environmental > Aquatic > Freshwater > Lake > Sediment | place: USA: Wyoming | collected...
CTGGTGGCGCGCTGACGGAATCTTCAAGCTTTTGATCTCACGTTTAAGCCTTATCCCAAGCAAGTCAGGGGTAATACTGATAAATTCCATAGCAACACAGACGTGACCCACAAGGTGATTCGCTCAGTTCCTTGTCCAAGTCACTCCTGTAATTCGACACATTGTTGTTTTCTTGATTTAGTTAGACCAACACTCCCTTCTACTGGTTTAATCGCGAAAAAGAACCTCAATTTTTTAGTCTTAGACAGTTGTATTTCTGCGAATCGGGGCGCATTCGGTCAATTCAATAAGGATAAAACTGACACCTCTGAAACGTGTAGTGTCTTTCTATTCTAGAGGTGTGTTCGTTTCAGGTTTGCGCGGAGAAGTTCATGAATAGTCATTTCCGTTGCTTATACGCGTCAAATCTTGCAGAAGAGAATCCAAAATCTAGAATTATGGATTCGTTATGATCCTGTCAGAAGATAGCATGTATGCAATTAGAGCAGATGATAAGAAAACGAAATGGTAAAGTTCTTTGATGGATCTTCTCGCAAAAGAAAGCCGAATTTGTCCTACTGCAGCTCCAGACAATTTAATAAGTATGTTAAATCTAGATTTTTCCCATTTTTTTAGATGCTGCTGATAGCTTATCCCCGTGAAAATCGCGTGTTTCAAAATATAGACTACATGCAATCTTTCAGGTGAGATTTGATGATAGACCCTTGCATATGGATTATAGATAAGTCGATAGCCTTGTTGGCGGAGATTTCTGCAAAAGTCTGTGTCTTCACCACCGAACAATAGGCTTCCTCTTCTCCCTAGCTTGGTTTCAAACCTTGCGGAATCAAAGGCAGTCTGCCTGACCGCAAAGTTTGAGGTTAAGAGAGCTTCCACAGTTCTTATCTCACTTCCTATATCAAGCAAGCCCAACGCTTCTTCTACAAACAACTCTTTTGGAATAGGACTTGCTGGCAGAACAGAACCTCCCACGGCAATCACACTTTCGGATGAGAAGTGTGCCAAAAGCTCCTTAAGCCATTTCTTGTCGACCAAACAATCATCATCAGTATACACAATTATTGTTCCTGAAGCCCTGAGAGCTCCCAAATTCCTTGCGATCGCAACGCCTGGCGCTCTTTCGACAATAAATCTAACTTCCGGAAAGAATCTTTTCACCATAATGTCAGTGCCATCTACGGAACCCCCATCAATTACGATAATCTCAAGTCGAGACCGAGGATATTCAAGTTTCAGAATTGATCGCAAACACTCTTCGAGTCTTTTCTTCCTGTTGTACGTACACACCACAATAGAAACTAATGGAAATGCTGTTTTGGTGGCCATCTTTTTCCCTGTGCCATAAGTATCAAAAAGTCTCACATAATAGCATTTAATTCACCTATATATGGAGCATTCACCATTTGAGTACACTTGATCCTTACTTTCGAGGAAGAAATCAATCGAAGAGGCATTGTATTGAAACAGATTCTCACCTTCTATTATCCCGTTAACAACATTAACGCGTCTGAGATAAACAAACCCCTCGGAAGGCAACGTGTTGTTGGATAGCACTTCCACGTTTTTTGCGAAAATCAAACCATAACTAGCGAGGACGTGGTACTTGGATATGCTATCGGCATAGATGGTCACGGCTGAAGTGTTAGTATTGCCCGGGAGCCATGTCGCACTCATGACCTCCTGTTGAGTGACTATGTTGTCATAGAGCCAAACCTCATCTCTTAGTCTGTAGATGCTCAAAGGAATGCTCCAAGAACGAACCCCAGTTATTTCATAGACAAATCCCGTCCCAAAGAGAAGACTGGGGATCAAAACCCCCAGCGTAATGATTCTTGTCATTGTTTTCTTACTTATTTTCCTATGGACACTTAGAACGGCATACCCTCCAAGTATGCAGAGTGGACTTGCCAATATCAAAGTAGTCTGATAAAATCTCGTCATCAGGAAAGAACTCGCCAAATTGGGAACAACGACATTCATTCCTAGCATTATCATGCTGACAAAAGTCATCAATGTATATTCCTTTTCAAAATTCCATTTTCTGTTCTTGATCAGATCATAAACACATTTCACGAATCCAATCAAGACAAGGAGTTCTGTTGTATAGACAAAAATCCTGCCAATTTGATGGACGTAAGAAACAGCTGTGGTCAAACCAAGGCCTGATAGAACCTGCTCACCTCGCGATTCGGGAGAGAAAAATTCGCTTAATAGGTTGGCGAATACTCTTGAAAAAGTATCCACGAATTCACTGAACGTGACCGCACCCGATACATAGATAAACCATCCAAAATTAAACGTCGCGTAGCTGATTACAAAAGGTAAAGTGATTTTGTTGCTCTTTTTCCGCAGGACCATCAACAGAATCAAAGTCATCGTAATTATGAACAAGAATATGTAGGACAAGGAGTAATGAGATATAACTAGGGCAAAGCTCAAAATGAATAAAGCCAACTTACTGCCAGAGGAAAAAGAGTTAGTTCTGAATATTATCAAGAATATTAAAACAAGGAAGAACGCGGCAATTATCTGCTTGTTAGATCCCCACCCTGCAATTCCCATAGATATTGTTATGAAAAAGAAGACGGATAAGAAAGCCGTCTTTTTGTCAACTTGAGTGCAATACAACTTGTAGATTCCCAAGCTTACGAAGATTGCGAAAAAAGGAAAAATCAGCTTGAAAAGTAGACTGTCATCGATCCCTAGGATTTGGGAATATATCACGGGCAATATAGTCGTACTTATGGCTGCATTAGACTTGAGGGTTTGTATGTCAATACCACGGATCAGTTGCGATGTCCAGTAACCGTTTATCTTGGCCAGTTTAAATGCCTGAAACTCATTATGAGAATCCCAACCGGTAATGTAGTTTGTTATCAATGACGCATTGGCAAAACTCATAAGGCCGATGACAATCGCCGCGATTATAATGGGATAGCATTCTTTCAAAAGAGGTTTATCACTCATGACAACAACAGCAACGACTGCACAAACCATAGCGATTGCCACAAGCAAGAGTGAACTGTTGCCACAAACATTGACCATGAAAGTTCCTATTAAGCCCACGATAGGAAGCACTAAGACGAGTATTATCAAGTAGTTGAAAGTGAAATCAACCTTGGGCAATAGTATTTCCTTGCGATTCACAATTGCAAAAAAGACAAACAGCACAATACTTAGAGTCAGAGTGAAAGGAACGATGGATAAAGGTGCCGAAATCCCTGCAAATGGATAGAGCCAATTAACAACCAGACTTAGAAGCATTAGAAAAGCGAGACTCAGACCTAGTGATAATAGCAGCATCTCAGTTCTATCAAGTTTATCAATTCTTAGAAGGCGCAGAAGAAGAAAACCCGGAACAAAAGTCAGGTAGATAAACGCAGAAAACTGCCTAACCAAGAAAATATCGAAAGCCATAGAAATGTAAAAGACAAGGTGCAATAAGATGAAAAGCAATAGAGAATTGCTACTTGCCGATCTTCTTAGCGACATTTTGTTTTTCTCCTAATTCCGGTAAGTGCTTCTAGCAAGGAATCCTGATTTGTGCAATTTTGCGATGACTCTTGTAATAAAGTTTCGGCAAGCGATTCTAGGTCGTTGCGCGCAAGAGAATTTCATAGACGCGATGCAAGTGTTCTGACGTTTTTTTCCAGTCGTATTTGTCAATGACGAGATCTCTCGCGTTCTTCCTTAGTTTATTCGACAATGTGTTACCTTTCAACAATCCGATTACTTGGAACGCGAATTTTTCCATGTCATCCTCAATAACCACGTGCACTCCGTTCTTGACATCTAAACCCTCCACACCCACACTAGTCGAGACTACCGGAAGACCGCAAGAAAAATACTCAAGAATCTTTAATCTCGTACCAGAACCATGCAATAACGGAGCAACAGCAACGTCAGAAACAGCGAGAAGTTCAGCAACGTTATCAACAACTCCGGTAAAAGTCAAATAAGGCAACTCCATCCTTGCAGTTCTCCCGACCATTAGAAACTTGACATTGCCAACCTCTTTTTGGATCCGCGGGGCGATTTCTGAGGCTATCACTTGCGCTGCTTCTTGGTTAGGAGAATACTCCATATTACCGACAAAAACAACTGTCTGAAAATTCCTCAAACCATACCGGTCCTTAATACGCCTTACATCTACCGAAGGATTGAAAGCGTCCACGTCCACACCGTTAGGTACGACATGAATTCTGTTCCCCGTGACTCCATAGGAAACCAAAAGCCGCTTCTCCTTTTCAGAAACAGTCAATATGGCACTTGAGAATCGGTAAGCCAATTTCTCCAGAAAAGTCTCCAAAACCGCACGAACTGCGCTCGTATGCTTCAATCTCAGAGCCTGAAAAACATCATGACAATCCACAACAATCGTTTTCTTCAGCACTCTAGAAATTATAGGTATTAAAAACCCGCCTCCCTCTTGCTCCTCTATTTGCACCACGTCAGATTCGAGTATCATTCGGCTGACCTTTGTTATGAAACCAAAATCATAAAAGAAGAGTGATGTCGGCCTCGATACACCTACTAGTTTACTGAAGACTCCAAGGACTGCGGGCGGAAATGTGCCCTTTATGCTATGAACCGTGAGCCCGTCAACTTGCTTGTCAAATGAGTTCCAACCAGGAATTACTACATGAACATCGTGACCTAGCGATGCCAAGCCCTTTGCTAAATTGTAAATGCGCACGGTCGGACCCATGTCCCTCAAAAGCAGATCTCCAAAGAAAGTCAGAATGTAGATTCTCATTTTTCCAAGCTCTCTTGATTGGATTATTCACCTGCAACAAGTCAGTGCCAGAAGCTCACGTTACCTTAGTTGATACGAACTGTCTGGAGTCTAGACGCGCTTTGGAAAACCCTGCACACCAAGCCATCATCTTGAAAGCAAAGTGAAAAGGTAGCAAAAGGACAGACTTGCAGCTTGTTATTCTATAGGCATCAGGAATTTGCAGAGCGCCAGCAACAAAACCCGCAAGCGGATTCATCCGACTAGGAGAGAATATTCCGCGGTTCTTGCAATAAAGGTCATGATCACCATAGCCGTACCAAAAATACTTAGCCCATAGACTCTTCCAAGTTCTAACTCTCCTTTCAAAAAAAACAGCAGGACTCCGATCAAGAACCCAGCCCGCAGCCCTAATCCTGTATGCGACATCTTGGTCTTCGCCAGTTCCCTTCAAACCGCTATCGAACCCTCCCACTTGTCTAAGAGCTTCCAAACGGAAAATGGCCCCACCAGTTCCTGGAAGTTTCGAGTTAACCGCATCGAGTTAGGAATCGTAAACCATGAAAGGAGCATTTTCCAAAGCTGCGACTGTGCCATCTTTTGCTGTCCGTCCGTATTTCGCCTTTGCAATGCCCACTTTTGGGTTCAGCTCCATAAATTCCACTTGTTTTCTCACGTGATCAGCGGGCAGTATCATGTCACCATCAACCCATATGATGTACTTCCCTCTAGTGTTATTGACTACAATGTTTCTGGCGGGACCTAATCCTCGCCATTCAGTATGAAATACTCTTGCAGCTATATCCATTCTTGAGACATATGCCTGTATTATAGCCAAAGTGTCATCCTCACTTCCGTCGTCCACAAAAACTATTTCCAACAACTCGGGCGGAAAATCCTGATCAATTATACTTTCTATAGCCTCACAAATTGTGGATGCGCTGTTTCTGACGCATACACCTATTGTGACCTTTAGCTTCATTGAACGACCACATGCCTTCAAGAAACCAGTTCAGCCCTCTTCTATGATTGGGGGAATAACATCACCAGACAATTTGCCGTACGCTTTCAAAAGCCAAAACTGCAGACCCCACCAATACCTAGAAGAAGTGAAATTCGCCTTCGGAAAACCCTTCTTAAAATCCAAGACATCTGCACCTCTGGTAAATATTCCCTGAGGATTTCCCAGTTTCTCCTTAGTAGCGATTTTCAAAAACTTGACAGTCGTCGGCTTGCACCCCATTATCTGAGATGCAACCCAATCCACTGAAAATGGATCTGCGCCAGCCATGATAAGCTCCAGCTTAACGGGAAAACGTCCCAAAGCAACCAACCCATCAACAACCGTAACATGTGGCCTCAGAACCTTGTTGATCCCTACGATAGCTTCATCCAGGAATTCATGATACACAAACTTCCTCGGAAAGCCTATGCAGCCAAATACATTCTTCATAGCGCAGGTTATCCTCGTAACTCGCATTATCTTCAGCTTCGGCACGTTGACGAACAAGTCAGTTTCCAACAGAAGCTTGGGAACCTTGAACGATATTTCACGCTTGCCCACCCGAACCGTCTTATCAAGAAGAACATCTTCAGAAAGATTAAGAAGCTTCACCCCCTTTTCCCTAGCCAGCTTCTCATATCCCAAGATTGGAAAAGCATACTTCGTCCGCATCGCGGAAGCATCAGCCTCAACAATCTTAATATCAACATCTTCACCATACCTCTCCCGAACGACATCTATGACTCCACCAACCACTACAGGGTCCGTAGTGTACCCCGTAGCCGCATCCCAATAGTAACACAAGTTAGGCTTGACAACCACCGACTTGACAGAACTGCTGAACCTAAAGCCTGCAAGCTCCAAGGCTTCTGAAATCGAATCCTTGATTTTCTCTGAAGAATTCTTATGCGAAACTAAACTGACAAGGCTTCCCATCGAATCACCACAACTGCCTAAAGACTGCTGCGATATTTCTCGTAAGCCTCATGAATGATCTTGATGGTCTCTAAACCATCAACTGCAGAAACCAGAGGCTCAGAATCGTTTTTGATGCACTGGAAGAAATGCGCCAACTCCTTATAGTAAGATTCGTAATAGTAAGTGTAAGCTAAGTACCGAATTTTCTTGCCGACGATCCTTCTGGCGAGATTCCTGCTTCCCACCTTCAAGGCGTGCAAATAAAGATTATGCGGCACGAAATCGTCACTCGACAGATATCCCGTGCTGCCATGAAGAATCATCCTGAAGTTAAGCTTCGGAAAGATAGTCTGCTGATACCAACCAACGTTGATTATCCCCCTCGTAGAAGAATCAGAACGCAACAACACTATAGCACCGTCCTCAACCGGAAGACTAAGCTTGTAGTTCAAGTGAGAAAAAACGACGCTTGCATCCCCCGCAAAATAGCGGAACAAATCGATCAAGTGATAACCAATATCAAGAAGAGCCCCGCCCCCAGACTTTGCTGGATCAAACCACCAATCAGAAACTGGAGTAGGAACCCTAGGATGTGCGAAAGGACCGTTTATAACCTCTTCAATCGTAGCCACCTCCACGTTCCCGATAACCCCCTTATCCTCAAGCTTCTTCATTTTTTCAACGGCATCCATAAATCGCATCGAATGTCCGGGAGTGAATTTTCTGCCACTGCTTTTCACCAAATCCACGATTTTATTGCATTCTTCAACCGTGTTAGCCATCGGCTTTTCCATAAACACATTCAAGCCAGCCTCCAACGCTAGCCTAGCACTATCAAGATGCAGGAAGTTGGGTAAAGAAATCACAACCGCGTCAATCTCAGAAGAATGATTCAGCAATTCATGATAGTCAGCATAGACCTTAGAAACCCCAGCGGATTTTGCTTTTCTCAAGGCTTTCTTTGATTGATCCGAGGCAGCAACTACCTCAACACCATCCATTTTCAAGCAATTCATCATATGAAGCATGCCCATTCTTCCAAGTCCAACAATTGCCACTTTGATCCTCATGCTTTCAAGACCCTCCTTTGAACCTTATTCATTCCATCCAATTTTCAGCGTCCTATATCAGCCCGCGTGTGCGTAACATCTCTTCATTGAGCAAGACTCTGTCTGCTGGCTGTTTCCAAACCAGAAATCTCCTATTGAAAGCCGCAGCGACGATGGAAAAGAGAAGCACAAAATAGTTCTGAAGAGATTCAAGCAGGTAAAACCCGACCTTGGGGATCAAAAAGACTGAGAAGACCAAAGCAAGATAAGGTACACTCAGCAACAAGACAATCGTTGCAGCTATAAACGCAATGAATACCAGCGGACCTACAATGTAGGTAAAGACGCCTTGAACCACAACCCTTTTGGAACCCTCGATGCGACCTTTAAACAGCAAGCAAACATATCTCCACAAAACCCGGACGAGCTGGTTCGACCTCCTTACTTTCATGCTCATTTTCTCCTTCCATGTCGCAGGAAAGGTCGTGTAGAAACGAGCCTCAGGAACAAATATGGCTCTGGACTTTCTCTCGACTAGCTTCACTACTGTACCGCAGTCGTCGGAACCAGTGTTGTAAGGATCAAACGATTCCAGAACTTCCCTTTTATAAGCGCTAAAGCCTCCCTCGAAAAGCAGGGTTGAGCCGGTCTTAGATTCGCCTAGCTTCAGCAAATTCATCGAGTTCAAGTAGGTCTCTTCGGTTCGAGTCACCCAAGACTGATGCGAATTCAACAGCAGCTTCGGACCGGAGATTGCTCCAACACCCGGATCAGCCAGAAAAGGCAGCGACATATGTAAGACATCAGGTGGCCAGAAACAGTCAGCGTCAGACACTATGACTACGTCGCCGTCGCAATGACTTAGAGCGAAGTTCAGGGCGCTGGCTTTCCCTCTTCTCTGTTTCTCGATCAAAAGAAGAATGTTTGCTACAGAATTCCGCTCAGCAAATTCATTTACAAGACCTACCGTGTTATCAGAGGAATCGCTATCCACTACGATTATCTGAGTTAAGTCTTTCGGATAGTCAATTCTAATCAAATTCTCAAGTTTGAACCTTATCACGGTTGCTTCATTATACGTGGGAACCAAAATCGACACTTTCGGCATGTAGTCCTTGTTGACTCTCAGTCGCCAGGGTTTTGCCGCTGCTCTTCTCATCAGAACAAAATGCAAACCCAAGATTCCAAAAGAAAAGAAACCAAGCGCAACCCACAGCAGCACAATCTCAACCATAACAATCCCGTAGAGTACTCAAGCTGTTTTGGAGGGGCGTTCTTCGGAATATGTCGGCTCGCTTTGGCTCGGCTTTATCTTGCTTTTTCCAAAAGCTTAGCCGCTTCCAACGCATGGTATGTTAGTATCATGTCTGTTCCTGCCCTCTTGATAGAGTTCAAGGTCTCCATGAGCAACACCTTCTCATCCACATGTCCATACTCGCCGAGCAGCTTTATCATGGCATATTCTCCACTTACTTGGTATGCGGCGATTGGGATTGCAGGATACTTTAGCTTGACTCTAAGGATTAGATCTAGGTTTGTCAGAGCAGGCTTCACTATGATCATATCTGCTCCTTCGCTGATGTCAAGGTCTACTTTTTGCATGAACATCTTTTCGTTGATAATGTCTGTTCTGAACTTACTTGAATCGATTCCGCGTCGAGGAGTCTTGGACAAAGTCATAGCTTCAAAGAATGGCTGGAACAAGCAGCTGTCTGTTTTTACGTAAGTCATCACAGCTACATCTTCAAATCCTTCCCTGTCCAGTGCAGATCTTATGTGTCTTACTTGCCCATCACACATGGCCGCAGGAGCGATAACATCAGCTCCAGCTTCAGCGTGGATTGCCGCTATCTTGCCGAGCATTTCTGCCGTTTTCTCATTCAAGACTTTGCCCTTTTCGCTGTAAACGCAAAACTCTGCAACAGTATAATCACATAAACAGAGGTTAGAAATGAGAACCAAATCATCGCCAAACTCCTCCTTCAATTTTCTAAAGACCTTGCTGTGGAAACCATTCTTTTTCAAAGCTATTGAACCGTCAACGTCTTTCTTCTTCAAAACGCCGAAAATCATCACCGCGGGAATGCCAAACCCTACTGCTTGTCTGCAGACTTTGACGGCATCCGCCAGAGAGAGATAATATTGCCCTTTCATGGACGGGATTTCGAACCTTTTTCCATCTTCTCTGATGAAAATCGGATATATCAAATCGCTCGCTGTCAGTTCCTGAGGTCTGACTAATCGGATCATTTGCTTTGATTTCTTGATTCGTGTCGTTAGATGCATTGCTGAAGATCTCCGACTCATAACTTGTTCCGTTTTACGTATTAGCTTTATGG
>Ga0315279_10011820_pt1 | contig 10044 bp, 11 predicted proteins | sample YL17G06_20_MG_FD_203694 | JGI IMG/M metagenome (GOLD analysis project Ga0315279, IMG submission 203694) | Sediment microbial communities from Yellowstone Lake, YNP, Wyoming, USA - YL17G06_20 | ecosystem: Environmental > Aquatic > Freshwater > Lake > Sediment | place: USA: Wyoming | collected...
CCCGGTACATCCGGCAATATGGTCATACCCCATCGCCACATCTGTTGGCAGCGGGCCGGCGACAAAAAGCGGGAACTTTGCCAGCCGTTTGTGATATTTCACATATTGAGCAATTTTATCTGCGCGGACATGCCCTCCGGCACCTTCGATTATCACCTGGACCCCGGCTTCATGTGCCCTGTTTGCAAGTCTGATATTCTCGCGGATCTCCTCAACCTGCGCCCTGTCCCGTGCATCGTGGATGCAACCGCTCCGCATGGTGTTGCCAAGAGAGAGAACAATATCATATTTTTTAAGGATCGAAAGAACCGTGTCAAAATTTTCGATGAAGGGGTTGTCACACGCATTGAGCAGCATATACGCGCTGGTAATCGAGCCCCCTTTTGAAACCACACCGAGTATCCTTTTATTTTTTTTATATGATCCCAGAATTGAATGAGTGACGCAGTGAAGAACAAACGAGCTCATACCTTCCGCCGCTTGTGCCCGGATCGTCCTGATAATATCCTGCTCCGTCATGTCCCTGATGCCAATTTCAGAAGCCGTCTGGTAAATAGGGACTGTCGTGATGGGGAGGGCCGTATGCGTGAAAATGAGTTTTCTGGTGCCAGGGATGTCTTTGCCCATAGAGAGGTCACTGATCGTATCCGCCCCGTACATCTCGGCAATTTTTCCCTTCTTAATCTCCTCCTGCGGGTCGTCTCTGTCGGATGACGTGCCGACGTTGACGTTCACCTTCGTCCGTAACCCCTCGCCAATGCCAACAGAGCATCTCCCCCGGCTCATGATGACGACACTTCCGCGGGCGATTCGCGAAGCGATGATCTCCGGGCTGATCCCCTCTTTTTTTGCCACCGATCTGCACTGGGGGGTAATCTTTTCGGCTCGTGCGCGTTCTATCTGTGTTTTCATGGGTCACCGGTTGCAGGGATTGTAACTTGTGCCAGTATTGTTTTAATACCATCGATCCTGACCGCTGATGGGCTTCATTACCAGGTGCGGATCATTTAATAAAAAGACCCGCAACTCATCAGGATAAAAGGAATATAGGGTAAAAATGTAAAAAAATCCGCTCTTGTAGAAATGCTTGAATGATAATTCTGACGCTCTTGGGGGCTACGGCATTGCCTCCGCCCCCGCCGCGTGGGCATCCCCCAAGTTGCGATACCCATAAAGCAAATTTGAACGAAAGATTGAATCAAATGAGGTTTTCTATAGAGCAATTATTTGTATAGATTAGTGAGATATCTTTTTCGTTTGGATAGAAGATTAGATAATTGGGTGAATTGAAGTGGTGGTGAAATTTCTAGAAACAACTGGAGTGACTTATGAATTAACTGAATTAATAAAAAAATCAAAGGAAAAATTGTGGTTAGTGAGCCCATATATCGAAATCAATGATCAGATTCGAAGTCACATTAGGGGAAGCGATGGAAGAAACGTTGATATCCGTGTAATTTTTCGAAAAGACGCAAAAATTAATGCCGATGATCTCAGTTTTTTAAATTCGCTTAAAATGAAACACATTTTCACTTGTAAAGATTTACATGCGAAATGTTATCTTAATGAAAATACTGCAATTATCACATCTATGAATTTATACGACTACTCTCAAACGCATAACAGAGAGATAGGGATAAAAGTCGATAATAAAGAAGATCCAGTTTTATATAAGGAAATATACGACGAAATTATCTCCATCACCGGAGTTAGTGAGACATTTCAATACGAAGTAAAAAAAGTCGAGTCTGAACCCTCAAAGGAATTTAGAAAACAAACACAATCCGTGTCAGGAAAAAATGCTGGTTTTTGTATCCGTTGCAGAGTCCCAATGGGACTCAATCCAAACAAACCTCTTTGTTCAAATTGTTATCCAATTTGGGCTAATTTTTCCAATCAAGATTATGAAGAAAAGTACTGTCATATTTGCGGAAAATCATCAACACAATCTTATGGAAATCCTGTGTGTAACAATTGCCAAAAAAAATTGAAATAATAATCTTCTTTTTGTTGAAAATGGACCCGGCGGGATTTGAACCCGCGGCCTTTACGTTGCGAACGTAACGATCTACCCCTGATCTACGAGCCCACACAAAAAAAATGATTGTTGAGATCAGAGAATGATCTCGATATCTAATTTTTCTGCCAGTTCCTTATATCTGTTCCTGATGGTGACCTCGGTCACGCCTGCGACCTCGGCGACTTCACGCTGGGTGCGGCGCTCGCCCCCGAGAATGGAGGAGATGTAGATCGCCGCAGCCGCGACACCGGTCGGACCCCTGCCACTCGTGAGCTCGCGCTCGCCTGCCTGCCGGAGGATCTCCACCGCACGGGACTGGACCTCGCCCTTGAGGGTGAGGCCGGAGCAGAATCGTGGCACGTAATCGATCGGGGAGGTCGGGAGGAGCTTTAAGCCCAGTTCGCGGGAGATGAACCGGTACGTGCGCCCGATCTCTTTCCGGGACACCCGCGAAACCTCCGCGATCTCGTCAAGCGTACGCGGCACGCTGCACTGCCGGCACGCTGCATAGAGCGCTGCGGCCGCGACACCCTCGATGCTCCTGCCCCGGATCAGGTTCTTGTCCACCGCATCACGGTATACTACGGCGGCAGTCTCGCGGACGTTTCTCGGGAGACCAAGCGCCGACGCCATGCGGTCCAGTTCCGAGAGCGCGAACGCGAGGTTGCGTTCGGTCGCGTTGGAGACGCGTATCCGGCGCTGCCACTTGCGGAGCCGGTAGAGCTGCGCACGGTTCTTGGACGAGATTGCCCGCCCGTACGAGTCACGGTTGCGCCAGTCGATCATGGTGGAGAGACCCTTGTCATGGATTGTAAAGGTCATCGGGGCACCGACCCTTGATCTCTTCATGCGCTGGTCGTGGTCGAATGCACGCCACTCAGGACCGCGATCGATGAACTCCGCATCGATCACAAGCCCGCAGCTCTGGCAGACGAGTTCCGCACGCTCGTAGTCATGGACAAGCTGCCTGCCCCCGCACTCCGGGCAGACCGTTTCCGTGTGGTTCTCAGCCTTCTTTTCGTGCTCTTTCACTTTCGTGCGGGTCTTGAGGGCTTCCCGCTCATTCTGCAGTATTTTTAGTTTTTCAATTTCCATTCACATTCACCACGTACTATTATTTCCTGTGTACAGGACGGTACCCCTTTGTGCCGGTTGCTGCCTTTGCATACAGTTTATCATTGGGCTGGATGTCGCACCGCCCGCGGCAGATGACGGTGGCATAGGGGGCTTTGATGTTCCCGAAGATATCAACGATGGTACCGACCGGCTGCATTTTCCTGTCGGTGATTTCGCTGTACAATCCGGGGAGCTGGGCGGCATCGCACTGGATAATGAGCATCCGCCTGCCGGGGGTGCTCATCGCTCGACCAACCACGTTCACACAATAACCTCGGAGAGATACACGAGTGCCAAATTAAATTAGCAATTTATATATCAATGCCTGTTCAGTATTTAAACGTTTCGTGAAACTATAAATAATATTATCAGGAAGAGAGGAACCAGTCGATATTTAAAGATAGCACGTCGCGGGATTCCGCGTCCGTGAGCCCGGCCCCTTTTGCGACCAGAATCCTTGCGCGCTCGTCCAGTAAATCGTACGGGGCATGGGCGTCCGAGTCCACTACAATCTGGCATCCCGCCTCGCGGGCGATCTGCACGACGTGCCCGTTGGTCCGGTTGTGCCCTCCCCGTGAGGTGATCTCAAGCGCGATGGAATGTTGTACCGCAAGCAGGGCGTCCTCGATCGCGATCATCCCCGGATGCGCGAGCACGTCCACGTGCCTGCAGCCGCACGCGGCGCGGTTGGTGCCCGGCGCCACCGGCTCTACAGGTGTCTCACCGTGTACGATCACAATATCAGCTCCCGCCTCCTTTGCCTGACGGGCAAGCTCAGCGATCTGCGCCGGCGGGACGTGGGTGATCTCGACTCCGCAGAGAAGCTTCACGCCGAAAAGCAGCGCAGACTCCTTCACAGGCAACAGAGATGCAATGACTGTTCCCGCATTGGAAGTGTCCACGTGGTCGGTGACCGCGACCGTCCCGTACCCGAGCACTGCCATCCGCCGTACGAGTTCGATCGGGAGCATTTCACCGTCCGAGTGGATCGTATGCGTGTGCAGGTCGTACATGCCGCTCATTTCTTACCCCCCAGATATTGTGCAACCTTTTTGATGAGGGCTTCCTTTCCCTTCTTCCATTCGACGACAACCCTGCCCTCGTGTCGCTCCCAGTGGGCGGGGTGGTGCTGGTCCTCGGCGCGGTATTTAAGCCCCGACCGCTTCAGCGCCCGTTCGAGATCTGCGAGAGAAGGCGCCTTAGCCGTCTTCTGGTGCGGCACCCGCCGCCCCTGCCTGCGTTTCAGTGCGGCGTTGAAGTAGCAGGGGTACAGCATGCACTCGTCTGCCATTGCAGGATGGTTTGTGTGTTAAGGTATAAACACTGCACGCTCAAACCTTAGAGTATGCACCATATCGACGTCAGGATCGAAAAGGATGTCTACGACGTCAACAATCAGATTGCGGATCACAACGCAGAGCACCTGAAGGCGCATGGCGTTCGTGCATTTGACCTTCTGGGCGCGATCGGTTCGGGCAAGACCGCACTCATCGAACAGCTCGTCCCCCTGCTCAATAAAAAGGGAAAGCGGGCGGGAGCGATTGCAGGGGATGTGTACGGGGACGATGATTTCAAACGGATCAAATCCCTTGGCATCCCTGTATATAACGCAAATACCGGCAAGGAATGCCATCTCGATGCCCACCTCGTAGAGCACGCGATCGATCACCTGCCGCTCGATGAGATGGACCTACTCTTCATCGAGAACGTGGGCAACATGGTCTGCCCCACCGACTTTAAACTGGGCGCGGAAAAAAGGATCGTGATCGTCAGTTCCACTGAGGGGGACGATGTGGTGAACAAGCACCCGATGATGTTTCGGGACTGCACGATCGGCGTGATCAACAAAGTCGACCTTGCGCCGCTGGTCGGCGCCAACCTCGACCGGATGGAGTCGGACATGCACCGGTACAACCCGGGCATGGCGGTATTCAGGACAAATTTAAAGACCGGTGAGGGTATCGCACCCCTGCTTGACGAGATCCTCCGTTGAACGCAGCTGTTAAATAACTGGATAGGGAATATATACAGCACGCTCTTTTAGGGGAAGTTCCCGAAAAGACTAACAATATAACGGGGTGTATTCATGCTCTGGCAAGGGATATCAGTTCGGAAGGTAACCGGCGGGAGGATCAGTCCGGCGAAGGGAAAGCGGAGGACCGAGATCGGACTTGCCCCCGCGGATACCCATATCGGTGAGGACAAGAGAAAGATCGAGCGCACAACCGGCGCGAACGAAAAGGTGCGTGCCCTGCGTGCACTGTACGCGAACGTGACAAACGCATCAAACGGTGATACAAAAAAGGCAAAGATCGAAAAAGTTGAGGAGAACGGCGCAAACCCGAACTACGTCAGGCGAAACCTCCTCACGAAGGGCGCGATCATCAAGACTGAGATAGGACGAGCCCGCATTGTCAGCCGCCCCGGACAGGACGGCGTCATCAACGCGATACTGCTGGAATAAATCCGCCACCGGCCCCCCTCTTTTGAACCAGCACCTTTTTTCTCTTGTATTTCCCATAGAGGAGCTATGCGAAGGATCTGTTATCGGTTCCCGCAGAAGGTTGACCTCTCGTTTGCGATGGGCATGCCGTTTCTTGAAACGCTCAGACACATCGTTTCACTGGACGGCGCCGAAACGACAAAGGCATCAGGCAAGGAGCTTGTCAAGGTCACGACCAAGGTCGAAGTGGCGATCGACCGCGCGACGTTCGGCGACATTACACCCGAGCTGCTGCGCCCCGGCACGATCACTGAGGCGGCTGACCTGCGCATCTCGGTTCTTGCGCTTGCCCTGCGGGGTGGTGGCAAGGTGCCGATTGCAAACGATGCGTTCTTTGTCCGCTTGACCGACCGTGTCTCCCGCACTGATGTGGATATCGCAAAGGATGGCAAGCCCGGCGGGCTGGATGCACTGGATATGAAGAACCTCATTCTCGGTAAATAGGCTTGACGTTTCGCATCACGGTCGCGGCACCGTTCCGGCATTCGAGAAAGACGGCGATGCGCAAGAACGAGCTCGTCTATTACTATGCGCTCGACCGCAAGTGGATGAGCACCGAGCAGGCAAACCTCCTGCTAAAAAATGCGGAGGAAGAAGGGCTGCTTGTGCAGGACAATGGCATCTACAGCATAAACTTCGATATTTCCGGCGTCACTATCCCCATCGGGTTCAAGCCCACGTCGGCAATTTTTGAAAAAAAAGACCCGTTGCAGGAAGTAATCGGGCGGATTGCAAAGGCGACCGGAACGCAGGATACCGATGTGGTTGCCGAGATGAACAAGCTCATCAAGGATGGCTTTGACGGCAACCTGCTGCCCGAAGCGGCGATTGCGATCATCGCACAACGGCACAAGGTCCCTTTCGGGGACAAACTTGAAGCGCTTATTACCAGCGTAAAAAAGAATCGTTGATGGGTTAGTATTACTTCTTTTTCTTGGGCGATCTCTCTTGGGGTTTCTCAGCGCCCGCCTTTTTGTCATCGGCAGGCTTTGCAGGGAAAATCTCTTCGAGTTTTCTCTCTCCGTAGGCAATGATCCGGGTATTCACCTGGACAAAGTCCGCGGTGATCTCTTTTGACCGCAGCATCTTCCTCCGCCGCTGCCCCTCCATCTTGGGGTGGTACCCGGTCGTGCCGCCCGCGACGAGGAGCATCTTTCTCCCTGCGCCCGGCAGGCTCTTGTTTGCCGGGGTGCCGGTGCGGTCTGACCCGCCCGTGATCTGCACCTTGTAACCTGAAAGCCCCAGCGGACCGGCGTCCACTTCGTCACCGATCTTTCTGCCGACGAGTGCGCCCGCTGCACCGGCACCCGCGTCGACATTATAGGCTCGTCCTGTCTTTGGGTCTGCAACAACGACCTTGAACTCCACCATGTGAAAACTCCTGTAATTTCCTGCCCCATACCTTGGGTATTGTTCATCTCTTGGTTATCGGCGCTGCCGCGTACTCATGAGAAGTACCCACGATATATGCCGGGCTCGCTATTAAAGCCTCCCGTCGTTGTGAAAAACCGGCACTCACTTTCCCCAGAAAGGATCTTCCCTTCGCCGCATTAACGCGAATTCGGCGAGCACTTCCTGCGCCGGGATGTTGAGCATCTTTGTCATCTCGCGCTCAAGCACTTTCACGTGGCGTTCCGGGATGTCCACGTAGAGGTCGTCGCCCACGCTCACCTGGCGCCCGACTGTCGCCCCCTCAATCGAGATCGCCACCTCCTGCCCTGCATCAGCCTCGCGGATGTTTTCTCCCCGCAGCTGCATGGTCTTGAGGTGCCCAACCTTTTTTCCGTCCGGCGTGACAAGGTCGATATCGCTGCGCAGTTTGCCGCCGAGCACCCGCACGCCGACCACCGCAGGGTTGCTCTGCCGGAAGACGCAGTCGGGGAGCAGCCGGATCTTTGCCGGCATCACGACATGCTCGAACCGTTTTTGCTCTGAAAGGCGCTTCTGCTCGTCCCGCCATGTGACATACTGGTCAATCAGCTGGTAGATCACCTTGCCCTCGAAGACTTTCACCTGCGTGTAGAGCGGGTTCTTGATCATCTCCGCGGCATCGGGGAGGATCTGGGTGTTGAAACAGAGCAGGGCGCGGTAATAGGGGTTTTTGATCGTCTCGGTCTCGATCAGGTCGTGCCGGCTCACCGGTCCGACGTCCGCACGCATGACGCCGAACCCCTTTGCCTCCAGTTCCTTGCAGAGCGCCTCGAGCGCCCCGATCGTGTCCGCCTTGATCACGAGACCATCGCTTGCGAGGTTCACATGGATCTCGCTCATCTCTTTTATGATCCGTGATTCGACCTCCTCCCGGTTGTTACGGATCACGAAGAGCGGCGAACCTGCGATCACGCCTTCAAGATTTGGTGCCGTGACCTTGATCCCGGATGCGGCTGCGACTGACTTCACCCGCTCGAACCGGTCCTCAACAAGAATCTCCTTCATCGGGCGGGGTTTCAACAGCGACCGCACTTTCGTGACCATGACTCCGTCTTTTCCTGCGAGCGCGATCTCGTCTCCGATTGAAAGTGTCCCGTCATACAGGATCACATCCAGCGTCGTCCCCAGCCCCCGCTCCTCTTTTACCTCGAGCACGGTGCCGGCGCCCGGGCCTTCGACAATGAGCGCAAGCTCCTGCCCCATGTACCGCTGGGCGAGCCCGATCATGACAAGGAGGAGATCGGCAATCCCCTCGCCGGTATGGGCGCTCACCGGCACGATGGCGAGGTTGCGCTGGAAGTCTGCGACGCGGTCGAACCGGTCGGCGGAGAAGCCGAGTTCGCCAAGTTTCCCGACAATCCCGTAGGTCTTGTTCTCAACCTCGCCTTTCACCCGGTCATTCTGTTTCGGGAACGATGAAACGAATGTCTCGTTTACAAAAGGCCGCCAGCCATGGATACGGTCGATCTTTGTGGCTGCGATGACAAACGGCGTCCTGCAGTTGCGCAGGATCTGGAGCGCCTCGATGGTCTGGGGCTGGAATCCCTGCGTAATGTCGACAACGAGGATCGCCATGTCAGCGAGCGCACCGCCGCGTGCCCGGAGGGTGGTGAATGCGTGGTGGCCCGGCGTATCGATGAAGAGGAGTCCGGGGATGTTGATCGGCACCTTCTCCATCGTGCCGCTCATCGACCGGATCGATTCGATAGGGACGAGCGTTGCGCCGATATGCTGGGTGATCGCACCCGCTTCGGAAGAGACTACCGACGATCCACGGATCCGGTCGAGAAGAGAGGTCTTCCCGTGATCGACGTGCCCCATCACGCAGACGATGGGAGTCCGGATTCAGCGCCATTGCCACCACCGGTCCATCGCAGGACACGCATCGCCGGTGCAAATCCCTGTTGCCGCACAGAGAAAAAGGTGCAGTCCTGTGATGTTATGAAACTACGGACAAACCGTCCATGCCAACCTGATATGTACTGGACATGAAACACTATTAATAATCACCGGATAGGCTTTGCGCATTCTCCTCAAGCAGTTCCCCCACGGGTTGCGGTCTGACAATCCCGCGATATCCCCATAAGGCATTGATAAGGATACTTTAAAGAGAAACAATGCCTAATGTAAGAGGGACATCTGCCAGGGTAGGGTAGTTGGTTATCCTAGGGGACTGTGGATCCCCCGACCCGGGTTCGAATCTCGGCCCTGGCCTAATTACCGTTGGTTGAAGTCTAATTCCAATTTTGGGCTTGATTTGCTCGTTTTTCAGATTGTCTTTTACACATAAAAAGAATAGGGGGTCTATCCCGCGCTGCCCGCATCTGAAATGTATTGCCCGGATGGTCAGACTGTACTGCAGGATTGAAGGGATGTTCATCCCGTGTGCCTAGATGTGCCCGGCTGTGGGATGATGCTGCCGGATTGATAACACACTGCATTCCCGTCCGTTCTTGCCATTTAAAATCGGATTGTGATATCCATTTTATGTGAAATAGGCAAAGAGATCGAGTTTTCTTTAGAACCCAAAATATAATATTCCATAAACTAATCAGTCACCTTGTGTATCCCTATGGATTTCATTGATGAGATTAAAACACATGCAAAAAAAATCCCAGCGCTTAAAGAGCAAATTCAGGGAGAGGAAGGGACGAAAAATGCTCTTATTATGCCATTCATCAAAATTCTAGGATACAATGTTTTCGACCCAAATGAAGTGAATCCAGAATTTACGGCAGATGTTGGTACAAAAAAAGGTGAAAAGGTCGATTATGCAATAATAAAAGATGGAAAGCCATGTATTTTGATTGAATGTAAATCAATTAATTCTGATTTGAGTAAGGAACAGGCATCACAATTATTCAGGTATTTTTCAGTAACATCAGCGAAAATTGGAATTCTTACAAATGGAATCATTTATCAATTTTTTACTGATCTTGATGAAAAAAATAAAATGGATATCAAACCATTTTTA
>Ga0315279_10011821_pt1 | contig 10042 bp, 8 predicted proteins | sample YL17G06_20_MG_FD_203694 | JGI IMG/M metagenome (GOLD analysis project Ga0315279, IMG submission 203694) | Sediment microbial communities from Yellowstone Lake, YNP, Wyoming, USA - YL17G06_20 | ecosystem: Environmental > Aquatic > Freshwater > Lake > Sediment | place: USA: Wyoming | collected...
CGACTGTGGCTAATCCGCAGACTGACGACTTGGTCGACTTTTCCGGACCCCATTGCGACCGAATCCAGATCAGACTGTTCGCAAACGAGATGGCCGAGTTCCAAGCTCTGGAGGCTGGATTAATCGACGTGACCGACTGGCCAATCAGTCATAACTACTACGTCGCATGGATGAACGATCCGTTGCAGCAGGACATTGCTGTCGTCAACACAGGTCCAGAGTTTGGAATGTATATTCTGGACATGAGACTCGACAACAGAACGTTCCTAGACCCACCGATGAACACTTATCCAAACCCAGCCATGACCACACCTTTCGGCAACCCGATGGCTGACGTGTGGCTCAGAAGAGCCATAGCTACCTGCGTTGACCGCAAGCAGCAAGTGGAGCAGGTAGTGAGCGGTGGCATTCCGCCTTGGCTGGGTGCCCCAATGTATACTCCACTGAGCTCCGCTTACGGCGACTGGGTTCACCCACAACTCAACCCAAACGGCACCCTAGCTGCCTACACGTACGTGAAGCCAGACGGCACGGCTGACGTTGCTAAGGGCAACCAGTTCTTGGACTACCATGGCTACAATATCTTCGTTAACGGCAAGAGAACAAAGAACGGAGTACCCTTCACGATCAAGTTCTACATCAGAGCAGACGATAATTTCAGATACCGCTTTGCCACATGGGTCATGCAACCGCGCCTGACTGAAGCCCCGCCGAATGGCCTCGGCCTTGATGTCCAATTGCTTGGTTTTACCAGTGCTGCTATACGATCTGAAGTCATGGCTGCGAAGAGGGGACACATGTACACTGGCGGTTGGGCTCTAACGGAAGATCCAGACCACCTGTACTACCTGTTTCATGTAGACAACTACTGGCACCCTGGAAGACCGCCAAACTTCATGTATTACCCAGGCGACGCCAACACCTACCACATAACAGGCGGAGGCACATACGACGGCAGAAACTATGGAAACGACCTAGTTCCTTATGGCGCTCCTGCTTTGAACTTCTCGGACCCAGACAAGACGTGGCTCGCAACAGAGAATGTCTGGGAAAACCCGCAGAACTATTGGTCTTGGGAAATGATGACCGCCACAGGCTATGGTCGAGCTTTAACAAGCACTTACAAATCTCAGGAGGCCTTAGCTTACTTGGTGTGTGGCGAGCCAATATGGGCTGCTGTAAGTTACACAGCTTTCCACAGACGGTACGTTGGAACACCAGGCGTCCAAGACGAAGAGGACCAATGGGAAGGCCAACCATGGAAGGGTGTTGTAAACCAGAGAGGTTTCGGTGTATGGAGTACAATGTCATTTTATGACATGCACCCGGCAAACGCGTTATTCGGCGATGGCCAACACATGACTGTCAGATGGGGGTTCAGAGAGCCGATCGTAAACTTGAACCCGATCTATGCTGAATGGACTTGGGATTGGTATGTGCTCAACCAATGCTACGACAGCTTGATAGATCTTCACCCATACAAGACAGACGAAATCAAGTGGCTAGCACACAACTGGTCCATCGGCACGTGGAATTCATCGCAATACGGAACGTGCACAAAAATCACCTTCAACTTACGCCATGACGTGCTCTGGTCCGACGGCATGCCATTCACAGCGAGTGACGTTAAGTTCACCTGGGGAGGACCGCTTGTAAAGGATTCTTTGTCTTGGTGGCTAGCAAACAGGAAACTGCCACCTGCATACTGGTCGACGCAGGTTGCAGACATCGTGTCGATTTTCACACCAGACCCGTGGACAGTGATCGCCTACTTGGATGTTTATTCCTACTTTGGCTTGCACAGCATGAGTGGCTTCAATATAGTCCTACCAGAACACGTATGGAAACCTATCGTCTCAGGCAACGATCCAGCACACCCAGATGCGACAGACCCGTGGAACATGCCATGCATCGCCACCGGAGGCTACATAATCGACAGCACAGCCGACCCCACACCGATAGGCAACATAACGTTACACAAGAACCCACTGCACTTCCGAATTCACCCGACCCAAGCACCAAAGGACATACCAATAGACATCTGGACAACGCAAACCTCAAACGCCACCCGCCAAGTAGGCAACACGCACTGGATATACAAGAAAAAAGGACAGACTGGAGCAAGCGTTCACGTCAAAGTGTACCTACACAACAGTTACGTCTATGAAGACGGCTTCAACAAGAGCAACGTTCATACAAACACGACGTTTGACGGACACAAAAACGCCACATTATGGATATGGAACGGTCAAGGATGCCCGAACCAAGAGGAGAACTACGTGCTCTACAGAACACTTGCAACAAACGTGTCGTTTGCTGCACCTTTCTGCACTACGGAAGTAGAAGAGTTTGATGTCGACAATCTTCCAGCTTGGTGGTACTACGTCAAGATCAACGCTGTTATTGAAAGCCTTGAAGTTGACGACGCTCCAGTGAACCCATCACAGAATCCATACAACGGCATGCAACTGACTTACAAGGAGAAAATGATCATCACAAGCAGGTACGACCTGAGCGGGATGTTCTGGAAACCCTGTCCGCCAGCGACACCACAGTACCAACCCATAGCCGACCTGAAGACAAACATAAAAGACACATACGCATGCGCCCAAGCTTTCGGTAGCCTACCGGGATACCCGAACTGGAACCCCCCAGCAGACGTCAATGACGACTACAAAATCGACGTCAAAGACTACTACAGCATCAGCCAAGACTTCGGCTGGACCGCACCAAACCCACTAGGCCCATAAAACAACCAACAAAAAACTTCCCCTTTTTTCATTTACATTCCACGACAGTAGCAAACTCGATAAAAGAAGCTGAAAGTACTCCGCAACAACATGCTAGAGACAAAGCCAGAACTTATTACCAACAGTCTTGCAGTTCGTTGATCTCTGATACAAAGGATTTGGAAATGTACGATTCTGCAAAATAGATCCTGCACGTAAGGAGTATGTCTTTTCCTAGAGTGCCAGAGACTCTTCTATGGGTATGTTGGCCTGATGGCTTTGTCTTTGCACGCGTCCACGCATTTCATGCAGTAGATGCATTCCGGATGACTAAACTTCTCCCAAGGCAAATCCAAAATCGGCACACGCATCGGACAAGCATTAACACACAAACGACACCCGCCCTTCGCACACTTAACCGGATCACGTCGCAAACCTATAAAACTGAACCTGCTCAAGACAGCCATAAACGCACCGTGCGGACAGAAATACTTACACCACACCCTCGGAACCAGAGCCGCAAGCACCAGAACGCCTATCAAAATAGCCAACTGAGGCCAGAAAATATAAGGAATACCAGCTATCCCAGCCAGAACCTCTTGAGCCGATTTTCCAACAACATACGCAGGAAGATTAGCTATCATCTGAGGCAGAGAAGCAAACAAAGTCTCACTGGGACTCAACGCGGTAAACGGAGCCTTAGCAAAAACCCCCAACGCGTTTTCATAGGTCTTGCTGAACCCCATGACCTTCGCCGTGGCAAACGTCCCACTGATAAACAAAGTGAGCCCAAGAACAACGTACTTCACGTAGAGCATACTGTCATGAGTTCTCAACGTAAAATCTCGCTTTCTACGTTTAGCAAAATCAACCAAATCTTGAAGTAAGCCGAAGGGACAAACCCAACCGCACATCGACTTTCCGATCAGTACACCCACAAGCAGAAACGACGCCAACGCAAGCCACGGAAAAACAGCTTCATGGAACCAGAACTGCATCGCCGACAAAGCGTCACCAACCGTGTTCTGTGGCAGCCCCCAAGTCCAGAGAACGGGAAGCACAAGCGGCAAAGCACCCAAATTGAAGACCACAGCGCTGAAGAATACGAATGACAGCAACTGGATTATTCTCCGCGCAGTGCCGTACTTGAGCAAATACTCCTTGATCTTACCGCCCTTCAACTTCTCGCCTCTTCCATCCGACTAACGAAAGTGTAGGTTATTTATTTTCCGATTACTTTAATGTTTTCCACAAGCACCGCAACGCCACTTTCAATCGCCCGCTTAGCCGCCTCAACACGACCCTCCTTTAGAGTCAGCAGAGTTCTGAAAAGCCCTTGAGCACACGCCTCAACATACTCCGCCCCAAACTTCTGAGCCACAACATCGATGACCTTGCCAAGAACCTCCTTCACAACATTCCATCTATCAACAAGTGTTGCAGATGAAAATCTAGTCAAGACCCTTATAAAATGGTACTGCCTTCTTCTATGGAAGATCTATCTCTAGCCTTGAACAGAAGGGACAGGAAGAGAATAACGATTAGTGAATGTAAAGGAGGGATTAGGCTCTTCGCATTATAGACCTTATTTGGTCAACAAAATCAGTGTCCACTTGCGTTTTCTCAAGTTCAAGCCTTCGGAGCAAGCCATAGCTTGAGTATATGTCCGCTAGGATCCTGCGCTCCACAACATAGGCCCCTGAACTCAGAAACTCTTCAAGCCCTTTTGCAAACAGGTCGATTCTTTCAGCTACTTCGTCACGCTTGAGCGAGTATTTGTGTTCCAGATGTTTGTAGATCAATTCGGTAGCTTCTGTGCCGAAGACTTGAGTTAGTACGCGGTCGATGACTCTTGAGATCTTTTCTTCTCCCTTGATTGCCATCACTGTGTCTTGCATTTGTGTTCACCTTGTATGCATATCTTGCATATTACGACTTAATAAGCCTTCCCGCACACGTGTTCATCATGTATACACGTCAAAGCACGTCAGAATCCATCACTACATGAAATCAGTCAGATTCCGTTGTTGAACTCTTCTAGAAACCATAGCATCAACCAATCCTTCCTCGGATAGGAGAAGCCTACCGTAAACTCCATCATATCCAGGCGCCACCTTAGCCTGTCCTTCCCTAACTCTAACTATCACTTCAGCGATTTTTCCATCAACAACTGCGTTCAACGCGTCTCTTGACGTGTCTATCAACACGGTGTATTCATCACCAAACTTCTCTATGAGTGAGTTGTAGATGTTCCAAACCTTCTGAATTGAAGGAGAATCAACACCCAACACTGCCGTAATAATCTCAGAAAGAGGAAGCAAACGCATGAAACCTATGGCGTTTGCGGACACAAAACCGACTGGGCGGTCTGCAAGCTCCTCAACACGTTGTTCAACGCCCTTCGTAAGTTTTCTGCGACAAACAGGGCAGACATTTCCAAGTTTCACCGCATCTTGCGAAGAAAGGGCCACGTTACAGTTTCTGTGGCCAGTCCAATGATACTTTCCATATGCTGGATCAGTCTCTATCGTAAACTTGAAACGCTTCTTGTCCTTGCTGCGAACAGCGTCCACAACTTCATAATAGCTCATCCTGTCAAGATCGAAAACATTGGCTTCTCTGCCGATGCGCCAGGGCCAAAAACTGTGGCTGTCGCTGTTTGAGACCAGAGCAAAGCGGTCAAGCTTGCTCAGCCGCCAGTTCATAGGCGGATCTGACGACAAACCAGTTTCCAAAGCATGAATGTGGCTCGTCATGTCTTGGTAGCATTCTTCGACGCTATTGAAGCCACTGAAGGCTCCGAATATGCTGAACCATGGTGTCCACGCATGCGCCGGAAAAACCATATTCTCGCTAGAAACTTCCATAACTTCTTCAACCAAATGCGGTGCATCCATGCTTAATGTGGGTCTGCCGTCTGATGCAAGATTACCATACTTTGAAAGCCTATCGTTGATCTGAAATGCGGTTTCCATACTGGGCGTTAAGATGACGTGATGGATCTTCCTGATTTCATCCTCAAAAGTGAAGATCGTGCAAACTTCGGCCGTCACCATGAAGTGCACAGGCGAATCAAGATTTCGCACAGACCTGTACAAACCTGAATCTGGTTCCGGAATCAAGGTTTCCTGCAGTTCCTTCAGCCATCGAGGATGAGTGAAATCACCTGTCCCGACAAGGTTCAAGCCCTTAATCTTTGCAAAGCGAGCTATCTCTTCAATGCTCATTCTTTCGCTCGTCGCCCGACTGAAGCGACTGTGAACATGCAGATCAGCTATCACTCTCAAGCTTTGCCTTTCTCCTCTTCCTTTTCAAGGTATTTTTCGACATATTTCTCCCAATCAAGTTTAAACATAACAATCAAGACAACGACCAGTGAGATTATCGCAAGAGCCACGCCGATCGCGGCGGATATCCAGTCGCTTCCCACCCCGAAAATGTCACGAATGGCTTGTATTGAAAGGCGACCGCTGTAGGCTATGATCAGGTTCATCGTGAATTTTCCAATCAAGGCTGGGATGAACGCTTTGATGACGCTGTATCGCATGACGCCTAGCGGGATGAAAAGTAAATCATCTGGCAATGGTGTCAACGCGAATACGAAAATCACGACTGGACCGAACTTGTTAAAGACCTTGGCAAGAAGACCCATTTTCTTCTTGAACTTTTCACCTATGGCTCTTCTGCCGCCGAAACCAAGCAAGTAGGACGTAAACTCTCCGATGGCTGCACCTATGCCTGCTGCCACGGCGATCCAAATGGGCTCAAAAACCCAGTTGCCCCCGGATTTCAGCCCTCCGAGAATGAAGATGATGATCGTGTATGGTATTGGAAAGAGTATTGCTGATGCACCAACTAGGCTGATGAGAAATATTCCCAGATACCCGTACTGCATGGAAACGCTTAACATCCAGTCGATGAGGTCTTGGAACTGCACTTGAAGGCTTTCTCCCAATCAGTGATTTGGAACACTAGGCTTAAAGAGATTATCATGGCAAACACCATGTTTAAATCGAAGCAAAACTAAACAAAAACTCTACAATGTTTTGAGAAGGCTGAAAGAGTGACGAAGAAAAAGGAGCCAATCTGGATAGCCAGAGAACTTTCAAAGTGCAGTGGATGCAGAAAATGCGAAATCGCATGCTCATTAACCCACGAAAAGCGCATATGGCCAGAAGCTTCGAGAGTGAGAGTTTTCATGCTTGTTCCAGGTCTTGAATTTCCGCATCTCTGTGCCCAGTGCGAAGACTATCCATGCGTGCAAGCCTGTCCAGTAAAAGCGTTGTCAATAAACAAGAGAACAGGTGCAGTGAACGTGAAAACCAAGGCATGCACGACATGCGGAAAGTGCATAGACGCCTGCCCAGGCAGAATACCGCACATGCACCCAACAGAAGGATATGTTGTGATTTGTGACCTGTGCAAAGGCGACCCACAGTGCGTCAAAGTTTGCCAAGAGGGCAGATGGAATGTACTTACTAAAGTTACAAGAAAGGATCAGCCTTACAAGTTGTACGCTCGCGCGCCAGAAGAATTGACGCATGACCTAGCTGCTAAGATTTATGGAGAACAAGGAGAAGAATATCTATGATCATGGGTTATGCCGGAAAGTTTCTGGAGGTTGATCTTGCAACTGGAAGCGTCAAGAACGTGAAGCTTAATGACGATGTTTTGAAGGACTATGTTGGCGGTAGAGGTCTAGCCACGAAAATCCTGTGGGACAGACTTGGCAACAAATGGGAAAAATTTGACCCCTTGGAACCAGACAATGTGCTTCTGTTCCTGACAGGGCCATTAACAGGATATTTCCCAGGCGGCAGGATCTGCGTCTCAGGCAAGTCTCCCCAAAGCAATGGTGTAGTAGGCTCAACTGTAGGTGGAGAGTTTGGAGTTGAGCTGAGATGCGCCGGCTATGATGGGATAATCGTTACTGGTGAATCGGAAAAACCCGTTTACCTATTCATTAAGGATTCTGATGTTGAAATCAGAGACGCAAGTCACGTTTGGAGCAAAGATGCGAAGCAAACAGTCAAGATCCTCACCAAAGAATGCAGAGAACTCCTGAAAAAACGTTTTCCGCACTATGGTGAGTGGAAAGAACCTGCAATCTTGTATATTGGTCCCGCTGGGGAAAACAAGGTGCGCACCGCGGTCGTTGCAGCAAAATGGACGCATGCCGCTGGCTATGGCGGTTATGGTGCAGTCATGGGTTCTAAGAGCCTCAAAGCCATAGCGGTTAAGGGAACTGGACCGTTGCCAGACGCGGCTGACATAAGAACAGTGAAGCGATTGATCCAGTTGGTGTGCCATAATGCCTATGACAGTGAGTTGTGGAGACGCTGGGGCACAGGCGGAGGCGGCTACGTGGTCGGCGCAAAGACAAGTTCCGAACCAGTTCGCAACTGGCAGGACGAATGGCATGACGAAAAAAGCTACGGAGTCGACAAGTTTGAGGATAGAGTCTGGATTAAACAATACTGGAGTGATTTTGGCTGTCCAACCTGCTGCCTGAAAGTGGCAATGGTGAAAACTGGAAGGTTCAAAGGAGCAATAACCGACAACCCAGACTATGAACTGCAAGCGTATCTGGGTCCCAACTTGGGAATTTTCACTCCTGAAGAAAACGTGTTCCTAGCGTCACTCATCGACGATCTGGGCTTGTGCGGCATCCAGACGGGCAATGTTTTGGGCTTTGCCGCTGAGCTTTTCCAGAGGGGAATACTGACGAAGGAAGACTTGGATGGGATTGAGCTCAAATGGGGTGACGCTGAAGCCTTTGCAGCTCTGGCTAAAAAGATTGCTTTCAGAGAAGGCATAGGCGACATGTTGGCAGAAGGAACCTACCGCGCAGCTTTGAAAATCGGAAAAATGAAGAACACTGACGTACTGCAGTACGCTGTACAAGCCAAAGGCATAAGCATAGGCGCTCACGGAATCCGAAGCGAAAAGGATTACCCAGAGAGAATCGCCTACGTTTGTTCTGTTCAGGGCGGAGATCACACCTCAACAGCGGGGTTGCCTCTTGATGGATCCGGAAGCGAACTGTGGGAGATTTTCAACGATTCAGGAGTCTACTGCAACTTCAACAGTTTCGGTGTGAAACGCAACGTCAAGCTCGACCTGTACAAAGCAGTCACAGGTTTGGAATTAACGGCTGAAGAATGGACAAAAACCAAAGCATTGCGAATTCTGCAACTACAGAGAGCCATGCTTCTATTGGGAGGCCCAGACCTGAAATGGAACCCCAACACAGACGATGCTAACCCACCTAGATTCTACGAGCCCTTACCTTCTGGACCTTACAAAGGAAAGGTTACAGACAAGGCTAGAGTGGAAGAAGACAAGAAGAAATACTATGAAGAAGCAGGATGGGACAAGAAGGGCATACCCACTTCGGAGATTCTTAGAAAACTCGGCCTGGAAGACGTTGACAAAGCTCTGAACAAACTGCGCCACTAGAACCTTCAGAATACCAAGGACATGCTACTAGAGTCAATGCTTAAATAACAAAATCCCATACATTATAGAACAATTGCATCATGGAAGTGAAAGGGTTTGAGTGAAGATAAGAAATGGGCTGATAAACTAAGCTCTCAGTGTGGTTTAAGCTCAGCCTTCCTCAAGGACGCACTGGAAGAACTGAACGAAAGCTGCTATGCAGACTCGAAAACCTCAAAGGACATTCTCGAAGAACTCACATTGAGCTGCCACATGGATGAAAAAGAAGTTAGAAGATTTATCAGCGAAGTCTCTAAAAACTGTCCTATGGACGCGAAACAACTTAAGAAGGAAGTTGTGGACGCAAAAGGCAAGAAAGACGAAGTCTTTCAGGCTTTAGACAAAATGGGCCCAAGGAACATACCTCAGCGTGAAGGCGCGCGGTAGACCAAGCCACGCTCCATCTTTCTCTACAAACGCTTCAACGGAAACGGTTTTCAAGTTTCTGCTGTTTGCAGGAATAGTCTCTTGAGTATCGTCGTATCCAATAGGTTTTAGACTTGGTTGCAAAGACAAAGAAAAAACTTAGATTATGTGGAGTTCTTTCCCGATCTTCTCGAATGCACCGATGGCGAAGTTCAGGTCTTCTCGTGTTAGGGTTGCGTTCATTATGGTTCTTATTCTTGCTTTGTCTCTTGCCACCATTGGATAGACGATAGGTAGAGCAAAGAGTCCTTCTTCGAAGAGTCTTGCACTGAGTTTTTTGGCAACGCCGCTTTCTCCGACCATTATCGGTGTGATTGGTGTTTCGCTTTTGCCTATATCGAAGCCTAGGTCTTTCATGGTTTTCTTGAAGTACTTCGTGTGCTCCCACA
>Ga0315279_10011822_pt1 | contig 10041 bp, 9 predicted proteins | sample YL17G06_20_MG_FD_203694 | JGI IMG/M metagenome (GOLD analysis project Ga0315279, IMG submission 203694) | Sediment microbial communities from Yellowstone Lake, YNP, Wyoming, USA - YL17G06_20 | ecosystem: Environmental > Aquatic > Freshwater > Lake > Sediment | place: USA: Wyoming | collected...
TCTTCTTCGCCATGAAGATCATGTCGGACGCCATGGTCCCCCTGCGGCAGAGTCCGATCGTGAAGGCCCTGCTGGTTTCTCTGGGCGATCAGCCCCTCCTCGGGATCATCGTGGCGGCGATTTTCTCGGCCCTCGTGCACAGCTCGGCGGCCACGATCGGGTTGGCCCTCACCCTCTCCGTGCAGGGCCTGTTGCCCCTGGCGGCGGCCATCCCGGTCATCTTCGGCGCCAACATCGGCACGTGCGCCACGGCCCTGGCCAGCTCCATCGGCACGAAGCCCGAGGCCAAGCGGGTCGCCATGGCCCACATCTTCTTCAAGGTGGTGGGCGTGCTGGTGTACCTGCCGTTCATCCAACCCTTCGTCCGCCTGGTGGAATTGACCGCGACCGACGTGCCGCGCCAGGTCGCCAACGCGCACACGCTGTTCAACGTGGGGATCACGGCGCTGTTCCTGCCCTTCTCTGGGGTCATGGCCCGTTTCATCTCCAGCCTGGTTTCCGAGGACAAGGAAGGAGGGGGGCTCTTCGGCCCCAGGTACCTGGACGAGCACATGCTGGAGACGCCGGCGTTGGCCCTGGGGCAGGCCACCCGCGAGGCCCTGCGGATGGCCGACATCGTCTCGGAGATGTTCACCAAGACCGTGGTCACGTTCTCGGGCGAGGACCTCGAGCTGATCGAGTTCGTCCAGGAGAAGGACGATCAGGTGGACACCCTGGACCGCGAGATCAAGCACTACCTCACCAAGCTGTCGCAGCAGAGCCTGACCGACGAGCAGAGCAAACGGGAGATCGGGATCCTGGCCTTCGCGAACAACATGGAGAATATCGGGGACATCGTGGACAAGAACCTGATGGACCTGGCCAAGAAGAAGCTGAGCAAGGCGGTCCACTTCTCCGAACCGGGCTTGAAGGAAATCGTTCTGCTCCACAAGAAGGTGCTCCAGAACCTGGAGCTGGCCATCTCGGCCTTCGCCAGCAACGATCCGGCCCTGGCCCAGCAGGTCCTGGAGCACAAGCTGGAGATCAGCCAGACCGAGCGGAAGTTCCGCCAGGCCCACATCCAGCGACTGCACGAGGGGTACCGCGAATCCATCGACACCAGCGAGATCCACCTGGACGTCCTCACGAACCTGAAGCGGATCAATTCGCATATTACCGCGGTGGCCTACCCGATCCTGGAGAGCGCCTGATCCGTCAATGACCAATGACCAAATCCCAATGACCAATGAGACCGGCAGGTTCATCCCGTCGGAGTAACCTCTAGGCTCACCCCGGAGGCCGATGGTCCATGGCCAAATCCACAATCCGCAATCTGAAATCCAAAACCCCCTTGTCTGGCCCCGGACGTCCTGTCGTTCGGCAGGTCGTCGTCGTATCGGACGCCACCGGCCGCACGGCCGAGATGGTCGTGCGCGCCGCGCTGGTGCAATTCCGGGGAGCGGACGTCCAGCTCCACGTTCGGCCTCGCGTCCGGACAGCGGAGGGCGTCCGCGCGGCGGCCCGGGAGGCCAGCACGCTGCGGGGACTCATCGTGCACACCCTCGTCTCCCCGGAGCTGCGAAACCTGATGATCACCGAAGGACGGGCCCGGGGCGTCCCCACCATCGACCTCCTCGGGCCGCTCCTGCTGCGCCTGGAAGACCTGTTGCGACTGCAGCCGATGGCCAAGCCGGGTCTTTTTCGGGAAATGGGCCAGGAATACCGTCGCCGGTTCGAGGTGGTCGAGTTCGCCGTCAAGCACGACGACGGACAGGATCCGCGGGGCCTGCATCAGGCGGATGTGGTCCTCGTGGGCGTCTCGCGGACGTCCAAGACGCCGCTCTGCATGTTCCTGGCGGGGCGCGGGCTGCGCGTGGCCAATGTGCCCGTGGTGCACAACCTGGCGCTGCCCGAGGAGCTGGGCCGCGTGGATCCCCGGAAGGTAGTCGCCCTGACCATCAAGCCGGAGCGCCTGCTGGAGCTGCGACGCGCGCGCCTGCAACAGATGGAGACCCCGCCGAAGTTCCCCTACGCCGATCCGCGGCAGATCTGGGCCGAGCTGGACTACGCTCACGCGCAGTTCAACCGGGCAGGGTGGCCGGTGGTGGATGTGACCGACAAGTCCATCGAAGAGGTCGCCGCAGAGATCCTGGTCCTCACGGGGATCGAGCAGCCCGCCGCCCCCCCCGCGGCCGGCCGGGCTCACCGCCCCTCCGCGTGGCGCCGGACCTCGGAGTGAGGAAAGGAGGCTGATCATGCCTGTCCGCGCCTACGTGTTCATCGAGACCACGCCGGGCAGGGCCGGCCAAGTCGCCGATGGCGTCGCGAAGCTGCCCGGCGTGAAGATGGCACATCCTGTCACCGGCTCCTACGACGTCATCGCCTTCCTCGAGGCCAAGGACGTGATCGCCCTGGGCGAGCTCATCAGCGCCCGGGTCCATCGCCTGCCCGGGGTGTTGAAGACGACCACGAACGTCGTGGTGGACTAGGCGGGCTGGACCGCATTTGCACCAAATGTTCCCGCAACCCGTCCGGCGGGCGGTCCGGTGCTGCGGCCGAGTCGCGGGCGGTGAACCGCATCCCGAACCGGTACGAGGTGTCCATGGAAGGTTCCCATCTCCGCAAGGATCCGGTGACCCAGCGCTGGGTGGTCATTTCCCCCGACCGCGAGAACGTCCCGCGCCGGGAACTGGGGACACCCCCGCCGGCCTTGCCCGTCGAGGCGTGCCCCTTCTGCCCGGGCAACGAGGCCAAGGCCGGCCGGGAGATCTACGTCGAGCGAGAGCCCGGCAGCGTGGGCAACGGACCGGGTTGGTGGGTGCGCGTCGTGCCGGATAAGTATCCCATCCTCCACATCGAGGGAGGCCTGGAGAAGAGCGCCGAAGGCATGTACGACGGCATGAACGCCATCGGGGCCCACGAGATTTTGATCGAGACGCCGGCCCACGACCGGCACTGGGCCGACCTGGAGGTGCTTCAGGTCGAGCGGATGCTGCGCGCCTGTCAGCAGCGCAGCCTCGACCTGCGGAACGATGTGCGCTTCCGCCACGTGATCTGGGTGAAGAACCACGGCGCTCCCACGAGCCTGTTGCATCACCCGCACTCCCACATCGTGGCCAGTCCATTCATCCCCCGGGCCATCGAGGAGGAGTTGAAGGGCTTCGGCGACCACATCCGCTGGAAGGAGCGCTGCGTCCTGTGCGACGTGCTGAGGCAGGAGACAGCCGTCGGGCGCCGGATCGTCCTCAAGGAGGGCGGGATCCTGGTCTTCGCGCCCTACGCGCCCCGGTTTCCCTACGAGAGCTGGATCGTCCCCATCGAGCACGGCCATGATTTCGGCGCCACGCGCGCGCCGCTCCTGCGCGATCTGGCGCGGGCGATCCAGGGGACGCTGCTCCGGATCCGGCGTCTGCTGCAGGATCCTCCCTATTCGCTCGTCCTCCATTCCTCTCCCCTGGGCGAGTTCGCCCGCGAGGAGTACCACTGGCATTTCGAGCTCGTGCCGCGCCCGCCCCAGGCGCTGGGTCTGGAGTGGGGGACCGGCATCTACATCAATCCCATACCGCCCGAAGTGGCGGCCGAACGTCTCCGCCAAGTCGTGCAGTAGCCCTGCCCTCCGGCGTGGGTTGGACACGCGGGGTCCGTGCGGGGCCGCGGACGAGAGTTGACGGGCGCAGGCTCGTGCTGTAGGCTGCGCCGAGCGGTAGCACCTCCTATGGCGATCCAGCCCGACCTGAAATCCGAGAGTCCCCGTCCCACCGAGGCGAGCCTCGAGGCGCTCGCTCCCGTCCTGGCCGAATACTCCGAAGCCCTGGGCGCGCCGGTGCGGATCGAGGTCCCCCGCCGACGCGTCGCGCGACCCCGCGGACGACGCGGGTGGACCCTTCAGCCCTTCGCAGTGCCGGGACGCGCCGGCTGGCTGGGCCTGGCGCGGGACGCGCGTCCCACGACGTTCGCGACCGTGTGCGGCTATCCGCCGGAGAGGTTGGCGATCCGGAGGCGCTGCGGGCGTCCATCGAATGCGAGATCCTGGAGAAGGTCCGGGCCTCCGCGGTGGTGGAGGATGTGGTCGGCAGCGAGAGCATTGCGGGGGTGATCACCGAATACCCCATTCCCCTGACGCTCGAGCCCGCGCGCACCCCGCTCAGGCGGGGCGATGCCAAGCGGCGAAAGTGAGGTGCGCATGCAACGGCAGGTGTTGATGGCGGCAATCGTTCTGGTCGGAACGGCCGGCGGCCTCTGCGCCGCGGCCGAGGGTCCGGCCTCGGGAGACGCGGACGCGAAGCGGGTCGTGGCCCGGGTGAACCAGGTGGAGATCACCTATGAGGAATTCCAGAAGCGCCTGGAGAGCCTCCAGCAGCAGCGAGGACCGGTCCAGCCCGAGCAGTTTAAAGATGTGGTGCGCGGCATGGTCCAGGAAGAGATTCTGATCCAGGACGCCGCGACCGAGAGGCTGGACCAGGAGGCGGCGGTCAAGGCCAAGCTGGAGCAGGCGCGGCGGCGGGTGATGATCGAAGAGCTGCTGCAGCGGAAGGTCATTGCGCAGTCCCAGGTCACCGACGACGAGGCCCGGAAGATGTACGAGGACAACAAACCCCTGTTCAGCACGGAGACAATGCGCGTCAGCCACATCATGGTGAAGACCGAGATCGAGGCGGAGGCCATCCTCAAAGAGCTGCAGGCGGGGAAGGATTTCGCGGAGCTTGCCAAGGCCACGTCGCAGGATACCGGCAGCGCAGAGAAGGGGGGCGACTTGGGCGAGCTGCGACGCGGCCAGGCCGTGCAGGAATTCGAGGAGGCAGCCTTCCGTCTCAAGGAGGGAGAGCTCTCCCCCGTGGTCAAGACGCAGTATGGCTATCACATCCTCAAGGGCGGCGCCCACGCCACCGCCGTCGAGCCCTTTGACGAGGTGAAAGGCCGTATCCGGCAGTCGCTTTTGCAGCAGAAGGAGCAGGAGACCTTCATGGCCTTCATGGCGGATTTGGAGAAGAAGGCGAAGACGGAGATCTTCGAGGACCGCCTGAGGTGAAGGCATGGGCCGATGGCGTTCGTCCTCCCGAAAAAGCATGAAGCCGTGGCCGAGGCCACGGCTCCTGAGAGTAAAGAGAAACGCTGGTGCCGAAGGGGGGACTCGAACCCCCACGGGGGAACCCCCACTACGCCCTGAACGTAGCGCGTCTACCAGTTCCGCCACTTCGGCAGTGGGTCTTTCTTCTAGACCCTTCGGGGAAAATTGTCAACGGAAAATCTCGGGGTTCAGGGATGATCGAGAACCCCCGGCACGGGGCGCGCCGGCGGAAGCAGTGCCGATGACCCCTGCTGCCGGACGGGAGGAGCGGATCAACCGGCTCCGCGCCCCATGAATCGTCGCTCCATTATCACCCTGCTTACCGACTTCGGCCACCAGGACCCCTTCGTCGGGATCATGAAGGGAGTGATCCTGGGCCTGTGCCCGAATGCGAGCCTGGTGGACCTCACCCACGAGACGGTCGCCTACGACATCCTGGGCGGCAGCTTTCTCTTGCAGTCGGCCGTGCCGTACTTCCCTCCCGGAACGATTCACGTGGCGGTGGTGGATCCGGGGGTGGGGGGGCCACGGCGACCGATCCTCGCCCAGATCGACGACCAGCTCTTCGTGGCGCCGGATAATGGCCTCCTCAGCTATCCCATGACCCACGGGACCGTCCGCGCGGTCCGCGCCATCACGGCCCGGGAGTATCTCCTGCAGCCGGTGAGCGCCACCTTCCACGGTCGGGATGTGTTCGCCCCGGTGGCCGGCCACCTGGCGCGCGGTGTTCCGCCAGAGCGGTTCGGCCCCGAGATCGCGGACGCCATCCGGCTGCCCATCCCGCGACCCCGCCTCGGCGAGGGCGGGACGCTGACCGGACAGGTCATCCGGATCGATCGCTTCGGCAACTGCATCACGAACATCGGTCGCCAGGATCTCGAAGCCTTCACGGCCGGGGCAGCGGAGAGCGTCCGGGTCCTCCTGAACGGTCGCCCCGTGGGCGGCCTCGTCCAGTCCTTCGGAGAGGCCGGTCCCGGCGGTCACGGCGCCATCCTGGGCAGCACGGGCCGCCTGGAGTTGTTTGCGGTCCAGGGGAATCTCGCGCGTCGGTGGGGGGCTGCGCCCGGCGCTGTCGTCCGCCTGGAAAAGGACGGCTAACCGCCCCGCGAACATGGCAGCGTGGATTCCGGTTGAAAAACCCTCAGCGGTTATTCACAATAGTAAGCCGGTCCGAGGCGATTGGGCGGCTGGCCTAGACGGGAACGACCCGATTGGCGCGGCTGCCGATTTGTGATGGTCGGCCCATGACGAGCGAGACGCAGGATCGGACGAAGGACTCCGGGGAGGTGGGGTTCGGCACGTTGGTGTTGATGTTCGGCACGGCGGCCATGGTTCACCTGGGGGCGGCACCGGATCCCGTGAGCGGGGAGACAAAGCCGGACCTGATCCAGGCCAAGCAGATGATCGATCTGCTGGATGTGTTGAAAGCCAAGACGGCCGGGAACCTGACGGCGGGGGAATCCGCCATACTGGACGACCTCCTGTTCGACCTTCGCATGCGTTATCTCGAGGCGGTCAGGCGCGCATGACCAGACGCGGTTGCTGGACCTGCCGGTCGCTGGCCCTCGGGCTGCTCCTGTGGGCAGCCACGGCCGGGACGGCCGGGGCCTTTCAGATGTTCCCCGAGGCCGAGATCCAGGAGGCGCACGCCCTCCGCCAGCGGATCCTGGCCGAGGTCCCGCAACTGGACTTCAGGCAACGCCGCGAGCAAACTCGGCTCTCCCCCGAGGCCATCGCCCTGGCGCAGCAGCGCCTGGCGGCGCTGCAGGCGCGGGAGGCGGAGAACCCGTTCTTCCATTGGGCGCAGGGCGAGCTGCTGCGCCAGACGCAAGGTCCGGCCGCGGCCGCGGCGGCCTTCGAGCGCGCCCGCCAGACGGCCGGGCGGCGGGCGCTGATTCACTGGTTGCTCTGGCGGGACTTCCTGGCGCGCGACATCCGGTCGGAGGCCGAGGGCGAAGAGCGGGCCCTGCAGGGCATCCAACTGACGTGGGGCCTCACGCGGTTTCCCCTCCTGGCCGAGGAAGAGATGCGCCTGGCGGCCGAGGCCGCCGAGGGCGGTGACCCAGCCCGCGCATTGGCCCTGTACGATGCCGCGCTCGCCAATACGCCCGAGTCCGCGGCAGCCTTGATCCAGCGCGCAGGCCTGATCTGGCAGGCGGACAAGACCCGGCTGCTGGAAGCCGTCCGGAACCTTGCCGCCGGCCTGTCCCAGGCCTTGCGGGGGCGGGAGACGGGGTTCCGTCTCGGCAGCAACCTGCTGCTGAGCCTCCTCGTCGCCTGGCTGACGCTTCTGTGCCTGGTCGCCGCCGTCCTCTCCATCAAGACCCAACCCCTCTTTGGCCACGAGCTGAGCGAGCGCCTTCTGAAGGCGCTGCCCCCGTCCTCCCAACTGAGCCTGGGCCTCCTGCTGTTCCTCCTTCCCCTCATGTTGGGCCTGGGCCTGCTCTGGGCGGCCGTCGTGGCCCTCCTCGTCTCCGCGCCGTACGTAGGCCGGCGCGAGCGAGCCGCGGTGTCGCTGCTCCTGGCTATGCTCGTGGCATTGCCGTTCGGCTACGAGTGGGTGGCGGCCCGCCACATCCTGGCATCCTCGCACCGGTTCAGCCTGGTGCGGGCGGTGGAGCAGGGGGGGCGCGGCGAGACGCTGGTCCGCGAGTTGCGTCAGTGGGTCGCGGAGACGCCGAACGCCGGGCTGCCCCGGTACTACCTCGGCATGGTGCTGAAGCGACGGGGAGAGCTGACCCAGGCCGAGGCGGAGATGGCCCAAGCCGCCCAGCTCTTGCCGCGGGCGGGATTCGTGCAGGTCGGGTTGGGGAACGTCGACTACCTGCTGGGACGCCTGCCCGAGGCGGAGGCGGCCTACCGGCGCGCCGCGGAGATCGTCCCCGCATCGGCGGCGGTCCAGCTGAATCTCTCCAAGCTGTACACCCAGCGCCTGCAGCTCGATCAGTCCAACGAGGCGCTGACTCGAAGCCGCAAGTTCGACCCGCACACGGCGCGCACGGTATCCTTTTTCCACGGGCAGGGCATCACGGAGTTCGTCGTCGACGAACCCGTGCCCGACGGCGCCTTGGCTGCGGGCCTGGCACCGCCCATCCGGGACGTGCGCGCCGTGGCCGAGGGCTTCTGGGGCAGCCCGCTGCGCGGCGTGTCCCTGGCGCTCTTGCCGTACGCGGCCGGGATCCTCCTGATCCTCTTCTGGACGCACGTGATGCTGCGCGGGCGGACGCCTCCGGTCAGGCGCTGCCAGCAGTGCGGGACGGCGTTCTGCGGGAGGTGCCAGACCAGGCCGAAAGAGAAAGAGTACTGCGGCCCCTGCGCCGCCGTGTTCCGCCAGCGGGAGGGGGTCGCCGCCTTCGTCAGAGGCCTTCGCATCCGCGAAGGGGAGCAATGGGTGCGCCGGGAACATGCCCGCGCCGGCATCCTGGGGAGCGTGGTCCCCGGCGGCGGCGACCTGTACGGAGGGCGCGTCGCTCTGGGCCTCCTCCTGTGCCTGCCGGCGGTCTGGCTGCTGGCCGAGGGTTTCGTGCTGGAACATCTGATCCCCAGCCTCCGATTCGCCTCGCCTCTGCCAGGCCCGATCCGCTACCCGGTGGCGATTCTGCTCCTCCTGGCGTTGTACCTGTACTCGGCGCACCGGAGCTGGAGGAGGCCGGTCACGGGGGCCCGCTGAGGCGTCTGGGGGGGGCGGAGCCGGATCACCGCAGCGGCGGATCCCAGGGTTCGAAACAGAAGCACGTGAGACAGGCGTCGGGCCTGCCGAGACACCATGGCCCTCGAAGGCACGTTCAGAGACTTTCACATCGCGGACATCGTGCAGCTCATCGGGCTGCAGCGGAAATCCGGCACGCTCACCCTGGAAGGGGAGGACGAGACCCTGAGCGTCACGTTCCAGGATGGGGCAGTTGTGTGGGCGAACTCCAGCCGTGACCCGTGGGAGCGACGGATGGCGCACGTCCTGGCGACCCGGGGCCTCGTGACGTCGGCCCAGCTCCAGGAGGCGCTGACTGCCCAGAAAGACAGCAAGAAGAAACTGCCCACCATCCTGGCGGAGAGGGGCTTCCTTCAGAAGAAGGACTGGGAAAGCGTGCTGGCTCAGGAGGTGGAGGGGACCGTGTACCGGCCCTTCCGTTGGACCGCGGGCCGCTACCGGTTCGTGCCGGAGGCCGTGGACCTCGCCGAGGGGAAGATCGGCCCCCTCGGCGCCGAGAATGTCCTCATGGAAGGGATCCGCCGGGTGGACGAGTGGCCGATGATCCTGGAGAGGATCCCCTCCACGGCCATGGTGTTCAAGGTGGGGTCCCGGGCCGGCAAACTGAATCCGAAGCAGGTGGGACCCAGCGAGGTCAAGATGCTGGACCTCGTGGACGGCAAGCGCACCGCGCAGGAGATGGTGGACCGGAGCGGCCTGGGCGAGTTCGAAGCCATGCGCGGCCTGGCCTCTCTCGTCGCGGCCGGGGCGATCGCGTCGGTTGGCCCGGTGCCGGTGGCGGCGCCAGCCAAGGCCCCGGCCGCCCGCGTGGCCACCCATCTGCCGGCGCGGGCCCCAGCCAAGCCGCCTCTGTGGCTGGCGCGGCTGGGATGGGGGCTGGCAACCCTCTGGCTCCTGGTCAGCCTGGTGTTGTTTCGAGCCGAGCCCCTGGGACTTCTGCCCCTGTCGGCGGCCGGCGTCAAGTCGCTGGATCGCGTGCGGTCCTTGCGGGCCCAGGCCGACCTTGCCGAGCTTGCGCGCGATGTGGAAGAGTACATGGCGAGCACGGGGGAGTACCCGGGCAGCCTGGATGCCCTGGGGAGGCCCCTTCGGGATCCCTGGGGTCACCCCTACCAGATCCGCCGCACCGGCTCTAGCGTGAGCGTGGTGAGCGGCGGGCCGGACGGCCGGATCGGCACGGCCGACGATCTGGCGGGCGGCGACTAGCGGTTGCATCGTTTGACAGGGTCATGGGCGTATGCTAGTAGTGTACCCCTGTCGTTCGGATCGCCCGAAATTCCGGAGG
>Ga0315279_10011824_pt1 | contig 10041 bp, 9 predicted proteins | sample YL17G06_20_MG_FD_203694 | JGI IMG/M metagenome (GOLD analysis project Ga0315279, IMG submission 203694) | Sediment microbial communities from Yellowstone Lake, YNP, Wyoming, USA - YL17G06_20 | ecosystem: Environmental > Aquatic > Freshwater > Lake > Sediment | place: USA: Wyoming | collected...
ACTTTTTCAACCAGGGTTTGTGATCCATGTCATCCTCCTAAGAAAAAACGGCGGCACGGGGTTGAACACCAATGGCAGTTTTTTGTGGCGCCACCTCCTCTGCAGATAATGGGGACGGATCCGACATGGTCTAGTATAGTGCGAACAGGCCAGATTTGTCAAGCGCGATAAGGGGCCAGAAACAGCGCGCCGTTTGACATTCGCCCATTTGGACTTATACTTGCGCCGAAACTTATCAAGGGAGACGCCATGTCCAGTCCAGTCTTTTTCGGATCCGCCCGCCAGGCTCGCCTGGAAGCCAAAGAAACATTGCCCGCCAAGCTCGACCTGATCCTCGACCGGCTGCACTTGCGCGACCGCGTGAAGGATGAGACGGTCGCCATCAAGATGCACACCGGCAACAACATTGGCTACTCGACGGTTCACCCGGTCTTTGTCCGCAAAGTGGTTCAAGCGGTCAAGGAGGGCGGCGGCAAGCCGTTTATCTGTGATGTGACCTGGGATGCCAAAGGCGCAGAGGAGCGCGGTTACTCGTCCGAGACGCTCGGCTGCCAGGTGTATCCAGCCGCCGGTCCGGACGACAAATATTTTTACGCGCACGAGCGCCCGTACAAGAACATTAAAGAATGGCAAGTCGCGGGAATGGTTCAGGATGCGACCTTCCTGGTCAACCTGGCGCACGCCAAGGGGCACCCGAGCTGCGGCTATGGCGGCGCGTTCAAGAACATTGCGCTCGGCTGCATGGTCGGCCAGACGCGCAGCGCGATGCACGACACGATGCAGTTCGACCGCTACTGGTTCGCCGACCAGTGCCCTGACGAAGCGACGCGCAAGCGCATCACCGAGGTCTGCCCGCACCAGGCGATTGTGGTGGACAAGAACGACCCGAACGAACTGCACTTGCACCCGGAGCAGTGCAATGCTTGCGGACGCTGTTTGCAGGTGGCGCCGCCCGGCAGCTTGAAGATTGATGCCGTGAATTTCCATGCCTTCCAGGAAGCGTGCGCCATTAGTGTCAGCATCACACTTGGCACATTCGCGCCGGGCAAAACCGCGCACCTCGTCCTGGCGACGCACATGACGCCGCTGTGCGACTGCTTTGGCTTTACGAGTATGCCCATCCTACCGGACGCGGGCATTTTCGGCTCGGACGACATTGTGGCAATTGACCAGGCCGTGCTCGACATGACCGGGCGCACACGGCTGATCGAGGAAAACATCCCAACTGCGATGGAAGTCCACACGCGCGAGGGGCATCCGCTCCGTTGGCTGCACGGGCCGCTCAAAGACCCATACCTCGTGGTACAGTACGGAGAGCGACTAGGGCTGGGCGTCCGCGATTACGAGTTGGTTGACGTGCTGCCGGTCGAGCAAATCGAACGGGCGCCGATGGGTTACATCCCCGCGCAATAAGCAGCGGTGATAGCCTGATGACGCGAGCGCGGGGGATTCCCGCGCTTTTTGTTTGCGCCGGACTCGTAGGCTAAGACACAACATTATCCTCTTGGTTCGCTCATTTTCCAGGTCAGTCCTCAGAATCGCTTACCAGATGTTCCGGTTTCTGGTCAACAAAATGATAACCGCCATATCTGGTGGATGGCCTGTGCAGTCAGTACGCAATCCACGCTGTGGCTTTCAGGGCAAGCGGTCAGGGCGGCTGGGTCAATTTCGAAAACACCGAACGCGCATGAACGACCGCGCCTTTCCTCGTCTTTCTTTCGTCAACGTCATCCCGCGTCTGGCACACTCCCCGGTTTCCTGGCCCACACCAGATCGTATTCCATCTGCCAGGTCTGCGTCCGGATGCGCTCCAGGCCAAGCGTTGCCAACATCGCCTCAAAGGCCGCTCGACTTTGCGTATGACCAGGCAGAAATTTGGCCCACGGACCGACGCGGTTGGTCAACAGCGCCACGCCGCCGGGCCGCAAGACGCGGATCATTTCACGCAATGCTTGCCGCGTGTCCGGCATGAATTCGAGCGCCTCCAGGCACGTCACCGCGTCAAAGGTGTCGTCGTCGAACGGTAGCCGGCGGGCAGCTTGCCAGACGAATGTGAGCCGGTCGGCCCAATCGCGCGTGGCGCGCGCGGCTTCGGCCAGCATTTTCCGCGAGCTATCCAGCGCAATCACGCGACCACGAAAATCCTCTTGCGCCAGCAACGTGATCGGCAAGCGACCGGTTCCCGTCGCCACATCCAGCACGAGCGGTCGTAGACCCCCTAAAGAGGGAGATTCCCCGCCAGGGGAAGCAGATATATCTTGCAGCGCAGCGGCCAGTGGCTCGCCAATGAACCAGGCTTCGTAAGAGGGATCGAACTGCTTGATGTTGTTGTAGCGGCGCGCGACGAGATCATACAGCAGAGCGACGACGCGCGGCCCCAAGTGGACACCTTCAGCGATGACGAGTTCCCAATAAGCAAAAAAGAGCGCGAGGGCGAGGAGAGCCAACCAGAGGAGCATGGTCAAGGCTGTGGGGTAAGATGACATCTTGCCTTACGAAACGGCAATGGCGGCGATGAGCATGGCGATCATCAGCCAGGCCTGCGTGCTGCGGACGAACCACGCGCCGCCCATCCCGCGCCGCAGCGCCGGTTCGAGCAGCATTTGCGGAATAACCATCAAGAACACTGCGAGCGCCGCCACCGGCTGTCGCATCAGCACGAGCAATCCCGCTGCCGCGAACTGCGCCGCGTTCCACAGCGTCGCGCGCCGCCCACCTTCGACGAGGGTCAGTCCAGTGCCATAGACGGCGGCAAATGCCGCCGCCAGCAGCGCCGAAGGCGCCGTCAGCGGCGCAAAGACAACATGCGCTAACAACCACGCCAGCCCAATGTCGAGCGTCGCCTTGAGCGCGGGCAGCGGTCGCCCCGTCCCCCGCCCCACGACGACGCCTAACTGCACGACGGCCGCGCCCGCCGCCGAAAGCGCAACCGCCGGCCAGCCCAGCACTGCCGAAAGCGCTGCGCTGAACGCGACGCACAAGAGGATGGTGGACACTGCCGAGCCAATGGACGGGCGGAGATGCTCGCGCCACCACTGGGTGGTGTGAGCCAGCCAGCGCATCGCGCGGTCGCCGGGCGTGTTGGGCTGCGTATACGGCAGCGCACGCGCGGACGTGACCTCGGAGCGGCCCCATTCTTGGGCCGGTGTGGCCCAATCGGTCTCAGCGGCGGCGGCCCACAGCGTGGCCCACGCGCCATCCACCAAGAAAAACACGAGCACCCCTTCCAGCAGCGATGCGCCGTTCCACTTCCATCCGCCGGAGGCGATGATGCCGCAGAGAATGGCCCAGATCGGCCCCAGCCACAGGCCCGACCCGCGCAGCGTCACGTCCAGCCGGACGAGCTGACCGATTTCAGGAGTGTCTTGTGTGCTCATTCGTTTTGCCGATATACTTCTAGATTGACACAGTGCGGCAACCGCTCGCCGCGCAAGCCCGCCAAGAGGTTTTGCGCCGCCATCACCGCCATCTTGGTGCGCGTGGCGATGGACGCGCTGCCCATGTGCGGGACGACGATACAGTTGGGCAGCTTCAGCAGCGGGTGATCTTGCGGCAGCGGCTCCGGCTCGGTCACGTCCAGCGCCGCCGCAAAGATCGTGCCGGCTTTCAGCGCGTCGTAAAGCGCGTCCGGGTCCACAATCGGCCCGCGCGCGGCATTGACCAAAACCGCCGTGCGCTTCATCTTTGCCAGTCGCTCGGCGTTGATCAGGTGATAGGTGTCCTCATTCAGCGCAGTGTGAATGCTGACGAAATCCGACTCGGCCAGCAGCGTGTCCAAATCAACGCATTCACCGATGGATTCGGCCTCCGCAGGCGACGTGTGCGAGCACAGCACGCGCATCTCAAATCCGCGCGCGCGGCGAGCCATCCCCTGCCCGATGCGCCCATAGCCGATGACGCCCAGCGTCGCGCCGTAAACGTCCACGCCCGCCAGCAGCAGCGGCCCCCATGTTCCCCAACAGCCGTGCCGCACCCAATCCACGCCTTCGACGATGCGCCGCGCCGCCGCCATCATGATCGCCCAGGCCAAATCGGCGGTCGTTTCAGTGAGCACACCGGGCGTATTGCCGACCGGGATGCCGCGCGCCGTGCAGGCGGGCACATCAATGTTGTCATAGCCCACCGCCATGTTGCTGATGACTTGCAGCCGGGGCGCAGCCTCCAGCAGCTCGGCGTCCACACAGTCGGTGAGGAGGCAATACAGCCCTTCAGCCAGGGCGACTTGTCGCAGGAGCACATCGCGCGGGATGGCGGTCTCGCCCTCCCACAGCGTCAACTCGCACTCGGCGCGGAGCAGTGCCAGGCCCAGTTCCGGCACTCGACGCGTGACAAAAACTCGCGGTGGCATAGGACTATTGTACCATACCTTGCCAGTTGCCAAAACAGATTTACAGGTGTAGAATTTTAGTGGCTGTTCCCTCGCAGCCGGAGGCCGATGAAGAGCGTTCGATTACTCATCGCTATCGCGTTGACAACAGCGGCGCTGGGCGCGCCGGGAGAATTGCGCGCTCAGGCGCAGACACCGCCCAGTCAATACTTTCCCCAGACCGGCCACACCGTCCGCGGCGGTTTCTTGCAGTTCTTTAACGCGCACGGCGGACTGGAAATCTTTGGCTACCCGATGACGATCGAGTTCAACGAAGGTGGCCAACTCGTCCAGTACTTTCAGCGGGCGCGGATGGAAGCGCACCCAACAAGTCCCAACCCGGTCTGGCTTGGCTCACTCGCTTCCGAGCTGGGTTACAGTGAGCCGCCCATCCCGACTGCAAACGCCCCGTCCGCCAACGATCCAAACCGCCGCTATTTTTCAGAGACCGGTCACACCATCGCCTACTCGTTCCTGCAGTATTTTGACGCGCACAGCGGACTGGAGCTCTTTGGCTATCCGATCACCGAGTTCCAATGGGAAAACGGGCGACTCGTCCAATACTTGCAGCGGGCGCGGATGGAATGGCATCCCGAGTTTCCCGAAAATCAGCGCGTGCAACTGGGCAACCTGGGCGAGATTTACGCGACGACGCGGCTCGACCCGTCGGTGCTTCGGCCCGATCCGGCCATCTGGGTCTCGGACACTCTGAGAATCGCGTCGCTGCGCGCGACGGCTTTTCTGCAATGGGCCATCACCCGGCCGACCGGGCAGCAGACGCTTTACGTCTATGTGCTGGACCAGCGCGGACAGCCCGTCCAAGGCGCTGCCGTGACGGCGGTCGTGCGCTTCCCGTCCGGCGACCGCAGCATGGCGCTTTCGGCCACCGACGCCAACGGCTACACACGAGCGACCTTTGATCTTGGCCAGCTCGATCCAGGGCAATTGGTCGTCGTCAGGGCGCGCGCTTCTTGGGCAGCACTGGCAACCGAGACGCAGACCTCGTTCTTTGCGTGGTGGTGAAACAGCTCTTTTGATGATGCCTCACAAGCCCTGTCTTGCAAACACGCCCGCGCAGGCCTGACCTGGCGGGCGTGATGTTTTATCCAGAGACAAGCAGTCCGGTTTGCTCGTGCGCGACAGACGCGGTACAATGCGCGCTTGGCAATGCGCCGGAGCCGACAAGTTTCGAAAACCTGTCAGGTTCAGACTCTTTCAGGAGCAGACCCAATGACAACCTCTCTCAAAGGAAAGGACGTTCTCCAAGTCGAGCAACTCGCTTCCGAGGAAATCGCCCTCATCATGGACACGGCGGCGCGATTCCAAGGCGCGTTGCAAGCGGGCGACCGGTTGATGAACATGGCGGGCAAGGTGCTGGCGACGCTGTTTTACGAGCCTTCGACTCGCACGCGGCTCTCGTTCGAGGCGGCCATGCTGCGGCTGGGCGGCCAGGTGATCTCGGTGGCCGAAGCCAAAACCTCCAGCTCGGCGGCCAAGGGCGAGACGCTGTTTGACACCGGAAAGATGATCGAAAGCTATTGCGATGTGGCCGTCATCCGCCATCCGGTCGTCGGCAGCGCGCAAGAGTTGGCCGAGGGTGCATCCATCCCAGTCATCAACGGCGGCGACGGGGCCGGTCAGCATCCGACGCAAGCGTTGCTCGACCTGTACACGATCCGCCAGGAAAAGGGCCGCGTGGAGGGGCTGACCATCACCCTGGCGGGCGACTTGAAGAATGGCCGGACGGTTCACTCGCTGTCGGCCTTGCTCGCCAATTTCGGCGTGCGCTTTTACTTTGTCGCGCCGCAAGCCTTGGCGATGCCGGCCGAGATCACGGCCAGCTTGCGCCAGCGCAGCATCGAAATCGTCGAGACGACCGACTTGGCGCGAGCCGTCGCCGAGAGCAATGTCCTTTACATGACGCGCGTTCAGAAAGAGAGATTCGCCGACCCAGCCGAATACGCGCGATTGAAAGGCGCGTATGTCGTGGACACAAAGCTAGTCAAGTCTGCCAAACCCGGTCTGACCCTCATGCACCCTTTGCCGCGCGTGGACGAGATCCAAAAGCAAGTGGACGCCGACCCAGGCGCGGCTTATTTCCGCCAGGCCGCCAACGGCGTGCCGGTGCGCATGGCGCTGCTCGCCCTGGTCGCCGGACGAGAATAGCGGCAGTTGACCCGGGCTGGGCCGAAATCTACGCGGTCGCGAGTGCGGCTCGCATCAGCCTGGTGGACGCCAAGCTAAACCGCCCCTGCCGACAAGACCCTGTGTCGGTAGGGGCGGTTTACGACGCCGATGAGTCTTGCGCCTACTCTGACAGATCAGCCAGAGACGCGCAAAAGAACTTGTTTCAGCGCCTCTTGATCGCCGGGAGCGAACAAGCCATTCAGAGAATCTGCCGCCTCAGCGTTCGCGCTTGAAAGCAGCGCCCGCCCCAGCCCAGAATGCTTGAAGGCTTTGAGGTCTTCTTCGAACGGCTGGCCGATAATGTCCTCGCGCTCGATGCGCCCGTCCTTCATCACCAGCACCCGATGCGTCCGCCGCGCGATGCTCATGTCGTGCGTGACGACAAAGATCGTCATGCCATGCTGGCTGTGCAAGTCTTCCAACAGGCCCATCACTTCGTCGCCGCTTTGGCTATCCAGATTGCCCGTCGGCTCGTCGGCCAGCAGAATCGCCGGCTGATTCGCCAGCGCGCGCGCGATGGCCACCTTTTGCCGCTGCCCGCCCGAAAGCTGCCCCGGCAGGTGATGCTCCCGATCCCGCATCCCCACCAGCGCCAGCAACTCTTCCGCGCGCGCCCGCCGCTGCGCCGCGCCCAACCCTTGCCCCTGCATTGGCACCTCGACGTTTTCGGCCGACGACAGCGTGGGGATGAGATTGTGCAACTGGAACACAAACCCCACCGTCCTGGCGCGGAACGAGTCCACGTCGCGCAGCGCGCCCATGTCCTGCCCGTTGATGATCACCTGCCCGCTCGTCGGCCGGTCGAGCGCGCCGAGCATGTTGAGCAGCGTGGACTTGCCGCAGCCGCTCGGCCCCATCACCGACACGAACTCGCCCGCCCGCACGGAAAAGCTCACGCCGTCCAGCGCGTGAATCTGGTGCCCGTCGCCATACACCTTGAGCAAATCCTTGACTTGCACTACCACCTTGCCATCCATCCCACACCTCGATTTCGGATTTCGGATTGCGGTGAGCGCCTCGCTTTTTATTCGCGCACCGCAATCAAAAATCCGCCATCCGAAATCACTTGACCTGAATGTCCGTGAACGCCGTCATGCCCCAGCGCAGCGCCGGGTCAAGCTGCGCCAGCTCAACCACGACGGCATAGTTCACACCGCCCTGCCCGCCGCCCGCCATGGGCGAGATGCGCGCCACCTGGCCGCTCAACGTCTTGCCCGGCAGTCCATCGAACGTGACATTCACGGCCTGCCCGACCGAGACGCGCGCCACATCCACTTCGCTCAAGTCAGTCGTCTCCACCCGCAAGCTCGCCAGGTCGCCCAAGGCTGCCACGCTCTGCCCCGCCGTCAACATCTCGCCGACGCGCACGTACACGTTGCCCACCGTCCCCGCGAACGGCGCCTTGAGCTGCGTCTTGTCCAACGCCGCCTGCGCCAATTCGACCGCGGCCTGCATCTGCGCCACGTTCGCCTCCGACACGGCGATTTCTTCCGCCATCGGCCCAGCCAGCATTTGATTCAATCGCGCCTGCGCCGAGTCCACCTGAGCTTGCGCGGCCAGCACGTCCGCCCGCGCTGCGCGCAACTCTTCACTCGTCGCGCCGGCCTTGAGCTGATCCCATCGCGCCCGCGCCGCCTTCACGGCCTCCTCCGCTGCCTGCAAGCGGTATCGCAAATGCTCCTCCGTCAGTCCCAGGTTCCCTTCGCGGAGATTGGCTTTGTAATTGTCGGCCTGCACTTTCCATTCTGCCTCTGCCTGGCGCAGCGCCGATTCCGCCGCGGCCAGCTCGGCCTGACGCGGTCCCCTCTGCAATTGCTCCAGCCGCGCCGATGCGCCTGAGAGCGCCGCTTGCGCCGCCTGCACGGCCTGCTGTTGCTGCGTGATTTCTTCCACTCGCGCGCCCGCCTTGAGCTGCGCCAGTTGCGCCTGCGCCATCTTGAGCGCGGCATTCGCCTGCGCCAGAGCAAGCTTGGCGTCCGCGTCGTCCAATCGCGCGAGTATCTGCCCGGCCTCGACCTTGTCGCCCGCCTGCGCCTTGACCTCGACCACGCGCCCGCTCGTTCGGAAAGAGACGTTGGCCCACCGCGCGGGCAGCACCTTGCCCGAAGCCGACACGACCGCCGGAATCAACGGCGCCGGCGTCGGACTCGGTTTGGCCTGTGTCCCGCCACAGCCCGCCACCAGCACAACCACTATCAGCAAAGGAATGATGATCTTGTTCATCGCGCACCTCACTTGACCTGAATATCCACGAACGCCGTCATGCCCCACTTGAGCGCCGGGTCGAGCTGATCCAGCTCGACGACGACGGTATAGTTCACCCCCGCCTGTCCCGCGCTCGACATCGGCGCGATGCGCGCCACTCGGCCGGTCAATGTCTTGCCTTTGATCGCATCAAATGTGGCGTTGACCGGCTGCCCCACCGACACGCGCGCCACGTCCACCTCGCTCAGGTCGGTCGTCTCGACGCGCAAGAGGGTGAGATCGCCCAAGGCCAGCGCGGTCTGCCCCGGCGCGAGCATCTCGCCCGCGCGCGCGTACACGTTGCCCACCGTTCCCGCAAACGGCGCCTGGAGCTGCGTCTTGTCCAACGCGGCTTGCGCCAAGTCGGCGGCGGCCTGCAATTGCGCCACGTTCGCCTCCGACACGGCGATCTGCTCTGCCGTCGGCCCGGCCCTCATCTGCTCCAGCCGCGCTTGCGCCGCGTCACGCTCGGCTTGCGCCGCCGTGACCGCCGCGCGCGCTGAACGCAACTCGGCCTCCGTCGCGCCGGCTTTGAGCTGGTCCAGCCGCGCCTGCGCCGCCGTCACGGCTTGCGCCGCCGCCTGGTACTGATACCGCAGGCTTTCCTCCAGCTCGCCCAGTCCTCCGCCGCGCACGTTGTAGGCCTTGACCATCGCACGGCCCGTCGTCACCGCATCGTAGCTATCGAACACGATTCTCTGTTCCGCTTCCGCCTGGCGCAGAGCCGATTCTGCTTCGGCCAGCTCGGCGGCGCGCACTCCTCTTTGCAACTGATCCAGCCGGGCCGTCGCGCCCAAGAGCGCAGCTTGGGCCGCTTGCACGGCTTGTTTTTGCTGCTCGATCTCTTCCGCTCGCGCGCCCACTTTGAGCTGCGCCAGTTGCGCCTGCGCCATTTTGAGTGTGGCGTGGGCTTGAGCCAGCGCAATCTTGGCATCTGTGTCGTCCAGTTGCACGAGCACCTGGCCGGCTTGTACCTTGTCGCCCGCCTGCACCTTGACCTCCACGACGTGTCCGCCCGACGTGAACGCGAGGTTCGCCCATCGCGCGGGCAGCGCCTTGCCGGAAGCCGAGACGACCACCGGAATCACCGTCGCCTGCGCTGCGGGCGTCGGCTGGGCCGCTTGCCCGCCGCAACCGATCAAGAGCAACACTGGAACCACCATGAGCATCATTGTCTTTTTCATCGCGTTCCTCTTTTCGCTGTCTTTCCCAGTCGGTAGTGGAAAATCCCCATGACGTGGGCC
>Ga0315279_10011825_pt1 | contig 10040 bp, 8 predicted proteins | sample YL17G06_20_MG_FD_203694 | JGI IMG/M metagenome (GOLD analysis project Ga0315279, IMG submission 203694) | Sediment microbial communities from Yellowstone Lake, YNP, Wyoming, USA - YL17G06_20 | ecosystem: Environmental > Aquatic > Freshwater > Lake > Sediment | place: USA: Wyoming | collected...
GCGTCTTGCGGAAGAACTCGGTCTTGAAGGCATACACACCCCCAGTTGGATAATAGACGGGTGGAGTGACTTGGGAATTGTATGGTGAATCTTTGGGCAACACCATGAAAGGCTCCAAGGTTCCATCAGCCAGCATCTTAAGGGCCCACCAAGGCTTCTTGTCAGCCAGGAAGATCGAGATGGATGTGTCAAAACCATTGCGAACTGCTATCACCGCTCGTCTCACTGTCTCCGGCTTCGTGAGGGGTGTCGTAGCTTGCAGAAGGGCCGCGATTCTGGGGTTGTCACCCGCTGCGTTTGCATAATCGAGGGCGTGCACCATCGCGTCCTCTGGAGTAGATGTATCGAGGGTCAACTCTCGGGGCCGCATGATCGGGACTGCTCCCGATTTCCTAGCGATATCTGCGTATTGATCGCTGTCGGTGCTCACATAGACTTTTGCGATGACGCCAGAACCAAGAGCGGCCGAGATTACCCATTCGAGGAGCCGCTTCGGGCCAAGGTATGCGATGTTCTTGTCCGCGAAACGAGCGGAAGCTGAACGGGCCAATATCACTGAAATAGCATCAGCAATGGAGCTGCTCTGCAATTACGCTCGGCCTCTCAACGTCGAGCAATTCGACTTGCGAACATGGCTATTAGCTCTTGCTCAGGGTAGGAGATTTGATTCTAGACAACAGTCACTATTGCCTGCGTTCTGCCAGAGAGGAAGGCCAGCTGTCTCTCTGATGAAGAGCGACTGAAGCTTAATTGAGCTCGTGCCCGGTCTATACACCAGATGGGGGTAGACCGTTGCGCAGGCTGGTTATTGCGTCGGCAGACGCCAAGCTGCCAACTGCGTGGTCTGATGCGGAGACTATTCGAGGACGTCAGATTACCGCGTATACCCCACCTGGAACCGTGAGGAGGGCGGTGGACTGGACGCAGAGAATCCATGAAATGCAGGTCACCGACCGCCCGCTATTGGATATTCTCAGTCTTCATGGAACATCGCTCTGGTGGTTCATACGCACTCTCGTTTACTCGTCTACAAAGCAGGCCGTTCTCACCATCGAACGTTGCGAAAACCTGCTTTATGAAAAGTCGCCTGAACAAGTTCTTCTCGCAGGCATGGGGGCGCAAGCGAGGCTTATCGCGCAACTTTGTGACCGAGAAAAGATAGACTGCATAACACCTCGCTCGCCCTTTCTCAAAACCGTGTGGATCACTGCATCCTGGATTCTAGGGTTCTTGAGATCGTCGCGCACGTACTCGACGGCGTATCGGGTCTTTACTTGTACCAGGAGCTTAGGCGCATAGCCAGTGATCAGATAGAGCCGGGTATGTGCGCCTCCGGCTGGAATCGTCGCCTCCAATTCGAATGTGCTCCTCTAGCCCTCAGACTCGGAACCAGCCTGATTAATTCGACTTGGAAAGCAATTCTCTCAGACATCCTAAGCGTCTAGCATACTTGGGCAGTCGACAGATCCCAGTTAAACGGGGCATAGGATCCGCCTGCTTTGTCGTATCTTGGGATCCGATCATCTTCTTATGATCAAGCATATGGACAGAACATCGTCGATCTAAGTATCTCGCCTTTGCTCATGAGGATCTATGTACTTGACATGTGCGTTGGCAATCTGGATCAACCATGCGTGTCAGTTCTCCCGACTAATGATGATCTCTTTCGCCTCCTGAAAGACAATCCCAGTAGTGACTTCAGATGGATCAGGCGTGTGCGGGCTGAAAGGAAAGCACATTAGAATGATAGGGGCCGTCTGTAGCTTGGTCGGTAAATGCGATGGATCTCTTGGTTGTTCAAGTCGGTCCAAGAATGCGACAGCCGAAGCTCGCCGGGCAGATCCAGAACACGATCGAGCGCGTGAGGTCGAAATACAACTATCTTCCAGTAGTTCTTGGTACAGTGGAGTATCATATCTACAAATATCTCCTTGAGCTGGGGGTTCAGGCGAAGCTCTTCACCGATGAACTGCCTCCTGAAGTGGAGGCAGAGATCCTTGAGGAAGCACAGCGATTCGCAGAAGAAATAGCACTGAAAGTCGGAGGAGAGAAATCCCTCCTCTTCAGGGGCATCAACCTTTTCGACATAATTCTTTATGACCTTACCATGCATTTTGCGGCTATTCTGAGAGTGAAACAAGTAGTTCGATCCAAGGCGACCCAACCAGGGCTTATTCTTCTCTTCACAGAATCGACACTCCCGAGCAACACTGCGAATTCCGACTTCCCGGTCATAGAACTGACCAGAATTGGCAACGCAAAGGGCTCGGTGTCTATTGGAACCATCATCAGGTTTCTGTTGAGGTGCTGCAAGAGAGCCACAAGTTACAGGTTTCATATTCACAGACACGCGCAAGCGGAGCACAGTCCCGTGAACGACACAAGACGCGTACTGTTCGCTACGATTGATACTGGCACGGGAAACTGCGTAGAACCATTGAGTTTTGTCCTGGAAAAGCTGCGGGAGAATCATGATATTGAACCATTTGTGGCGGTAGACAACGCGTTTGCCCAAGAGTACCTTAGAGAAAGACAATTCGAGAGTTCTGCATACAACTACTTCGATAGCGCACAAGGCGCGCTACACTGGTTCAGATCCTCTCGGGTCTTCAGGCACAAGTCCCTGGAACTAGCGCATGAGCATGGCCCCGGCACGATATACGAATTGTTCGCATCTTCATTCCTTCAGCGGTTTGTGAATTTTGCGTCGCTCTCTGGGGTTTATTCGCGAGTACTCTGGCTTGACCACATCTTCGAAGGATTCCGCCCTGCTGTTGTTGTCACGTTTCCGTTGCACTCGCATGTTGGGAGAGTTGCCGCGAGACTCGCAGGGCTCCGCAAGCTGCCCATTATGACGTTTGTTCCAACGTGGACATATGGAATGAAGGCAGGCGGGGATCAATTGGCGTTCAGACTCTATAACGATGCAGATTTCGTCATTGTTCCAGGCGAAGATTGCAGGCAGGCGCTCGTGAGGGGTGGCGCGGATCCAAAAAGGATACTTCTGGTTGGCAATCCAAAGTTCGACATCATAGCGGATATGAGCGCTACGCAAGACAGAGATCACGTGAGTAGGCTTTTTGGCGCCAGGCCGAGCGACCTTGTCTTTCTTGTTGCAACTTATGTGCTCGCGCCAGGGAGTATGGAATGGGTTCGCGCACTTGTCCGCCAGTTGAAGATGTTCTCTGGCAGATACAAGCTGATAATCAAACCGCATCCTGACGAAAGCCCTGACGAGTACGAGCGCATCCTAGAAGATGAGAAACTCTCGGACGCAGCTGTAAGCAGGGGCATCCCTCTCTACCGCTTGATCAACGCCAGCGATATAGTCTTCACGGGCATGTCCACCGTTGGATCTGAAGCGGTTCTGTTCAACAAGCCGCTAATATGCTTGAATTTCAGCAATGTGCCGTACAGTGTACGTTATGACGAAGCAGGCATCGCTCTGCTCGTCAAAACAGAGGAACAAATTCTGCCCACGATCGAACAGGTACTTCACAACCCAAAGGTGGAGGCGGAGCTTGAGGCCGCGAGAAAGCGCTTTCAAGAGTTTTATGCATACAGATTGGACGGACTAGCAAGCGAGCGGTTTGTCAACTCTATCAGACTCACGATTGACCGTGGACGGAACGAACGTGTTGGCGTTAATTGAAAGTGTGAGCGCCTTCCTTGTTGATCGCCGCTGTGAGCGAGCCTGATTTCATCCATTCTGCAATTCTCATCGGTGTCGTGCCTTGGGCATCGACAGAGAACCTATGCCGATCTATGCAGGAGTTGACGGTTCCCTGGGGGCTCTCGTTGGCGGTGGCTAGATCAGTCGGAATTCCGGTAGGGGAACGATGAATCTTCCTCCTCCGTCCAAGTATGCTCTCTCCCTTTTCACGAATTCATCAAGGAAGTGCCAAGGCAACACCAGGAAGTAGTCAGGTCTGTCCGCTCGGGCTTGTTCTTCGGAGATAATCGGTATGAGCGTTCCTACGGTCTTCTTGCGCCATTTGTCTGGGTTTCGATCTGCTGCCGCACTGATGAGCTTGTGATCTAGGTTGCAGAATTGAAGCAAGGTGTTCCCCTTCGTTGATGCGCCGTACACGTAGATCGTCTTACCTTTCTCGTGCTCTGTCTTCACGAAATCGTAGAGCTTCTCACGCAACAATTTGACCCTTGAGGCAAACTCCAGGTAGGTCTGCTTCTCCGTCAGTCGCATGTCTTCCTCGAGCTTCCCGATCCGAGAAATCCGCTCACGTTCGTCTTCCCTATATCCAAGTGAACGACATCCCTTGTGCTTCACGTATGCTCGGAAGCTTCCTCCGTTGACATCGTTGAGTTCAACATCAAATACTTCGAAGCTGTGCCTTCCAAGGAGATTCCTAAGTGATGTCATCGAGTAGTACTCCAGATGTTCGTGGCAGATATTATCGAAGGCGTTCTGGCTGAGCATCGAGGGGAGGCAACTCATCTGAATTATCCAAACACCATCATCGTCCAAGCATCCCGAGACATCCTCGACGAACCTGTTTGGGTCTTCCAAATCGTAAAACATCGCTATGCTGGTGACGATCTTCGCTCTTGATTTCGGGAACTGCTCCCGATATTTTTCCAGCGTGAAATAGTCATTTATGATGGAGGTTGTTCCGACCTTGGCAAACGGAATGAGGTTTGTTGCCGGCTCGAAACCAACCAGCGTGAGTCCCTTTGTTCTATATGATCGAAGCAGAGTCCCATCGTTGCAACCGATATCGACAACCATATCTCCTTTCGAGAGGCTGATCAGTCGCTCGGCTGCGTTTACCACGTCTTGGAGCGCGGCGGTCATAGTGGCGTTGACGCCGGACAGATACCAATAACGCCTGAACATGAAGTCTGCAGGGACCGTGTGCCGAAGCTGAAGAAGCCCGCAGCCACCGGAGGCAACATCACAAAGCACCAGGTCGAGAGGAGACTTCAGGATGTCGGTGGTAGGCTCGTCAACAAAGTCAGATACATATTGTTCTCCCAGAGAAATGACTGGGGTCAGAGCGCTAGAGCCACAAGACCTGCAAGTCATTCGGGTTTCGTACTTCAATCTTGTCCGCGCCCTTTTCGATGTCGCGATATGCTGGGGGCGTATATGTGCATTGTCACAATAGGCGATCTGATTGCGCTAATGCTCAGCAACGCGTTTGACGATTGTGTGAGTTGTGAGTCATTTGTCCACGAATTCGCGCAGCATAGACACGGCGATCGCTACTACTCCGGCGTGGCCCGTTTTCTCGTCCACCTGCAGATCTCCTGTCTTCTTCCTTTTCCCGGGCACGATGAAATGTTGTGTTACCGAGACATGGAACAAGGCAAACGATGAATCGCTCGTCAACTTCGATCGTCATTGATCTTCTTGTGGAAGGAGCCATCTGCGAGCTTTCCTATGCAGTACTCCATCGATGGCGTGGAGGACAGAGTCGATCTTGAGAAGGAGACTCAGAATCTGCCATCGACCCGCTATTTTCCTAGCCTCATCATATCGTTTGATCCAAGCCGGACCGTGCTCCAATACCCACTGACGATCCAGTAACGGAAGCAGAGAGCGGTCGATCGAAGCGCTACGTTTGACATATGGTAGATCTGGATCTATGTACTTGACGTACGCCTTTGCATTGTCAATCAACCGTTTGCGAAAGTTTTCTGGTTGGATAATGACCTCTTTTGGCCTCTCGAAGACGATTCTCGTTGCGGCTTTGGACGGGTCAGATGCGTACTTTATCTCTTCAGTCGTGTGGTGGTAGTGAAAAGTCGTGATGACTTTGCCGTACTTGGATCCGCTCTTTTCAACTGCTTGCCTCACGCCAATGTCCACAATCCGCCACATGTAGTCGTCATCGACTTTGAAGTTCTCCAATGCCTTTCTTCTTCCCATCTGAGGTGACGTCACGAGGGGTCTTTCATCAAGCATGGTTGTTTGTACGTCCTCGCGATAGAACTCGTAGGCGTGGATGCGTCGGGAATCAAACGCGTCGAATTGGTCGCGGTACTTGCACATCTCATCGTACCAACCTTTCGGGAATGTGAGGTCAGCATCTGTAAACATGATCCATTCCGTCTTGGCTTTGGATATCAAAAACTCCACAGCTCTCCCCGTAGTACGAATGTCAGGTCGAACATGCAATTCCAATCGTGGGAATCCACGGAGGATGGCCAGTGTTCGGTCTTTGGATCCGCCATCACAGACCAAGAGTCTTCGTACAGGAATCTCGGCGTATAGAGACCTGAGTGACTTCGCCAGAAACCTCTCCGCGTCCAGAGTCACCAATAGAACATCGATACCTTCTTGCTCTTCTGCAAATCTGTCGGATAGGACTCGACCGGTCATGCGACATCCATCTTCCGCAAATCCTCAACACCGTCAGGTTCGCAAGCTGTTTCTTCCTCTAGCGTAGTTCGAATGCTTGGACCTCTGATGCAACTCTTTCAACGTCAGAGTCGGTGATCGTGTTGTACATCGGGAGCGAAATGGCTCTATTGTAGAGGTCGCTGCTATGATGAAACGCAGCACCGCTTGTTCTGAATTGGGGCTGCTGATGGATAGGTGGCCAAGGGATTCTCGTTTCTATGCCATTCTTGTCTAGGTGTCGCTTCAGAGCGTCCCTGGTCTTCCGAGATCGAGTGATTGCGATGAACATCATGTATGCGTGCTTCGAGACATAAGACGGAACCAGCTGAAAGGAGCACGACTCCTTCAGTTCTTCTCTGTAGACACGGGCCACCTGATTCCTTCTTGATAGATACTCGTCTATTTTCTTGAGCTGTGCGATTCCGATCGCGGATTGGATATCTGTAATCCGTAGATTCATCCCAACGGATTTAGAATGGTACTTGCGATGGAGAAGCTCCCCATGGTTTCGTACCAAGCGACATCTCTTCGCAACACTAGAATCATCAGTCAGCACGGCTCCTCCCTCGACAGTAGTGAGTTGCTTTGCCGCATGGAAGCTCAAAATCGTCGCATGTCCGTGCGATCCAACCCGTTGGTGCTTGTATTCAGCGCCCATTGATTCTGCTGCATCTTCGATGAGCGTGAATCGATATCGACGGGCTAGAGCCCACAAGCATTCCACATTGTTGGGCAGTCCGGCGACATCAACGACCACGACAAACTTGGGACGTCTCTGCTTGATGGCTCGTTCAAGCGCTTGGCAGTCAATGTTGAAGGTACTTGGGTCAATATCAATCGACGAGATCCGACAGCCCAACAATCTCGGAACGTTTGCTGTGGCCACGTGCGTGTAGTCAGGCACGAGAACGTGGTCGCCGGGCTTGGCGTCATGAGCCATAAGGGCACAAAGCAGTGCCGACGAACCGTTGTTGACGACGATCGCATGGTTCGAACCGCAGTACCCTGCAAGCAGGGTCTCAAATTCCTCAGTCACTCTACCCTGGCTTACCCATCCACTTTGCATTACCTTGAGTACTTGAGATATCTCATCTTGTCCGATGTCAGGCTGACTCCAAGGAATATTCCAGCGAGTCTCATGCTCCCTTGCCGGGGCAATGGACCGGCTTCCCCCGCCTGACTCTTGTCTAGTCGAGTTGCTCAAGCTGCGCATGACCCCTTAGGACTGATATCTTCGCTCCCACTCCCACATGCATCCATTCAGTTTGTACCATTCGACAGTTCTCTTCAGTCCCTCTTCGATCTCGATTTCCGGCTTCCATCCCGTCAGGGTTCTCAACTTTGAGCTGTCGCAGACTAGCCGTGTAACATCGTAGGGACGCAGCTTTGACTGCTCGACCTTTATCTTCAGGTCGCCCGGTCTCATGGTTGACCCAATCTTCTCAGCAATCTCTTTTATGGAATGATCCCTTCCAGATCCGATATTGAACGCTTGGCCTTCGACTCTTTCTTTGCTTAGCAGCATGCAAACTGCACGCGCCGTGTCGTCAACATAGGTGAAGTCTCTCCGCGCTTCTAGGTTTCCTAACGTTAGGACATCGGACTTCGCAAGCTGAGACACAATTTCAGGAATCACGTAGGGATGCGTCTCGCGTGGACCATAGCAATTGAAGGGTCTGACCACCACCACAGGGATGTCTTGTTCCTTGGCGAGCACTTGGCATAGATGGTCGGCTGCGAGTTTGCTGATAGCATACACTGATTGAGGCGATGTTGGATGTTGCTCATTCATCGGAATAGCCTTGGCCGAGCCGTACACTTCAGATGTGGAGTAGTGTATGATTCGTTTGACCTCAAAGGTCTTACAAGTCATCAGTACGTTCAGGGTCCCCTCGAAATTTGTCCTGACAAATCGCTCCGGATAGTCGTAAGACAACGGGATGTATGGGTCAGCTGCAAGGTGAAATACTACTTCGGGGCGGGTACTCGAGAGTGTCTTCATGAACTTCGAGCTCTCCACGTCTCCTCGAAGTACATGATCATGGGGAATGATCCCCTTGATGTTGGAAGCAGTTCCCGTCACAAAGTTGTCGTAAGAAAAGACATCATATCCTTCATCAACCAAGGCACGCACAAGGGCAGAGCCCATGAATCCGGCGCCGCCTGTTACTAACGCTCTCTCTCGCATTCTAGTCACGATCTTTGGGCTCTTTCAGGAAGAGTGCCATGGATATAACATCACGGTACCGACCTCGCACCTTCTCTTCCTTCCGAAATACCCCTTCCACCACAAATCCTCCGGTCAAGTACAATTGGAGTGCTCTGTGGTTGTCAGCATATGTTGCCAGCCAAATCTTCTCGATCCCCCTCCTTTTGGCATCAGCTATAATTGAATCAAGCAGTCTGCGGCCCAATCCTTTGCCTTGGTGTCTATGGTGAAGAATGATTCCCAACTTGACGACATGTCGCTTTTCCCTTTTCGAAAAGAAGTCTAGGTGGCCGAAACCTAAGATTCTCTTCTTGTCAAGAATCACGTACCCAACACAATTCCCAGCCGCGTTTTCGCGATAGATCTTGTCCGCAGTCTCGACGGGGTTATCTATCCTATAGCCGAAATGTGTGTAATCATACGTGCTCGGGCTGTCAAGCTGACCTAGGAATTCTTCAAGCGCCGATCGATGGTTTTTGGAAAGCCTGGCGATTCTCACAGTATCACCCTCCTGAAGACTGGGCACTCTGTCGCAGATAGCGTTTCCCGAATCGCCATGTCATCCTGTGTGACCATCGGGTTCGTCGCCCAAGCCCGTCAACTGTTGAGAGACGCGCAGCTGCTATTAACTCGTGACGACTCTACTGCGCAAATGAGCAGTGATGATAGGGTATTCAAAGATGTCTTCGCTTCCGCAGACACGAAAGAAACTCGGTCCATGGATGCCAAGCAAGTTGTGGAGCCAGGTGAAACGATACATGTCGATCCCATGCGTGGATGTCCTACTTGAGAACGCAAGGGGCGAGATCCTGCTCGGATGGCGTCGGATACCGCCCTACAGAGACATGTTGGCACTTCCGGGTGGTCGCGTGGGCAAGGGCGAAAATCTACAAGCAGCCGCCACAAGGGTACTTGCTGAATATGGTCTTGCTGCTCGCGAGTTGTACTTGGTGGGTGTCTTTCCGATGAAGTTTCCTTCCCGCTCGGATTTCCCCGTCTGCGTGGCAGGTAGGTATCCTCGGGGGGAAGCAAGACCTGACTACATGGAGTTCTCCAGTTTCTACTGGACACGACAGTTGCCCAAGGGGCTTGGCGCAAACTACAGGCGAATGATGATGAAGTGGCGAAAGATCAAACGAAAGCCCCAGGTCCTGCGATTCAATAGACTGTGACGCGCTTCGCTGCTCGGTTTTCCAGAACCAACATTTCTGCGTCCCATCGGAGACGGAAACTCGGACTGATCCCCCAACTAATTTACCAGAACCCTGACCCCCTCGCCAGGGGGGGGGTCTTTCGCTTCGTTCGCGCTCGATGATTTCCTCTTTTTTCGGGGGCTGTCATGCATGCCTGGTGACGCGTACGCACAACCGTGTTTTCGTTCTCCCTATGCTGTCTGGGCACTACATACATCTATTATGCGAAGGCGACACAGACATATTGTCATGTGGCGGGTGTAGCGACTGTGAA
>Ga0315279_10011826_pt1 | contig 10040 bp, 10 predicted proteins | sample YL17G06_20_MG_FD_203694 | JGI IMG/M metagenome (GOLD analysis project Ga0315279, IMG submission 203694) | Sediment microbial communities from Yellowstone Lake, YNP, Wyoming, USA - YL17G06_20 | ecosystem: Environmental > Aquatic > Freshwater > Lake > Sediment | place: USA: Wyoming | collected...
GGAATTTAGCCAAAACGCGGCGATGACGAATCTAACGACAACAAACGCATATTGGCCATATTTCGTTGGCTCGGCGGATACGAGTGAACTCAATTTGAAATTGCTCAACTGCAAATCGCAAACTGACTTCAGTCCTCATCTGTATTTAGGTGTACTATCATCAGCGGGAACCAAGTCAATGCAAGAAGCCAAAATCTAAGTACAAGGTGCGTACGGCGGGCTCGCAGCTGACACACATGAATCTCACGAAGACCTCTGTTCTGATACTCGCGGTCATTATCTTTGGCATGGGATTTTCTGGTTACCTCACGACCGGAGTGCTCCTATCAAACTCATGTCCATTGAGCGGGGGTTGCACACGAGTTCTTGGCTACCCGTCTTGCATGTACGGATTCACCCTATACACAATCATGCTGATTATACTACTGCTGACTTCGATGGGCAAGATCGTCGCTGCAATTGGCAGGAAGCTCATACTCCTTGTTGCGACCATTGGGATGCTGTTTTCCGGATCCTTGCTTGTCTTTGAATACGTGACCAAAAGCCCGCTGACAATCTGCGCTGCAGGATTGTCCATGTTTCTCCTGATTTTTCTTATGAACTTGCTGTTGTGGAAGGACAAGTAGTTGCGACGGAATCGGCGAAAGGCAAGTTAGCCCCCGGATTCAAATGACGCTAGCATTTCCCGCCTCATAACCTGGCTTGCACGATCAACCAATAGGATTGAGCCCTCAGATTCCTGCCAGTTTCTTTGCCAACTCTTTCTTGTGTTCAAGGTCTGTGAGTTGCCTGATGGTCATCTGGGCTGCGGCCGGTGAGCCACCCCCATGCATGCACAGCGCCCCAAGCCTGCTCGGACCTGCGACCATGCTCTCGATCAACTCAGCAGCTCTGAGTTTGTTTTCCGCCGTCACTCCCTGAACTCCACGATAATACTTTTCCACGAAATGACCTATTTTCGCGTTTCTTAGGTCAAGTTCTGAGGGCATGCAAGCGATCATTCCGCCGCCGATATCTTCCGCTATTCTCTGAATTTCGTATGGCAAGCGAGTGACGCTGATCTTCGTTACATTAGCCAGGAGCGGATCTGGGAACCATGCACCAGAATCAGTTTCTTGACCCTCGTATGCTGATCCCAAGGCTTGCGCGTAGAGTACCTCGCACAGGTACGTCATCTCCGCAAGTCGATCTGACAACTGCCTTGTTAGGCCGTTGTACTCTGCTAGGAGTGCGGCTGCGCCTGTCAGCACGTCTCCGCATCCTGCCAAGCATCCGCCTAGCACCATGCGGTGCAGCAGCACGAACCTCGTCACCATTTCCGCTGCATAATCATGCTCACCGTTCATAAACACTCGTTCCTTTGGAATGAAGACGTCGTCGAAGATTACGAGGGATTCTGATGACCCGTAGTTAACGTTGCCCTTGTCGAAGCCTCCATTCAGTTTCCTTTCTCCGGCCGCCTGCATATTCACTACTTGCACTACGCCTTCCGCGTTGAGTGGTGTCGCGAAGGCAACTGCGTGCTCTTTCTCGGGTTCCGAAAAACCTGTTCCCGGTTGGACGATTATTTCATGTGAACCAATCGCGCCGCCGATCATGCTTTTTGCTCCTCGAACGACGATCCCCTTCCTGTTCTCGTCGACCACACGAAGGTACACGTCCTTGTCCGGCTGGTGTTTTGGTTTCAAGGATCGATTACCCTTCGGATCTGTTAGAGCGCCAGCGCATGTGAGATCCTTACCTTGCACCATCGCGGCGTATCGTGTTAGGCGTTTATGGTACTGGGTTCCCAAATGCGCGTCCATTTCAAACGTCGTATGCCACAAAGCGTTGAGCGCGTCCCAGCCACAGCATCGGCTGGCGGTGCAGACGCCCGTCTCTTGGCAGATCAGTCGAGCGGCTCGGACACGGCTGATCAGATCCTCGCGGGACTTGTGAATTGAACAATACGCGCTGATGATTGAACCATCCTCTCTCTTCCTAGTTAGGATTGGCGCGTACTCTGGATTTCTTGTGAGCTCGTAGATCTGGCCGATTCCCTCCAAGGCCATGCGTGTGAATCCGTTCTTCGTTACATCGGGTATACGCTTGCCAAGCATGTAGGCTTCAGAGCTGAGATGTCTCATGCTCTCGAGGTACTGTTGCTTTGATTTCAGAGGCATTCGTGACCCTCACAGAAGTTCGCCGGAGATGATAAGTCGCTGAATTTCCGAAGTGCCCTCGTAGATCTCGGTTATCTTTGCATCACGATAATATCTTTCCAGTGGCAGATCGGTCATGTATCCGTAGCCACCGTGGATCTGGACTGCTCTACGTGCCGCTTCCACTGCCGTTGACGCGGCGAATAATTTGGCCATGCTAGCTTCCTTCGTATGCTTTTTACCCAAATCGGTCAAGCGGGCGGCGCGATGTGTGAGGAGTCTCGCGGCCTCAATCTCAGTTGCCATGTCAGCAATCATCCAGCGGATCGCCTCCAGATCAGCGATGGGTTTTCCGAACTGCACTCGCATTCGAGCGTGACGGACGGCCGCGTCTAGCGAGGCTTGCGCAATGCCAACTGCCTGTGCGGCTATGCTGATTCTGCCACAGTCGAGTGCCTCCATGGCTATTTTGAAACCGTCTCCGCGGCGTCCAAGCATGTTCTCTGCGGGCACCCGGACCTTATCGAATATCACCTCGGAGACCACGGATGATCGAATGCCCATTTTGTCGAAGATCTTGCCGATCTTGACGCCGGGCGTGTTGCGGCGAGCTATGAAGCATGAGATACCACGATGCGCCAGCGACTTGTCCGTCATAGCGAAAACTAGGAATGTGCTAGCTACGGGGGCATTGACAATGAAATATTTCCGACCTGTAATCAGGTACTCATCGCCTTTCAGGACGGCTTTGGTTTCCATAGCGGCAACATCGCTTCCAGCTCCGGGTTCGGTCAGGCAGAAAGAACCGAACTCCTTTCCCCGAGCGAGCGGCCTGAGGAAACGCATCTTCTGCTGCTCCGTCCCATGCCAGAGTAACGGTTGGCTTACTAGTGAGACATGTACGGCGAGTGTGACGCCAAGTGCGGCTGATGCTCTTGATATCTCCTCCACGGCCAAAATGTAGCTAACGACATCCTGTCCGGCTCCTCCATACTTGCGTGGAATGGGGAGACCTGTTAACCCGAGCTTTGCTAGTTTCTGCCATGCGTTCTTCGGGAACTGTTTGGTCTTGTCCCATCGGTCGGCGTTAGGTGAAACGTGCTGTTCGACGAAACTCCTAGTTTTGCGCAAAACGTCTTCTTGGCGTTTGCTCGGAGTAAATTCCATCCGAGGCTCACAGCGTAAGTACCTTCGATACCAGCAAATAGCTCTTGGCAACTAATTGTAAATACTATAGTTCGGCTTGTCCTCAGTGTAACGCCGAGATTAGCGCCCTGATTTCAAACCGCCAGTCAACCACCCCGACCTACCTTACAACCATACTAGTGGTAGCGTACTCGGCAACTTATGCCCAATGGAAATTGACTGAACCAGAGTGTCAGACACCGAGATTTATGCGCCGCAATCCAAGACCAAGCTCCGTGGCGCCGATTGCACAAAACCGCACTCCTAATCCTGATAATCGCGTTACTCTCGCTTTCAGTCCTACCTCTAATTCCAGTTCAGGCCATGGGTCGGCATAAGGCACTGATATTATCATCATTACAGAAACTAGCTCCGATCAGAGACGCGGATCTTACCGGAATTACTAGACCACTGACCGCGGCAGGTTACATCATAACATACCTCGTCGACGATCAGGTAACCGTTAGGCTTCTCACCACTCGGCTGAACGATTACGACGTAATAATCTGGCGCACAAATGTCTACACGCGAGAGCATACCACGTACTGGTATGTTGGAGAGACAACAAACCAGGCAACCTTGCAGCAGTATTCCTCAGACTTCTCGTCTAAATTGCTGGATAGCTCACATGGAATCATTGGGGCAAGCGCGGGTTTCTTTCAGAATCATTTTGGCTGGGCCTCGTTGTCAAGTGTTAAAGTGGCCATATTGGTTTCGAGTGTGTCGTCATCTTTGGCCGGTTTCCTTTTGAATGGAGGCGTGAGGTCCGTTGTGGAATTCTGTAGCTCAATCTCGCTCCAATTCGGTGTCGTGGACTACCTGACGGGGACGCTGATGCGCTTCTTATCTGACGGATATGACGTTGCAGACGCCGTGTCTAATACTGTGACACCTTACCTCACGATGCAGCCTAGGGATCCACTGGATTCGGTTCAAATTCCTACCATAGCCTTCACTGGAGACGCGACAGTCACGATAACTTGATGACCGGTACTAGACCTGAAATCCAGAGCTCCAACCGCGCTACTCATTTTTTCTGTTTACCATATCGTCGTTCCAGATATTGTGCCAGTTGTTCGTCGGACCAGCCTTCCTGTTCGGCCATCTTGGCGATCTCACGGAATTCTCGTCCTTCGATCCAGATTCTTTTGCTCATTAGCCCGGCTTCCTTGGTCCTTCGATCATTGATTCTGCTTCAAGTAAGGAGGTCATATTCGGGATAGTCATTTCCTTTAATCTCTTTCGCCGGAGCTGTACAGATGTGGAGTCTTTCCGCCAATTCGTCACGCTGACTCAAGGAGCTTGCGGATTTTTTTGAAGGATGTCTCCTCCGCTAGTAAAACTAGGACATCACCAGGCTTCGTTTTGGAATCCAGATTCGGATTGACCTGAAACTCGTGACCTGTTCTTATCGCGAGCAGGGACGCGTTGAAGCGTTCCTTGAATTCCAGTGCTCGAAGAGTCTTTCCTACAGCTTCAGATGTCGCGCGTACTGTAACCTCCCATAGTCGTTGGCCATCTTGAAGGTTGAGGATTCCATGAACGAATCGTGAAACCTCAGGGGTCTCTCCTAAAGCCATCAGTGAGGCTCCAACAAATGTAGGCGACACAACCAAATCCGCGTATTCAGCGATCTTCTGATAATTCTCCCGCATCTTGGCGCGGGCGACGATGTATATCTTCGGGTTTAGGCTGCGACCTTTGATGACTGTGAGAATGTTGTTCGAATCATTACCAGTGGCGACGACTAGTAGTCGGGCCTCCTCAATCTTCGCCGTCTTCAGGATCGCTTCTGATGCCCCGTCTCCCTCCACGACAAAACGATCCTTGTTCGCCAGACTCTTGGCGACTTGGGGATTGGAGTCGACGACTATGATTTTCTTCTCTCCCATGCTGGCTAAGAGATCGATTACCGCTTCTCCTAGCGCGCCGGCGCCGACAACGATAACATGTCCCTTGTAACCCAACTTGCTCAAAGCCAATTCCTGCCTGAGTCGCCTCGCGTCCATGTTCACGGCTGACGAGACCACGGCTGAAACCGTTCCAATACCCATCCAGAATAATATGATTGTGATGGCCATCCCCCAAAAGGTGTGCGGGGTGAAGTCATTAGCTCCAACCAGCGTAAATTCCGCGCTCATCCAATAGAACGCCGTAAACCAGTCCGCCTTCTCAAGAAAATGAAAACCGAGTGTACCTAAGACTATGCCGAAGACCACTAGGGTTGCAGCCAATCTAAGCCTTCTGAAGCTCATACAGCCACCGTTACGTACGCCAAGGGGGGTTCAGTAGTCTTTATCATTTCGCAACACACCGGGAGAGATGACAAGCCATATTATTGATAGTGAATTTGGCAACCGCCGGTCCCTTCCCGGTGGAGAGTTTGAAAGACGTAGACGCTGCTTTGGTTGGGGCAGGTTTCAGGAAGGAGGTCCATTCTGTGGTCAAACCGGGGAGAGAGTTCGCGGTAACCTATAATGGGCCGAACATGGAGAAATCGCAAGTAGAAGAGATATTGAAACCTGTGACCTCCAAGAACCAAATCAGTTTCTCATTGGATGTTGAAGAATCGGTTACGTTCCCGTGACTCGACTAATACCGTGGGATTGAGGAGTCGACTTCGGCGGCCCACGCGTCAATGCCGCCCTTTAGGTTCTTCACTTTCTTGAATCCGAGTTGACGGAGAAAGTTCACTGCCCACGCGCTTCTAACACCTGTGTGGCAGTGAAATACGTACTCGTCGGTCAGGTTGAACTCGTTCACATGGTCAGGGATCTGGCTGACTGGTATGAGTCTGCTGCCTTTAATGTTGCAGATTTCGTACTCGTGTGGTTCCCGTACGTCAATCAAATTGACATGCTCTCCTTCGTCAACTAGTTGTCTGAGTTCGGTCGCTGTGATTTCGCTCTCGTCACCAACAGTCTCTAGGATTCCGCCGCGTCCAACTCCGCAGAATGCATTATAGTCGATCATCGACTTGATGCTCGGCTCTCTGCCACAGATTGCACAGTCTGGATTCTTCTGAAGCTTGAGCTCTCTGAACTTCATCTTCATGGCGTCGAATAGCAGCAAACGCCCAGCCAAAGTGTCGCCTTTGCCGAGTATGATCTTAATCGTCTCGGTTGCCTGCAACGTTCCGACGACCCCTGGCAAGATACCAAGAACTCCGCCCTCGGCACACGAGGGAACCAGACCAGCGGGGGGTTGGTTCCGGGTAGAGGCACCTGTAGCATGGTCCGGAGTTATGGTTGAAGACTGAAACCTGTCCTTCAAACCTGAATATGCTGCCGTAGACATTCGGCTTGCCGAAAAGCACGCATGCGTCATTGACCAAATAGCGGGTCGGAAAGTTGTCAGTCCCATCAACCACAACATCGTAATTCCTGATTATTTCCAACGCGTTCTCGGAGGTCAATCGCGTTTCGTGTGTGTCTACCTGAACGTTGGGATTGATCTCCAAGATTCGCTGCTTGGCCGCCTCCAGTTTCGGTCGACCGACGTCGCGGACTGAATAGATGACTTGGCGCTGAAGATTACTCTGGTCGACGACATCGAAGTCCACCAAACCTATTCGGCCTACCCCAGCGGCAGCGAGGTAGAGAGATAGTGGCGATCCTAATCCTCCAGTACCAATCAGGAGCACCTTCGCGTCTTTCAATTTCCGCTGACCTACCAAACCGACTTCCGGCATGATTAGATGCCGGCCGTATCGGCGAATCTCTTCTTGGCTTAACTGGCTAGTTCGCGTTTGAGGCGCCTGGAGTCTGACGACGCCACCCGCTATCGCGGGAACGATAGATATCGTGTCACCGTCTTTGACCGGCGTCTCGGTGCTCTTCAAGTAGCGAATATCTTCTTCATTTAGGTAGATGTTGACGAAATTTCGAATACGCCCTTCCTCGGTCAGAAGATGTCGCTTGAGGTTTTGATGTGACTCCACTAACCTCTTCACTACATCACCTACCGTCGTTCCCTGAATCTCCAGGCTTTCTTCGTTTCCTACGTAATGCCGTAAAGCGGTTGGAATCAACACTTTGATGCTCATCGTTTCATTCCTCACTCATTATCTTCAAATCGTCACGGTTGAATCGTGATCGGTCTTCGGTAAGACACCAAGCGGCAACATCTCTCGGTTCGCCTTTCGGAACTGACAGAACCACGTAAATGTACCATGGCCACGCATGCTCGAGGTCGAATGAGGATGGTTGTGCAGGGGCATCTGGATGTGAGTGATATATCCCGATCAATTCCAAACGTAACCTCCGAGCCTCTTCATCAGCGCGGATGAGCTCTTTCGGATCAATGTTGTACCTATTCCTTCGTGAATTCTGATTCGCATTCTTGGCTGGCAGGACCCGGTTGATCCTTCGAATCCCGGAATCAACACCGAGGAGAAAGCCACAGCATTCTTCGGGGTAGGTGGATTTCGCGTGGTTCAGGATGAACTGCAACTCATTTTTATTGATAATCACAGACATCCCGGATTATTCCTCCCAGAATTTCTCGCTTAGGTACCTCTCTCCACTTTCAGGGAGAAGCGCAACTATGGTTCCCTCGTCGATCTCCTCAGCAATCCGCAGAGACGCGGCAATGGCTGCGCCTGACGATGGGCCGACAAGTATCCCTTCCCTCTTGGCAAGTTCCATCACCGTCCGCTGTGCCGCTTCAGTTCCGATCTCGGCTATTCGATCTGGGAAACTGGGTTCGTAAATCCCTGCTTTGATCGACGTTGGGATATGCTTGAGGCCTTCGAGGCCATGGAATGGCGAATCCGGCTGCACAGCGATCACCTGAATCTCCGAGTTGCATTCACGTAGCCTTCTTCCAGTACCCATCAACGTTCCACCAGTGCCAATTCCTGCAACGAAGTGCGTAACTGAGCCGCCCGTCTGATTCCAAATCTCCTGACCAGTCGTCTCGTAGTGCGCTTTCCAGTTCGCGTCATTCGAGTATTGGTCTGCGTAGAAGTAGGAGGCGGGATTTTCGGCGCAAATCTCGCGGGCTCTCTTGATAGCTCCATCAGACCCCTCAAGAGGATCGGTATACACTAACTCGGCTCCGTAAGCGCGAAGGAGGTGCTTTCGTTCCGCGTTCATGTTCCTAGGGATCGTAAGCTTCACTCTGTAGCCGCGACCTGCGGCGATCATCGCGTACGCTAAACCGGCGTTGCCGGAAGTTGAGTCGAGAATAGTCTTGCCATTAGTCAGAGCGCCTTCACGTTCTGCCGTCTCGATTATTGATAGGACGGAGCGCGCCTTAACTGATCCTGACGGATTGAACCACTCCGCCTTGACGAGTAGACGGACATCATGATTTCGGGGCCCCACATGTCGTAGCGATATGAGTGGTGTATTTCCCACGTTTGATAGCAGGTCGCGTGTTTCCGCACTCCTCAAGGTCGCGTAAGCGCTGTGGACGCGTTGGGGCAAATGCTGGGTTCCCTCGAATGTTTTATGACGTAAGTTATATTTGCCCTATATAACCCCATATCCGTATCTGCATGAGCCTGAACGCTTCTGATTGCAGCTTGGTTGGTGGAATTATCGTGGCTATGGTGGATAGTTCACTTTCACTCGGCTCACTAGGAGCGTCGTGCCTCAGCCTGATTATATCCGAAATATGGTCCGTTGAATTGCATTGTCATTCACACGGTGAACTGCCTGATGCTTGAAGGAAATGCAAAGATAATCCTACCAACCAGCAGCAACCGAAGCAAAACAGGAATCCTGTACATTCCTGCAGACCTAGTCAAGGATTCCTCATTCCCATTTGAAGCGGATCAGGAAGTTATGGTTCGGATCGATGGAAAGCGGCTGGTAGTTGAAGGAGCGCGAACATAATGGCCTTGGACAATTACCGAAGCAACTATACGTTTGCCATGGATTTCGGAACCAGTGACTTCAAGTACGGACCTATCTCGTGTGGCGAGACTCCGCGAATAGTGAACAATCGCGGATACTTCCCCGATAAGAAATCGGTGATATACAACGCATTCGAGTCCGCAGCCGACGTAGTCGTGGGCGAAGATGTGCCGCTGTATCTTCAATCTACGGAAGATCTGTCGACGCGCCTAGTTTACCCCATGCGAAATGGAGTAATTGACAAGAGCGATGAGACCGCGTGGCGAGTGGTAAGTGCTCTATGCCAATTTGGTCTGAAATCGTTCGAACCGTCCCGCAACAATGGATTTCAAGGATACTATCTCGTAGCTTCACTATCAGCGGTTTCTCCTCGTTACATGTACGAACGGCTCATCGACATACTCCGAGAGATCAACAGCGATGGCCTTGTTAGAGCCGTAACCGTAATTCCCCAACCGTTCGCCGTGGCCATAGGTCACGGAGTTACTACCTGCGTAGTCATAGAATCTGGCCACGGCAACAGCCAGATCTGCCCGATCTCCAAGTATCCCATCCGCGCGGCTCAGGTTGCACTGAACCGCGGAGGAGGAGACGCGAACGCGATAACATCCGAGATCCTCAAGGACGCTGGCTACGGAGACCTAACGCGCGAAGAGTCTCTTGTTCGCAGGGTCAAGGAGAACATCGGACTTGTTCCCGCCAATCTCGACACGGCAATCGACGAAGCAAAGAAAACACCACGGCGCTTCCGCGCAAAATTCAAGGTTCCAGGTACACGACTAGAGATTGATCTCGAGAAAGATTCCTGGGCACGTTTCCTGATCGGTGAGTACGTCTTTAATCCGAATCATGA
>Ga0315279_10011828_pt1 | contig 10039 bp, 9 predicted proteins | sample YL17G06_20_MG_FD_203694 | JGI IMG/M metagenome (GOLD analysis project Ga0315279, IMG submission 203694) | Sediment microbial communities from Yellowstone Lake, YNP, Wyoming, USA - YL17G06_20 | ecosystem: Environmental > Aquatic > Freshwater > Lake > Sediment | place: USA: Wyoming | collected...
ATGAAATGTAAATGTGTTCTAACATCAGATATTAACTATTACCTATCTTTATGCTATAATTATTCATGTAACCATTTATGGATTACATTCGCTCTTTTGACAATTGATTGATGGTTTTGACAGGTCAAAGGCTGTCATGAAAAACCAGTTCCAAAACCCCCAACCCCCTTGCAAGGGGCTGACAAGGGTAGGTTTTTTCATATACTAGCTACTTAAACCCTTTGTTTATAGGGATTTATATTATCCCAATGTTCTGGAAAAAAGCGACCAAAAGGTAATGGTTTATGATCAACAAGACAAAAATGGATAACCAACATACCAACTCGAAATATACTCACCAATCGTATCAGAGTTGCTTTACGCTTCCCTCTTGTTTGTGGCAAATAACACCGAATATCGGGAATTGTGCTGTCGGGAATCTCTGCATCCACTTCTCCGCCTACGCTCATAAGCCAAAGCGTTGCGACAGATATTGCCAGCAACAAGCGACTGGCTCTTTCCGGGTCAGTCATTCTTGTTTTATGCCACTGCCAACCTCCTCGCTTTGCTATCCTGAAGCTTTGCTCTATCCATGCTCGCATCCCATACCAACAGGCACTAGAGGCAGAAGGGGAAAGGTCTGTTATGATAAACCATTATTTTTGTCCTTCTTCCCAGAGTGCAAGCAAAGTACAGGAAAGACGTTTACCTTTAGTCTTTTACACCAGAACCTTGCCAACTCATTGTTGGTTGTTCTGCAAAGCTACCAATTGGTTTGAAACTACCACTGCCTTCTGGACAAAACGTTCCATTTACATTGATTCGCATGAATGGATGCCATTTGAGTCTGACTATTCGTCTGAAAAGTCTTGGCGAGTAAAGCCCTCGGTCTGTCATAACAATGACAGTGAAATGTCTTGGGATATTATGTCTGACCAATCTCAACATACGCAACCATTCTTTGTTCCATTAATCCATTTGATCAAGTAATCGAAGCATCCTGAGACGTCCACTTGAGTTCGATTAAGACCTTTTTTAGTACCTTTTTTATCTTTAGCGTCATAACACCATTCACGGATTCTTTGGTAGACATTACAGTATTTAATCTTCAGGGATATAGCAAGCATAGTGCTGATAGCAGTCAAAGCACAAGATTGAGCAAAGATCATGCCCGGGCTCATCATAGCTAAGACAACAGCTTGTGGTTCAGTTAAGTTAGTTAGGTTTTGAGTAATAGTGTATAAGTTATCAAGTTGCTTCTGGAAGTAACGTTTATTTTGTGATATATTGTTTTTGCTAGGCATTTGATGTTTCTTTTTGAGTATTAATTTTGTTGACAATTTAATAATACTCGAAAGGAGTTATTTATATCAATACCTAGCTTTTATCCTAGTAAAATAAAGGTTTTAAATAAAAAACCTACCCTTGTCAGGGGGATAAAGGGGGATTTAAAAACGTTATTAGCAAAATTCGTTCCTATTCGAATCATTCGTGATTAAAAAATGTCACCTTAATTGTGAACCATACCTAATACTGAAGTAGAATTTATGCGTAAAGAATTATTACCGAAATACATTATCATAGGATTGCTTCTGCTTCATCTTATACCTATCTGGGCGTTTAAGTTTATACCGACTCAGGATGGCATAAACCACGTCTATAACGCCTACGTACTCAAAGAGTTCAATAATCCGAACTATACTCAGTATCGTCAAGTCTATGACCTTAACATAAAGCCATTCCCGAATTGGACTTCACATATTTTTTTCTATTTGGCTCTTTACGTCATGCCTCCGCTGGTGGCTGAAAAGATATACGTGACAATCTGTGTTTTGCTTGTTCCATTGAGTTTCTTCTACTTTATGAATTCAGTGGATAAACGACTCTGGTTCTTTGGGTTTTTGGGATTTTTGTATAGCTATAACCTTCTTTTGCATCTTGGATTCTATAATTTTGCTCTCAGTGTCCCTCTTTACTTCTTTTTGTTGGGGTATTGGTGGAAATATCGTAATCAGATAAACTGGAAACGTGGTTTGATCATCAACTTATTGTTGATGTTAATATATTTTTCGCACCTGTTTTCATTTGCATTATCGTTGCTTAGTATATCGCTGTTGACGTTAACGTCTGCACTTTTATCATACAACGAACCAAAGCCATTTAAGGAACGGGTATGGGCATTCCTGCGCTCTGCTATAAGTCTTGTACCTTCATGTATCGCTTTTCTGTTGTGTATATTGATTAATCCAGAGGAGAAAACATCCAGCTATAAACCGCTCAAAGAGCTATGGGAATTCTTTTATTCTGTAAAGTCTCTGGTTTATTTTAATGATAGATACCGTGTTATTTCGTGGGTACTAATTGGATTTATAAGTTTATGCTTTCTTTTGACTTTGTTCGTCAAGTTCTGGACGATCTTTAAAAGGGAAAAGGTTAATCACAGAATATACAGAATTTTCCTTGATCAGCGTTTTGGATTTCTTGTTTTATCCGCCGTAATAACAGTATTGTTCTTTAAGATTCCATGGGCTTATGGTCCGCCTGCGTGGCTTAATGATAGGATGAACTTATTTATTTTTCCTGTGCTTTTGGCATGGTTCGCATTTAGCTTTCCAAAATGGCTTAAAGTGGGTTTGGTAGCTGTCATGATTGTGATGTCTTTAGCACATCTTGGATTGACCACATATGATTATAACCTTTTGAACAAAGACATGAAGGAATTTACTGCTGGTGTAGGATTGATCAAGGAAAATTCTGTGATCTCTATTATTCCCACTACTGATTTTTTCTATGCGCCAAATCATGGTACGATCAAATATTTATCGCCATTTTTACATGATACGTGCTATTATTGTTTTGGCAATGGGAGCCATTACGCAGGCAACTATGAACCGAAGTATGCATATTTTCCACTCCAATACAAACCGGGGTACTGGAAATTTGAATATCAAGGCACGATTGATTACATGATTGTCTGGCATACGGATGACAGTAATCCAGAAGTTGTTCAGGTAAAGAAGGATTACGACCTGATATTCAGTACAGAGAACATGAGGTTATTTAAACATAAATCGGTCAAATGATTCTATCGCTAAATAGCTGATTAATATTATGTTTTCAATCTTCTAATTGATTTTAATATCAGCCCATGTAGATGCTAGTTTTCCTGATGGTTGGACAGCTTTTCCACCTAATGTTTTCTCAAGCCCAAAATCCATCAAATCCTTAATATCAGCCGATGTCAAAACGGCTTTGAATAATGCAACGTCATCAATAGCGCCTTTGATGTAGCGACCGGGAGTGCCTGTCTCTGAGCCTATGTTGAAAGCCTTTACATTATCCTCATTCTGCTTGGCGAAACTAGAAATGTTCTGTTGAGCTTCAACCTCTCCGTCTCTATACATTATCACAGAATTGCTTCTGTCAACTGTTACTGCAAGATGATGCCACGTATCGTCATTGATTGGACTTGTGCCGAATGTGTGAATACCACTTGCATCACCCAAACTCATTATAAAAACAGGCTTGTTCTTATTGCCGGCATCAAGGCTTCCACGAACACCAAGCAAGTAACCATGTCTGGGTGCAGCAAGCTCGAATTTATAGATAATCTCTGCTTGCCACTCACCGGGGTCGTATTTGGCACATTTTATCCATGCTACTACTGAAAAATTGCCAGTTCCAACGTCGAGTAAATCATTGTCTGGACACTCTACTAAGTCGTCTACAGAATCAAAATCCATAGCCTTTCCGAACATACCATCTTCCGACTTTGGCTTACCTTTTACATTGCAGTCATTACCATTTCCAGATATGTCCTTTAACACCTCTGCCGAGGGATCGTTAAAAACCCACGCTCCCGCACAAGTCGCAGGATCAATCTTGGCGTAACCCTGTGCTGATAATGCTAAAATGACAATAATAGAACACACACAAAATGAAAAAATCTTCATCTGATTACCTCCTTCTTTATACAATCACAAACACAAATTTATGCTTTAAGGCGATTGCTTTCATAATAAAACATTTTGGTTTGTATGTCAATGATATTTATCTTAAAGAATTTGGCAATAGACTAAACTTTGCAATAAAAGCTAGATCATTTTCTCAAAGTGAAATATAATTATATGCGTAATTGTTAAAAAATGCGAAAACCAGATAAGAATGGAAGTCTTATGAACATTAAATAATTAATCGGGTAATCCAATATTAAAGCTTTTAAATCCCCCTAACCCCCTTTTTCAAAGGGGGAATCAGTTCTCCCCTTTAGCAAAGGGGAGTCAGAGGGGATTTAAGGCGATTTATTTTATTACCCGTTTAATTATTCAATTCCATTAGACTTCTACAAATGCTTCGTCTACTTTATTGTCTGTGATTCGGGTAATTCTATAAAATGGAGGAATTAAAGTGATGTTACTAAAAACTATTAAGAATCTTATGTTATCTGTTGGTGTTTGGTTTTTTGCCTTTGGAGTTTTATATACTGCAAATATTCAAGCGGAAGATTATCCCCAATGGCGAGGTATCAATCGTGACGGCATATCAAATGAAACTGGATTGCTAAAAGAATGGGCTGAAGGAGGTCCAAAGCTTCTATGGTCTATTAAAGACATCGGAGTCGGTTTTTCGTCACCTTCCATAGCTAACGGAGTTATTTATATCACGGGGATGAAAGATAACAAGGAGATACTATCTGCCCTTGATTTGAATGGTAATATTAAATGGAGTAAAGAATATGGAAAAGCCTTCACCCAGTCAACTCCAGAGACACGCTCTACTCCGACGGTTGACGGTAATGCTTTGTATATTATTAGCGGTACAGGCGAGGTTGTTTGCCTTGATGCTGTCTCTGGTGAGATAAAATGGTCAGTCAATGCCTTTAACCAATTCGGTGGACAATATGGTAGCTGGGGTATTGCTGAATCCCCTCTCATTGTTGATGATAAGGTTATCTATACTCCCTGCGGGGAAAAAACTACAGTTGTAGCCCTGAATAAAAACACTGGTGAGACTGTATGGACCAGCGAAAGTCTTAATGACCATAGCGGTTATGTTTCCCCAATACTTGCAACATTCGGTGAGAAAAAGCAGATCATAACGGTTACAGGAGGCTATGTAATCGGTGTTGACGCATCAAATGGTCATATTGACTGGAAAGTCACTAATAGTGAGATCTCTTCACCGGGAGACATTAACTGCGTTTCGCCAATATATTACAATGGAAGCGTCTTTGTCACTAGCGGGTACAATGATGCAGGAGCTTTGATAAAACTCTCAGATGATGGAACACAGGCGTCTGTTGCATGGGTAAATCCTGCTCTGGACACTCATCATGGCGGTGTTGTTCTTGTAAATGGCTATGTATATGGTTCTAATTGGCTTGATAACGAGCATGGCAATTGGGTTTGCCTTGATTGGAATAGCGGGAAAACCATGTATGAAACCAAATGGAACAATAAGGGTTCTATCATTTCGGCTGAAGGGATGCTATACTGTTACGAAGAGCAACGCGGCACATTGGGTCTGGTAAAAGCATCGCCGGATGGTTTTACAGTTGTCAGTTCCTTCAAGATTACTCAGGGCGGTGGTGCGCACTGGGCACATCCTGTAATTAGTGATGGTGTGCTTTATATGCGTCATGGTGACGTTTTAATGGCTTATGATATTAAAGTCAAGTAAGTCAAACCGAAAGGGTAAGATTATGAAAGAATTCAAACCACCGATTAATATAGATGATGCAGTTTTGGAAAAATTCCCATGGGGTGAGATTCGATGGATATGGAACGCCAAAATTGATGCTGATACCGAGCAGACGCTTGGTCAGGTGATTATCTATCCGGGAAAAAAGAACACTACTCACACTCATCCCAACTGTGAGGAATTGATGTATATACTCGAAGGAGAATGTGATCATTGGCTTGATGATGAAATTTATCATCTCAAACCGGGGATGACCATAATAATTCCAAGAGATGTAGTGCATTATGCGCTTGTTACTAGCATTGAGTCACTCAAGGCAATGATATTCTATTCTTCTCCTATTAGAGAGACGGATGTTAAAGAATGAAAGGACAGTGAATTACCCACGACTAAAGTTCGTGGGCTTCTTGCTTCAACGAAGGGCTAATCTCAGACGAAATCTGAAATGAACTCCCTTCTCCGCAAGCGTCAATTCGGGCTATCCCAGCCCTATTACGCAACGTTTTAGTTTCTTTAGGTCAATGTCGAAACGTTAGCTAAATACACTGACTATTTTAGGAACTGGTTTTTCATGACAGCCTTTGACCTGTCAAAACCGTCAACCAATTGTCAAAGAACAAATGTAAACTTGGTTATCGTTTACAATAAAAATTGTATCACAAAGATAGTTTATAGTCAATAGAAAATATATGCGATTAGGAAAATCGCATGAATCTTATATCCAACGACTAAAGCTCGTTTGTTTTACGATTCGAGGATCATAAAGTGTCTGTCAAATACAACTTTGAATACGAACGTAGAATTAAAGCGGGTTTCATTGGTTGTGGTGGACATTCATTCAGGAATATATACCCGGCGTTTCAGTATGCTCCAGTGGATTTGATAGCGGTATGTGATTTCGATAAAGGCAGAGCAGAGACATATAAATCATTTTTCGGCGCAAAGAAAGTCTACGACGATCACCTTGAAATGCTGGAAAAAGAGTCACTCGATGCTGTATTTGTCGTCACAAACTACGAAAATGCAATACCAAGATACCCACGACTTGCTGTTGACATTATGAATGCTGGGTGCCACGCATGGATTGAAAAACCGCCTGCGTCCAGTGTTCAGGAAGTGTTGAAGATGATTGAGGTAAGCCAAAAGACGGGTAAATTCGTAATGGTTGGCTTCAAAAAGACGTTCTTCACTGCAATAACGAAGGTGAAAGAAATCATCAGTTCCAAAGAGTTCGGAAATCCTTCATCCATCTACGTTCGCTATCCACAAGGTATACCAGAATTTAGTGGTCGTGGAGACAATCACAAGATGCTGGGATTTCTGGATCATATCGGTCATCCTGCTTCGATAATTCATTATCTTATGGGCAAAATAAAGAGCGTATACTTTGAGCGAGAGCCTTTCAACGGCGGGACGATAGCTACGCTCACATTTCTGAACGGCGCAATCGGCTGTCTGCACCTTACTGCCGGACAATCCGGCACAAGCCCTCTTGAAAGAGTTGAGGTTATTGGTAACGGATGCAACGTAGTGGTAGAAAATGGTGTGAAACTGACCTATTATCGCAGAGGGGACAGAGGACCGGGCGGATATGGACGTTCTGGTAGTTACATTGGGAATGATGAAACCGCACCAATATATTGGGAGCCAGAATTTTCACTGGGACAGCTTTATAACAAAAGCCTTTTTATGCTTGGTTATGCACCCGAAGTGATGTATTTCTCTGAATGTGTGCTAGAAAATAAGCCACCCGAAAAGAGCAATCTTGAGACTGCTCTTGAGGTGACAAAGCTATACGAAGCCTATAAAAATAATGAAGGAACGAGGATAGAGATAAATAAGGAAAAGTGATGAGTAAAGAATGAGAATTTTGCTCTAGTACTTAGACACACAAAAAATCATGGATTCCCGTTTTCACGGGAATGACACGTACCTGATTTTGTCATTCCCACGCAAAGCCTGTCCTCATGAAAATGGGGATGGGAATCCATAAAAAATCATTGTGTCTGAGTATTAGTTCTAACACTCATCACCTGTCACTTTTTGATGAGGAGGAGAGAAGTTGTCAGATAAATCTAGGATATTGGCAGTCGGATGTCACCCTGATGATTTAGAGATACTATGCGCTGGCACTCTGGCTAGATATTCCGCTATGGGACATTACGTTGCTATCGCAGTTGTCGCAAATGGTAACGTTGGTCACATGCACATTGAGCCGCCGGAATTGGCAAAGATACGTGAAAAGGAAGCAAAAGATAGTGCTGATGTTATCGGTGCTGAATTCTTTTTTCTGGACGTTCCTGACCTGATGGTTGGACACGACCCTGATTTACATTATAGGATGGTGGACGTTATTCGCTCCGCAAAACCTGACGTGATAATCACCCATTCACCGGATGATTATATGCTGGATCATCAGGCGACAAGCCATTTAGTATTTGATTGCAGTTTCAGCGCAAGCATACCGAACTGGAAAACGAAAGTTCCTTACTATCCTGTCATGCCTGCTGTTTTTTACATGGATACATTGGCTGGAATCAATTTCTTGCCGACAGAATATGTTGATATAACAGATACTATCGAGACAAAAAAGAAGATGCTTGCATGTCACGAAAGTCAGGTTTCGTGGCTCAGGGATCACGATAAGATTGACATAGTGGAGTTCATGGAGACAATGGCAAGATTTCGTGGATTGCAATGCGACGTGAAATACGCCGAAGGTTTCAGAAAGCTGGAGACGTGGCCAAGATTATCTACAAAGCGATTACTGCCTTAATACTGATTGGCTAGATTAGTTTTGAAAGTGGGAGATTGAGTTTTCAATCTTCTAATTGATTTTCTATATGTCGCTCCGCTGGAGCTAATAGTTTTGCCTTTTTTTTCTATAAACATAACGCTCCTCTGGAGCTTAGAACTTGTGCTTTAATGCAAATAATATGAGCATTAAATAATTAATAAGGTAATAGATTAAAATGGATTCCCGTTTTCACGGGAATGACAAACCCCATAGAATGTCATTCCCACGAAAGTGGGAATCCAGAGAAGGTTATCTAACTTCTTACCCGATTATTTATTTAATCTTCATATAAAAGGAGAATTCCTTATGAGAAAAACGCTCAATCCGCCTGTCAAATGTGCGGTGATAGGATATGGCGCCGCACACAACTTCGGTCGGGCGCATGGAAGATGGATAACAAATACTCCGGGGTTAGAATGGGTAGCTGTATGTGATAAAGACCTTCTACGACTTGAATTGGCTAAAAGTGAGTTTCCGCACCTTAGCACCTACACAAGCGTAACTGATCTGCTGGAGAAAGCTGACATTGATATGGTCTCGGTTGTCACTCCACATTATACACACGCACCTATCGCAATTGAATGTATGAAAGCAGGAAAGCACGTTATCGTTGATAAGGCAATGTGTATAAGCGTGGCTGAAGCAGATTTGATGATCGAGGAATCGAAAAAGAATGACGTTATGCTGGCAGTTTTCCATAACCGTCGGCATGATGGTAACTTTCGAGCCATCAAAGAGATAATCCACAGTGGACAGATCGGACAAGTGTTTCACATTGAGCTTACTGCTGGGGGATTTGGCAGACCGAATGATTGGTGGTTCAGTAAAAAAGCACTAAGCGGTGGATTGTTCTATTACTGGGGACCACATGCGGTTGATTGGGTGCTAGATTTGGTTAGAAGCAAGATGCTTGGCGTCACTGGATTTTATCATAAATTAGTCTGGAAGGACTTTGACATTGAGGATCAGACGAGAGCCATCATATTATTTGAGAATAACATAGTGGCAGACGTTTCGTTCTCTTATATTGAGGCAATCGGAAAGCCTCTCTGGAGAATTTTGGGAACTAAAGGCGCTATTGTTGACACTGGAAATGGGGCGATCAATGGCTATCTGAATGAGGTTAATGGTCCGTCAGGAGGAAGTTTCCAGATGGTAACGATAGGTGAAAACGGAGAACGTAAAGAGACAATTGTGCCTTATGACACATCCGATTGGTCAACGTATTACATTGAGATCGCTGAACATCTTCTGCATGGAAAACCTGTGCCTGTAACCGGTGAAGATGGTAGGAGAGTCATCTCTGTTTTTGAAGCCGCTGAACGCTCATCAAAAAGCGGAATAACAGAGTTGGTAGAATATAAATGAGGGCAATAAATAAATCTCATGGCTTAAAGGAATACAGGTTTTCGTTAGAGGAGGGAAAGCATTATGCGAAACTTTACGAAAAATTACAAAGAATGCCCCGTGTTTACACGGGGATGAATTTGTTTATCATGCTCTGGACTCAATGTCCAGAGCATGATAATTTATTCTTCAAACGTTCATATTGTGATATAATGT
>Ga0315279_10011832_pt1 | contig 10036 bp, 8 predicted proteins | sample YL17G06_20_MG_FD_203694 | JGI IMG/M metagenome (GOLD analysis project Ga0315279, IMG submission 203694) | Sediment microbial communities from Yellowstone Lake, YNP, Wyoming, USA - YL17G06_20 | ecosystem: Environmental > Aquatic > Freshwater > Lake > Sediment | place: USA: Wyoming | collected...
TTAAACGGATTTTAAATTATTCTAACAAAGATACAGCGAGCAATAGCGCATTAGTGTAATCCGGTGAGGCGCGCGAAGTATCCACAAATATTCTATCGATATTTACCACGGGTGCGCCATGCCCGTGCCCCCCTCCCAAAAAGGTGAGAGTGCGGAAGACAAGATTACCAGAGATCCCATCCGGTGCGATAATCAGACCGCAGGTCTCGACCGCATCTTCAATCAGGATCTCGTAGTGCTGTGCATCCCCAAGCCGTGCGACAAGTTCCGCGTCCGCAAGGCTCCGGTCTACCAGTTCGTGCCTTCCTATATCCCCAAGCCGCCCCCCGGAAAGGACACCAACCTTTTCCGGGAGATGGAACTTTTGCGCGATTACTCTGCCCTTTTTGATCAGTTCGAGTTTTGCATCCACTGTCCAGCCTTCATCCACACCCACGGGCGCAAAGAGAAATTTTTTGCCATGTACTGTCTCGAGAAGCGCGATCCTTTCCAGGTGGTCCACTCCCGCCGCCTTCTTGAGGGCTTTTAACGTACTACTCGCAGGAAGTGTCCCCCGCACCGCCGCATCAATCACACCAGACATCAGATCAGAGACAAGCGCGGTCTCCGGGCACGGGTGTTCCCTCACCTGCACACCGGCAGTTGCCAGTCTTATCTGAACGGTTCCGGGCATGCAGTAGCAGATAACATCGAACCCGCCGCTCACCCGGCAGGCACTCTCCATCACTTTTTCTGCGTCGTCGCCGATTCCTATGCCGACCCGTTTCACGTGTTCGGGCATGATGTATCACCATAAAACAGGTGCATGATCCCGTTTTCGTGGAAATCAAAGACCTTTGTCTCATGGTTGTTATACCGGATCCGGAGTTCCCGGGAATCATTCACGGTTCCGATCACCCGCGCTGTCATGCCGACTGCACCAAAGCGCCGGATTAGTTCCGGTACGTTATTTTCCTGTGCGGTGAGAACAAAGCCCATGCCGGGATACATCTTCACCCATTGCTCAAACGTCATGCCATGCGCTGCAAGATCTGGTTTTGGGATTTCTCCAAGGTCAATCTCCGCGCCCTTCCCACTCACTTCCAGGAGCATGCCGATCGTGCCGATAATGCCCGGGTTGCTGATGTCTTTTCCCGCGGTGACGAGGTGATCGTTTCCGATACTCTCCATAAGGGCAATCTGTGCCCTGACGACGGCTCCGGGCTTCATTGTCACCGAATCCCAATTAAGCGCGCAGGAGGGATGGACACGCCCGGAGAGATCGATTGCCGCCACAACACGGTCTCCCTTTTGTGCGGTGTTGCTGTAGATCACCGAATCTAGCCGTGCGGAACCGAGGATGGAGACATCTATCACGCTGTACGGTGCATCGGGATGGAGGTGACCACCGACAATCGGCACCCCGAACTGGGCGGAAGCATCATGCATTCCCTTTATTACCAGCTCCTGGGTGGTACTTTTTGACATGGAGAAGATATCCACCATCGCGATCGGACGCCCGCCCATTGCTGCGATATCATGGATGTTGACGAGGATCGAACAGTATCCCGCCCAGTACGGGTCAGCCTCCATGAGTCTGCTCCAGATACCGTCAGCAGCAAGGAGGAGTGCCTCGCCGTTGTGTTCGATCACTGCTGCGTCCTCCCCGAACGAGGCAACGACATGGGGCGCATCGATTCCCAATGCCTTGACCATCTCGCCAATGGCATGCTTTCGCTTTACGCCCTCGTATTCCTGGACTACTTTTGCGATCGTTTCTGTGGAGCAGCTGTGAACCACGGTGTCACCTGGTACCTGTTACTGGAAAATTATCTATACGGTATTTCAGTCTCATCAGAGATAATTTATTTGATATACGGTCAACGTGTTGGTATGGACTGGACAGAGAAATATCGTCCGGCACACCTGCAGGATCTCGTTGGTAATACTGCCGCAGTTCGCCAGATGGCGGACTGGGCAAAGATATGGACGAGAAAGTTAAAGCCACTCATCCTGTACGGCAAGCCTGGTACCGGCAAGACCTCCAGCGCATATGCACTCGCACGCGATATGGGGTGGGATGTTATCGAACTGAATGCAAGTGACCAGCGGACTGCATCGGTTATAGACCGGATTGCGGGCGCCGGGAGCACCACTGCAAGCCTGACCGGTTCTGCCCGTAAACTCATCATCATGGACGAGGCGGACAACCTGCAGGGAACTTCGGATCGTGGCGGTGCAAAGGCGATCATCGAGTGTATCAAAAATGCCCGGCAACCCATTATCCTGATCGCAAACGACCTGTACGGGCTCTCACCAGAACTCCGTATCAGGTCCGAACCGGTGTTATTCAAGGCAATTCCTGCACGGTCGATTGCCCCCCGGCTGAAATTCATCTGTTCTGCAGAGAAGATCGCCTGCTCGGATGCGGCAATCCGGGAAATTGCCGAGAGTGCGGAAGGCGATGTCCGGTCTGCGGTCAATATGCTCTACGCTGCTGCGATCGGACGGAAGACGTTAAGCGACGAAGAAGTGCATACGTCACAAAAGGATGAACGGGTCTCGATCTTTTCCCTTGTCACTGCCCTTTTTGGAAGGACTACGGATGAGGAACTGATGCGGCTCTCCCGCGAGGTGGATGATACCCCGGAAGACATCGAACAGTGGGTTGAGGGAAATGCACACCTCATATCGTCTGCCAATGGAGTGGAACAGGCTTACAGGCATCTCTCCCGCGCTGACGAATACCTTGGTTATACGTACAGGCGCCAGTACCACACGCTCTGGCGGTATGCAACAGCGGTCATGCTCTTAGGATTTGCCGATGTTGCGGACGGGAAAGGCATCCACACCCGAATCATGCCCCCCGAGCGCTGGCAGAAGATGTCAACGGCAAAGAAACAGAAGGCGATCCGGGCGACGGTGCTTGGCAGGCTCGCAGGTATGATGCACATTCCGCAGAACACCCTGCGCGAAAAGTATCTTGGCACCATATCGCTTCTTGTGGATCATGATCCGGAATCATATATACGGGAGCTCGCGCTGGATGCAGACCAGCTCAATTTCTTTTTAAACGACCGAGCAAGGTCACAGGAGATTGTAAAAGCCGTGGCACTGGAAGAACGTGAACGGGAAAAAGAGCTTTCAGTAAAATCAAAAAAATCAAAACCGGTCACTGCCATACCTGCCGCACAAAAACCCGGACCAACCCTGCCGGCAGATGTACTGGAAGAAACCGAAAAATCTCCGGAAAAAATCCCGGAAAGGCCTCCGGAAAAGAAAACCTCCGCCAGAAATCAATCGACGCTCTTTGACGGGTTCTGATGCCGGTGGTAGCAGTGGAGGAGAACCCCGCAGTCAATATGCTCCCCCCCGTCGCCATATGATTCGAACCCGAGATGGTAGACTAAAAGATCGCAGTTTACCCGCTGTGCCAGTGCAATCAGGGGTGGCACCATCTCTTCTGCAGGACGGATGGCATAGATGACGTCTGCACCCTCGTACTTCAAAAGGTCAGGTTCAAACAGATCGTCAATAGAAAAGCAAAGCCAGTCTGGTTGCACAAGATCTCTGACATCTGTGCCCCGGACCTGTACTCCTGTCTCGTGGAGGATCTGCGCGGCATCGGTATTTTCTCCTATCCCTGCCTCCACCGCATCCCGGTAGTGTGCAGCAATATACGTCCCAACACATTTCTCAATATGTTTATAGCCGCCCATCCAACAGAATATAGCGATGCACATCCATATTTTTTGGGATTCGTTGTCTCCTGCAGGCCTCCAGGTGCCGGTTGTCCGCAACATCTCTGCAATTTTCGGAGTGCCTGCAACTCTTGACGAAAACCCAGTGCGGATGATGGGGTATGTGGATACACGGAAGCAGGTAGACGCTCAGGTGCTGTTGGATAATCTCGCTGCCTACAAGCACCGGCATGACATCCGTGAACCAGTTCTCATTGTCGTATCCCAGGATTTGTTCAGGAACGGGAGCAGTAGTGTCTTTGGTCTCGCCCGCGAGTCCGTTGGCGGGGCTGTGGTCTCCAGTGCACGACTCACAAATGAATATTACGGAAAGGCAGGCGATGATGCAGACCTGATCGACCGGCTCACGAAAGAAGGCGCGCATGAAGTCGGGCACCTGTTCGGGCTTGGGCACTGTAAAAATCACGAGTGTATCATGTTCTGTCCCGATAACCTTGATGAGCTGGACGGGAAAAAGAAGATGCTCTGCGATTCCTGTCGGAGCGATATTGAAGAAACGATTGATATGATGTGAGAGGATTTTTCAGGAATCCTTCTTTCCGGTGTTATTATCCATAGCGCGATTTCCGTACGCTGCATTCGGTCTATCGACTTTTGCGCAACCGAAAGAATACACAACAATAATTATTGAAACAGAAAAATAATTAATGAAACAGAAAATCTTGCAGAGATAAGATAAAGATATGTAAAGATCCGTGTATGTCTCTCTATCTTATCTTTGTACCCGGCTTTACCGGTTTTAACGGGACTATGAGCGATGCCTCATCGCCGGCAGCGAGCACCATCCCGTTGCTTTCCATGCCAAATATTTTTGCCGGCGCAAGGTTGACTACGACCACGACATCTTTTCCCACCAGTTCGTCAGGTTTGTAGAACTGCTGCATTCCCGCAACGATCTGGCGCGTCTCGCTGCCGATATCGACCTGCAGCTTCAGGAGTTTGTTAGATTTTTTGACCGGTTCTGCGGCAATGACTCTTCCGGTTTTCAGTTCCAGTTTCTGGAAATCCTCGAATGATACGATCGTTGTCTTTTCCATTTTTTTGTTCGCCTCTGCGACGCGCTTTTGTAAGAGCGCATCAAGCTCCGCAATCTGTTCATCATCCATTTTAAGAAAGAGCGGGGTCGGTGCAGCAATGGCTGTGTCCGGTACCGGATATGTCACCTCACTCAAAGGGTGACTGCCAACCTGATCAGCATACCCAAGCTGCCTCCAGCAGTCCTGCGCCTTCTCCGGCATTACCGGTTCGATTAAAAGAGCGAGAGCTTTTACGATCTGGATGCAGTTTTTGATCACCTGTACCGCAGCCGCCCGGTCGGTCTTCACAAGTTTCCACGGAGCATTCGTCTGGATGTAGGTGTTACCAAACGCAGCAAGGGTCATGATCGCGTCCACTGCGCCCTTAAACTCGTATTCTTTCATATACCTGCCGACGTTTGCATAACTTTTTTCGATCTCCTGCATGATCGCGGAGTCAACGGTCCCTCCCGGTACGCCGTTAAACTCCTTATGGGCAAAAAAGAGCGTGCGGTACACGAAGTTGCCGAAGATATTCACGACCTCGTTGTTGATCCGTTCGCCAAAGACCTTCCACGAGAAGTTCAGTTCTTTTGTGTGGCTCGTGTACGCGAGCAGGTAGTAGCGCAGGTAATCAGGAGAGAGTCCGCGGTCTAGGTAGTCGTCATTAGTCCAGACGACATAGCCCCGGGATTTCGAGAACTTGTGGTCGTCCACTTTCACCATTCCCGAGGCGACGATCGCGTGCGGGACGCCATAACCCGCTGCCTTAAGCAGCGCAGGCCAGAAGATGCAGTGGTGGTAGATGATATCTCCGCCGATGAAATGAGTGACCCGGTTCTCCCCGCACCAAAACCGCTTCCAGTCTTTTCCCGCCATATGTGCCCATTCTTCCGTGAACGCGATGTAGCCGATCGGGGCGTCTACCCAGACGTAGACGACAAGGTCGTCCCGTCTGGGAAACTTCACGCCCCACTCGAGCGTACGGGTGATACACCAGTCGCGGAGTTCCTCTTTGATCCACCCGATCGCATAATTCTTCGCGTTCGAGGTTCCCTTTACATCGTCAAGGAATGTGAGCAGGAAATCCTTGAACGCGGAGAGCCTGAAGAAATAATGTTCCTGGTCCCGGAACTCTGCCTTCGTGCCGCAGACTTTGCAAACCGGCTCCTTGATCTCGCCGGGTTCAAGGTGCTTGCCGCAGCCCTGGTCGCATTCGTCGCCACGGGCAGGTGTCCCGCAGTGTGGGCAGATCCCCTCCACGTACCGGTCCGGGAGGAACCTTTTGCATTTCGTGCAATACGCCTGGTGCACGATCTGCTTATAAACGTACCCTTTCTTAATCAGTTCGTTCACGATGGCAGTTGTCCGCTGATGGTTTGTCGGGTCATCGGTCATCCCGAACCGGTCGAACTGCACACCCATCAGTTTGAAGGTCTGATCGAAATGTGCGTGGTAACGTTCCGAGAGTGCCCGGGGTGAAACGCCCTGCTCCTCGGCGGAGACGACAATGGGTGTCCCATGGTTGTCCGATCCGCAGACAAACACGACCTCTTCACCGGTCCGCCGCATGTAGCGGACGTAACAGTCGGCAGGGACGTACGTTCGCAAATGCCCGAGATGGCAGGGACCGTTCGTGTACGGGAGCCCGCAGGTGACCAGCAGCGGTGGGGGTGTCATTACGTATTTTTTAGATGGGAAAACTTATAATTCATATACAATGGTCAAACGACTGACTCTTCCGACACGGGCTTTTGGTGCGGAACCTGGCGTGCGTGATATCCCGGCGATCGCGAGCTGGGTGGCGGAGCATCGCGGCATGACCGCAGACATTCATACCTGCACACTTGACCAGTCGCTTACCCCGCAGCTCAAGGCAGGGATCACCATGCCCTGCGCCGGAGGAAAATTTTATGCAGACCGGATCCTCTCCTCCCTCATCGGAGTAACCGGCAAAGAGGCGGTTGACGAGATTGGGGTGCAAACCAGTGCGGTGATTGAGGACGCCTGTGCACTGGTTGCGAAAAAGAAAGGTGTCTGGTGCGCGATGCCGGCGCCGCATGCGCTCAGGATCACAGATAAGTACTATAATGATGAGGATGAGTGGAACGATGCGATCACCGGAGCGTACCGCACGTTGATGCGGGCAATGAGGGATGCCGGGATTCTTGGGCATGTACTCATCGGGGATGTCGCGGATGACGCGGAAATTACCCGGCTCGCACGCCAGAACGTATTCTACTTTATGCCGAAACAAGATCGTCAGAGTATGGGATGCATAATGGAGCACCAGCGGCAGATTGCTGTCTCAAAGGACGCGCTCGATACTGTGTTTGATCTGGGAAACGAATACGAACTTCACCGGATAGTCGTCATGGATCCGGACGAAGTAACGATTGCTCTGACATTGTCCCATGTCGATCCTGATCAGGTGATTGCAGGTGGGTATTGTACAGAGAAATGCGATACATACTGGAAATCTGTTGTGGATGCTGCGTACTATACAAAATAAGGGAATATTTTCTCGCAACACGCAATTTTCACATACCTATATTTTGAAAAAACCCGTGCGAGATCTAATGTTTTCATACAAAGTAGACCGAAATCCTTGCCCAGTATGTATCGATTGATTACTGTGCTTCCGCAACCTCGACAAACTCATTAAAGTGGCGGCTTTTCTTGAACAGCCACCACGTGAAGCGCTCTATCACGGTGAAGTTGAAACTCCCGCCTGCTGCGTTCGGGTGCCCGCCCCCGCCAAACTGGCGGGCAACCAGGTGACTTACCGGGGGAACTGAGCGGAGTGAAAACTTGCCGTCTTTTCCGATAATCACTTCGATGTCCGTCTTTTTTTCGTTCCGGATGAAATGTGCTGTCTCGCTTGGGTAGCCATAGAGCGGGGCAAACGCGATCCGGTATTTACTGCCGATAATAGTTGCCTGCCGTAAGCTCTTATGCATCATTGCATCCATCTCGGCTTTGATCTCCGCATTTTCAGACTCGATCAATGCATCACTGAAGATTCCGGCAACGAGACAGTCGCGGACATGCTCCCGGTTCTTCTTTCTCTGGAGCACCTGCCCGAGCACTGCAGATCGGGGATCGGCATGCATCCAGAGATCGTAGTCACAGACTACGCGGGCAACTTCCCCGGCAACCGCATTCTCCGGGAGAAGATCGCGGGCGACGATGCCGGTTGCGCAGACTGAGGTATCGATATGGAGCAGCGCCACTGCTTTTTGTATCCGTGCAATCTCATCATCCCGCCAGCGATGGTGATCCCGCCACTCCACCTTCCAGTGGTTTGCCCGTGCCTTCTCCGCGATCATTTCCGTGTCCCGGTGATACCCAAGATCCGAGATCGATAGCAAGTCGCCGTTCCCTTTACAGTGTGCGACGATGTTGAACAGAGCAGAAAATTTTCCTACCGAACTCCAGATGGAGAACACACCATCCTTCCCGTATCGCATCCGGTGGATCGCGTCCGCTCCCACGGCATCGAGATCGTTATGCGTGAGGTGGACGACGTGAGCGGTGCGGGAAGCTATCGCACTCGCAAGGCGCCCGTCATCTCCCACAATCTTCTTCGGGAACGGCATTGGTTAATACTGACATCGCGGGGCATAAAAAAGAACGGTCACAGGCGCGAGCGCCGGAAGTTGAGAACCGATCATTTATTAATCACGAGGGATAACATTTGTACTCCTGCCCTAGTAGCTCAGACTGGGAGAGCGCTAGACTGAAGATCTAGTTGTCCCCGGTTCAAATCCGGGCTGGGGCATTTTCTTCCATTTTTTTATAGTATCCTTATACGAAATCTCTCCATACTGCACCACGCCAGATCCTGATATGCACCATTCGCACGAAATCGGCGCAGAACAAACGCACCACAATAAAATTTTTCTGGTGCACTTTTAGGAAGAAATAAGTGACATCTATACAATTTTCTAAGATACACGGCGGAGAGGGCTGGTGCATGAGCGGAGAGTACGAACAGGCATTTCAGAAAGCGGTCACTGATCCGGAACAATTCTGGGGGGCAGCGGCAGAACAGGTCCACTGGTACCGCAGATATGAACGCGTGATCAACCGGGAAAATCCGCCGTTTTACCGGTGGTTTGAAGGTGGTTTCGTCAACTCCAGTTATTCCGCACTTGACTATCATGTGGAGCATGGGAAGGGAGATCGCATCGCACTCATCTATGACAGCCCGGTTACAAACACCGTGAAAAAATATTCTTACCGTGAATTGCGAGATCTCGTTGCGCGGTGCGCCGGGGGACTCCGGAAGCAGGGCGTCGAGAAAGGTGATCGTGTCGTCATTTACATGCCCATGATCCCGGAAGCTGTCATCGCCATGCTTGCCTGTGCACGGATTGGTGCCATTCACTCAGTCGTCTTCGGCGGGTTTGCCCCCCGTGAACTCTCTACCCGTATCGAGGACGCACGCCCCCGCGTGGTGATATCCGCTTCGTGCGGGATTGAGGTGGCCCGGGTTATCCAGTACAAGCCTCTTCTTGACGCTGCGATTGGAATGTGCACCCATAAACCGTCCTCCTGTATCATCGTCCAGCGTCCTGAATCACCCATAGAATCTCTTGCAGGGCGGGACATTGATTGGAATACCTTCATGGATGCTGAACCGGTTAGCTGCGTGCCGGTTCTTGCTACCGATCCTCTCTACCTGCTCTACACGTCCGGGACAACCGGAAAACCAAAAGGTGTTGTACGGGACAACGGCGGGCATCTTGTCGCACTCACCTGGACGATGAAGAATATCTATGGTGTAAAACCCGGCGAAGTGTACTGGGCAGCCTCCGACATCGGGTGGGTTGTCGGGCATTCCTATATCGTATACGCTCCGCTGTTTTGCGGGTGCACGTCAATCCTGTACGAAGGCAAATCGGTAGGCACACCGGATCCCGGCGCGTTCTGGCGGGTCATCGCACAGCACGGGGTTTCGGTCCTCTTCTGTGCCCCCACGGCGTTTCGCGCAATCCGGCGCGAAGACCCGGATGCAGAGTATGTACGGAAGTATGATCTCTCCAGTCTCCGGATGCTCTTTTTAGCCGGTGAACGGTGCGATCCGGACACCCTTGTATGGGCACAACAGCACCTTCATGTGCCGGTCATCGACCACTGGTGGCAGACAGAGACCGGCTGGGCGATTGGGGCGAACTGTGCGGGCCTCGAACTGCTGCCAATAAAACCCGGCTCCTGTACAAAGCCCGCGCCGGGATACGATGTACGGGTCCTTGACGCAGAAGGCAAAACTGTCCC
>Ga0315279_10011833_pt1 | contig 10035 bp, 10 predicted proteins | sample YL17G06_20_MG_FD_203694 | JGI IMG/M metagenome (GOLD analysis project Ga0315279, IMG submission 203694) | Sediment microbial communities from Yellowstone Lake, YNP, Wyoming, USA - YL17G06_20 | ecosystem: Environmental > Aquatic > Freshwater > Lake > Sediment | place: USA: Wyoming | collected...
ACGAATGGAACGCTTCTTACACCATGGATTGCAGAATTTATTAAAAAACATGGCATAAAACTTTCACTCAGTCTTGATGGACCAGATGAAGTTAATCAACTTTCTCGGCCAATGATCAGTGGAAGAAAGGTTATTATTCAAGATATTATTAACATTCTTCGTGATTATGATATTCCTCTAAACATTCTATTAACCGTTAACAGACATAATGTCAAATACCCAGAAAAGATTATAAAGTTCCTTAATGAACTGAAACCACATAGTGTAAAGCTAAATCCTATAACTTTAGTTGGAAGAGCATCAGAGAATGACTCTATATGTATATCGAACACAGAATATATTGCATTTATTAAGAACATGTATAAGAGTATGATAATAAATAACATTTTTATTCCGGAGTTTAATTTATCCGAAATTTTAAACAGGTTAATTACAAAATTTCGAGATTACCGTTGCATGAGAGCTCATTGTAATGCAGGCAAAAGCTATTTTGTTGTGGATTCTCTCGGGAAGATATTTCCCTGCGCCCAAATGACAGGATATCAACACACTGTGCTTGGAAATGTTTTAGCCTTAAACAATAAGCTCGATGAATTATCTGTGGAAAATGAATTAATTAATTGTTTTAATTCTAGAAAGGTATCAGAAAACATATATTGCTCCAAATGTGAGTGGCTAAAATTTTGCGAGGGTGGCTGTATTGTTGAAACGATGTCTAAATCTAAAGTTGAATTTAGATCTGTTAAAAGTCCAAATTGTGATTATTATAGCAGCATTTATTCCTACATCATGGAGATTATCAGCCTGTATTCTGAGCAATTAGATATATTCCTTAAATCAGAGAACTTCAGATATTGTCCTGGTAGAGTAGTTAACGAAAAGTTTTATATAAATGAAATATAATGAAGATGAAATAATGAAGATTGTCTTTATCCCAAGCTTTGTCGTTAAATCGGATGGTATACCAATTCCATTCATTCCACTGGGATTACTAAGTATTATGGGCTGCCTTAAAAGAGATGGTATTAATGATGTGCACCTTATGGATTTAAATTGCATACTGCAACAAAGAAAGGAAGGCTTTTCCGCTGAGTTCTATGATTATGTTACACAATCGTTACTTGATACAGGTTACGATTTAATTGGATTATCCACAAGCAGCACATCCTTTCATCATGTAATTTCTATAGCAAAGAGGATAAAAAAACGAAATCCGCAAATAACTATTATTGTGGGAGGACCGGGGCCCCAGGTGCCATCGTTAGCACCTTCCATATTGGAAGCATTTCCGTGTATCGATTATTTGATTCCAGGTGAAGGAGAAGTTACAGTACCCAAGTTGATTCGTTGCATACAAGAAGATAAAGTTCCGCTTGATCTGCCAGGAGTCTATTTCAGATATAATGGTACAACGATTATGAATGAACCAAATGCATTCATAGAAAATCTTGATGAACTTCCCTTTCCTGATTTTGCATCAATGAATGTAGATAATTATGTTTATGGATACAAGAATAGCGAATCAATAATACACATCGAACAAGGCAGAGGATGCCCGTTTAACTGTACCTATTGTTCAACATGTGTATTTTGGCATCGCCATCCAAGAAACAAATCTGTATCCCGTGTTCTAAGAGAAATGGATATCATGAATGAGTTGTATTCTATAGATAATTTTTCACTTATTAATGATTGCTTTAATTCAAATCAAAACTATTTGCTCGAATTTTGTAAACAAATGAAATTAGCTAAAAAACCGTATGTCTGGGGATGTTCGTTAAGAGTAGATCTTGTTACAGAAGAAACACTTGATGTGTTATGGGATGCAGGATGTCGCGCATTTTTTGCAGGAATTGAATCTGGTTCGAAGCGAATCCAACGGCTAATTAACAAGAATCTAAATCTTAACCATGTAGTAAATATCCTAGCGTATGCTGCACGAAAAGGGTTTCATGTCAGAATTTCTTTTATCATTGGATTTCCGGAAGAGACCCAAGAAGACTTAATAGAGACTATGAAACTACATAAAAATTGTTTGGACATCGGTGTTAAAGAAAGTCATGTGAACCTTCTAACTCCACTACACGGCTCACAGTTATTAGAATCAGGTAAATATGAACTTCTGTTTGATGGTTATGGCAGTACATTAAACAACAATATTATATTAGACGAACATATAAACGATATTCAAAAATATCCTCAAATTTTCAGTGCATTCTATTATTTGAAACCCCTTCATGTTAGAAGGGAGGAATTCATTCAAGAAGAAATCCTTGCTAATATGCTAACAATCCAATATGCATGAGAGAATAGACCAATGCAGCTCCGACAATCTCCCTAAGCGTTTCTTATTTCTGGATTGCTCTTCCTAAGCCAAGAAGAGATTGTCTATATAAATCATCTTTCAATAATGCTAACTCATGTCATGAAATTGATATATTATGACATCAGACACTATCACATGCATCCCGAGGACTTTCTCTCTCTAGAAGAATGGCATAGGCTACTGGCTGCAGCCCCTACCTCCAGAGAGGCCGCCCTTCTCTGGCTCATGGCAGGCTGTGGCCTGCGTGTCTCAGAGGTGGCAGCCCTAAAGGTCGAGCACCTGGACGGCGCAGGAGGATACCTGCACGTTGTGAACGGCAAAGGCGGCAAACAGCGCACCTCCATCCTCCCTAAGCCTGTCATGGAGGCCCTGGGTGCTTATCTTCAAGGCCAAGATGGCGGATACATCTTCAAGGGCAGGGATCAGAGTCATATCTCCACCAGGCAGATCCAGAGGCTGCTAGATGAAGCCGCAGAGAAAGCAGGGCTCCAAGAGACGAGGCCGGGCAAAGTTAGGCAGCGAAAGAGGATCACGCCGCACCTATTGAGGCACAGCTTCAGTCGATGGTCACTGGATGTCGGGATAGATATTAGCTATCTACAACATCAATTAGGCCATTCCTCGTTGACTACCACAGCGATTTACTTGCAGGCTAGGCCGAACCATCGACGTAGGGCTTATGAAACGGCTGGCTTCGATAAATTGCTCAGTCCCAAATAAAGTAGCCGGCTATTGCCGAGGTGCACCGAAGGGGGCTTACAGTTGAGTTTGGAGAGTAATAAAGTCCAGGTTTTGCGGATATATCTCTTCAAGGATGAAAATATAATTCGAGGTTACATAATGTATGAGCCACCTAGAATATAATTATCTGCACTCTGTATTGAAATCTAGCAGGGGTTACGAGGTCGAAAGCATATTTATAAAATTGTGCTGCCCTAATATACTGGCCTGGAAGGTTGTATAAGCTACTATGAATAACCCACAGATTAGGGCTAGAATCTTTGGCATGGCCTCAAGCCAATAAGAAATAGGGGCATTTCTGCGAATTGATCCGTTTTCCGATGTGGTCTTTTCAAACATGGTCACCGTCGAAAAATGGAGCAAAACACACATGCTGCAAATCATAAGATTTAAATTATAATATAACAATTATCCAACAAAGATTGAAACGACGACGCGCGTTTAACTCAATGTAATCTACATCAATAAGCCCATAATATACAACATATGGTAAGATTAAAAATCCTAATTACAACAAAGCATGTTTTTTAAATTAATCATACCATACTAATAAGCAAAAAGATTTAATACGAATAAATATGTATTATTAATAAAGGCGATGTCTATGAATTTTAGAATGAGAAGTTCAATCGCGGGGTTGATAATCTGCATTCTACTACTCTGCAATTTAGTAGCTGTAGTAATTGCTCAACCTCCTGAGGATAGCTATAATTGGAAATCAGAACCAACAGAGGGGTACAAAACTACAGAAGCAACAGGTGCGTCCAAAGAAACAGGACCAACCGTGGAGGAAAACCCTACAGTAACAGCGGAGATCAAACCTACAGTATCCGAACTTATAAATCCCGAGGATGTAGCGATCCAATTTAATGAAAGGCGAATGACAGATAACAAGATTATAGCAGCAGACGCCTTTCTCGTGGAAAACGGCTTTTCAGCAATAACAGAAGCAAAAAATACCTTTGGCTGGAGAGAAGTCTACAACGGCATAGATGAAAACGGAGTGGAACAAGAAGTAGTCTTTACACTGAAAGCCCAGGATTACGAAATGAAAGGGTCCAAGGATGCAGCCGCTATAGCTGAAGTGGAAATTCAATCAGGAGGAGAAAAACAAACCTATTCGTTCCTTCTCTTAGCTCCTGAAGGAGATATTAATAAAGTAGAGGAATATAAAGTAGTGGAATCAGAAGGATATGCCAATGTAGAAAGGGCACATAGCTTTTGGAGCTGCGTACGTAATCGCATCAGAAGCGAGGGTTGTGGAGGACAAAGCTGTGTTAGCGCCCTGACTTCCTGCTGGCATGGAAGTATTGTTGGATATCTCGGTTGCCTTGCCTGGAATTGTGGTATCTGTTACGGTGCAGCGGCTGCATGCTGCGCATGCGATAGCGGCTGGGCGTGCAGTTGGTTATTTGGACACTGTGATATAGATTACGAAGAACCAGCACCATCGTGCTCTGTGGAGAATAATATAAACCGCTACGGCTCGGACATCCGCGGAATTGAAATTGCTAGCGCGGGCGCATGTTGTCAGGCATGTTTAGCGGAATCTCGATGCAGGGCCTATACATATGTCCGGCCTGGCGTTCAAGCGGATCATGCTATGTGTTGGTTGAAGAGTAGCGTACCCCCCACAAATCCGGACACAAACTGCATTTCTGGGGTCAAAAGGTGAATGGAGCCAAGGCATGTAGACTTATCCTATAAAGTTGGATAGTTTGGGGAACTTATTCCCCCTTGCTTTTTCTAGGAGCTGGCAACCCAAGTCTGCGGCTATGGCGGCAAGATCCCCATGTATTGGAGCTGAGATGACCACGACCGCAAGGAAGGGCAGTCGGTATTATCGTTACGGGATGGCATCCTGGCGGGAAGGCGGTAAAACGCGAAATGTCCACCTGGGGAGCTCCAGGAAAAGAGGTGCTCAGACAGCCATGCAGAAGGCCAGGGCGATGAAGGCCGAAGCCCTGGCGATCAACCCCCTAGCAAGCCGTTCATAAAAGCTTCTATTCAGACGTTAGGAGATTTGAGATAGTAAGTCCTTTTTCTTTTAGGCCACGGCATGAATCCAATCCAAACTGAGTTAGTGCATAAGTTGTTTCACCGCGTGTGGGATGCACATTGACATACCCTAAGGAAATAAGAGAGTGTAACGCCCTATCTGCATGCTTTTGCATTCTACCAGTTTTTTGGAATTTTTTCATAAAATAAGGCTTTGGTACATGAGATGATAGGCTTCCTTTATTCGTCAAGCATATACTCAAAAGAACTGCCGGTTCGAATCTGGTTAACACGCTTTGGGAATATTTTCTATTATGTATTTATAGCTTTTGCCTTTTTAAATATATTCCTAAACTGCTCGAAACAATTATATAGTATTTGGGGGTACTAAGCCATTCAAAGACAGATTTGATTGCCTAAGTAGGGGTACACAATAAAGAAGATGATCATGATCACCGTAAACTCCGCGAACAAAGAGAAGATATAGGAAATCTAAATGCCCGTTATGCTGCAAGATCCCTCGCCAGACATGAAAGGCTCGCCCGCCTTACCTGCCGTAGAGGCAATTAAGAGAAAGGGTGCAGACACCGATTGGATTCTTTATCAATTGATCGACAAGCACCCTGGCGAAAGCATATATGCCCTCTCCAAAGTAATTGGCTGGTCAACGGGCAAAGTTTACGCATCAGTTAAACGATTGGCTGAGGATGGCTTAGTCCGCATAGAGAAGTCTATGAGACGTGGCCGTGGCGTGCTTATAGTTAAGCCATTAGAATGGCAAGAATTCTTCACGCCAGAAGAGTTAGACGAACTTAAAAATATGGACTTTTAACGCTCTTTTGGAAGATTGGAGATTATGGGCCTGCCAGCCAACAGGCCTAGGAATAACACACTCGATAGCTGCTCTAAGGGGTTGACGGGAGATAATTTACGCATTTCCCGAGGCATGTCTGAAATTACATCGTTTGATGATAGCGATTTTTGGCTACGCTGGCCAAAATTTGGATATTTTATCTCCCGTCAACCCCTAAAAAGAACTGGCGTCGCTTCTGCAGGGCTTCTGGATCGATCATGCCGGTGCCTCTCCAGATCTCTGCTGCCTATATCCGATGCTACCACCGGGCCGGTGGCATTATAACGCAAAGGGGATAAATGAGGAGTTAGATCCTCATTTACTCCTCGGCTAAAAGGGAATACAATCTAATTTTTGGCAACACCCGCCACATGGCTCACAGTTTGCATGCTTCCAGCTCCAGCAACTGTTTCGGCAATTCGAATCGCAACCGGAATTCACAGGGGAACAGATGCAGTCATCGATTACCAGAACGACCCTGCCAAATCTTTCTGGAATCGAAGCATCAACCTCGTCCTTCCGATCTTGGAACCATACAGACTCAAATGAATAATCCTTGAGCAAACTGGCCGTGTATGTCAGTGTCCGAGTTGCATTGTTATATTGTGGTTTGGTCAGTTCCACTATCATCATGTCCGATGTTTCATTTTCCTCTGAGAGTATTAATGCGGCATTGGGAGGATTGCTGGCTCCAAAGTCAAATCCTTTGAGAAACTTATCCATCGGTGCAAATCCGACATCCCGTGCAGGACGATCTGCGAAGAATATGGTATATGGAACTACATCGGTCATGGTCAGGGTGTAGTTGCCCGAGCTATCATTTACAAAGCTGCCGCTGGACGCTTCCTGAATGAATATATGTGTTTCTGTTTGATTTTCGGTCACATTTGCCGAATCTGAATTGCATCCGACGCACCCACTTGAATTATTTGTTGCCTGCTCTGTACCAGATACTGCGCCTGCTAGGGCCAGGCAAAGAAGTATTATAGCTATTAACCTTTTCATGGAAAATTCCTCCTGTCCTTCTCATTTCCTGAGAATAGAGGGTGTTATCAGTATGAGTATAAAGAACATTGCCGAAAATCAGAAATTATCTTCGATAGCAACTGCTTTCAGGAACTATAATATCGCCTGATGCCTACCATGCGCCGCCTGACTTCTGGGCTGGCTGGCAAAAGAAGGTCGTGGGTGAAGGTTACTGAAAGTCATCACGAGAATCGAATGCATTGGGTCCATTTCGACAATAGACATCCATTGTGTCACTTGCTAAAGCTTTTCAGTAGCCCACGTACGCGACCAAAATATGCAACCTTCCTTAAGTCGGTTTCCTGACCATCCCAGCCGCAGCAAGCCATGTGGTGGATGTTGCTCGAAAAATTGCGTTTGGGTACCCTGAGAACGTAAAGGTTTGGAAGTTCCCTGAAAGTTTGACACATAGCTGATTACCACAGCTTTGGGATCGGTCATGCTTCTGCGCCTACCTGGTTCTGGTTCGGCCGCACTACAGAAGCAGATGCAGCCTTCGCCAAGGCCAAGAAGCTGGGATATACGGGCTGATCCCAGCTCCGAGCAGTGCGAGTAACCTGTAATGCATCTCCCCTCTTTTTTGATATGCTTCAAAAGATAAGATTAGTCCTAAACGTAACTTTCTAAGATCAAAAGCACGAATAGTCACTCGTTGTTATGTCTATGTGTATCGATTTCCGAACAGAATCTTTTAAAGGTTGTTGCGTTAAAAATTAATATTATTATAAGGATGCTTTCCGGCTCAACCCCCAAATGATGATACGCGGCGGATTGTGGATTTTCTATTCGCTTTTAATGATATCGAATAGGGTGCGGGATGTCCACAAGTTGAACTCCAGGAAGCTAAAGGCGAGGTCATGGCGAGCTTACTGGTAATATTCAGGCTACGCCAGCCAGGGCGTGCTTATTGATGTGGGTTCTGAAAATGATTAAGTGCGGGGGATGAGACCCCCGCACCAATTTTCTTACCACGATCCCTCTTAATAGGAGCTAGTGGGTCGTTAGCTACTTAATTGGAACCTTGATTCCATTCTCCTCTTGCGGCTGCCACTAGATCCTTCTTGAAGAAATATACCTGTAGTTGTCTTATTCTCCATCTTGTCATCACCCATGGCGAGCACTGGGGTCGCAGCCACCCCACCACTACGATAGCTAGGAAACAGCCAACCCTTTGAGCGTCCTGAAAGCTGCTTTATTATGGCATTGCTGACCTGAGGCATCAGGACCACAGTTCGAGGCTTATTAAATTTAGCGTTGAGAGCTTGAACGTGTAGGTACCCCTTGCTGAAGTCGATGTCTTCGGCCCTAATTTGAGTCATCTCTCCCACACGTAAGCCAGCTCCTGCTAATAGGAGTAGTATGCATCTCTCCCTTTCCTCTTTGGCAGCTTTTAATAGAGCATTGAACTCTATTGGAGTGAGAAATTTCTTAGGTTCCAAAGATTTATCTAGACATTCTCCAAATTGGACAATGGAGGCCCAAGCTTATGAGGACTGTATCCTTTCTATCCCTGATGGCTCTTGCCCTGCTTTTCATGTCCAATGCTTCATCGTTGGCGGAAAATAGCGATCCTGGCTCCAGTCCCGGTCAGTGGAAGTTCGCCGTGTTATGCGATACCAGAGGGGACGATATCAACAGCTCGAATAAGACATGCATAAATGATACCTTCACGAAGGCTCTCGCAGAGGAGATTGCGAAATCAGGCTGCGATCTGGTTCTGGTGCCTGGTGACCTGGTCAATGGATTCATTAATAACGGCAGCATATCATTTTCATCTCAATTCAAGAACTGGAAGTCAGCCATGCAGCCTCTTTATGATGCTGGTGTTGAGGTTTATCCTGTCAGGGGCAACCATGAGAACGGCCATGAGATTTCAAATCTCACCTGGCCGCCAATCCTGAGCCCTCCGCCAAAGCCACCGGTCACTGAGCCCGGCATGATCGAAGCCTTTCTGGGAGCCTTCAACGAATCCTACATTCCCCGAAACGGCCCGAAGGGAGAGACGGGGCTTTCCTTCAGCTTCGCGTATAAGAATGCCTTCTTTATCGGCCTCGATGAGTACAAAAGCCCCCATAGAGTGAACCAGGTCTGGCTGGACAACCAGCTTGAGAACAATGTGCTTCCCCATGTATTCGTCTTTGGTCATGAGCCGGCCTTCAAGATCACGCATCCGGGGTGCCTGGCCTACTATTCAAAGGAACGTGATGCCTTCTGGGACAGTCTCGGGCAGGGGCGGGCAAAGATCTACTTCTGCGGGCACGACCATCTCTATAATCGGGCTCATATAAATGACAGCTCAGGTCGTGGGATCTACCAGATTGTCACCGGCTCCGGCGGAGCCCCCATGGAGAAGTGGATGCCGCCCTACTCAGAGGGAGAAAGAGTTGTTGGCGATCACTACGATGATAGCCATTCAGGATACGTTCAAGTCACAGTGAACGATAGCCTTGTCAAAGTGGAATGGAGGGCGCTGATCAACGGCTCCTGGGAGACCCTCGACGCATTCTCCTACAGACTGAGCGCTTCCCCAGAGGATTCGGCAGGATCGAGTGCGAGTGCTGGCAAGGTGAAAACTGCAGCCACCGCTCCGGTGCTGGCTGCGGCATAATAGAGAGCTTCATCAGAAGAGCCGGAATCTTCTGTCCGGCAAGGAGTGCGCCCTGTATCATACCTACAATATTAGCGCAAATTTCGCAGGCCATACCCATGATTACCAGAGATTTAATGTGAGTGGAATCCCATATTTCATTGTCGGCACTGGCGGGGGTCCGTGTGCTGACATTAACTCTGCTGATCCACATCCGGTTTGGTACCAGTTCGGAATGACAAGACACTGGGGAGGATTTCGAATATCGTTGCATTAGCAATCTCTGAAGAGGACTACGTTAATATTTTCAATTTATATTCTCATATCTTTGTGCAATCCTCCGTTATTCGACATCTTTTTCCTATTTTATCATCATATCTTCATACTTTTTGCGTTTTTCTCCATAGCTACCGCTAGGCAGATTTCTTGTTAACTAGACCAAGGAGATTATACAAGTTATAACCGATAGCGTTGAACGTCATTTTGACCGCAGCTCTTTCAACC
>Ga0315279_10011834_pt1 | contig 10034 bp, 7 predicted proteins | sample YL17G06_20_MG_FD_203694 | JGI IMG/M metagenome (GOLD analysis project Ga0315279, IMG submission 203694) | Sediment microbial communities from Yellowstone Lake, YNP, Wyoming, USA - YL17G06_20 | ecosystem: Environmental > Aquatic > Freshwater > Lake > Sediment | place: USA: Wyoming | collected...
AGGATATCGTTTTTCCTCCCTGCGTATAATCGTACGCGTAGAGCTTGCCGTCCTCGGTGACGGCGGCGCTCGATTCGGAATCGTTGTACGTGCCCGTTCCTTCGAAATTCTTCACCTGAGCGTATTGACCCGCGGCCTCGACCACGAACGAAAAATTGTCGGCGAACGCCCATTCGTATCCGACCGCCCCCCAGACCCCAAGTCCCGAGGCGGTCGCATCTCCCTGCATTTCCTGCCAGAATTGATCCTGCTCGTAGCGATAAAAATATCCGCAGCGGACGAAATAAGCGGCGACGCCGAGTTTAACGAAAAGTGTCTCGGCCGGATGATAAGACAGGGCGATCCTCAACGGAACGGCCTGGACGGACGGTTTCGCGGTGAACGTCGCAGAGTTCTTCTCTAAGACGTAGGTGATGAGGCTCTGCTTCGAGGCCGCGAAAAAATCCGCGCCGACCGTGAGCGCGAAGTGGGACGATAGGGCAAAGGAGAATTCGCCTCCGAACAGGAAGCTGATATGGACCGGCGTCACGCCCTGGTCCGCCGGGACGCCGGCCCGCGTTTCGAAGAAGTCGGCGAATCCCTGCGCGCCCGCGTTCAGGCTTCCGACGCCGGCGTAATTCGCGCCCGCGAAGAGCGCCGCGGACCAGAGCGTCGGGGGCCCGGCGGTTTCCTCCGTTGTTTCCCGGGCGGGCTGTTCTTGGACGGGCGGCTCGTCGGTTTTTTTCGCCGGCGCTTCGGCGATTTGAGCTTTTCGTTCGGTCTTCGGCGTCTCATCCAAAGAGAGGACCAGGCTTTCATGGACATATCCCGAGGCCGTCCCCCGCTCGTCGGGCTCGAGCTTGACCAAATACCATTCGCCTTCGCGCCGGGTCGCTTCGAGGACCTCCCCTTGGGGGATCTGCCGGATGATGACGCTGCTGATCGAGGGGGCGAGCCGGATGTTGGCGAGCTCGGCCGTCACCTTCAATCGAATGGGCGCCGCGGCCCCTATTCGGACCGCGGCCAGGGCCAATCCGACCGCCAGCGCCGGCCAGATATTTCGTCTCCGCGTCTTCATGAAAATCCTGTCCTCGCCGGCCCCGATTATAGCATGAAATCCGGCGGGGGAAGCAACCCGCGGGCGCTGCGTCTTGCCAACGTTTCCGCAAACGTGGTATGAATACGCTAGAGGGAGGCCGCTATGGCACACAAGCTTCGGATCACACGGGCCGCCGTCTTGCCGGTCATCCTGGCCTTCGTCTGGGGGTGGGGAATACCCGCCGGACCGCTCAACAAACCGAAGATCGTTTTCAAGGTCGACAACCGGGATTTCGGCCGGGTCAAGCAGGGCGCCGAACTGACGCACGAGTTCGTCTTCACGAACGAAGGCGACGACCGCTTGACGATCAGGAACGTCGAAACGTCCTGCGGCTGCACGGCGGCCCTCGTTTCGACGAAGACCATCGAGCCGGGCAAAACCGGGAAAATCAAGGTCGTGTTCAACTCGCTCGGCTACCAGGGCGACGTGACGAAATACATTTTTGTCGATTCGGACGACCCGAGCGCGCCGCGCGTCCAACTCAAGATTTCAGCTTCGGTGGATGTGCCGCCGGCGCCCCGGATCGACCTCGACCGCTATTCGTTCGACGCCGGCCTGCTCGTCGAGGGCGACCCGCTCGAAGCGAGCGTCCTCGTCCAGAACCGCGGCGAGCTCGAGCTGAGGTTCGTGTGCGAGCTCGAGAGCGCGTCGTTCGTCCTCGACGGAAAACCGGTCCGGTTCCCGGTCAAGGTCGCGGCCGGGAAGAGCGCGGCCCTCGGCATCAAGCTCGTTCTCGACAACCGTGTCGGTCTTGTCCGTGAATTCCTGCTCTTCAAATCCAACGACCCGTTGCGGGCCACGATTTCGATAAACCTCAACGGCTACATCGTCACGAAAGACCAGCTCAAGAAGCTTTTCGAGAAATACAAGGGCCTCATCAAGTAATTGGTCATCACGGTCAAAGTTCAACCCCGCGCCTCAAAACCGGGCGTCGAGAGGACCGGTGACGGCGAGTTCAAGGTCCGTGTCCATGCGGCGCCCGAAGGCGGCCGGGCGAACGAAGCCGTCGTCGCGCTTTTGGCCGGATACTTTCATGTCCCCCGGGCCGGAGTTCGCATTCTCCGCGGCGCGTCTTCCCGGCAGAAAATCGTTTCGATCGAGGATTGACCGGCATGACGATCTATAACCTCATCAGCTTCGGCGGAATCTTCGTCCTCGCCTTTTTCGCCTGGCTATGCTCGGGCGACCGGAAGGTCGTGAACTGGAGGGCGGTCCTGTTCGGGATCGGGCTCCAGCTCCTCTTCGCCTTTTTCATCTTCGTCGTCCCCGTCGGGAGCAAGGTCTTTCTCTTCATGAACGACGCCGTTCTCAAGGTCTTGAACAGCGCCCAAGCCGGTCTGAAATTCCTGTTCGGCCGGCTGGCCTTGGCGCCCGGCACGACCAACGAGGCGGGCGAAACGTCGCTCGGATATTTTCTCATCTTTCAGGGCCTCCCGACGATCGTCTTTTTCGCGGCCTTGATGAGCGCGCTCTATTATCTCCGGGTCATGCCGTTCTTCATCCGCGTCTTCGCCAAGTTATTTTCCAAATCCATGCGGATCAGCGGCGCCGAGGCCTTGAGCGTATCGGCGAACATCTTCGTCGGCGTCGAATCGGCGCTCGTCGTCCGGCCGTATCTGGCCGCGATGACCGAGTCGGAGCTGGCGACGATCATTACCGCGGGGATGGCGACGGTCGCTTCGACCGTTCTCGGCGTCTATGTCACGTTCCTCCAGCGCCTGCTTCCCAATATCGCCGGCCACCTGATCTCGGCTTCGGTCATCGCCATTCCCGCGTCCGTGGTCATGTCGAAGCTCATCATTCCCGAGACCGGAAAACCGGTCACGCTCGGCACGGATGCCGAGATCACCTATGAGCGCGAAAGCAACTTGATGGAAGCGGTCATCAACGGGGCCAATTCCGGGTTGAAGCTCCTCGGCGGAATCGTCACGCTGCTGCTGGCTTTCCTCGGCCTGCTGGCCCTTCTTGATTTGGTCCTGGGGTTCGCCGGAGGGGGTCTCAACAAACTGCTCGGGCTTCATTTCGAATGGTCCCTGAACTCCCTCCTCGGCTATGTCTTCTATCCGTTCACGGCCGTTCTCGGGATTCCGGCGGCGGATATCCTGCCGGTGGCCAAGGTCCTCGGCCAGCGGGCGGTCGCGACCGAAGTCGCCGGTTACCAGCAGCTGGCGGCGATGATGGCCCGGAGTGAGCTGGCCTCGCCGCGGTCGGCGATCATCGCGTCCTATGCGCTCTGCGGGTTCGCCCATGTCGCTTCGGTGGCGATTTTCGTCGGCGGGACGGGAGCCCTCGTGCCGTCCCGGCTGAAAGACCTGTCCCGGCTGGGGTTCAAGTGCTTGCTGGCGGCGACCCTGGCGACGCTGATGACGGCCGCCGTTGCCGGGACGTTTTGCACCGGGACGACGATTCTGCTGGGGTCCAACCTAGGCTTTTAGCGAACGCCACCGTCTCCAACCCGCCGCTTATTAACCGAGGACGAGCCTGGAGGGTCCGCCGGCGTTAAGAACTTTTGAAGGAGTGAGTCCCTTCAGGCGAGTCATCTGACCCGAGACTCGATAGAATGAATAAACGTGTTCGACGGTCAGGGAGCCGAAGGATTGATACGGAAACGGCGTCCGAGCGTCTGTTCTAGTGGATGGACGAGGAACGCCGTTTCTATTGGATGGCCCTGAACCTGGCGCTTTGGGACAGCCTCAAGTTCCTCCGGATCGTCCGCGAGCGCTTTCTCTCGCCGGGCGATGTCTTCCGGACCCCGGCCTTCGAGCTCCGCGGCCTCGGGCTGGACGCCGGGAGAATCGAGCGGCTGAGCTCGCCCGCGTTTCTAGCCGACGCCCACAAAGAGTTTGACAGGCTTACCAAGAAAGGCTATTCTCTTGTGACCTTCGAGGACGACGAATATCCTCTTTACCTTAGAGAAATATTCGACCCTCCCTGCGTTCTCTATTGCCAGGGGCGCGCGGAGGCGATGCAAGGCCCGGCCGTCGCCGTCGTCGGCACGCGAAAACCTTCTCCCTATGGGAAGGCCGTCGCCGAACGGCTGGCTGAAGACCTCGCATCCCGGGGGGTTGTCGTCGTGAGCGGGCTGGCCCTGGGCATCGATGCGATCGCGCACGGGGGAGCCCTCAGAGGAGGACGGACGGTCGCCGTGTTGGGATCGGGCTTGGACGAATTATATCCGCGGGCCCACCGCAGGCTCGCGGAAAAAATCGCGGAAAACGGGGCCGTGGTCTCCGAATTTCCGCTCGACACGGACCCGTTCGCCATGAATTTCCCGCGGCGCAATCGGGTCATCAGCGGGCTGAGCCTGGCCGTTGTCGTCGTCGAGGCCGCGAAAAAAAGCGGCTCGCTGATCACGGCCGGGTTCGGCCTCGACCAGGGCCGCGAGGTCATGGCCGTCCCCGGAAACGTGACGTCCGATGTGAGCCGCGGCGCCAACTGGCTCATCCAGCGCGGAGCGAAGCTCGTCTCCGGGTGGGAGGACGTGGCCGAGGAGTTGCCGTCGCCGGTTCGCGAGAAACTCCTGGCCGAGCGGGAGGGCGCGACCCGGCCGCTGCCGCTCTTGACGGACGAGGAGGATATGGTCTATAAGCTTTTGACGGCGGACGCGCTGACGCCGGTCGACGACCTCGTCGAGCGTTGCGGCTTGTCGGTGACCGAGGTCCTGACGGCTTTGCTGAATCTTGAAATCAAAGGATTGATCGTCTCGAGCCCGGGCCAGTCGTATCAAAGGAGAATTTAAATGGAGACGTCGCTCGTGATCGTCGAATCGCCGGCGAAAGCGAAGACCATCAATAAATATCTGGGCCCGAGCTACAAGGTCATGGCTTCCATGGGCCATGTCCGGGACCTTCCCAAGAGCAAGCTGGGCGTGGACGTCGATAAGGATTTCGAGCCGCAGTATGTCGTGATCCCGGAGCGGCGCAAGGTCGTCACCGAGATCAAGAAAGCGGCGGAGGACGCGGCCGCCGTCATTCTCGCGGCCGACCCCGACCGCGAGGGCGAAGCCATTTGCTGGCACTTGAGCGCCCTGCTCGAGGATTCCCACAAACCGATTTCCCGGGTCCTTCTTCATGAAATCACGAAAACCGCGGTCGAACAGGCCATCCAGCATCCGGGCCCGCTCGACCGGAACATGTTCGAAGCCCAGCAGACGCGCCGCATCCTCGACCGGCTCGTGGGCTATCTCATCAGCCCCGTCCTCTGGAAAAAGGTGGGCCGCGGTCTGAGCGCCGGACGCGTCCAGTCGATCGCGCTGCGCCTTATTTGCGAACGCGAGAAAGAGATCCGGGCCTTCAAAACCGAGGAGTACTGGACGATCTACGCCCATCTCACGGCGGCCAACCCCCCGCCGTTCCGGGCGACGCTTGTCAGGATCGACGGCAAAAAGGCAAACGTGCCGAACGCGGCCGCGGCCGAGGCGATCGTCGCTGATTTAAAAAAAGCCGAATTCGTCCTGGCCGACGTCAAAGTCCGCGAGAAACGGAAAACTCCGCCGCCGCCGTACATCACCAGCACGCTCCAGCAGGAAGCCTTCCGGATCCTGCGCTATCCGGTCAAGAAGACGATGTCCATAGCCCAGAAGCTGTATGAAGGCTTACCGGTCGGCGACCGGGGTCCCGTCGGCTTGATCACGTATATGCGCACGGACTCGGTCCGGGTCTCCGCCGAAGCCCAAGCTTGGGCCCGGAAATGCATCGAGAGCCGGTTTTCGCCGCGGCACGTTCCGGCCAAGCCGCACGTTTATAAAAATAAAAGCCAGGCGCAGGACGCCCACGAGGCCATCCGTCCCACATCGTGCGACCTCGGCCCGGAGGCCGTCCGTCCGTATCTGAAACGCGAAGAGTTCGCCCTCTATCAACTCGTTTGGAACCGTTTTCTGGCGTCGCAGATGGCGACTGCGCTCCTCGAAGAGACCGAGTTCGCGGTCGTGGCCGGAGCCTACAAGTTCCAGGCGAAAGGCGAGGTCATGAAGTTCGAAGGTTATATGGCGGTCTACCCCAACCGCGAGAACGGCGAGAAGGAAACGCTCCCCGCGGCGCAACCGGGCGAAAAGCTCGCCCTCTCCGGCGCCGGGGTCGAGCCCAAGCAGAGCTTCACCCAGCCGCCGCCGCGATACACCGAAGGAACGCTGGTCAAGGAGCTCGAGGCCAAAGGCATCGGCCGGCCGTCCACCTATGCCCCCATCATCACCACGCTCCAGGGCCGGACGTACGTTTATAAGGACCAGGGCAAGTTCATCCCAACCGACCTGGGGATGTTCGTCACGGACTTTCTCGTCCAGAATTTTTCCGACCTCATGGAGGTCAAGTTCACGGCGCGAATGGAAGAGGAGCTCGACATGATCGAGGAAGGCCGGCGGCCCCGGCTCGAATCGCTCCGGAGCTACTATGCCCGGCTCGACCGCGACCTCAAGAAGGGGATGAAGGTCGAAAGCGTCAAAGCGACCGGCATCCCGCTCGAAGAATCGTGTCCGAAATGCGGCAAGCCGCTCGTCATCAAGAGCGGAAAATTCGGCCGGTTCAAGGCTTGCACCGGATATCCGGCGTGCGACTTCAAAGACGCGATGGTCAAGAAGGAAATCATCGCGCTCGACGAAAAATGCCCGACCTGCGGCGCCCATTTGGTGAAGCGGTGGGGCCGGTTCGGACAGTTCATCGCCTGCTCGGACTATCCGAAGTGCAAATATGTCAAGAAGGAGCAGGAGGACACCGGAATCGCCTGTCCGAACGGCTGCGGAGGGTCGATCCTTAAAAGGAAGACCCGGCGCGGTAAGTTCTTTTACGGCTGCAACAAATTTCCGGAATGCCGGTTTGCGACCTGGGACGAGCCCGTCGCCCAGCCCTGTCCGAAATGCGGCCGGCCGTTCGTCCTCCGGAAGACGACGAAAAAGGACGGGACGTTCGTGCGCTGCCTGGATGAGGCCTGCGGCTGGCGCGACCCGGCGAAAACCGAGCCGCAAACCAAGAAGGAGAAAGGCGCCAAACCGGCCGGCCCGGCCGGTTCGACTCCCGACACGCCGGCATGAGACGAGAGCTCGAAGAATTCAAGGCCTACCTTAAGCTCGAAAGAAACGCCTCGCCCCACACCATCGCGAGTTACGGAATCGACTTAACCCAGCTCGCGGAATATCTGGAGACTCGCAACGTCAAGCTGCGCCAGGTCGGTCACGCCGTCCTTCGCGGTTTCCTGGTCGACCTTTATCAGCGGAAGCTCTCCAAGACGTCCGCGGCCCGCAAGCTCGCCGCTGTCCGGTCGTTTTTTGATTTCTGCGTCCTGAGGAAATGGCTCGAGGAGAATCCGGCCAAGGCGATCGCGACGCCGCGGCTCGACCTACACGTGCCGGCGTTTCTTTCGGAAGGGGACATGGCGTCGCTGCTCGCGACGCCTCCCGCGGACGACGACCTCGGCCTCCGCGACCGGGCGATCCTCGAGGTTTTTTACGCGACGGGAATCCGGGTCAGCGAGCTGGTCGGGATCAACCTCGAGGACCTGAGCTTGGAGGAACGGATGATCCGGGTCCGGGGAAAGGGCAAAAAAGAGCGCCTCGTGCCCTTCGGCCGGAAAGCGGCCCGAAGCCTGGAAGATTATTTCGGCGTCCGTGCGTCGTTTCCCCTGAAGCTCGGGGAGTCCGCGCTTTTTCTCAATTACCAGGGGACGCGTCTGACACCGCGGTCGGTCCAGCGGATCGTGACGAAATATTTCAAGCTGGCGGCACTCCGGACCAAAATCAGCCCGCACGCGCTCCGTCATTCGTTCGCCACCCATCTTCTGAGCCGCGGCGCGGACCTTCGCGTGATTCAAGAGCTTCTCGGACACGAGAGCCTGGCGACGACCCAGAAATACACCCATATCGACGTCAAACAGCTTCTGGACGTCTATCGCAAGAGCCATCCGCGGGCGGGACGCCCGCAATAAGACGTCGTCAACTGGAGTTGGCGGACGGAATCGCGCCCCGTCAACCGCGGTCGACGTCCGGAAACCGAAGATTTTCCTATCCTGCTGATTCCGCGCCACTTCCTCGGGATGAGAACCTGGCATCGAACATGCATTAAAGACGGCGAAAGGAGGTTCTCATGAAACGCGTCATCGCGAATGGAGTGGCCCTCAGCCTCATCCTCGGTCTTTTTGTGTTGCCGCTCGTGGCCCAGCAGGCGCAGACTGCGAAGCCCGCCACGGAGAAAATCAACATCAACTCCGCGAACGCCGACGAGCTCCAGAAGCTCCCGGGCGTCGGTCCGAAGGTCGCCCAGCGGATCGTCGATTACCGGAAACAGAACGGGGCGTTCAAGAAGGTCGAGGATCTCATGAAGGTCAACGGGATCGGCGAGAAGATCTTCGCCCGGATGAAAGACATGATCACCGTGTAGACCGGGGACGCGCCCAATTCACCTCAACGGGTGAGCCCTCCACCCATTGCCGTCCCTCCGCGACGCGGGGGGACGGCCTCTTTTTTCAAGGGGCTGACCTCAAACGCTTCATGCCTTCCAGAAGGAACGCCTTGATCTTCCGCAGGGCGCGGCCGCGGTGGCTGATGGCGTTTTTTTCGCGCCGGCCGAGCTCTCCGAACGTTTTCCGACGCGTCCCATAATAAAAAATCGGGTCGTAGCCGAAGCCGCGAGCTCCTTTCGCCTCGAGGGCGATGGTCCCTCGGACGACCCCCCGCGCCGTTGCGATGATCTTGCCTTTCCGGGCCAGGGCCATCACGCAGACGAACCGGGCGCGGCGTTGCCGCCGGGGGACGCCGCTCAATAATTTCAAGACTTTCCGGATGTTCTTCGCGTCGGTCGCGCCCGGGGCGGAGAAGCGGGCCGACCGGACGCCCGGCGCGCCGGCGAGCGCGTCGATCTCGAGGCCTGAGTCTTCAGCCAAGACGATGTCATCCGTCCCGCGGCTGTAGTAGAGACTTTTTCCCCGGGCGTTCTCACTAAAAGTCCGCCCCTTCTCCCGATAAGTCGTTCCGGCATAGGCTCCCGAGAGCGTCGCGAACCGGACCCGGACGCCGCGGAGAGCGCTCCGGATTTCCCGCGCTTTCCCGACGTTCGTTGTTGCGATCACGAGGACGGGGTTCGGGCGGGTCACGGCGGCTCAGCGTCCGATGGCGTCGGTGAAGTAGGCGACCACGAAGAGCGCAATCAGGGCCAGGGTATAGAGCGCAAAGGTCGGGCTGGCGAGCAGCTGTTCCGCCTCTTCCATGACGCCGGACTCGTCGATCGTCTTGCGATAAATGAGATAGAACAAGGCGACCAAGAAAGGCGCGATGACGTAAAACATCTGCAGCTTGAACGTCCAGGCGCAGAGGAGGAACGCCAGGAGGGCGACGGCCGCGCTCGCGGCCATGCCGGCCAGCAGCGCCCGTTCCGTATATTTCTTGTGGGACGACCGGTAGTCCCCGGCCTTGTCCTTCAAGAACCGGAATTCGGTGAACCTCTTGGCGACCATGAGATAGTTGCCGAACGCCCACCAGCTCACGAGCAGGCTTACGGGCAGGCGGCTTCGGACCGGCGCGAACGCGAACCAGCCGATGAGAAAGCGGATCGGATTATTGGCGGATTCCGAGATGGCATCAAGAAACGGGATGTCCTTGGTCCGGACCGGCTTCACGTTGTAAGCGACTCCGGCGAGAAAGAGGAGGAAGAGCGAGAGGACGAACGCAGGCTTGAATATAACCGCGGACGCGCCGAAGGCGAAGACGAGGAGGACGGCGCCGAGGGCGGCAAAGGGGCCCTGCCGGATCTCTCCCCGGACTAAAGGCCGGAACTTCTTCGTGGGATGGTGGGCGTCAAACGGACGGTCCACGATTTCGTTCAGGATGTAATTCGCCGTCGAGACCGCCCAGGTGAGAAGGAACGCCGCGACCGTTCGTCCCGCAATGTCCGGAAGGGACGAGGATCGGAGCGCGGCGCGGTCGAAGAAAAAATAGCCGGCGCTGCCGAGGATAATGGCCAGACTGCGCGGC
>Ga0315279_10011836_pt1 | contig 10033 bp, 8 predicted proteins | sample YL17G06_20_MG_FD_203694 | JGI IMG/M metagenome (GOLD analysis project Ga0315279, IMG submission 203694) | Sediment microbial communities from Yellowstone Lake, YNP, Wyoming, USA - YL17G06_20 | ecosystem: Environmental > Aquatic > Freshwater > Lake > Sediment | place: USA: Wyoming | collected...
TACGCCGCCGCCATATCGAAGCAATTCAGCAAGGAAATATGGCCAGATTTCCATCACGACCAAGATGGGAGGTTCTTCCCCCGGCCCTTACTTGCCTGCCGAAGCGGGGCCAAGTCGCAGGCGGGACGCCTGCGCCACCGCATTCCACGCCGACGGCTGTGCTACATGGGTCTGGGCAGGAGGCGAGCTCCTGCCCTACGATGCTGGGCCGAAGTGCTCGAACGCGGCGCCGAGCGGCGTCTCGGTTCCGTCGGCGCGGACTAGGGTGAGGCCGCGAGCCGCCTCGACCGCCTCCCCCACCGCTGTCAGCTCGGTTCCCGTCTCGTGATGCAACAGCTCCGCCAGGCGCTCCGCCGCATCCGGACGCACCGCGACCAGCAGCTCGTAATCCTCGCCTCCGCGCAGGGCCAGGTCGAGCGGATCGAGCCGGAGGCGCTCCGCCACGCTTCGGCACGCCGCGCCGACGGGCACGCGCTCGGCGTAGAGCCGAACGCCGACCTTGCTCTCCTGCGCGATGTGTGCGGCGTCACCGGCCAGGCCGTCGCTGACATCGATGGCTGCCGTGACATGGCCGCTGCGGGCCAGGATGCGCGCCTCGTCCATGCGCGGCGCCGGGCGCAGGTGGCGCTCGACCGCCCTTTGTTCACCCGCGGCCGGCGACCGCCCTGCCTCGAGCAGGCGCAAGCCCGCGGCGGCGTCCCCGACTTCACCGGTGACCATAAGCACGTCTCCGGGCGAGGCCCCCGACCGCCGCATGAGCATCCCCTGCTCCACTTCGCCCAGCAGCGACACCGACACCGTCACGCCGCCCGTCGAGCCCACGATGTCGCCGCCGACGACGCTCGCTCCGTGCTCGGCGGCGGCGGCATCGAGGCCGTCGTAGAGGGCGTCCACGAACTCCACGTCAAGCTCACCAGGCAGGCTGAGGCACACGAGGGCGTGCGTGGGGTGGCCGCCCATGGCCGCGATATCGCTGATGTTCTGCGCCATGGCCTTCCAGCCCAGATCGCGCGGGGGCATCCAGCGGCGGCGGAAGTGAACGTCCTCCACCATGGCGTCCACGGTGAACAGCAGCAGCCCGCCCGGCGCCGCGTTGATGGCGGCGGTGTCGTCACCGGGGCCGACGACGACCTCCGCCGGCATCTGCGGCCAGCGGGCGCGCAGGCGCGCGATCAGCCCGAATTCGCCGAGGTCGCTGAGATTCATGGGGCATTATCCGCAGATTACGCAGATTGGATCCAACCACAGAGGACACAGAGACATCCTGTTCTGCTCTGTGCTCTCCGCGTTCTCTGTGGTTCAATCAAATATGCAAAATCTGCGCAATCTGCGGATCAGCTAGCATCCGTCAGCAGCTTGAAGACGCAGTAATCGCCGCACATGGTGCAGGCGCCGGCGGGGACGGCGCCGCTGCGCTGGTGCAGCTCGCGCGCGCGCGCGGGATCAATGGCGAGCTCGAACTGGCGCTGCCAATCGAGCGCCCGCCGCGCGCGGGCCATCTCGTCATCCCAGGCACGGGCGCGCGACCCCGGGCGGACGACATCGGCGGCGTGGGCGGCGATGCGAGCGGCGATTACCCCGTCGCGCACCTCCTGCGGGCCCGGCAGCGCCAGGTGCTCCGACGGCGTGACATAGCAGATAAAGTCCGCGCCGGCCATGCCCGCCAGCGCGCCGCCGATGGCAGAGGTGATGTGGTCGTAGCCCGGCGCGATGTCGGTCACCAGCGGGCCCAGGACGTAGAACGGCGCGCCCTTACACAGTTGCTTCTGCAGCACCACATTGGCCGCCACCTGGTCGAGCGGCACGTGCCCCGGCCCCTCCACCATCGCCTGCACCCCTGCCGCACGGGCACGTTCCACCAGCTCGCCCAGCACCACCAACTCCTCCACCTGCGCGCGGTCGGTGGCATCGGCCAGGCACCCCGGGCGCAGGCCGTCGCCCAGGCTCAGCGTCACATCGTGACGGCGCGCGATGTCGAGCACCCGGTCGAAGTGCTCGTAGAGCGGATTCTCGCGGTCGTTGGCCTTGATCCAGCAGGTGAGAAAAGCGCCGCCGCGGCTAACAATACCGGTGAGACGATCGGACTGATCAATGTAGGAGACAATAGAGCGAGTGACGCCGCAGTGCAGGGTCAGGAAGTCAACGCCGTCCGCGGCATGGCGCTCGATGACCCCGAAGAGGTCGTCGGGGGTCATGGCGCGGATGCTGCCGCGGCTGCTAATGGCCTCGATCGCCGCCTGGTAGACCGGGACCGTGCCGACGGGCAGGGGGCACTCGTCCAGGATAGCGCGGCGCACGGCGTCGGGGTCGCCGCCGGTGCTGAGGTCCATGACCGCGTCGGCGCCGGCGTCCATAGCCGCGCGCAGCTTCGCCAGCTCCAGCTCCAGCTCGGGCTGGCGCGAGGAGGTGCCGAGGTTGGCGTTGACCTTGATGCGCAGGCCGTCACCGATTCCGCGCGGGTCAAGGGCGCGGTGGGCGGGGTTGGCGGGTATCACGATGCGCCCGGCGGCGACGCCCTCGGCAATAGTCGCCGGGGCCAGCTTCTCCTGCCGCGCGACCTGTGCGACTTCGCGCGTGATTTGCCCCGCTCGTGCAGCCTCAACCTGGGTAATCATTTCGGTCTCGCCTGCCTGGCCTCGTCAATGATGCGCGCGAGGTCGCGGGTGGCGGCCTCCATGTCATCGGCGCGGCTGACCGCTGAGATGACGGCGGCGGCGTCCGCCCCCGCGCGCATGACCTCCGCAACATTGTCAACGCTGATGCCGCCGATCGCCGCCACCGGCAGCGACACAGCGCGGCGTATCTCCGCCAGGCGCTGCGGCCCCACCGGTGCGCCGGCGTCGGGTTTGGTCCCGGTCACAAACATCGAGCCAACGCTGACGTAGTCCGCGCCGTCGGCCACCGCCTGCTGCGCCTCCTCGACGGTTGCCACCGATGCCCCGATGATGAAGCGCCGCCGCTCGCAGCCTACCAGCGCGCGCCGCGCCGCCGCGACCGGCATGTCGTCCGGCCCCAGGTGGACGCCGTCCGCATGCGCCGCCATCGCCACGTCCAAGCGGTCGTTGACGATGAACAGCGCGGCGGCCTTCGCGCATATTTCGCGCAGTTCCGCGGCCGCCGCCAACAGGTCGCGCACGGCCATCTCCTTGTCGCGCAGCTGGACGGCTCTCGCGCCGCCCGCCAGTGCCGCGCGCGCGACGTCGGCGTGGCCGCGGCCCTGCCACCGCTCGGTTATAACGTACAATCCATACATCGTAGCCGCCCTTGGGCACGAGTTGCCTGCTTGTCGCTGGATTCGCCGCGGGGGACGGCCTCGCCTGTCGCGCCGACAGGACTAAGCGCCGGCTTCCGCCTCCGTGTCGCGCAAGCAGACATAGATGAGGTGGCAAATGACGAGGTGCACGTCCTCGATCTGCTGCATATTCCGGCTGGGCACGATGATGGCGCAATCCGCGGTTCGCGCCAGCCGCCCGCCGTCGCAGCCGGTGAGGCCGACGGTGGCGGCGCCGACTTGCTTGGCCAGCTCCACAGCGCGCAGCACGTTGGGGGAATTGCCGCTAGCGCTGATGCCGATGACCACGTCCCCGGGCTCGACGAAATTGCGCAGTTGCTCGGCGAACACGTCGTCGTAGGAGCTGTCATTGGCCCACGCGGTGATGAGGGCGACGCTGTCCGTTAGCGCCAGGGCGCGATACCGCGGCCGGCCCGCGCCGTAGTCAATCCCCTTGGCGACATCCTCGATGAAGTGGGAGGCACACGCCGAGCTGCCGCCGTTGCCGCAGGCGAAAACGTGGCGGCCGCGCTGGTAGGCGTCATAGATGAGGCCGGCGATCTCACCGATCGCGTCCTCGGGCAGCTCGGCGATGATGCGGCGGACCTCTTGCAGGTAGGTGGCGATGCGCCGCTGCCGGGCGCCGCCGGCTGACGTGTTTGCCATGCGAAAACTCCGTTCTGGGTGAGCGCGGTCTAGCTGCTGTCAGGCGCCGGCGCCGGCCAGGCGGGCCTTGAACCACGCGATAGTGCGCGCGAGGCCCTCCTCCGCGGGCACGCGGGGAGCGTAGCCGAGCAGCTCGCGCGCCTTGGTGAGGTCCGGGCGGCGTATTTTCGGGTCGTCCACCGGCGACGGCAGAAAGCATAGCTCGCTGCCTGACGCGGTGAGCCTGATGATGAGTCGCGCAAGCTCGAGCACAGTCATCTCGCCGTCGTTGCCGAGGTTGATCGGGCCCGCGTGGTCGGACTCCAGCAGCCGCAGCAGCCCGCTGACCAGGTCGGAAACGTGACAGAAGCTGCGCGTGCGCGAGCCATCTCCGTACACGGTGATCGCTTCCCCCCGCAGGGCCTGGAAGATGAAGTTCGGCACCACGCGCCCGTCGTCCAGGCGCATCCGTGGGCCGTAGGTGTTGAAGATGCGTGCGATCTTGGTGTCCACCCCATGGGTGCGCCGGTAGGCCATGGTCAGCGCCTCCGCAAAGCGCTTGGCCTCGTCGTACACCGAGCGCGGGCCCACGGGATTCACATTCCCATGGTATTCCTCGGTCTGGGGGTGAATCTCCGGGTCGCCGTAGACCTCCGAGGTTGACGCGAGCAGGAACCGCGCTTCCTTAGCGCGCGCAAGTTCGAGCGCGCTGCGCGTGCCCGCGGAGCCGACCATCAGTATCTCTATCGGGTAGCGCGCGAAGTCAACCGGGCTGGCCGGGCTGGCGAAATGAAGGACGAAGTCCACGTCGCCGGAAACGTCGAATGGCTCGCTGACATCGTGGCGCATAAAGACGAAACGCGGGTTGCCCTCGAAGTGGCGCAGGTTGGCTTCGTCGCCGGTGATGAGGTTATCAACGCAGATGACCCGGCAGCCGCGCTCGAGGAAGGCGTCGCACAGGTGGGAGCCGATGAAGCCGGCGCCTCCGGTGATGACTGCTGTCCGGGGTTGGTCGCTCATAGGCGGACTTGATCCTTACCGGGTCGCAAGCGGACCGGCGCAGCGGATGGTTCGCTCGTACGGAGCGGTCGGCTACGACCGCCGGAAGTATAGCAACGGCTTGTTGAGGGTGTCAAGGAAAGGCGCTGCTGGAACGCCGCTGCTGGGTGCGACCTCTCCTGACGCCGCGGTGATCGCGCGGTCAGGAGACCGCGCGCCCGGTCGACACGCGACTTCTCACGCCACGCCGCCGTCGGGCGGGCGCGATCGCGGGGCTGAGCGGGTGATCGCCGAGTCCGCAGGGAAGCGCGAGCTTCCGCGAAAAAGTGGTATAATCCTATTGACGCACAAGATATTGTGTGGTATTATGCCCGTCGCCCCTAGATATCGGTGCTGCGCTGGCACGACTAAAACGTCAGTTTGCGGCACATTGTGCTGCAGGAAGCGAGTTCCCGAGCGTGAAATGCCCGTTCTGCAACAGCCCCGAGAGCCGGGTGGTTGACTCCCGGCTCGCCGACAACGCCACCACCATCAGGCGCCGGCGTGAGTGCGAGGCCTGCAACCGCCGGTTCAACACGTACGAGCGCGCCGAGGAAGTCCCGCTGTACGTGATAAAGAAGGACGGGCGGCGGGAGCCATTCGACCACAACAAGATCCTGGTGGGGATGACCAAGGCGTGCGAGAAGCGCCCGGTATCGCGCGAGGACATCGAGCGCGTGGCGGAGGAGGTCGAGCGCGCGCTGCGCGACCGGCTGGCGACCGAGATTCCCGCGCGCCAGATCGGCGACATGGTGATGGAGCGCCTGCGAGAGCTGGACGAGGTCGCCTACGTGCGTTTCGCGTCGGTGTACAAGGATTTTCGAGACGCGGACTCGTTCGTCGAGGAGGTCCGTGGCCTGGCGAAGCAAAGCCGCTGAGCACATCACACTCAATGAGGAGCAAGACATGCCACCACTGATGCAGCCCCAGCTTAGCGACAACGCCCTGACGGTGCTCGAGCGCCGCTACCTGAAGAAGGACACCGACGGCAATCCCATCGAGACCCCGGACCTGTTGTTCTGGCGCGTGGCGGTGGACATCGCCGGCGCCGACCGCAACTACGACTCCAAGGTCGATCTGGAGGCCGTGGCCCTCGACTTCTACGAGCTGATGGCGAGCCTCGATTTCCTGCCCAACTCGCCGACGCTGATGAACGCCGGGCGCGACCTGCAGCAGCTCTCCGCCTGCTTCGTGCTGCCCGTCGAAGACACCATGGAATCCATCTTCACCGCCATCAAGAATACCGCACTCATCCACCAGAGCGGCGGCGGCACGGGGTTCTCGTTCAGCCGGATCCGGCCCAAGAACGACCGCGTGGCCTCCACCGGCGGCGTCGCCTCCGGGCCCGTGAGCTTCATGAAGGTCTTCAACGCCGCCACCGAGGCGGTCAAGCAGGGCGGCACCCGGCGCGGCGCCAATATGGCCATCCTCAAGGTTGACCACCCCGACATCCTCGAGTTCATCACCTGCAAGCAGGACCCGACCGTGCTCACCAACTTCAACATCTCGGTCGGCCTCACCGAGGACTTCATGCGCGCGGTCGAGCAGGGCGAGGACTACCAGCTCGTCAACCCCCGCACCGGCCAGGGCGTGCGCACGCTGTCGGCGCGCCACATCTTCGACCAGATCGTGGACATGGCGTGGCGCAACGGGGAGCCGGGCATCGTCTTCCTCGACCGCATCAACCGCGACAACCCCACTCCCGCTGTCGGCGAGATCGAGAGCACCAACCCCTGCGGCGAACAGCCGCTCCTGCCTTATGAGTCCTGCAACCTGGGCTCCCTCAACCTCGCCCACATGGTCAAGGACACGCCCGCCGGCCCCGAGATAGACTACGCCCACTTCGGCGACGTCATCACCCGCGCGCTGCATTTCCTGGACAACGTCATTGATCAGAACCGCTACCCGCTGCCCGAGATCGAGCGCATGACCAAGGCCAACCGCAAGATCGGCCTCGGGGTGATGGGGTTCGCCGACATGCTGATTCGCCTGGGCGTGCCCTACAACTCGGAGGAGGCGCTGCGCCTCGCCGCACAGCTCATGGAGTTCCTGCGCGAGAAAGCGCGCGCGGCGTCGCTGGAGCTCGCCCGCCAGCGCGGCCCCTTCCCCAGCTATGACAAGAGCATCTATGCCGGCGGGGAAACCCCGCTGCGCAACGCCACCATCACCACCATCGCCCCCACCGGCACGCTGTCCATCATCGCCGGCTGCTCGGGCGGCGTCGAGCCGCTGTTCGCGGTGGTCTTCATCCGCAACATCCTCGACGGCCAGAAGCTGCTCGAGGTGCACCCGCTGTTCGAGAGCATGGCCAAGGAGCGCGGGTTCTACTCCGAGGGGCTGATGGAGAAGATCTCGCAGCACAAGACCATCCAGGAGCTGGATGACATCACGGAGGACGTGCGCCGCCTGTTCGTCACCGCCTACGATGTCTCGCCCGAGTGGCACGTGCGCATGCAGGCGGCGTTCCAGGAGCACACCGATAACGCGGTGAGCAAGACCGTCAACTTCCGCCAGGAGGCGACGCCGGAGGACATCCGCTCGGTCTATATGCTTGCCTACCGCCTGGGCTGCAAGGGCGTGACCGTGTATCGCGACGGCAGCCGCCAGCAGCAGGTGCTGACGGCGGGCGCCCAGGCGGCGACACAGACGTCGAGCGGGGCCGAGGGGGCGATCCGCGCGCCGGGTCAGCACATCACCCCGCGCCCGCGGCCGCAGGTCACCCAGGGCGCGACCTACAAGACCAAGACCGGCTGCGGCAACCTCTACGTCACCATCAACCAGGACGAGTACGGGTTGTGCGAGGTCTTCACCTCCATGGGCAAGCAGGGGGGATGCATGGCCTCGCAGGCGGAGGCGGTGAGCCGGCTCATCTCGCTAGCGCTGCGGTCGGGGGTGGCGCCGGATTCGGTCGTCGAGCAGCTCAAGGGCATCCGCTGCCCCAGCCTGTCGTGGGAGAACGGCGGCACCATCCTGTCCTGCGCCGACTCCATCTCCAAGGCGCTGGAGCGCCACCACACGCGCGGAGCTTCGGTCGGGGTCAACCACGGCCACGGGGAGCTGAGCGACCTGCTCGGCCTGTGCCCGCAGTGCCCGGAGTGCGGCGGCACCATCTCGATCAGCGAGGGCTGCCTGGTCTGCCGCGCCTGCGGCTACAGCAAGTGCCCGTAGGGAACAGAAATCAGCCGCAGATGAACGCCGATGAACGCAGATGAAACGAAAGGGAGGAAAGTCCGTAGGGCAGGAGCTTGCCTCCTGCCCGTAGCGGGACATCGGGGCAGAAGACGAGCTTCTGCCCTACGACAATGCCCGCCGTGCCCGGAATGCGCGGGCACGGTCGAGATCGCCGAGGGCTGCCTGGTCTCCCGCGCGTGCGGGTACAGCAAGTGCCCGTAGGGAATCCCTCTGAGCGACAGGGGTGCCAGCGTGCGCCTGTCATGGCAGCCGGAGCAGGGGGCAGAGAAGGAAACACATGCCCAAGCGAACGGTGACAAGAGAAGTTCGGGAGCGCTCCGCATCATTCACCTTCGAGGCACTGGCATCGCTGGTCCAGATGATCGACAGAGAGTTCCCGTTAGCCGCGCCCGATGAACGTTACCGGTATCCAATCTGGCGTCATCGAATCGAAGGGCAGGATGAGACGTTCGAGTTCGACTCGTCTGAGAACTTCGCACGTGACCAATTGCCAGATGGTATCATTAGTTTCGAGCTGTCCGCCGAGGACGCACAGCGGAAGCTCAATATATTCGTGCGTCCCCGAATTGCACACTGGTGGACTCTGGTGTTGATCCCACGGCCGGAGGCTGGAGCCGAAGTGCAGGGCCAGGATGAGACGTGGGTTCGCGGAACTGCGGAGAAGCTCAAGATCGAACTTGGCAAATCGAGAACCTCCAGCTTCTGGCTACACACGGACTGGGGCGGGTGGCTTCTCGGGGCGCTCATTTTCGCCCTGGTCTTCGGCCTCTACTGGAGGCTGGTCACTACGGCCGCGAGTGCAGGTGCTCTGAGCGCTGACTCTCATTTATCACTGCGCTACCTGGGCTTATACCTGTCGTTTCCGCCTGCGCTATTGGGCCTCGCGTTCCTCCGGTGGCTGTGGCCTGATATTGAACTGCTTCCGGAAGCGCAAAGCGGCAGCCGTAGGCTCGTGAAGGCGGTAGGGTTTGTGCTGCTCACCGGCCTACTCGTCAACGCCGTGAGCGCGCTGTGCTTCCGCTGAACCCACCCGGAAGTCCGTAGGGCAGAAGCCCCTAAGCCGCCTGCCGCAGCCGGGGTGGCGGCCCGGGACGCGGCCTTAGAGCCTATCCGAAACACCGGGCTAGCGTAGAGACGATGTCATTCTGAGGCGAAAGCCGAAGAATCCCCTACCGTGGGAGCGTCCCTGGTAGGGGATGCTTCGCTTTGCTCAGCATGACAGGTTACCGTTTTTGGGATAGGCCCTTAGCCACTCGTCTTCTGCCCGGTTTCCGGCATTCTGGGCAGGAGGCAAGCCACCGCAGGCGGCCAAGGCTCCTGCCCTACGGCGGCTACGGCGCGGATTCGCCGGGGGCAGGCAATGGCAGGCGAGGCCTGCCCTGTCGAATGGGGCGCCTGCCCTACCCCACGGCTGCTCGGCGGCGCTCCCCATGATCCCACCGCTGGCGCGCACTGAGTCAAACGGTCGGACTTGCGGCCATACCCGCCGCTCCGTAGTCGCGTAGTCGCCGGGGCGGTCTCGGTGACCCTCGACAACCGCGCCATGCCGCGCCCGGCGATGGACGCGTGCTGAAGGTCAAGCAGGAGCGATCACCGCGGTCGAAGAAGCGCGTAACCAGCAGCCTGCATCGCAGATGCGACCAGTGCTGCGTCAACTCTGACTTGATGTGTTGGGAAGCAACCGCCGATGGACGCCGATACACGCCGACCGCAGAAAGGGCAAGTCAGGTGCTGCTGTCCGACTTCGATCCTGCCGCTGAGCTTTAGCGCACAGCCGATCTTGCGTGCGATCTCGTCCGTTTCCCTTCGGCGCTCGTCGGCGTCTATCGGCGGCGCGGGGAGCCCGCTTTTTCTGTCTTGTCGGCATTCCTCGGCGCCTTCGGCGGT
>Ga0315279_10011837_pt1 | contig 10033 bp, 9 predicted proteins | sample YL17G06_20_MG_FD_203694 | JGI IMG/M metagenome (GOLD analysis project Ga0315279, IMG submission 203694) | Sediment microbial communities from Yellowstone Lake, YNP, Wyoming, USA - YL17G06_20 | ecosystem: Environmental > Aquatic > Freshwater > Lake > Sediment | place: USA: Wyoming | collected...
CAGTGAGATTCTGAAGTCCGCTCACAACCACGAAGTACGTACCATTATGGACATTAGAGCCACTTCCCGAGCCAATGAATGGAGACGTCTCAACCGTATAATCCATCGCATCCCCCTGGAAATCCTTCAGTGTAAAACTAAGCTGCTGAAGATCGGTCGGCACATGACGTTCCCCGTCTGCGGGAATAGGATTCGAGACGATTGGTGCGACCGCCTGGGTCGTAAACCTGAACGTCTGCAGGGTGGTATGCTGCGTGTCGCTGACAGCAATCGTCCAATTGTACTGGGTGAGATCCTGTAACCCGTGAATCGGGATGGTGTATGTCCCACCAGGTTTCAGGTTCCCGCTCCCTGAACCGATGTCAGGATTGGTGGTCACTGTGTAACTCATGAGATCCCCTTCAGGGTCATTAATGGTAAAGGATAATTCCGAGAGCGTCAATGGGACGTTCTGCTCGTTATCAACTGGATTGGTGTCGGTGATTATTGGTGCTTTGTTCGGCGGGTAGCTTTCAATCTGATCCGCGGTGACGGTCACAAACAGTGCGTACCCTGCGAACCCGTAGATATTCCCTTCCGGGTACGCCACTGCGAAACCGATGCCCCAGAACCCGAGTGCGGTCCCGAACTGTTGTCCTGTGGCGGTGAAGCCGCCGATGGTGAGGAATTTCCCGATCGTGGTGCTTCCGTCAAGGCCCATCCAGACCGTTACGAGCCGCGGGCGTGGTAACATGATGAAGGGGAACATGAGTCCTGTGCCTTCTCCGGACATGTCACAGATCAATGCTGAGGCGATTCCGGATCTCACTGGTGACGTTGCACGCATCGTACTGGCATAGTGTTTCATGAGCGTCTGAGCCCAGGGTGGATTCAGGAGGGTGTGATACCTGCTGGGTGGAATGCTCGCGGGGATCAGGTTGTTTTGTGCAAGCAGTGCGATGAATTCCTCTTTCAGTTGTTGCGTGTATTCACTGAAAGGGTGAGCCGCTAATTCTGCCTTCAGTTCTAGGAATTGGGCGTACAGCTTCGACGCGTTTTCAGAAGATATCATTGTTTGTTGTTTTTTGGGCCCTGTTTTCCCGAAGACATACAATGAAACTGATGTTGTTTGTACTGGCTGTATCAGTGGTGTTGCACTAATGGTGTTTTTTTGTGTCTGTGCAGGAGCGTCTTTGGAGGTACCAGACATGATGCTTGTAGAGACTAAGATGACAACAATTCCAAAAATAATCCCTTGTTGTAATTTTTGCCCACTCATATCTTTCCCCGGGCTTTCATAGATATATAGAGTATTTAGCTTTTTTGTTATCGCCATCACATTTTTTAACGAAATATTGCGGGTTGGTTCCTGAGGCTGTGAAATCTATTATACGAATGATTACTTTAAAACATAAAGCCTCCGAATATTCTTTTTTATATATAGCTGTATAAAAAATTTAATAATGGGTTCGCCTTATAATCTTTATAGAAAAAGAGGGGTTACTATGAATAAACTATGCGTTGGTCTGATTGTAATTGCGTTTCTTGCCGTAAGTATTGTCCCGCTCGCTGGGGGACAACCTGTGATCAGCGAAGAACAAAGGATGCATGCAAATACTACTGACATGGTCTATGCACCGACGCCGGATTGGGTTTCTGGTTCACCAGATTATAGTACCGGTGGTGCGCTTGCTGATTTTAATAACGACGCCTGGCTTGATCTGGTCGTCTCTGACGGGAACGACATGTCGCAGGGGCATGTGCGAGTCTATCTCAACGACGGTGACGGTCACCTTTCAACTGAAGCGAGCTGGCAATCTGCTGATGTCGCGTACAATGGTCATCTCGATGTCGCGGACATCAACGGTGACAGCTGGCCTGATGTCGCAGTCTCATTCCTTGGGACCGGTTCTTCGGTTGGACCGATCGCTCGGGTGTACATGAACAATGAAGGAGTCCTTTCTTCCACCCCGGATTGGAACTCTAATATTGTCGGATGTGCGTTTGGTGTGGATTTTGGTGATATGAACAATGACGGCAGACCAGACCTAGCGATTGCCACAGGGAACGACTACATCCCAATAGCGTACCACACCTATGTGTACCTGAATGTAGACGGTTCCTACGAGTCCTCACCGAGCTGGCAGTCCGATGATCAACATATCGATGATGGTGTCCTCTGGGTCGATGCTGATGCTGACGGCTGGCTCGATTTAGCGGCGATCGGCGCCGATCATCAAACAGAGATCTATCGAAATCTCGGTGGGGTGCTCGAGACAACATCCTCCTGGCAGACAACGGATAGCGGTTCACAATTCGGCATCATGCTCACCTCAGGCGATGTCACCTCTGATGGTATTCGTGACCTCTTCGCGACCGATAACATCCAGCTGGGAGGTAATGGCCGTTTCAAACAATACACCGGACTCCCCGAAGGTTTCTTCTCGACCACCGCCTCCTGGACCTACAATGAGGGATACGGGTCCGCGGTGGAGCTTGCTGATGTCAATCATGATCAGCTTCTGGACCTTGCCACTGGCGCATGGTGGGACAACTCCCGTTTGTTCCTCAATCAAGGGTCAGGGTTACCTTCGACACCTTCATGGAGCTCCTCCTATAGTACGGTGGTGGAAAAGATCGTGTTCGGCAACGTTGGTCCCACTCAAAACGACCGGATCGTTACTCAGGAGTTTCCTGGTGATGGTGTCCAGCGACTCTTCTACCTGCCCCATCAGGACATTCAATACATCAATCAAGTGAAAAAAGACGGTGTTGTCTTGACGCCATCCGAATACACCTATAGCCGAGAGGAGGGCTGGCTGACTGTGGCTAGTGCGCCCACCCAGAATCTTGAGGTGACCTACACGTTTTCGTACTCCCTTGATATGGTCGTGACCAACTGGGATCCCGATATCGGGAATTACCTGTATTACAACAAGCTCTTTTTTTCAGATCTTGAAACCAATGGAAGTCTGCAATGGAACGATGTCTCTGCGGGAGAGACCCTATATGGGAATTTCACGCTCAGAAACAACGGTGAGCCCCAGTCTTCCCTGAATTGGAGTATTGATTCAACTCCGTCGTGGGGCATCTGGACTATCACACCGTCCTCCGGAGAGGATCTCACACCAGAACAAGGGCCAGTATCAGTTCATGTGACCGTCGTTGCACCCACAGGTGGGGGGCCATCCTACCACGGGGAGATCCTGGTGGTGAACCAGGAGGATCCTAGCGATATCGGAAGGGTACCGGTGTGGCTGAATATGAGCCATCTTGCGCCCGCATTCAATGTCACCTCCATCAAAGGACCTCTCGGGATTTCGCTCACGTTCAAAAACACCGGGAATGTCTCAGCGACGCACTTGAATTGGTCTATCACCGTCACAGGAGGGGCCTTCCACGGGATCAACAAGGAGACTCATGCCACGATTCTTTTGATGGATCCTGAACAAGAAAAAACCGTGAACATGAAGATGTTTTTCGGATTTGGGAAGATACAAGGAACCTTCATGGTAGGATGTGCTGAGGGTGTGACGAAGCAAGTGTTGTTTTCAGGACGACAATTCTTGTTCTTCACCATGCTTAAGGGTGCAGTATTCAGCTAATTCATGATGAGCGATAACCAAAAAGGTTCGAAGCTGAAATATCGTAGTGTGGTACACTGAAACTCTTTAATAGTCATAATGATTTTCCAAGATGACGAGCTATGGCAGACCACGAGGAAATCAATTACAAAACATTACGACGGATTCAGCAAGCTGAGCAAACAGCCTCAGGCTTAACGAAAATTAATGTGACTTTCTATCACGATGTCGCCGCGTACGTCAAAACCATCGAACAAAGCATCGAGACTGAAAAGAACCCCTTGAAACTGAAACTCTTCTCCGATGAGATTTCAAACACGAAGAAAATCATCAGCAGCATCTATGAGCTGCGTGAGAAAAAAATCGTTCACACTGCTTTGTCTACGGTTCGAAGTGGAACGCCAGACCTCAAGAATCTCCTTGAGGTGGAAAAAAGGCTCTTCGATAGCTTAGTGGAGCAGATCAGCTCCTCACGCCAGGAGGTGTTCGAAGGTCATAAGGAGAATCCTTCCCCCACAAGCCTGCCGTCCCAACCAACAGAGCCTTCCCCTGCGCGGGAGCCGAACACGAACCCTGTCGTGCGAGTGATTGAGGACACCCCTGAGTTCGTCGGCACGGACGAAAAAACATACGCGCTACGAAAAGAGGACGTTCTGTCACTCCCCAATGAGACCGCTGGTCCGCTCCTCAAAAAAGGCGTCGTGAAACAGGTGAAGTAACTCTTTATACTGCAGAAAAGAAATATCGGAAATTATTTGTTAGGAAATCGGGATTGTCCTTAATATATTATTTCGTTTTTCTCCATAAAAAATAAATATATGTTATTCATTGTCATGCCATGGGAGGAAGAATAAATGGTAAAAAATTTCCTAAAAATAAATCTCATTATTTGTGTTAGTTTCCTAGTTGTGTTAACCGCTGGACTTAAAGTCACAGCAGATGAACTAGTGTTGACAGATAATCACCCGCCAAATGAACCCAGTAATCCTTTTCCACCAAATGGTTCGATTAATGTATCGATTGATATTGTTGTATGCTGGACCGGTGGTGATCCTGATCCAGGTGACACTGTAACTTATGATGTTTATCTTGGAGTTGATTCACCTTCCACTTATTTAGTGTCTCATAACCAGACTGAAACCTGTTATGCGCCACCTGAGTTGGAACTAAATGAGTCGTATTTTTGGCAGATTATCGCTTGGGATAACCATGGTGCATCCACTTCGGGACCTTGTTGGAGCTTCACCACAGGAATAAACCATCCACCAGGTGCACCAATTATCAAAGGACCATCAAGTTCATCAATGATAACGTGTCTTTTAGGTGAACAACCATTGTCACGACCATTACCAAAACCAGGACCATATAATTTCACATTCAAAGCAACAGACCAAGATAAGGATAATGTATGCTATTTCATTGATTGGGGTGACGGGACAACCAGTGGTTGGTATGGTCCACATCTGTCTGGCGAAGAAGTAACATATAATCATACATGGTCCGTGAAAGGAACATATACTGTCAAGGCAAAAGCTAAAGATATTTATAATCAAGAAGGCCCTTGGGGAACGATTCAAATACCTTTTCAATCTGCTGTCGATAACAAAGAGATCATTACTTTCATTAGGGGCACAAGTAGTGGTATGGATTCCAAGAAATCAGGATTGATGTTTTATCGCGATATTGAATTATACGGCGATACTATGACTTCGTTAGACATACATGGTTTTGCAGTTCCAACGAGAGAAAACAACCTCCAATTTTCTTTTTCATGCGACTATGTAATGTACTTGAAGGCACATCGATTCCTCGGCTTTTTTGGCTATCCAATTCATCCAGGGATATGCTGGGTGAGAGGCATTGCGTTCGGGGACATCGAGTGGAGTACATAACTTCCTTTGATGCATCGACTGAAAAAACAGGAGGTCGTGTGTCGCATTAGCGTAGGTGAATGAACCATATATTTCCTCTGCAAAGTCCACCCTACATTTTTATATACCTTCTTTACTTACGGTTACATCCGAACTGTGGTCTCTATGAAGATACCGAGGAAAATCAAGCGCTACTGCCCGTACTGCAAAAAGCACACGCTTCATGAAGTTGACAAGATGAAGAAACGCAAGGCAAGCGAGCTGAAACGAGGGCAGCGACGGTTCAGGCGCGCGACAAGCGGGTACGGGGGGTTCCCCAGGCCGAAACCAGAGGGGCGAGAGAAGACCAGCCGGAGGATCGCGACCCGGTTCACGTGCACCGTGTGCAAGAAGATGCATCAGCCGCCGAGTATCCGGTCGAAGAAGTTCGAGATAGAAGGTGAATAAGGGTATGGATCAACCGAAAAGCAGATTCATTAAGGTACGCTGCAATGATTGTGAGAACGAGCAGGTGTTGTTTGATAAGGCGAGCACCACGGTCCTGTGTCATATCTGTGGGAGTAAGCTTGCGGTGCCGAATGGCGGGAAAGCCAAGATTAAAGGCACGATTCTGGAGACGATTGAGTAAAGGCCGTCTGCATGGTAAAAAAGGAGTACCCTGAAGAAGGGGAGCTTGTCGTTGGAACCATTACAACAGTGCAAGGGTTTGGCGCGTTTGTTTCTCTCGATGAGTACCCGAATAAGGAAGGGTTCATCCATATTTCTGAGATTGCAACCGGATGGGTCAAGCGTATCCGTAATTTCGTCCGGGAGAAACAAAAGGTCGTCTGCAAGGTCGTCCATGTGGACCCCGCGAAGAAGCACATCGACCTGTCACTCAAGAAGGTCAACGAGCATCAGCGTCGCGAGAAAATCCAGGACTGGAAGAATGCGCAGAAGGCGTCTCGGCTGTTCGAGATGGTTGCGCGCGGCCTTGGGAAAACCGAGGAGCAATGCTATAATGAGTTCGGTGACGCACTCATCAAGAAGTATGGGACGTTATACGCCGCTTTTGAGGAATGCGCGTACGACCCGCACACCCTGGTGAAAGACGGGTTTTCCGGGGAATGGCTCAAGAAGTTCGAGGAGGTCGCCAAGGGTAACATCGCGATACCTTTCGTAGAGATCAAAGGCATGCTGCTTCTTACCTCGTTTCTCCCCGATGGCATAAACCATATCAAGGAAGCACTCAGTGTCGCAGAGAAAAGCGAGTTTGATGATGTGACGATTGACATCAAGTACATCGGCGCGCCACGGTACATGGTCAAGATAAAGGCGCCGGATTACAAGATCGCGGAGACGCAGATGAAAAAGGTGGTGGAGCGTGCCGCGTCGTATATGACGAAGATGAAAGGCGAATGCGAGTTTCAGCGTGAAGTCGAAGAGTAGATGTCCGAGATATTCTATTGCAGGAAATGCGGGGTGTACACCCTTCAGGCGGTGTGCAGCCGCTGTAAACAGAAGACCGTATCACGGAAGCCTGCGCGGTTCTCGCCCCAGGATCACTATGGGAAGTACCGGCGGGCGTTAAAGAAACTGGAGAGTACCTAAGTATGCGACTTGTGGAGATTCGTTATACGGAGAAGAAGCCGAAACTCAAGGCGCCTATCCTCATCGAGGGGCTGCCTGGAATCGGGAACGTCGGGAAGCTTGCGGTGGAGCACCTCATCGAGGTGATGCGTGCGAAGAAGTTCGCGGAGCTGTACAGCAAGGATTTCCCACCGCAGGTGTTCATCAACCCTGACGGGACGATCAAGCTTGTCAACAACGAGTTTTTTTACTGGAAGGCGAAGAAGCGTGGGCAGCGGGACATCGTGTTTCTCACGGGGGATTACCAGGGGCTGTCATCGCAGGGTCAGTATGAGCTCGCCGAGTCTATCCTTGACGTGGTGCAAAGCCTCGGGGTGAAGCAGATGTTCACCCTTGGTGGGTATGGCCTTGGCCGGGAGATCAAGGAACCCAAGGTGCTGTTCGCGACCACGGACAAGAACCTGGTGAAGGAGATGAAGCAGTACGGGGCGGTGTTCAAGAAGAACGAGCCTGGCGGTGGCATCATCGGCGCAAGCGGACTTCTGCTTGGTCTGGGGAAGCTGCGTGGCATGACCGGGACGTGCTTCATGGGGGAGACCCCGGGGTACCTGGTCGACCCGAAGAGCGCGAAAGCGGTGTTACGGGTTTTAATGAAAGCCGTGAAAATTGAGATCGACCTCTCCAGGCTTGAGGAGAAGGCGCGGGAGATCGAGTACATCGCGCAGCAGCTCAACGAAATGGAGTCCATGGTGAAGGAAAAGCCCGATGATATACGATACATCGGGTAACACTCAGTCTTCAACTTACTTTTTTTACTCTCATTTCTTCAGAGGACAAAAGAAGAGAAAAAAGGTTGTGTTATGTAACGATCATGATGAACAGGATCAGGGTCGCGTTCACGCGGACGACTTGCTCTTTAGCGTTGATCGCTGAGAGTGTTTCCGTTATTTTCACGGGGCCGAACCCAGGTGTGAACGGAGTTCGTACGATCTTTTGGTTGTTTTGAGGGAGATCTTCGTAGTATTTGAACGAAAAGGTGTGGATCAGTCCAAGGATGCCGCCGGTCACGGTAATATTGCTTGCGACATTGCCCGCGGTACGATTCCCGGTGTTCTTAATCGTGAACGAGGGACCAAGCAGGCTTTTACCGACCGTGATCGAAAGTGTTGTCTCCCGTGCACCGTAGGTCTTGAAACAGGCGTCGCTATCCGTTAGGTTCTGCCAGGAATGACCGTTGTCCAGCGAGTAGTACGCGGCTCCGTCGGCGTAGACATTCGAACCGTTCCCAGCACAGTAGTAGATGTTGTCGGTCACATTTGTGGTGTACACCACCAAATAATAGGTAGTGCCTGGTGTCACCCAGACGCTGAAGAAATCGAACTCCACCCAGGTGAGATTCCCGGTCGCGTTTGCAGGATCGTAGATATGAAATTGGTCTGGGGTCACCTGCACGGTCGCTAGGACGTCCCCGGTAAGGTTTTCTTTGAGATCGCAGGTGCAGTTGTGGGTCGTGGTCGCGTTTCTCGCCATAAGGAACAGCACTCGGGTGATCACATCCTTGGTGGTGATGAAGGATTGGGCTGCTGACAGGTTCTGCTGGTGGGTCGTATTAAAAAACACTGCACCGATGGGCAATGGGGCCATATCTGGGCTGGTCATCGACTGGTCTAGCTCGTCTTGGAAGGCGACGCCAGACGAGTTGCTCTGTTGTGGTGCTTGGCTGTGTGTGGATGCTGATGTGGCGACCGCACCGAAGCCTGAGGCGATGACTATCCCTACAACAAGTAAAATCCCTACGTTCTTCATAATGGTTCGTATCCCCTAATTTGTTAACTAATATCATGGGGTATTTATATAAATTTCTGATGAGGAAAGAGTTTTATTGTAACCGTCCTTGATTATAGTCTTCAGAGAACATCCTCGTCTTTCTCGAAGGATTTTTTTTCGAAGACACCAAGCAGATGATGCTTCTGTGTGCTGTCATAATTTTAATATACCTCTCAGCCATACTCTTTTTTTTGAAGGTGGATAGAGTATGGAAAATATTGTGGAGCAATTTGGTCGGAACGCGGGTGAAATCTGGAAGACACTCAATACCCTCGGTCCGCTTACGGAAACAAAATTAAAGGAAACGACGAAACTGCAGGACGATGAGTTCTATGCGGCGATCGGCTGGCTAGCACGAGAGAACAAGATCAACAAGACCGGTGCGGTTTACAAGCTCGGGGAGACGAACCTGACCCAGAAGATCGGCGCTGACGCTGGGAGACTCTGGACGATGCTGACCAAATACGGCAGGATTGACTTATATGATCTCGCCCATGAGTTACCGCTTGATGAGCGGGATATCTACTCAGCGGTCGGCTGGCTCGCCCGGGAGAACAAGATTGAGCCAAAGAAAGCAATCCCAAAGGATTATCAAGTAAAAACCTGGTAATAAAGATACAAGAATCCTTTTTTTTCTCTCTTTTTCGTTTTTTCTTTTTTTTATTTTTGTGTAAGGCAAGCGATTTTTTGTTCGAACTCTACAAGGTCATGAACGACATAGGCGCCTTTGGTGGTATGGTCCCTATCCAGGTAATATGCGGTGATGCCGTGCCGTTTCGGTTCCTGGTAGTCGAAGTCCTTGTGGTCGCCGACATGGACCATCTCCTCAGGGGCGATGCAGAGCGTGGTGGTGATCATCTCGTAGAAATCCTTGACTTTTTTCACGGTGTGGAAATCAGAGGTCGAGGAGAACACCAGCTGGAAGTACCCAGCAATTTTGGTTTTTTTAAGCTGGACTTCGATGAATTCTTTTTTCGCGTTGGAGCTGATGATAAGCTCGTATTTTTTTGACAGTCGCCCGAGGACTTGGGGTACCTCGGGGTAGACCTCGGCGTACTTGCGGTATTGCTCGAGCATCTTCTTCCAGTCGGTCTTGAGGTCGAAGCGGTCGAACCAGTAGCCAGGGTCGTACCATTCGATCCGGTTGTCCCCTATCTTTTTGTACTCTTTGAATAAGAACGTCGTTGCATCCTCGAAGGAGAC
>Ga0315279_10011838_pt1 | contig 10033 bp, 8 predicted proteins | sample YL17G06_20_MG_FD_203694 | JGI IMG/M metagenome (GOLD analysis project Ga0315279, IMG submission 203694) | Sediment microbial communities from Yellowstone Lake, YNP, Wyoming, USA - YL17G06_20 | ecosystem: Environmental > Aquatic > Freshwater > Lake > Sediment | place: USA: Wyoming | collected...
CCCCATCCCCCCGCCCCCCCGCCGGGGGGCGCCGGGGGGGGGGGCACGATAACGTTTTGTGGCACCGACGATGGGGCGCCCCGGCGCGCAAGACGTGCGATGGCAAGCGGCTTTTCTCGGCTTCCGGGCCGAGGTGGACTTCGACGAGGGCCTCCGCCGCACCATCGAGTGGTACCGGGCCGACGGCCGCACCCGCCGGCAGAACGAGGAAACCTGACGGATGGCCGAAACCTGCGCCGACAAGCCCGCGCCGCTGAAGGTGCTGTTTCTGGCGCCACTTACGGGGACGGGCGGAATCACCACCTGGACGAGGACTTGGCGGAAGTTCTCTGACCCGTCGTTCGCTCGATACACCATCCTCGACACGTCTCGCCAGTACCGGGTGATGGGGGCGGAGAGGCTGGGGCTTCGCGGGGTGGTGATGGGCTTGGGCGATGCGGCCATTCGCATGGTGCACATGCTGCTTGCCATAAGGCAGTTACGCCCCGGCCTTGTTTACATCAATTGTGCGCCGAGTATCGGCCTGTGGGTGCGAGACACGGCGTATATGTTCCTGCTGCGAGCCCTGCGGATTCCGGTGGTGATCCATTTGCACGGCGGCAACGTTGACGGCTTTTTTGGGGGGAACATGCTGCGCAGGGCCTGGGTCCGGGCGGCCATGCGCACCTGCCGTGTCATTTTTGTCATCACCCGCGAAATGGAAAAGGCGGGCCGCCGAATCTTCGACCCCGACATGATTGTGTATGTACCCGTGTGGCTTAATGATGATGTTGTCAACAGAGGCAAGGACGCGCCTCGCCGCGCTGCTCGGAACCGAGAGCCGTTTCACCTGCTCCATGTGGGGTGGCAGGCCCGCGCGAAGGGATCATTCGAGTTGGTGGAGGCGATGAGGTACGTCAAGCATGTGGTTCAGTGCAACTTGGTCGGAGAGGTGGCGCCTGAAAACCGCTGTATGCTGGAGGCGATGATCCGGGACCACGACGTCGGCGACCGCGTTCGCCTGGTTGGTCGGGCCGACGAGCCGCATCTATGGCAACTCTATCGCGATGCGGATCTGTTCGTTTTCCCCACGCACAAAAGTGGGCCTGAAGGGTTCCCGAGCGCCATCCTGGAGGCCATGGCCTATGGCCTGCCGATTCTGGTGAACGAGGTGGGCGCCATCCGCGAAATGATCGGCTACGACACCGACCGGCCGGCCGGAATCCTGCTGGAGCAGGTTGATCCGATTGAGCCGAAGGAACTGGCCGAGAAAATCGACCGCCTGCTGGACGATGCGGTTCTTCGGGCGCGCCTGAGCGAAAACGCCCGCCGCCGCGTGGGCGCGTGCTACCGGGCCTCGATCATCGTGCCCGAACTGGAGGAACTGCTTGGGGTGCTGGTGCGCGGCCACCCGACCGGCCGGGACCGTCATCGCTGGGGTCGTTGCGAAGAAGGAACGGCATGAACATCGTCCTTATCTGCTATGTGTATCCGCCGGAGGTCCAGGCTTCCGCCATGATGGTGCGCGAACTGGCGGAGGACCTCACCGCCGCCGGCCACCGCGTCACCGTCTTGACCGGCTGGCCGAGCCACCCCGGAGGCCTTCTGTATCCCGGATGGCGCGCCCGCTTTCGGCACACGGAACGGGACCAGCGAGGATTTGTGGTTCTGCGTTGCGGCCATGCGTTTGCCCCAAGGAGTCGGCCGCTGAGGCAACTGTGGTATTATTTCACGTTTGCCGTCAGCACGTTCGTCAACGGCCTGGCGGCCGGCCCCTTCGACGCGGTCCTGTGCCTTTCGACGCCCATCTTCGGTTCCTGGTCGGCGTGGCTCCTGGCGCGCCTGAAGGGGGCGCGGTTCGTGTATGACATCTTCGACCTGCACCCCGAAGCAGCCGAAAGCGCCGGCCTGATGCGAAAGGGCCTTCTCTACCGGCTCTGGTGGTGGCAGGATACCCTCCTGTGCCGCGCCAGCGACGTCCTCCTCACGCTGGGCCACGGCATGAAGCGGCTGATCGAGGCGCGCGGCATCCCCGGCGAGGAGGTGGCAATTGTGCCCTTCTGGATTGATGCGGACCGCATCCGCCCGGGACCGCGCGACAACGCCTGGCGCCGGGCGCAGAAAATCCCGCCGGAGAAGTTCGTCGCGCTATATGCCGGGACGATCGGCTCCGTCAGCGGGGCCGGCATTCTCGCCGAGGCGGCCGAGCGCCTCCGAGACCGACCGGACATCCTCCTGCTGTGCGTGGGCGAGGGTATGGCCAAGGACGACCTTATGCGAAGGGCGCACCAGCGCCATCTGGCAAACATCAAGTTCCTGCCGTTCCAGCCAGAGGAAGTTCTGGCCGACATGCAGGCGACGGCCGACGTCGGCCTGGTGACCCTGCTGCCCGAAGCGGGCAAGAGTTCGATTCCGTCCAAAGTTCTGGGCTATATGGCCGCCGGGCGGCCGGTCATTGCCAGCGTGGCCCTCGACAGCGACACGGCCGAGATGGTGCGCGAGGCCAAGTGTGGCCTGGTCGTGCCGCCGCAAGACGCGGCCGCCTTGGCCGACGCCATCCGCCGCGCCGCCGACGACCGCGAGAGGGTCAAACAGATGGGGCGCAACGCCCGGCGATGCCTCATCGAAAACTACAGCCGCGCGGCCTGCACGCGCACGTACGAGCGGCTGTTCATGGGCAGGGCATCAGAAGGGGATGACGAGGACAAGGCCGTGTGAAGCCGTCACGCCGTCTTGGCCTCGATAAGGCGGACGGCGGCTCCGACCGAGTTGACCTCCGTCATCTCCATGATGTTGAAATTGATGCCGAATTCGCGTTCGAGCCCCAGCACCATGTTCAGGTGCATGAGCGAGTCCCAGTTCGGCAAATCCACAAGGGCCGCGGCGGCGGCGATCTCGGCGCAAGGAAGCTCCGTGACCTCGTGAATAACGCGGATGACACGGTCTTGCGTTTCTTGGCTCATGACCTCGCTCGTGGGTTGGCTGTGCGGTCAGGTCTTCATTTCCACCCGGATAGTCTCCGGGAATGTTATGTCGCGGCCTTCCAGGTTCAGCACGTAGTCCGTTTGCCCGTCGTGTTCTCCTGTGGCGGTGGAGCCGTGATCCGGCAGGAAGGTGCGGACGGGCGCGTTCTTCTTCGTAGGGATGAACGCGGCGCGGATGCGGCGGACGCCCCACGACCGGGCCTGCTGGGCGATGGTGGCCAGCATGACGTCCTCCACGCCCTTGCCGATGGCGCGGCAACTCAGGAGCAGCGTGTCCAGGACGGCGGCGTCGGGCGTCCGCTCCAGAATCGTCAGGCCCACGATGCCGTAACTGCCGAAGCGGTCCTTGGCCGCGTAACTCATCACGTGGCGGTTCGGGTCGGCGGCCCACTCGCGCACCACGGCCTCCGGATGGCGGCGGGTGGTCAGGTTGTACTGATTCGTCCGAGCCAGCAGTGAGGCCAGCCGAGGGATGTTCTCGTCGGACGCGGGGGCGCAGGTGACCTTGAGGTCGAGGCTGGCCAGGAAGGCGTTAAGGTCCGTGGCCTGGGTGGAGGCCTCCCGCCGGCAGCGTTCCTGGGCGTACATGCGGCCGCGCTCGGCGTCTTCCTCGGTCAACGCCAGGGCGTCGAAGAGCGTCATCTCCCGCAGGGCGTCGGCCCAGGCGGATGGGTCGTCCGGAGGCTCGACCACGATCACCTCCGGAAGCGTCTCCCGCACCAGGAGGCGCTCGGCCGCGTCGTCGTCCCAGAAGACGAGCGAGTCCAGGCCCACGTTGATTTCCGCGGCGATGACCCGGCAGTTGGCGGCCTTGTCCTGCCAGTTCGTCTGGATGCTGGCGAAGTTGTCAAGGCCGAGCAGCATCTCCTCTCGCCGGGCGAACACCTCCCGCACGTCGTCCGGGTTGTTCTTGCTGTTGATGGCCAGAATGACGCCTCGGTCGACCAGTTCCAGGATGGCCTTCTGGAAAGCCGCATAGGCCTTGCCCACGGGGTCGGTGCCGATGCGGACGCCGTCCCAACTGTCCTCGCCCACCACCCCTCCCCACAGCGTGTTGTCCAGGTCGAGCACCAGGACCTTGCTGACCGCGCCGCGCAAGGCGCGAATGTACGGCCGGACGCTTCCGGCCAGACGGAAGAAGCACTCGGGCGTGAACCGGCAGTCCGCCATCAACTGGAGCCGCGGGTCCACGGCCTGCTCCAGGCCCAGCCGCCGCAGGTGGTGGCCTAGCGGCAGCACGCAGGTGGAACCGATCGACGCCAGCCGCTCACGCAGGCGCGCCGACGCCTGGGCAGACACCGTCTCGTAGCCCAGGGCCCGGGAGCCATCGGCCACGCCCAGGGGAGAGCGCCGCAGCGGCACGAAATCATTGGCGACCAGCAGGGCTTTGGTGTGTTGGCGGGCGGCCGTAAGCGTGTCGGCCAGCAGGTCGGCGGCGGCCAGGGCGGCGGCCAGACCGTCCGCTGACGCCAATCGCTTCGGCGCCTTCACAAACTCCGCCGGCAGAAGGTCCTCCAAGTCCGCCCACACCCAGATCAGGTCCACGTCTGCGGCAGTCACGGGGCTGTCCGGACGCGACAGGTCCTGCACCAGTTGGTTGTACCCGCCCAGGGAGATTTGCGGGATGAATCCGTCGGCCAGGGCGGCCCAGCGGACGTGCGGCACAAGGTAGTTGAGCGTCGAGAAGCCGCACAGGGCCACGTGAATGCGCTGGGCTGCGGGCCATGTGACCGAGTTCTGCAAGCCGGAGGCGTCCCACGCACGGAGCAGGGCCCCTGCCTGCACCAGGTCGGTTGTGTCGAAGGCCGCACGCAAGGCCGGCCTGGGCGGTGGTTCGTCCCGCCAGGCGGCCAACAGGTCCTTCAGGGCCGGACCGGAATGGGGATCGGCGTCAGGCTTCATCAGAAGTCGACTCCTTGGCGCCGGACGCCGAGGCGGACCAGTCGTGGGCGGGGTCCTTCCACAGGTACCAGCACATGCGTCGGCCTTCGGGCGTGACGAAGGTGTCCAGGAATTTCCACCCCATGGCCTCGTAGAACTGGCGGACGCGGTCGTTGTTATCCGCGTCGGTGGTCAGGTGCACGGCATGAACGCCCCGGCGGACGTACTCGTCGCAGACACTCCGCATCAGGGCGATCGCCACGCCCATGCCCTGGGTGCCGGGTTCCACGGCCGTGGACTGAAGGGCTCCCAGCGGCTCGATGTCGCAGGGCGGAGGGTGCCCCTCGTGGCGGACGCCCCGCAACAGTCGCGGGATGAGCGACGGCCGCCTGAGCACCACCCCCATGGAGGCCAGCATGAAGCCCCACCAGCGCCGCTTCAGCAGCCACTTGAAGAACTTCCGCGAATCGATGACCCCGAAGCACGCCCCCACCACGCTGCCGTGTTCGTCCACCGCCACGTAGCCGACAGTCTGGTCGCTCTCCGTGGCGCCCAGGTACAACTGGCGCAGAAACTTCCGGCCCAGAAAGGCCAGGAAAAATCCCCGGAAGGCCAGCATGTGCATCTCGACGGCACCGTCGACATGGTCGCGGCCCATCGGGACAATCTTGTACGATGCCACGCCCGTCCTCCGTCCTGAACGTGGCGGAAGTATAGCCGACGGCCCCGCGGCGTGTCAACCGTTGGGCGCGGCCTCGTCCCAGCCTTCCTCCACGAACTCGACTACCATGCGGTTCGGGAGCATCGCGAAGGCCACGCGCTTGCCGCCGAACAGAACGGCCGGCGTGGGCGGGCGAAAGACCAGGACCCCCTCCTCGCGGACCCGTTGGAGCGTCCCGTCGAGGTCGTCGGTCTCGAAGCACAGGTGCAGGAGTCCCTCACCCATCTTCTTGAGTGCCGTGTGCACGTGAGAATTCTCGCCGTCGGGCGCAATCACCTCCAGGTAGCCGTCCCCCGAGCGAAACATCTGGAGCAGCGCCTGCTGGGCCGGGTCGTGCACCACTTCGCTGACAGCCTCGGCTTGGCAGACCTGCCGAAGGATAGCGGAAAAAGCGCCGATGTCGCGCACGACAATGCCGATATGCGAAAGTCTGATCATGACCTGGACCCTCGTGGGCGCGCCGCCACGCTGTCCCGTCTGCGGCAGGACGCCCGACGGCGGGCCGCTGGCCGCCTCGTCGTTCTCGCCGCGGCTCGGCCGGTAGCGCGGCCGGCAGCGCCAAGGCCACGTCGCCGCCGAGCGCTGCTGTTGGCGGGTTTCACCATTACTATCGGTTCCTGCAGCCCTTGTACTTTACCTGCCTTGCGGGGAAGGGCGCCGGTGCTCGCAGGACCTTTCGGCCGCTTGGCACATTTCCAGTTAACTCGGCTAAGCGGAACAGCCGAGATGTTTGACGCACAGGTCCACGCTTGCCGAAAGGTGCAGCCGTGAAGGACGCGAACACCAATAAGGACGCGGGTGAGGCTGTCGGCGGGTGCGACAGGCCCACCAGCGATCGCCCCGCGGCCGTCCTGTTCGACGTGGACGGCACGCTCTACCACCAACCGGCTCTGCGTCTGATCATGGCTGTGCGACTGGCGATCTCGCTTTGCGTCCGTCCCCGAAGGACTTGGCTTGACATTCACATGATCCGGCAGTACAGAAAGGCTCAGGAATGGCTCAGAGAGGAGTGTGGTTATGGCCTTCCGGAGTCCCAGGCGCAGTTGCGCCGCGCTGCAGCCATGGCGCGCCGACCGTTGGAGGAGGTCGCCGCAAGCGTCCGCCGCTGGATGGAGGACCTCCCATTCCCATGGTTTGCGATATGCGCGCGCCGGTCGCTCATCCGCCTGATTCGCGAGTGGCATGCCTTGGGAGTGCCGCTCGGCGTGGTCTCCGACTACGAGGCTCGGCGCAAACTCGAACACTTCGAGTTAGCACCGCTCTTCAGGGTCGTTGTCTGCTCAACGGATCCGGGCGTAATGGCTATGAAGCCGAACCCAAGCGGTCTCCGGGTGGCGGCGGAGCGGCTTGGCGTCAGCCCAAGCCGAGTGGTATACGTGGGTGACCGGCCCGATGTGGATGGCGAGGCGGCAAGGGCGGCGGGCATGTCGAGCGTGATGGTAGGCGCTGGCCGCCGGAAACGAGCGCCGGATGGTTGCGTCACTCTCTCACTCGGGCGTTTGGACTCGCTGCTGCGCGAGGAATACGTGACTTCGGCCACTTGCTGGGTTTGTGGATCGTCGGCCACTGTCCCCTTCAGAGCGTCCACCATCCGACACCCCGTGAACGCCGCTTCAGTGCGGATTACCGACAGGGACTACGGCCAGACGGCCGCATTGCTCCGCTGCACTTCGTGCGGCTTCGTCTTTGCCCGGGAACTTCCGTGTGCGGACATGGTGGGCCTGTACCGCGACATGAACGACCCAGAGTATCAGGCCGGGCAGAAGGCGCGGCGGGTGCAGATGAGATGGATACTGGAAACCGCATGCCGCTGTCATCCCCACACTCGCACCTTGTTGGACGTGGGGGCCGGCACGGGACTGCTGGTCCTCGAAGCCCGTGCGATGGGGTTGGAACCCACAGGCGTGGAGCCCAGCCACTGGTGCGTGGAGACGGCCGCGGACCTGAACGGCGTGACGCTGCTCGAGGGCACGCTGGAAGATCGGGCCTCCGCCCTCGGCGAGTACGACCTGGTCATGCTCGTGGATGTCGCGGAGCACGTCAGTAATCCGGTGGGCCTTTTCCGTCAGGCGGTTGCACACCTCGCGCCGGAGGGGCGGCTCGTCATCGTCACGCCGGACATTGGTTCTTTCCTGGCTCGGGCCATGGGGCGGCGATGGTGGCATCACCGCATTGCGCATGTGTGCTACTTCAACCGGACATCGCTCAGCCGCGCTCTGGACCTCTGCGGCCTGGAGATTGAGTGCGACGTTCCGGCGAAGTGGCGGTTTGAGGCCGCCTACGTGGCTGCCCGGCTGAGCCGCTACGTCCCATGGTGGGCTGGCGGAGGACTTTTGCGCCGGATGGCTAACGTGTCCTGGCTGAAGAAGCGTCAACTGACGCTGAGGCTGCACGACTCGCGGCTTGTCGTGGCCAGGCAAGTGAGGAGAGCCAATGATTCGTGACTACGTGCGTATCGCGAGGCCGGACCATTGGTTCAAGAACGTGTTCATGATTCCCGGCGGCCTGCTGGGGTGGCTGAGTTGCCCGCCGGAACGCCCCATGGTGGCCTTGGTGTGGGCGGGAGTGGCGCTGGTGTCGGCGTGCCTGGTCTGCTCCAGCAACTACAGCATCAACGAGTGCCTGGATGCCGCCGAGGACCGCCAGCACCCGGAGAAGCGGTTCAGGCCAGTTGCGGCAGGCCGTGTCCGCCGAGGCGGGGCTTATCTGCAGTGGTTCGTCCTTGGCGCGGCCGGGTTGGCGCTGGCATGGTGGGTCAACCGTCCGTTCTTCCTGACCGCGGTAGCCTTGCTTGTTATGGGCATCCTCTACAATGTGCCCCCTGTGCGCCTTAAGGAACGGCCATACATAGATGTGCTCTCAGAGGCCATCAACAACCCCATTCGACTTCTGCTGGGCTGGTATGCCGTCGGCTGTTTCCTTGTCCCCCCGGCTTCGTTGCTGCTGGCGTACTGGATGCTGGGCTCGTTCCTGATGGCAGCCAAGCGGTTTGCCGAACTGCGTCACATCGAAGGCAAGTGCGACCCGAAGAGTTATCGCAAATCGTTCGGGTATTACAACACCGAGCGCCTACTCACCAGCCTTGTCTTCTACACGGCCGCCTTCGCCATGTTCGGCGGCATATTCCTGATACGTTACCGCGTCGAACTCATCATCGGTGTGCCGTTCATTGCCGGGTTTATGGCGATGTACCTCAAACTGACTTTCCTGGAGAATAGCCCGGCCATGAACCCCGAGGGCCTTTACAGGAACAGGCCGTTTGTTGTCTACACGTTCGTGACGGCGATTATCCTCATCGCGTGCCTCGTAATCCGGGTCCCGTGGCTGAGCCAACTCTTTGAGGCCACCATCCCAACTGAGTTCTGACAGAAGTCGAAAGGCGGTACACACATGCGAACAGCCGGGGTGATCCGAGACCGGGGCCATGCTTGGCTAGAGCAGCTCGGTGGTTCTCGCGCGATTGTGCTGGCGATTCCGCTTGGGGTCTTCATCTTGCGGTTGGTCATGGTGTGGGCGCTGCCAGTCTCACCGCTGTCCCCGGATTGCCGCGAGTACGCCTACCTGTCGGAGCGCCTGGACCAGGAAGGCCGCTATGGCTTCCGCGAAGATTGGCGCGAAGACCGTGTTCTGTGCGGGTCTGCGTGGTCGTATCTTTACGACGGTACAGGCATGGTACGCCCGCCGGGTTACCCGCTCCTCTTGGCGGCAGTCCGCAGGGGTATGGGGGTGAACACCCGGGACCTTCAGGTCTTGGGCGCGATGGCAGAAGCGCTGACGGCCTTGCTGATCTACGCATGCGGCCGGATCATGTTTTCCGCCGGGACCGGGATGCTGGCGGGCATCATATACATGGGGCACCCCGGCATGAACTACGCCATGGGCTGGCTGGGGCGCGAGCCGTTTCTTGCGCTGGCCTTCAGCCTCGGGGTGTTTGGTGTAATTCTGGCAGCCCACAGGGACTCCATTGGACCTGCCGTTCTGGCGGGGCTGTGTTTTGGTGTTGCGGGGTATCTGAAGGAGACGCTGACGGTGGCTGGTGGGTTGGCAGGCCTGTGGCTGCTTTGGGTCGGGTGGCGCGCCCGCTCGCGCCTCGTCTGGGGCGCTGTTCTCATGTTGCTGGTGGCGGCTTTGACGTGGGTCCCGTGGCTCGTCCGGAACGCCAGGGCCTGTGGGACGTGGACTGGCATGTCGAACCTAGGTGGCACCGCGCTGTGGCTCGGTCTGGTGGATCCGAACTGGAAGACGTTTGACGCCAGTGATGAGGTAGACTGGACGGCAGGCTTGGCGGAGGAGCAACGGACGCTGCTGGACCCACGCCTTGCACCCACGGCATTGGAGGCGGACAAACGCCTGAAGGCCATGGTCATGAAACAGGCTGTTGAGCGGCCCGCGGATATGGCTCGGGCAATGGGCCGCAATGCGTTGATCTTCTGGTCGCCGGTGTCGCGTACGGTCATCCGGGCCGGCT
>Ga0315279_10011839_pt1 | contig 10033 bp, 7 predicted proteins | sample YL17G06_20_MG_FD_203694 | JGI IMG/M metagenome (GOLD analysis project Ga0315279, IMG submission 203694) | Sediment microbial communities from Yellowstone Lake, YNP, Wyoming, USA - YL17G06_20 | ecosystem: Environmental > Aquatic > Freshwater > Lake > Sediment | place: USA: Wyoming | collected...
GGGCCCCGCACGCAGCCGCCAGGACGATGGCGACCACCCAGCAGACCACCCGCGCGAGTCGGCCGGCCTGGCGCCTGCCCGAGGCCGTATCGGGGGGCGCTTTGTGTTTTCCGGGGCGGGGCTTTTCCTTCCTGCCGAACATTTCCTGTCAACTATCTGGCGCCCGCGCAGACCAACTCGTGCTTCAGAGCCATGCGGACAAGCTTGTCCACCAACTGCTCGAAGCTGATCCCCGCCCTGGCGGCCGCCTTCGGCAGCAGCGAATGGCTGGTGAAGCCGGGTATGGTGTTGAGTTCCAGCACCTGGATCCTGCCTTCGGGGTCGAGAATCACGTCCACTCGCGACAGGTCCCGGCAACCGAGGGCCCGGTGGGCCCTCAGCGCGGTCTCCTGCGCCGCGGCAACGGTCTGCCCGTCCAGGCCGTGCTCGAAGACATACCTCGTGCCGCTATCGTCGTCGTACTTGGCCGAATAGTCGTAGAACTCCCTGGCGGGGACCACCTCCAGCACCGGCAGGGCCTGCTCGCCCAATATGCCGACGGTGAGCTCCCTGCCGGGCACGAAGCCTTCAAGCAGCACCCTTCCGTGCTTGTCCAGCAGTTCCTCGACGGCTTCGTCGCGGGCGGCCTCGTCGCGGGCGATGGTCACGTCTATGCTCGATCCGCCGCACACCGGTTTGACGACCACCGGCACGGGCAGTTCTTCCAGCCACTTCGAGTAGACCTGCGGAGAGTGGAACTCCTCGATGATCATCCAGTCGGGGGTTTCGAGTCCCGCCTGCCTGAACAACTGCTTGGCGGCGGCTTTGTCCAGCGCCAGCTCGCTGGCCTTGGGGGACGAGCCGATGTACCGCAGCCCCCGCTGCTCGCACAGGTCCTGGGCCCTGCCCGACTCGCCGAAATCGCCGTGCAGCGCGATGAAGACCACGTCGATGCCAGGCCGGTCCAGGGCGGAGCAGTCCTGCGGCGAGATGTCGGCGCAGGTGACTTTGTGGCCGACCTGCTTCAAGGCGTCGGCCACGGCCCGGCCGCTCATGAGCGAGACATCTCGCTCGTCGGACGGCCCGCCCATCAGAACGGTGACGTCCAGCAGCCTGCCGGCTTGGCTGACGCGGCGGCGGACATTCTTGTTCTTGCTTGGCGCCATATCACCAGACCTCGATTTCCAGCTCCAGGTATATTTCGAACTTCTTGTAGACGGTCTCGCGAATCTGCTCGATCAGCTTGAGGACGTCGAAGGCCTTCGCGCCCGGGTCGGCCAGCACGAAGTTGGCGTGTTTCCTGGAGACATAGGCCCCGCCGACGCGCGCCTCCTTAAGCCCGGCCTGGTCGATCAGCGCGCCCGCGGAAAGCCCGCGCGGGTTCCTGAAGATGCAGCCGGCGCTTCGCTTGGCCAGCGGCTGGGTGTTCTTCTTGTATATCCAAATCTGCTTGACCTGCTTGAGTATCCTCTGCGGGTCGTCCTCGGCGAGGCGGAACTCAGCCGACAGGACGAACTTGGCGTTGATGTTCGTGGAGCGATAGGCGAAGGCCAGGTCGTCACGCTGCCGCGTGTACACCTCCCCCGCCTCGGTCATCACCGTGACCGACTCGATGGTGTTTCCGATGTCGCCGAAGGACCCGCCGGCGTTCATCTTGACGCAGCCTCCGACGCTGCCTGGGATGCCCGTCAGGCACTCCAGCCCGGCCAGGCCTTCCCGGACGCACCGCAGGACCAGCTTGCCCATGTCGACGCCGGCGTTGGCGGCCATGCCCATCTCGGTCCTCTTGAAATCCTTGAACTGTCCCTGGGCAATGTGGATGACCGCCCCTTTGACGCCGGCATCGCTGACCAGCAGGTTGGCCCCCCCGCCCAGGACGTAGATGGGCACCTCGTCCTGGCGGCAGCGGGACACCACCTCGGCCAACTCCTCGACTGTGCGCGGCTCGACGAAGTACTTAGCCGGACCGCCCATCTCGAACCAGGTGTGCCCGGCCAGCGGTTCGTCGGTCTTAACGATCTCTTCCAAGCCAGCGAACAATTTCATCTGCCAGTTCCCAAACGTTTCCAGCGCCCATCGTCACCACCAGGTCGCCGTCCCGCACCGTGGACTTCAGGTGCTCGGCGATCTGGTCGAACGTCTTCAGGTAGATTGCGTTGCCTCCGTTCAGGCGTATCTGCGAGACCAGGTCCTCGGAGCTGATGTGGTTCTTCTCAAGCTCGCTGTCCCTGACGAAGTATATGTCGGGCACCACCACCTCGGTGGCGTTGCCGAAGCTGCGGGCGAAACTGCTGAGCAGCAGCCTGGTCCTGCTGTGCTGATGGGGCTGGAAGACGCAGATCGCCCGCTGCGGCTGGTAGTGGTCGCGCAGCGCCCTGAGGGTGACCTGTATCTCCGTGGGATGGTGGGCGTAGTCGTCCACGACCGTCACGCCCTTGGCCCTGCCCTTGAGGGTCATGCGCCGGTACGTGCCGCTGAACCCGCCGAGCAGGCGGCTTATCTGGTCGGGCCCCAGGCCTGCATGATAGAGCAGCGCCGTGGCCGCCAGGCAGTTGCAGGCGTTGTGCCGTCCGGGCAGCGGAACGCCCAACCGGCAGAACTTCCGCCCTTCATAAAGGATGTCCATCGTGACCAGCCCCCGCTCGGCCGAAAGGTTCTCGCCCTTCCAGGCGCCTTGTCCCTCCAGGCAGAAGGTCTCCACCTGGCAGCGGGCCGAGGCGGCGACCTCCGAGCAGTTGCGGTCCTCGCCGTTGAGCACCAGCACGCCGTTGGCCGGTATGCGGCAGGCGAACGCCTGGAACGCCTCGACTATCGCGCGGATGTCCTGGTAGCAGTCGAGATGGTCTTCCTCGATGTTGAGGATCGCCGCCAGCGTCGGGCTGAGGTCCAGGAAGCTCCGGTCGTACTCGCAGGCCTCGGCCACGAAGTGCTTGCCCGATCCGGTCCCGCTGGGCCCGCCGAGCTGCTCGACGGTCGCGCCCACTATGAAGCTGGGATCGGCCCCCGCCGCCCAGAGCACGTACGCCACCATGGCGGTAGTGGTGCTCTTGCCGTGCGTGCCCGCCACCGCGATGCCGACACGGTCGGCCATCACCTTGCCGAGCATCTGGCTGTACTTCACCACCTCGCAGCCGCGCTGCCTGGCCGCGATAAGCTCGGGGTTCTGGGGATGGATCGCAGCCGAGTAAACGACAATGTCGCAGTGCGGGGGGATGTTCTGGGCGCTCTGGCCGACGGCGATGGAAGCGCCGGCGTCGATGAGGCGGTCCAGCGGGCCTCCAGCCGCCCTGTCCGAGCCGGAGACTATCGCGCCCTGGTCCAGCAGCACGCGGGCCAGCGCCCTCATGCCGCACCCGCCGATGCCGATCATGTGGACCCGTCTGCCGGCGAAAGCCCTGACCTCCGCTTGCCTGCCCGCACGCGCCAGGCACGCGGGCATGACCGACGATTCGTGGCGCTGCGCATCCATACGTTGACCAATCCTAGTTTGAGTGCGTGTGAGTGTCAAACCTGCCGGCGGCAGGCGGGCGCCCGCGCTGCGCGCGAGGCCCTCCTTGTCAGACGCGGTCCGTCACTAATGTTATCGCCCCCCCATCGGCGTTTTCTTTAGGGCAAGCCGGCAGGCGGCCTGCGGTTGCCGCAACGGGCACAACCCATCCTGCGCTACCTTAGTGTTCCGTTACCAGCCATTCGACGGGCCGCACCCCAGCGAGCAGCGAGCGTGAGCGACCTGCCCCGTCCGGGGGCGGACATTTGCGCCTCCCAACAGGCAGCCCTTGCCGTTCTCTCCCTGACGGTCGCGGCTCACTCGCCCGCGGGCTCATCGGCGCCAGAACACTACCCGCCGGCGAGCCAGTGGGCAACTTGCCGCGCTGCGTCGGGCCTGCCGAGCCCCGACGCGGCCCGCCTCATGCCCTCCAGCCGGGCTGGGTGGTTCATGAGGCCGATCATCTGGCCGGCCAGGGCCTCGGCCGTCGCGGCGGGGTCGGCTTCCTCCTGAACGCACAGGCCGGCCCCGGCTTGCACCATCGCTTCGGCGTTGAGGGTCTGCTGCCGGTCGCGGTGGTGCGGGTAGGGGACGACGATAGCGGGGGTCGCCGTCGCCGCCAGCTCGGCGATGGTTGACGCCCCGCCGCGGCAGACGGCCAGGTCGGCCAATGCGTACGCCAGGTCCATTCTGTGGCAGTAGCCCAGCACCCGCCGGCGGAAACGCTTGCCGGCGTATGCCCGCTCACCCTCCGGCTCGCCGGAGGGGCCCGTCACGTGCAGAAGCTGCCAGATCCCGGGAGGTCCCCCATCCCCACGTGTGGAGATCGGCGCCTCCGCCAGTTCGTCCAGCCGGCCGGCCAGCGCGAACATCGCGGTGTTGATGCTCGCGGCCCCCATGCTGCCGCCGAGGACAAGGACTGTCCGCAGTTCTTCCGACAGATCGAAGAACTTCGCCGCTTCGGCCCTGTCGGCCCCGAGCAGTCCCCGCCGGATGGGACATCCCACTGGCCGCACGATGCTCGCCAGCCTGGGCGGGAACTTCGAGGCCGTGCACTCGAACTGCGAGAACACCGCCTGCACCTTCCCGGCCAGGTGAAGGTTCGCCTTGCCGGGCACGGCGTCGGGGTTCAGAAGGGCCGACCGCACCTTTCCGGCGGCCCTCACCAGCACCGGCCCGGCGGCGAAGCCGCCCAGGCCGAGCACGGCCTTGGGGCGCAGGTCGCGGATCAGGTCCCTCGCAAGCGCCGCCGAGCGGAGCCACGACCACAGGAAGCCGGGCGCTTGTCCCGGCCTGGCCGGCAGCGGACGCACCGGCTGGGGAACGAACGCCAAGCCAGTCGGCTCGAGAATGTCCCGGTCGATCTTCCTATCGCTGCACGCGAAGACGATCCTGGCCGCGGCGTCGGCCTCCAGAAGCTCCTGGGCCACCGCGATGCCCGGATACAAATGGCCTCCGGTGCCGCCTCCGGCGAAGATATAGATAGCGGTGCTCACCGGTCTGGTTACGTTCCCCCGATGGCCGCCAGCGGCAGTTTGTCGTCGCCGCCGCTGTGCGCCGTCACCGAAACTATCAGCGAACAAGCAACCGCCGTCAGCATTAGCCCGGTGCCGCCGGCCGAGACGAACGGCAGGCTCATGCCCTTGGGGGGGACTGCGACCAGGTCCACCGCCACGTGCAGCACCGCCTGGACGGCGATCATGAACCCGACCGACCCGGCGAGCAATTGCCCGAACCTGTCGCTGCAGCGGACCGTCGCCCTCCGGGCTGAGAATATCCACACGGCTATGAGAGCCAACAGCAGCACCGCGCCAAGAAAGCCCCATTCCTCGCAGAACACGGAGAAGATGAAGTCGGTGCTGTCCTCCGGCAGGTAGCCGAGCTTGCAGATGCCCAGGCCCGTGCCCTTTCCGAACCAGCCGCCCGAGAGGATCGCTATCAGCGACTGCTGGGGCTGGTAGGCGGTGGGGTTGGTCTGGGACCAGGGGTCGATCATAGCGGTGATCCGCCCCCACCGCATCGGGTCCCTGACCACCAGGAAGTAGAAGCCCGCCGCCGCCGGCACGGCCAGCAGGACAAAGTACAGCAGCGGCGCTCCGGCAAGCAGCAGCGTGGCGCCTGCCGACAGGCCTATCAAGGCGCCCATGCCGAAATCCTGCGTCACCACCAGGGCCACGCACACCAGGATCAGGCCGGCCGCTGGCAGGAAGGTCTTCGGCAGGCTCTTTATCTCCCGGTCGTCCTTCATGGAAAGCCAGGCCGCCAGGAACATCACCAGCGATATCCTGATCAGCTCGGAGGGCTGGAACCCAATGCCGTATTGGCTGGGGCCGACGCGCAGCCACCTGTAGTAGCCCCCCACCGACCGGCCGACCCCCGGCACGAACACCAATACGCCGCACACCAGCGCCGCGACCAGGATGATCGCCGTCGGCACGGGCAGCCGCCGTGAGCGGGCCGGCCCGCTTGGCCGTCCGCCGGCCTGGAGCTTGTGGTAGTCGAACCTCCAACCGACCAACAGCACGATAGCCGCAGCGGCTGCGAAAACGGTGTGGCGCACGTCGACGCGCGAGTACCACGCGCCGGGCTCAAGAACCGACGCGACGGCGCTGTGCACCATCACCACCCCCAGCGCCAGCAGCGCCACGCTGGTGAGCACCAGCGCCTTGCCGGTTGAGTTCTGCGTGAGCGGGATCCTCTCCATCGCCTGCCTTCCTTGCCGGATTCTATGGCAATTCTGGAAAGTCCTTCATGATGCAAGGCTCTTGTCCTTCCGCCTGTCGGCCGAAGGTGAGCCCGTCAGGCCCGAACACTTCCCAGCACTGCGCTAACCGTCCGGGTTGGCGCCTCGACACCCAAGCCGGCGGGCCCGCCGGATCACCTGAGTTTCAGCGTCGCCAGCGCGATCGCCGCGAGGATCATCCCGATAACCCAGAACCGCGTCACCACCTTCGGCTCGGGCCAGCCGCCAAGGTGGAAGTGGTGGTGCAGCGGAGCGCAGCGGAACAGCCTCTTGCCCTCCATGCCGCCCTTGGGCTTGGTGAGCTTGAAGTAGCCGATCTGGAGCACGACGCTGCCGGCCTCCATAACGAACACCCCGCCGGCCAGCATCAGCAGCAGCTCCTGGCGGGTGACCACCGCGACGTACCCGATAAGCCCGCCCAGCGGCAGCGAGCCCGTGTCGCCCATAAACACCTGCGCCGGGTGCGCGTTGTACCACAGGAAGCCCATGCAGGCCCCCAGCATGGCCGCGCACACGATGGTCATCTCCTCGCCGTTGATGACCAGCGGCAGTTGCAGGAAGCCCGCCCAGACCTCCACCCCCACCACCCAGGAGACGATCAGCATCACCGCCGAGCAGATCAGCATGCACCCTGGCGCCAGCCCGTCCATCCCGTCAGTCAGGTTCACCGCGTTGCAGGCGCCGACCATCGTGAAGATCGTTATCAGTATGTACCAGACCTGGGGAAGGTCGATCGGCTGGCCCTTGAACGGGAAGTAGAAGCTGTGCGCCGGGTTCCGGCCGCCAACGAAGCTCTCCGAGCCGTAGTTGTACGTGAAGATCGCCGCCAGCAGCGCGAAGCCGACCTGGAAGACGATCTTTTCCCACATCCGCAGGCCGTCGCGGGAGCCCTTGCCGGCCGAGTGGCGAAGCTTGATCCAGTCGTCCACGGCGCCCAACCCGCCGAACAGCACGAGCATCACCATCGCGACTCGCACGTACATGTTCTGCGTGTTGGCGAAGGCCACAACCGAGGCGAAGATCGCGATTACTATCAGTATTCCGCCCATCGTGGGCGTGTTGGTTTTGTGGCCGGTGAGCTGGTTCAGGTCGGCGTTATTGAACTCCGGCCGGTCGCCCAGCTTCTTGCGCATGAGGAACCGGATCATCCGCGGGCCCAGCAGCAGAACGATGAGGAAGCTGGCCACGGCGGCGGCCAGCATCCTGAGCACAAGCCCGGTGTAGAAAAGGTAGACCAAAGCATTCACCAAGTCCCGCCCGCCCGTCGCGGGCGGGCTTACGACCAGGCGGCTTTGATGTAATCGACGATCCGCTCCATCCTGGCGGCGCGCGAAGCCTTTATGAGCACCGCGTCGCCTGGCTGAAGGGTTCGCGCAAGGGCTTCGCCGGCCGCCTCGATGGTGTCGAACTCGGCCGTCTCAAGGCCCGCCCGGGCTGCGCCTTCGGCGATATATCGGCCCAGCGGTCCGACGCCTATGAGCAAATCGACGCGAGTGTCGGCAATCTGCCTGCCGGTGCCGAGGTGGAGTTCCTCGGCCTGCTCGCCGAGCTCGCCCATGTCACCGGCCACAAGCACCCGCCGCCGGGCCGCAACGTCGCTCAGCACCTGCGCGGCGGCCAGCATGCTGGCGGGATTGGCGTTGTAGGCGTCGTTGATCAGCGTAATCCCGCCCAGGCCCGCTTGATCGGGCCTGCCTGCCGCGGGGGGGCGAGCGCCGGTGGGCAGGTCCATCCACTCCAGGCGCATCGCCACGCCCTTGAAGTCGGCCAGCGCCGCGGCTGCGTCTTCCCGCGAGAACCCGAACCGCCGGGCCACCGCGATAGCCGCCAGGGCGTTGGAGGCGTTGTGCCTTCCGGGAAGGCCGAGCTCCACCCATTCCCTCCCGTTGATCTGGAACCGCTGGCCCCGTCCAGTGGATTGGTAGCCGGTCATCCGCAGGTCGGCGCCGTCGGCCTGCCCGAAGGTGACCATCCGCCGCCCGCCTGCCTGCTTGCCCGCGGCAGGCATGTACGACCCAGCCAGCCTGACCAGCGTGGGGTTGTCGGCCCAGACGACCGCCAGGGCGTCGCCGGGCATGCGGGCGAGTATCGATGCCTTCTCGGCTATCACCTTGTCCAGGCTGCCCAGCCCGGCAAGGTGCGTGTGGGAGACGCTGGTTATCACCGCCACGTTCGGGCGGGCAATGGCCGTCAGCGCGGCGATCTCGCCGGGGGCGTTGGTCCCCAACTCGCAGACGACGTAATCCTCGCCCCCGTCGGCCTCCAGCAGAGTCAGCGGGACGCCGATCTGGTTGTTGAAGCTCTTGGGGCTGCACGCGCCCCTCAGCCGCTTCGACAGGATGTGGTCTATCATCCGTTTGACGGTCGTCTTGCCGTTGGAGCCGGTGACGCCCACCACGACCGCTCGCATCGTCGCTCGCTGGCGGCCGGCCAGGTCGCCCAGGGCTTTGACGGTGTCCGGCACGCCGATCACCCCGCCGCGGAACCGCCTCGCGACCTCCGGCCGGGGCTCCCCGTCGAGATGAACCACCGCGGCGACGCACCCGGCCTGCGCGGCCTGAGGCAGGAATACGTGCCCGTCGAAGTTGCGCCCGCGAATCGCGACGAACAGGTCCCCCGGCGCAGCCGTGCGCGTGTCGGTGCTGAGGGTTGACACCGTCACGGGCGACCCCGCGGCCAGCCGGTATCCGTGTATCGCCTGGCGGACCTCATCGAGCGTGAGGGGCTTCATCGCCTCGCCTCCCTCGCCAGGAGGACCCCGGCGGCGACCTCGACGTCGTCGAACGGAAGCTGCCTGCCGGCGATGATCTGGTACTTCTCGTGCCCCTTGCCGGCGATGAGGACGACGTCGGCGGGGTCGGCCTGGGATATCGCCTGCTCGATGGCGAGGCGGCGGTCGATCTGGACGGCTGTCTTGGCGGCCCCGGCGGGACCCAGGCCGGACAGTATCTGCCTGATGATCTCCTGAGGGTCCTCGGAGCGGGGGTTGTCCGACGTGACCACGATGCTGTCGGCCAGCCGCTCGGCGACCGCCGCCATCCGCGGGCGCTTGGTGGCGTCCCTGTCGCCGCCACAGCCGAACACAAGTGTCACCCGCCCCGCCGCCAGAGGCCTGATCGCCAGCAACACGTTCTGAAGCGCGTCGTCGGTGTGGGCATAGTCCACGAACACGCCGGGCCCGTCCGGCGCCCCCCTGCCGAACAGCCGGGCCCGCACCCGTTCCAGCCGGCCCGGCACCTGCTCCAGGTCCCCAAGGGCCGAGGAGACGGCGGCCAGGTCAACTCCCATCGCGATCGCCGCCCCCGCGGCCGCCAGACAGTTCAGGACGTTGTGCCTGCCGATCACCGGCGTGCTCACCAGGACCTCATGCCCGAAGGCCAGGACCGCGAACCGCGATCCGCTCGCGTCCACGCTGCTTACCCGGGCGCGCACGTCGGCCTGCCGGGAAGGCACGCCTGCGTCGCTGTCCAGGCCGTAGCGGATCACGCGGGCCCTGGTCGCTTCGGCGACGCGGTCGGCGTAGGGGTCGTCCCCGTTGATCACGGCGGAGGAGGAGGGCCCAATCGCCTCGAACAGCCTCAGTTTCGCGGCCAGGTACGCCTCCATGTCGCCGTGGTAGTCGAGGTGGTCGCCGGTGAGGTTGGTATAGACGGCCGCGTCGAAGTCCAGCCCGGCCGTCCTCTGCTGGTCCAGGGCGTGCGAGGATGCCTCCATCACCAAGTGCGTGCCGCCCGCCGCGACCATCCTGGCCATCAGGTCGGCCAGCGTCACGGGGTCGGGCGTGGTGGTGACGGCCGGCTGGGAGGCCTGCCCGGTCTGGTACG
>Ga0315279_10011840_pt1 | contig 10033 bp, 11 predicted proteins | sample YL17G06_20_MG_FD_203694 | JGI IMG/M metagenome (GOLD analysis project Ga0315279, IMG submission 203694) | Sediment microbial communities from Yellowstone Lake, YNP, Wyoming, USA - YL17G06_20 | ecosystem: Environmental > Aquatic > Freshwater > Lake > Sediment | place: USA: Wyoming | collected...
GAACCAGCAAAATATCGTCGAAGGTTAAGCCTTCAAAATTTAAAAATCTTTCTTTTTCCATAATTTCCCTCCGCTTATAATTCAATTATACGCCAAACGCTATCCGCTCTACGCTATTTTTATAATATTACCCCCCCCTAATATCCTTGTCAATTAATTGTACCACCAGAATAAATTAAACTATTTTGCCAATAATAAAGATTTAACCCTATTTTCTCCTATTGCACTAACTTAAGGCTTGCTTTAATACCGGATAAAAATCCTTTTCTTCCTCAATTACGGTGATCTTTCTCTTTTTTGCTTCCTCTTTCTGGCTTTCTGTGCAATAACCCCATCCGGCCAAAAAAACGCTAACCCCTAGAGTATCAGTTCCTATAAGGTAGCTTAACTGGTCATCAATAAAATAAATCTCTTCTAAGGCAACGCCATATTTTTTAGCAATAGCCTGCATATGCTCTGCTTTATGCTTGCCAAAGTTTTTATCAAAAATATCTTCCCTGTCTATTTTAAAACCAAGATATTCCGGTTGAAAGGCATTATAAATGTCTTCCCCAAGATTGGAGGTGGCAATGACAATTTTTTGCCCTTCTTGTAAAAATCGTTGAATCCCCTTAACCACTTCATGAAAAACAGGTACCAGAAAAAACCATTTTCTAAAACTCTTTTTCTGCCATTTCTCTTTTTCTTCAAAAAATAATTCTCTAAAAAATTGATCATCGAATTGAAGCTGGTTACGATAAGCAATGAATTCCTGTTGGTCCTTAATTTGAATCTGCTCTTCTATAATTTTAATAATAACGAAAAAATCACCCGATAATTCGATATAAGACCTTAAGCGGCGGTAATCATCCATTTCTTTTTTATATTGTTTTTTCATTTCTTCCCAATTCTCAAAAGTAAACAACTTTCCGCCAAAATTTTTCTTTACTTTCAAACCAAAATATTGACAATAGGCATTATGACTTATAAATAAAGATTTTAAAGCACTGTCACTAATGACACCATCGAAATCTACTGCTAATATTTTCATTTTTAATTCTTCCTATCCCCTGAATTAATTTGTATAGTGCTGTTAAACAAATGATTTAAATTATACTATTTCTTTACTAGGTTATGCAATTTGAATTGTAGGTTTGGTGGGACATAGGACATAATTTTAAAATTATGCAGAATAAACGGGAGGGCAGATCTTTGCATTTAGAATACTCTATTCTTGAAATATGATAAAACCATAGACTCCCACGCTTTTACAGTCGTGGTACTTACCTTAACAGACTATTATCTGTCCCGGTTTACCGGGAATTTGCTCTCATCCCCACCTTAACAGATGGGGAATTCCCGCTAAATTAAAAAATTCTATCTCCTGCCATATTTTAATCATTTAGAAGGCATCGGGAACCTGGATTTATCAGCCCCCTTACAAAAAGTTAGAAAAAGTTACCGAATTATTGAGGCAGTGCACTTGTACTTATTTTTATTAGGTACAAAACTATTTTAAATCCATAAATGTATTATTAATTATTTCTTTTGAAATATCAGGTCTTCTTATTTTAATATATTTATTAAAAAATTCTTGAATAAAGGGAGCAACCCAATATTTAGAATCTTCTTCCGGTTCAATGTTTAAGTCTAAGCAATCAATATAATCTGATGAAGCCATATAATGTCCATTAAGCGTAAAAAGATAACCAAAATGTAAAACCAACAAATCTAACAGATCATTATTTATCATTTCAATATATACTTTTGCATTCTGGACATTTATTTTAGAATTTAATTGCATATATTGAAAATAATTAGAGTGTATATGGTCATTACATCTATCCCTTATACTTTTATATCGATTATCCTTGCTGAATATCCTATTAATACTTTTCAAATCTTCACATTCTTTTATAAGTTCATTCATTTTTTTAAATCCTGGTAGTTTTTCTTTCCCCTTCAACCACTTGTCAATTTTTTCAACAATAAAGTTCTCAATGCTGATTTCGGTTTTTAATAAAATGATTTCGTAAGTGTTAATGATAATAACATCATAAAATTTCCTAATTAATGCATAAACATCATTGATTTGTCCACCATAAAGATTTCTTTTTATTGATTTCATACTACCACTTATTGATAAAAATATATCACTATCTAAATTGACAGGCATTTCTTCTGCCTTACCAGTAATTCCTCCAGTAATATAACCAAAAGTTGAATATGATAAGCCATTATAAAATTCAACACATTCATCTAATAATTCAAAGCAAGCATGTTTTTTAAGTTCCTCATCCATGATCATAAAATGGTTCCTCTATCATAATTTATATTAACTACTTACTCTTTTATTTGCTACTACGAAAAAATATGAGCCATCTTAAATATTTTCAAGTTGATCCAGGACTTTTTGTCCCTGTGCTGTTAATTCGATCCATCCAAAATCATCCCAATCCTCAGGTTCCTCGGGAAGATTGTGATTTTTAATCTCACTATGGTACTCAACAAGTCCTAAGTCAAAGACCGCTTCATATTGGTTTTTTGTAAAATCTTTTAAAATTAAGTCTTCAAACATCCCATCAAAAGCCTCGTGAGGGAAAACTTGGGTAGAAAGAAAAGAAAGCAAATTACTCAACTGTAGTTTATTTTCAAAAATACCTTGTTTAATTAAACCTTCAATTCCTCCGATTTCCGTATAGCTAATTGAAGAGGCAGTAATAAGATCTAGAAGTTCGCTGGCTATTATCAATATTCTTAGGCAAATATTTTTATCAACCTTACTTCCTTCTTCATGAGCCAAATAGTTTCTATAATAAGAAGAAGTACTTTTAAATAATTCCATTGCCTCCTTCTGGAGGTTTTCTCCTAAAGGAACGTTTAATTTGATGCTTTTTCCTGATCCGAGAAATTTTTCATACAATCTTGCACCAAAAATATTTTTTTCGCTTTCAATACCAGTCTTCTCCTTAAACGCAATCTCTACTTGTTTCATTGCATTAAAAGCAGCTTCAGAAAAAAATCCTTTTTTATAAAGTGAAATACATTTATCTAATATTCTTTGATGCAAGAATGTATCTAACTCTACTTTCATAAATATCTTCCCACCTTTTTTTAAATAGTTTACTGGGGGGGGATCTTTCTTTGATCTCTTTCTACTCCTCTAAACCTTAAGCCATTCTTCAATCTCTCCTAAAGATTTATACTCAAGGCACCATCTTTGCTCAAATTCCTCGTTAAACGTTCCAAGATATTCCACATGTAATAAATAATTCATAAACGCTTGCTGAGCCAATTGTTTTGACTTTTCATTTAATTCTTTATATCCAAAACGCCAAAGGTTATGAATTAGCTTATTTCTGGTCTTCCTAAATTTAGTTAAACTATCAATTGTATTTTTAATTGCACCTTTTGGTTGAGTATAAGGAGGGGTTTCTAAGAACTTTTTCAATTTACTTATTAAATCACAAAGTCGTAACTCAACATTAGGAGAAACCTTTAAAAAATCTCTTAAGGCTCCTTCAATTAAAGAATAAAAAATTAAATAGGCAATATAATAATCTCCTCTTTTCCAAAATTTATACGCTTGCCTCTCTAAATCTTCAATAACTCGTGGTATATTTTCCACAATCTAAATTCCTCTGTCTTTAATTATTTCTTTAGCTTAAAATGATTAACCTTATCACTAAACCAGTAAAATAAATATAAGTTTCAATTATTTCTGAATTTATTTTTAGTGATTTTTTTTCTTTCTTTTCTCCCATGCCGACTTGAAAATTCATGAGCATAATCACAAAAATTGAAAAGTATTTTTCCCCATTGATCAGGCAAATTAAGCTTTTCTAACAATTTTGGAACATTTTTTTTAAGATTTGTATTATTGTTTAAAAATCTTTTAACTAAACTTTCCAATGCACTATAAGGTTTAGCAAAAAGAACTAAGGTCCCCCTTATGCAATTAAGCGTTAAGCAATTTGCGTATAGTCAGCGTATTATATATTTAGTTTTTCTGGTTTTTCATGTCCTTTTTTTTCTAAAATGCCGATCAATTGATTTTTTTTGTATTCATTGCTATTTAAAAATAATTCTAAATCTTGAGCCAATTTAAATGGATAATTTTCAACATTAAATGTAAAATAAATTGACTCAGCAATTGTTTCATCCATTTCAAATTGACTCAGATAATAAATTATAAAATTTACATTTTTTTTACTCCATTCAAACTGACATATCTTGTTCTCAATAAATGCAATTTCTTTAAACTTATCAAAAAATTTAATATTTTTTAAAAAGATAAAATCATCATCACAAGGAGTATTACACAATAATCTATTCCTAATTATATGTTCAAATGATTCATTCATTTGGTCTTCTGGAATTAAATTATTTTTTAATATTGAACAATAAATACTAAAATCTTCTTTTATGGTAGCTGAACCGAATAACTTATCATACCAAATACCTCTTATAAAGGTCTTATCTTCAGAGAAAATAACTATATGATGTGGATATTTCCTGAGGTAAGTTAATAATAAATCATCTTTTCTTTTTAGTATGTTAGAGATAGCATGCGTTAATTCTAGGGAATTTAATGATATTATTTTTTCAATAACAATTGTATCTTTAGTAAAGTTTCTAGAAAATAATGAATCATCAAATTTTCTTATCAAGTTTAGTAAATCATTTAAAAATTGTTCATAATCCTGAAGATCTACTGTTGAGGGTATATCTTTAACAATATATCCTATATCTTGATTGGGTGGTGTTTTGCTAATATCAAAATGGTCTTTTACCTTATTTAACAGTTCATCCTTTCCGCCAATAACAATAAATTTTGATAGATTAGATTTGATAAAAAACCAAAATGATTCAACTTGAGAAGCATTAATTGTATTACTTTTTGAGTGAGCACAATCATTTCTTCTATTCTTCCAGTATGCAACTTGGTTTCTTAAATCTTCAGATATATGGAAAATTTCTTTATTTGTTTTTATTTGAATTGCCTCAAATATAGCGCTATCCCATTTATCATTATTTCTTAAATCATTGTAGATTTGTATCCACTTACTTTTTGGAAATAACTGTGGCATGTTTGAATTTAGTATTCTATCTTTAACGATTAATTGAAAACCAATATATGAAAATAATAAAGATGCTTTATAAGCTCCAAATTTGTAACATAGTATAGCTTCAAGAAAAGTATCAAGTGATTCTTGTGGTATTGATTTTTTGTTTATCCATTTTTCAAAATCTAAAAACATATATTCCTCCAAATTATATTATATTATCAAATAGTAAATAATATTTTACTAGAGCTTATTCTTGAAATATTTTAGAAATATTTTAGGGTCAGGCTTCACAAGTTCACAAAAAAGCTATTTCTTTTATTGTTTATTGTTGCATTGTTTTTTTTAGTATAGATTTATATTTATAAAGCGATTTTCAACAATTATAAATAAAAAGGACAGATAAAGAAAATAATTAAATTACTCTCTTACTCTGTCCTTTTACCTGAAAGATTCTTCCTATGTAATTAGGAAATGGTTCTTTTAGTAAACTCTGTAAGGTTATTCCTAAAAATAGGAATTGCCCCGTCGGTGCTTTTTAGTATAAAGCTCTCCAGAGTTCTGTCCGGTAACAGTCCTTTTGCCTGAAAGTTTAGATACATTTCGCATCTTGCCTCTTCGGCTCTTTTACTTTTTTGATTTAAAGAAAAGGTCTCTCCTATTACCTTCATACAGGTTACGATATTAAATTATATAAATTTATAGAATATTATGTGGAACTGTGAACAATTGAACCCTTTTACTTCTTTTATAATATAAAGAAATATAGTCGTCTCTACAATATTACTATGTTTAAATTACCATTCGACGGTTCGGGAAGATTATCAGCTAAAATTGAATAAGATATCTTAAAAGATTTCGTCAGATCAATTGATTCAAATAAAATATATACAGGTTTCAAATATATTTGCATACCATGTTTTAATTTATCTAAGTCATACTTGACTTCATAACTATTTGTTTTTCTGATCTGTGGTCCACTTGATAAATTTCGATTTATATTAGGAGTAATAATAGAAGGAATATATGGACTTGGAAAACTAGGTATGAGAGATTTTTGAAAATTCGAAATCATTTCCTGTTGTGTACGTGGAGGAATTGGTTTTTCTGGTTCTTTGGGCTTTTTAGGTAATTCGTCTTCGGAAAACATTACAAACCCATCAGGAAAATGCATAAAAATATCAATATCTTCTGCGGGTAGATTACCATTATTTATAATGATAAAATTTAGTTCTATTAGTCTTGATTGAAGCTCTTTAAATTTATATTCTTTTTTATAATATTTTAACATCTCTTCAATATACTTATCGAGATCTTTTTCATATCTTTCAATTTCAACTTTTGGATATGATAATAAATCAATAAAAATTTCAAAGGTATTAGAAGAAGGTTTATATTTCAATTCATCTTTAATAACTTCTAATTTTTCCGTAAGTTCATCCTCTGAAGGGGCAGTAATCTGATTAAGAGTAATTTTTATAAAATCAGCAGGCTCATTATCAGCTAAAATCTTTAACTTAAGTACTGGTAATCTATTTTCAAGAACAGTTATTTTATCTCTAAGTTTTTCAATTTCTTTTTGTTTTTTGTCTTTTTTAATATTTAACCGATATTCATCAGGTAATGATATGCATTTAATTCCTTTATTGCTAACTTTTAATGTTAACCCTATATCAGAACTTACTAATATAATATTTTTGAAATTATTCTTTTGTTCTAAGATGCTTGCAATAATTCTGTCATCAGGTATTTGTGAACTTAATCCTTCTTTCTCCCAATCTATAGAAGGTTCACTAGAAATAAACATAAGATCCAAATTTTTTTTAATCTTATGAATTTTATTAGAGGTTACCATTTTTGACATTTTCGAAATCACTTGTTGGGATCTATTACGTATATTTATATCATATTCTGAAAACTTCTTTTGATCCAATTCTCTCAAAACAGCCGGACACACAATTAGTAAAACCGAAGAAGAATTTATGATTTTATTCCAGTTAATATCTGTAAACATTCTATAATGCAAAAATGAATTAGAATCTATAAAGCAATAACTATCGTATTTATTCATACCATTTCCTTAATCTATGGGATATAACCTAGTTTTATCTATACTAATTAGGTTACAAACACAGCTTTTTTCAATCATATAAACCTCTATTGTTTTGTTAATCTTTATCAATTATACAAGTAGATATCAAGTAATTCAATAAACGAAGTAGGTGCCTGTTCTTTTTTTTCTTTCTTTTTACTCTTTTCGCTTGAACCTAACTTTTACTCCAGACGGGAGCCCCAGCTCGTAGTGTGTCAGGGTATGGTTCTTTATCATACTTCAAGAATATACATTTATCTTATTGAATCGCCGCCATCGGTCAAAAAAATTAGTTTTTTCTAATTTTTCTATATCTTAATATTAATACGACAAAAGATTTACAAAATCCTTCTTTTTTTAAAAAATAGTTGTGAGATGAGATTACCGTGCTTTCTTCGAAAACTCACGATAACAGAGGAATTAATATTAACAAGATTTACTTACAAATAGGGAAAATGTGTAAAGTCTGTGGGAAAATACCTCCTTGAAAGCCTTATATAGCAAGGCTTTTCACCTACATCTAAAATAAGCCATTTTAAGCGTCTATTTTAAAAAATATGACCAATCACCTTAACTAGTCTTAAAAAACGCTGCTATGACAATATTTCGATAAAAGCCTTATTTTAAAAGGCTTTCAGCCTCCTAGAAATGCAACTTTTAGCTCTTTTTTACCTTATTTTCTCCCTATTTTAGAAGCACTACCAACATCCCATAAAACAAAAAACGCAGAAACCCTTGTATTTTCTGCATTTTAAAGTCTTACCATTTTTTCTTATAAAACTGATAATCCTCTAATTCTATATATATTCATCTTCCTTACTTAGCTAAAAATCAGTTTTCATGTTCCTCTCTTTTTCTCCTTATTGAACAATTATTCAATTAAAAAGGTGTCATAGAACCGTTGTCCCCTGTCACATTCTGGTATTATCTGGTCTACGGTGACAAAGTCGCCGGAGGACTGGAGTGACCCCACAAAACTGGACAGCTCGGGCGGCATAACGAAAGCATCAGGTGCCCGCCGATTTGGCAAATCCTGATAATTTCATTATAACCATAATTTCCCATTTTCGCGCCACTTACCCTCCCGCCAAAGGCGGGCCACCTGCACGCAGGGTTAGGCCGTATTATCATACTAAACATGTTTTCTTCGACATTAGAAACAAAGTTTTGTGATTTACCAATTATTATTGCTTGTATATTTCAAGCAGTTTATGATTCCATACTTGCGCTTCAATGTAAGGGGCAAGGTCGCTGGGAAGATTTGTTTCCCAGTCTTCCTCAGGCAATCCCTTTTCTCCTACTATTGAAAGTATTTCTGATAAGGTGAAAACCTTGCCGTGATAATCTGGCAGATAATATTCTTTTGGTTTCTCCCTACCAAACCATAGGGAGATCATGCTATCTGGGTAAGTAAAACTGACATCATACTCCGTAAAGACTGAGAGAGGTATGCGTATTTCCCCATGAGCATCAGGATCAGGAGCTTGTTTCACCATCCATTTGGATGCTCCAAGCACCATTGGAATCGGATAAGCCTCCTGAGGTCGCCCCCCCTTTGCCATGAACTCCTCACGTACCCACTGCTCCGTTTGCCTTCGATTACGCATATACTGAATTGGATCTTTGAATCTTGCCCCAAAAAGAGTGTCATCGCAAAGTTCTTCCATGATTTTTATGACTTCTTCATTTGGCAGCGCAGATAGGCTTCGAAATGGTTCTGTACCATGCTTGTAGTAATAGGTTAGATAATCTATCATAGGTTCTCCTTCCTGCGGCCTGACATAGGTTTATCTGTAGGAATTCTTGATTCTTGTTGATTCTTGGGGTCAAATCTTTATTCTTGACAGTTAATTAAACTATTTTTCAATAATAAAGATTTGACCCATGTCTTTTTACTCTTATTTTTTTATTTCTTCTTCTACCTCTTTAGCGCCTTCTTTATAAAATTTTTCTTCATCTGGGGCAAGTTCTTTCAAAAGTCTAAGAAATTCTCCAGCATGAACACGCTCTTCATTTGCGATGTCCTTCAACACATCTTGTGCTAATTTGTTATCAGTTGATTCAGCAAGTTGCATATAAAGCTGAATTGCTTCATATTCTGCTGCAATCATAAACCTTATTGCACGAATTAACTCTTCTTTCGTGATCTTACGGTCTTTCTTAAGACCAGAAAATGGACTTCCAAATTCAGGCATGGCTACCTCCTTTTATTGAAATTTTATCCTTCCTTTACCTTCTATTTTTCCATAGGTTGCTCGCAACAGAAAAGTTCTACAGAGTGCTGTCTGGTAACAGCCCTTTTGCTTGAAAGTAAAGTCCTTCTTTTTTATAACCGAAGTATTAACCGCTCAAACTGTTATTTCTACTTGATTTCCATCTGAATCAAGTACACAGCTTTCAAAATACCCATCGCCTGTTGTTTGCGGCTCACTTACAATTGTATATTCATCAGATCGTAGCTTTTCAGTAATTTCAACTACATTTTCTTTACTACCAACTGATATAGCAATATGAATAATTCCTTCATATTGTATCTTTGGATCATTTAAATTGTTAGGTATTGATGGCATTTGCATTAATTCAAGACGAGCGCTGTTATCAAAAGATAAAAAGTATGACTCAAAATCATTTGACTCATTACGATATTTATTCCCTGCTATGCAGTTAAAATATTTAGTATAGAATCTTTTTAAACGCTCTAGATCCCCTGTCCAGATAGCAACATGTTCAATTCTCATAACTTAACTCCTCGCATAATACATGGCGATATTTCACTTAACGTGTAAAGACATGGGGGTCAAAAATAAAGATTTAACCCCATGTCTTTTTATAATAGAAAGAATTATCGAATTATTAGCTATTGCAACGGTCTCTGGGGAAAACTTAAATGGTTATC
>Ga0315279_10011841_pt1 | contig 10032 bp, 11 predicted proteins | sample YL17G06_20_MG_FD_203694 | JGI IMG/M metagenome (GOLD analysis project Ga0315279, IMG submission 203694) | Sediment microbial communities from Yellowstone Lake, YNP, Wyoming, USA - YL17G06_20 | ecosystem: Environmental > Aquatic > Freshwater > Lake > Sediment | place: USA: Wyoming | collected...
TTTTCCAATCTCTGAGCAGTTGGAGGACCAATCTTATTCCAACACCTGTACCGCCTCTTGGAATATACGGTCTCTCTTTCTCAATCGAGGCTGGACCTGCAATATCCAGGTGAACCCACGGGACCTTCTCCACAAATTTACTCAAGAAAATCGCTCCGATAATAGCGCCCGCGGCTCGCGTTCCCACGTTCCTGAAATCAGCTACATCACTTTTTAAATATTCAAAATATTCATCCCATAGAGGTAATCTCCAAACCTTCTCTCCGGTTTTACCGGAAGCTTCTTCGATTCGTTTCAAAAGGGGCTCATCATTACTGAAAAGACCAATAACATAATCTCCTAAAGCAATCACACATGCACCGGTCAGAGTGGCTAGATCAATGATTGCCTTTGGTTGATACCGGAGACTATACGTCAAGGCATCCGAAAGGATAAGCCTTCCTTCTGCATCGGTGCTGATCACCTCCACACTCTGCCCGGAAAGGGTCTTTAAGATATCCCCGGGTTTGTATGCCTTTCCACTGGGAAGATTTTCTGTTGTTGGCATAATCCCAACCAGATGGAAGGGAAGCTGGAGTTCGGAGGCAGCTTGCATCGTGGCCAGGACTGCTGCAGCCCCTGACATATCGTCTTTCATTCGATCCATATTCTCTGAAGGTTTGATCGAAATCCCACCGCTATCAAAAGTGATCCCTTTCCCCACTAATGCGATGGTATCCAATCCCTTGCCTTTGTTATATTCCAGGATGATAAACTTCCCGGGCTCCTGGCTTCCTTTGGCAACGGCAACAAATGCCCCCATGCCCATAGCTTCCGCTTGGCTAATCTCAAATACCTGTATTTCCATGCCATGGTCTTTTGCAATCTCCTGAGCCTTCCCAGCCAGTACCGTTGGAGTGATCTGATTGCTGGGCCCATTGATCAGATCCCTTGCCATATAGACCGATTCTGAAATAATCTTTCCCGTTCTTATACCATCCTTAAGCAATTTCATTTCTTCGGCTGTCTCTCCAAGGATGATCACTTCCTCGATCTCCTTGATCTTATCCCTCTCAAGGGTCTTAAACTCATTGAACTGGTAGATTCCGAGGAGGAGTCCGATCACAAAGGATTCGGTCAGTTCTTCCTCTGAAAAACTGTCGAATTCCTTTATCGGAAAGGCAAATTGTTTAAACCCTGAATTCCGGATGAACTGACCGGCTTTTGAAGAAGCCCCTCGCCATTTCTCCAGATCAAACTCTTCTCTTTTCCCCAGGCCGGTCAGCAGCACTCTCTTAGCAGGAAGGGTACCCTGAGTATAAAAGAGTCGGCACTCAAATAGCTCTCCCTTAAAATCTCCCTGTTTCATTAATGTGGATATAAACCCTTTCCACTCCAAATTTACATCCTGAAATGGACCTTCCAACCGTTCAGGGAGTTCAAAAGAGAAAAGGAGAAGAAGTTCACATGGGTATTTCTCTGCTCTACCTTGTTCAATTCGAATATCCATAATCTTTCCCCCTCAAACTAATGCTATCTATGCAATCTCGTAAAATTCGAAATCCGAATATCGAATCTCGAAACAAATCTCAAATCCAAATTACCAAATTTCCGAAACCTTTTTTACTCTTTAGTTCTGAATTCTTGTTTTGGTTATTCGAATTTTGAAAATTAGTTTTTGTTTAGAATTTCGGATTTCGTGCTTCGAATTTACCTAAGTCATTCTCTTTCCTTCAATTGGGATACAGTGATGGAGCGGTTCTCTTCTGTTGTCGAAAATTCCCTCACCTTTTTAACCAGAGATGGGGGCCAACCTCCTCGACCGATCACTCTGGCCAACATCCAGGGATTTAAATCGGAAACCTCCATCCACTTCCCCGCATTCTTGATGATCTCATCCAACATCCTTCGATGGGGGTCCCCTTTTAAAGGATATTTCTCTTTCATCTCGATCTTTATCTTTGCGACATGATCGCTTCCGAAGATCGCTTCGAGCTCCTCCCTCTGGGCATAGGCATAAAGGGCTTCCTCCACTTTGGCTAATTCGGCATCGATCTCTTCATTCCAGACCCTTTTTTTCTCTTTCAACTCCACATATCGGTTCACTAAGGCCACTCCTTCCTCACTAAGATACTCGTTAAGTGGGAGGTTCTCTACACTGATCAGATGTTTCCGTTTCGGACAGAACCCCTGATAATCGCACCAATCGCAAAGAGCTCCCTCTTTTGGCAAGAAATGTCTGTCCGTTTCAATCTTCTGGATGAGTTCAAGAGTCTCCCGGCGGAGTCGATGGAGTTCCTCTGGAGTCCTCGCAGACTGTATTTCGGTATCGAAGGAGAGGTAGTGCCAAATCAATCTTACTTCTCGAATATCCTTCCATTTTCCCTCCACCCCCATCTGATAGAAAGCCAGTTGCCGGTCGGAATTGACCCCTTCCTGGGTTGGAAGTCTATTGGAGGTTTTGTAATCGTGAATTTCGAGGATGGAATTATCAGCGAGGGTCAAACGATCGATGAAGCCTCGAATCCAATATCCTTTCTCTTCTTCCAGAGGGAAATAAATATTTTCTTCAAGGCCCAGTGTCCTTCCCTGATCGAATGGAAAGTAACGTTTGTAATAATCAGTGATACATTTTTCTCCCAGGCGGCGGTAATCCTCGGCACTGTATTCTTTTCGTATAATCTGAATCATCTCATTCCAATTCTTTTCCCAACTCTGATGGTAAAAGTTGAGAAGTTCTTCCAGGGTATTGAGTTTGGTCACCTTCAGATCTCGGTAAAGTTTCTCCAGGGTATCGTGAACCCTCGAACCCATGAAGGCCTCAATGCCTTCGGTCTCAGTCTTGATCTTTTCAATGTAAACAAGCCTATATTGGTGGGGACAGGTTTCGTAGGTGGAAAGTTGAGAGTGGGAGTAGGTTGGCATGTTTCATCTCCTTTATCGCTCTTAGCGGGGTCCAATCTTTTACTGACTGTAATGAGCCTAATTGTTTATTTTTAACAAGAAATAGGAGTTCTGTCAAAATAACAATTTCCTTTCACTCCCTCCGTCCGGCGCCAGAGTCTGGCTCTGGACGGCGCCCTCTCCCCTCAGGGGAGAGGGGAAGGGTGAGGGGTTGAAAAAATGGAATGGATAAAGATATGATTGAACCATTAAGGTGATCTGGCTTAGATAATGAAACAGGATTTAGCATTAGAAAAATTGCAGAGAATGGTGATTCGATGCCGGAGGTGCCCCAGGCTGTTTGCTTATCTTCGAGAGGTCTCGAATCGTAAGCCAAAAAGATACCGAGATTGGGATTATTGGTCAAAACCCCTTCCCAGTTTTGGAGATCCAGAAGCCCGGCTTCTGATCGTTGGGCTCGCTCCCGCAGCCAATGGTGGGAACCGAACAGGTCGAATGTTCACAGGAGATCGGAGCGGAGAATGGCTATTTGAAGCACTCTACCAATTTGGCTTCGCCAATCAACCGAATTCCTCCCAAAGAGGTGACGGCTTCGCTTTAAGCGATTGTTATATTACAGCAACGATCCGATGTGCTCCACCAAAAAACAGACCTTTGCCTGAGGAAATAGAAAACTGCAGGCCCTACTTTTTAAAAGAACTCGATCTTTTAAAAAAAGTAAGAGTCTATGTGCCACTGGGCCAGATCGCTTTTATTCAGACATTAAAGTCATTGAGGCTGAAAGGCTACGAGGTTCCACCTCTGGCCTTCGGCCATGGAGAGACCTATGTTCTCCGAACTCCGAACCCCCTACTCCGAACTATTTCTTTGATTACCTCATACCATCCAAGCCAGCAAAATACCCAAACCGGGAAACTGACAAGGCCAATGTTTCATCGGATTTTTGAAATGGCCAGAAATAGGTTATAGGTCATAGGTTATAGGCAATAGATCATTTTGAGCTTTCAGCTTTCAACTTTGAGCTTTAATTTATGGCTGTACGTATTCCCATTGAAGACTGGATTGATCTTCATACTTTTTCGCCTAAAGAGATCCCTTCTCTCTTAGAGGAGTATCTTTTAGAATGTCAGAACAAGGGATTTAGAGAGGTTCGAATCATCCATGGAAAGGGAAAAGGAGTGCAGATGAACATCGTCCATTCCTTCCTTAAAAAGAGCCCACTTGTTGAATCCTTTAAATGGGCTCCACCAGAGGCAGGTTCATGGGGCACCACCATCGCCTATTTAAAGAAAAGAGAATAGATGGTGTTATCTCACAACCTCTCGATCTTGAAGAATACGGGTCGGGCACCATCGCTGCAACAGGAGTAGGTCAATCCGTCTTTTTTGATCCAGGGATAATTTCCTCCAAACCGCAGCCCGGTCACTGCCGGATAGATGTCATGCCAGGCCCAGGTGCAGAAACCCGCGGGTATTGCCCCAGACTCTTCCACAATAAATTCTTGACCCACCTCTAGCCGATCACAATAAGGCGTCATATCTTGTGCCACCTCCGGGAGAGGCTGGCCGTAAACCTCCTTAGAGCTCAACTTTTTCAACACCGTGATCTTCAACGGGTAACGTTTTGCCATCTCTTTCTCCTTTCAACCGATTTTAAAAATTTTCAAATCCCCTCCCTCCCCCTTCCTGCCTGCCGGCAGGCAGGTGCCAAAGGGGGGTGATGGGGATTATCTCTTTTCATCGTTTGTTGGCGACGGTGACGTATCCGTCATGGCAAATTTATTTAACCAGATTTACAAGAATTCGGCAAGAATAAAAATTCAATTGAACTTGAAACTTTTTTAAAAAAAGACTTGATAATGAGGCCCTTCAAAATTATGATTAATTGTAACGATTATGAAAGGAGAAGTCATGATGGAAGTGAAGGGTTCAAAAACCGAAAAAAATATCCTGACAGCATTCGCTGGGGAATCGCAGGCGAGAAACCGCTACACCTATTTTGCCAGCGAAGCGAGAAAAGAAGGCTACATGCAGATTGCAGATATTTTTGAGGAGACGGCCAGTCAGGAGAAGGAACACGCGAAACGGTTTTTTAAATTCCTTGAGGGAGGTGAAGTGGAAATTCAGACCTCATTTCCGGCCGGAGTCATCGGGAAAACGGCAGAGAACCTCAAGGCCGCTGCTGCTGGAGAAAATTATGAGTGGACTGATCTCTACCCGTCTTTTGCCAAGATTGCCCAGGAGGAGGGCTTTGAAAGTATTGCGAAGACTATCTCAGCTATTGTTGTTGCTGAGAAACAGCATGAAAAACGATACCTTGGCCTTTTAACTAATGTCGAAACAGCCACGGTGTTCAAAAAAGATAAAACAGTCGTCTGGCGTTGTCGAAACTGTGGCTATCTTCATGAAGGCAAAGAGGCACCCAAAGTCTGTCTTGCCTGCAACCATCCACAGGCATATTTTGAGCTATTGGCTGAGAACTGGTAAAAGAGATCTCAAAAGACCCAGATGATGCCATCTGAAATAAATAAAAACATTGACATGAAAAGAGAGGAGGAAAGAGGAATGATTAAGATTCGAATATCTTTTGTGGTGATGACCATCTTCTTTGCAGTGTTGATCTCTTCCACCCTGTCCGCCAGTGTGCCCCCATCAAAAGGTGATGTATTGCCGAAGATCAACCTTCCGATTCCTAAGAGTCCCGACGAAAAGAGCTACTTAGGACTCTCGGGCGTGGGCGCTTTCAAAATACCTCAAATCAAGGCCAAGGTGGTGATTGTTGAAGTTTTTAGTATGTACTGCCCTTACTGTCAGAAGGATGCGCCCAGGATAAACGAAATGTATCAAGCGATAGAAAATAATCCAGAACTTAAAAACAAAATTAAGATCATTGGTATTGGTGCAGGAAACTCTCCCTTTGAAGTTGAGGTATTTAAAAAAACATATCATGTCCCATTTCCTCTTTTTGCAGATAAGGATTTCTCCATCCATAAGGTTCTGGGAGAGGTCAGGACTCCATACTTTGTCGCTATCAAAATCAATGACGATGGAACTCACCAGATTGTGCATTCCCAACTGGGTAATTTTCAGGGAGCCGAACCATTTCTGGAGTTGATACTTAAAGCTTCCGGATTAAAATAGGAGGGTACGCCATGAATAAAAAAAGAATAGTTCATTTGATGATGATCCTTGGATTTCTTTCAGTTTTTGCCCCTATTCCTATGGCCCACGGCCTCTCAGAGGTATTCAAAGAAAATATTTATAACGTGGGAGTACTCAAGCCGGTTGATAGTGTTCTTAAAGTGAAGGTTGGGGACCGAGCTCCTGAATTCACTCTTCCTGCCGTTTCCGGGGAAAAGATCTCCCTGAAGCAGTACCAGGGGAAAAAGAATGTGGTTCTCTCTTTCGTCCCTGCAGCCTGGACCCCTGTCTGTTCAGACCAGTGGCCCGGTTACAATATCGTCAAAGACATTTTCGACCAAAATGATGCCATCCTTCTTGGGATTACGGTGGATAACATCCCAACCCTTTTTGCATGGACCAACCAGATGGGTAAGTTATGGTTTCCAGTCCTTTCGGACTTCTGGCCTCATGGTGCAGTAGCCAAAAAGTATGGTGTGTTACGTTCAAATGGAGTCTCTGAAAGGGCCCTGTTTATTATTGATAAAAAGGGGACCATTCGGTATATCGACGTCCATGATATCAATAAAAGGCCCCCTCTCGAAGATCTTGTGAGTGCCCTGGAGAAACTGAAATAGAACTATGAACTTTAAACTATGAACTATGAACAGAAGAAGATAAATCGAAAGGAATCATTATTCCGATTTAGGAAGTGGCCAGTTTACCAATCTGAAACTTCTTTGGAAGAAGTAGTTTCTTGTTTAGATTTAATTTTAGAAGATGGTCATATTACTGAAGATGAGTTTGATAGATATCTGAAAGAAGCTGAGAATTTGGGTGCACAACTGATCGCATTTGGGAAAAAAGTCCGTCAAGAGGAAACCCGTCTTTAAGGTTTATAGTCTATCGTTCATAGGTTCTTAGTCTGTTGTTCATCGTTCATCGTTCATCGTTCATCGTCTATCGTTCAACGTTCATCGTTTATTGCCTATCATATACTCGGATGCGGAAAAGAATTCTCGGCAGGACAGGCTGGAAAATCTCTGTCATTGGATTCGGAGCAATTAAATTGCCCAATCTGAGCCAGAAAGAATGTGATTCTCTCCTCAATTGGGCCATTGATATCGGGATCAACTTTGTGGACACAGCCGACTGCTATGGTGATAGTGAGGAGAAGATAGGAAGGGCATTGAACAGAAGAAGAAAGGAATTTTATTTATCGACCAAGGTGGATGAGCGGGATGGCTTTGGAGTCATGAAAAAATTGGAGCGATGCCTTCAACGGCTAAGAACCGATTGGATTGACCTTGTTCTGTTTCACGATGTACGTGGCTCTGATTACGAGAAGATATTTGAAAGAGGTGGCCTTGAAGCCCTTGAGAAGGCGCGGGAGCAAGGGAAAGTCTCCCAGATTGGAATCAGCATCCATCAATCCGTATCGATGATGAAGAAGGCGATCGCGTCTGGAGTATTTTCTGCTTTGATGGTAGCGTACAGTGCCATAGATGAAGATCGTCTCACTGCAGACCTTATTCCATCTGCCCGTAATAAGGGAGTGGGGGTGATCGCCATGAAACCCCTGGCCGGCGGAAAATTGGCTGAACCACTGAAAGGATGGAATCGAAAATATTTTAGGGGGGAATCTCCGTCTCAGATCTCCCTTCGATATATTCTCACCAATCCTCATGTCACCTGTGCCATTCCTGGGATGACCAATTTAAATGAGTTAGAGGAAAACGTAAAGGTTGGAGAAGACCTCAGAAATTTAACCTCAGAAGAGATTGGCGTATTTATGGACTGGGTGGGAGAGGTTGGAAAAGGGTTTTGTAGAAATTGTGGCTATTGCCTTCCTTGTCCGGAAGGGATTCCCATTCCTGACATCTTCCGGTTTGAGGGTTACTACGAACGATACGGAATGAAGCAATGGGCCGTGGAACAATATCGCCTGCTTCCAGTGAAAGCAGAGGCATGCTCTGCTTGCGAGGAATGTCTTCCCAGATGCCCCTACGGAGTGGCCATCCCGAAACGCCTCCAAGAAGCCCACCAAATCCTGGGAGTTTCTTAATCCTAAAGAGTAAGGTGTAACCCCAATTGGGCAAAAAAAAATTCCTTCACTGAAATTTTTCCCTGGTGATGAAGCCATTGGAGAGCTTGCTCGACCGTCTGCTAAAATCCCCCTCAATCCCCCTTTATGAAAGGGGGATAACAACGAGTTCTCCCTTTTTGTAAAGGAAAGTCAGAGGGGATTTGTCGAATTTTCTTGACTCCATTGGGGTTAGATTGTTTTGTGTTGTTAATCATACCGCTTTACGATATGCTAAGGGAGGTCTTAATGAGTATCAAATCACTCCAGCGGATGGCTTACATACCATTTCGATAGCACTTGCCTATGCCATTGAATTTCGAAGTAATTGGGGATATTATTGAGATTGAGACCATCGCGGTTGAAGGCTCAATCCACCAACTTGAACGCTTAAGAAAGGTTTATGGCTCTGGAAGGTGGAGAAAGCTTAGAGGAATAGGCACGGTTCGCTTTTCTGACGGAACGATAGCCAGGGCTGAGGTTCATTGGTATGAAGCACATGGCCTCGGGAAAAAAGAGATGAAAATAAAACGTATTCTATAGGGAAAAAATGGACCGGCAAAATTCCAAAAAGGCTTTTGTGGTTTGCGTTAAAAACGAGCGGTACTCTGCTTCGTTAGAGTTACGGAAAATATACGAGGTCTTGCCCGACTCTAAGGCAGCGGAATACAAGCATATCCGTGTGATTGATGAGTCGGGCGAAGATTACTTGTATCCCTCGGACTTTTTTATTCCAATCGAATTACCACAGGCTGTCGAAGAAGCTTTAGCCCTCACGACCTGACGTTGTTGGTGTTGAACCTGTAGAGCCAACAAACTCAATATTTATAGGAAAAAACCATTTAAGTCGATTCAGCGGATGGCTGATAGCCACCGATTATCAGTCTCCACAATTTTAAATCTTTATGATCTCCCCTTCGATCTTTTCTCCGATATGTAAGATGCCGAGAGTCGCCCGATGAATAAAAGAACGGGTGGGGGAACCAGCATTGAAGAATAGAATATTCTTTACCTGATGATTGGCCGGTGTATGGGTATGGCCATAGACGATTGCAGCGACCTCATCAAATTCTTCTTTAACCCGTGACTCGATCCCAAATGGAGAACCTCCTCCATGAATCAAGCCGATGCGGAATCCTCCTATTTCAATAATCCTCTTATGGGGAAAGGCCTTTCGAATATCAGGAGGATCCATATTCCCACAGACAGCGATGAGTTCTTTCAGGCTTGAAAGATATTCTGCCACACTCCAATCGACAAAGTCCCCTGCGTGAAGGATCTTTTCCACATCTCTGAAATGGAATTCAATCACTTTCTTGAATTCAGAATGAGGTTCCTTTAAATGTGTATCCGAAAGCACACCGATCTTCATTTAGGGACACTTCCCATATTTTCTAAAAACTAACTGTTGGAAAAACATCTGCATCATTAACTTACTTAATTAACAAATTGAGAAAATATGGGAAGTGTCCCTTATTTCTTATCACTTCGCCAATTCCACAATCGAACAAAAAATTCCGATTGCCACCTTTCTCATAAAGTCGATATCAAGTGTCTCCATCGTATCGGATGAAAGATGGTAGTGCGGGTTTCTTAGAAATGCTGTATCTGTAACCATCAGGGCCGCAAAGCCCTGGTCCCAAAAAGGACTATGGTCGCTTAACCTTACTTCTTCCATCCCCTCCCCATTCCCGGGGGCGAGGAAGATCTCCGTAGGGAGTTGGGGAATATATGTCTTGAAAGACTGATACACCTTTTCTAATAACGCCTTGGATCTCTCGTTTCCAATGATGCCGATGAAGTCACCCACATTGGGATAATATTTAGGATTGATATAAGGAGGATAATTTTGCCTCGAGTTTGTGAAGCCCACCATCTCTAAGGAGATCATTCCCATCATCTTCTCCCCTTCTCTCCTCGCCCTCTCTGCATAATAGGTGCTCCCAA
>Ga0315279_10011842_pt1 | contig 10032 bp, 8 predicted proteins | sample YL17G06_20_MG_FD_203694 | JGI IMG/M metagenome (GOLD analysis project Ga0315279, IMG submission 203694) | Sediment microbial communities from Yellowstone Lake, YNP, Wyoming, USA - YL17G06_20 | ecosystem: Environmental > Aquatic > Freshwater > Lake > Sediment | place: USA: Wyoming | collected...
TGCCGCCCGCCTGGAGCGAACCGGCGAGGGGCCCTGGTACTACGAGCAAGCCGCTTTGGGCTTCAACTACCGCTTGAGCGATTTGCAGTGCGCGCTCGGAATATCCCAACTCGCCAAACTGGAACGCTTTCTCGCCAGACGGCGTGAGATCGCTGCCGCCTATGACGCAGCCTTGTCGGCCCCGCCGTTAAATGAGAGGCTCGCGGCCCTGGAGCGTGTGCCGGGGAGGCAGCACGCGTATCACCTGTACGTCGTGCGAGTCAAGGGCGGCCCCAAGGAAGGCCTGAGCGAGATCGCGGGACGGCGCTTTGAGCTTTACCGATTCCTGCGCGACAAAGGCATCCTGACGCAAGTCCATTATGTGCCGGTGAACTGGCACCCCTACTACCGGCACAATCAGTCAACGGGATTTGAGGATTGCCCGGGCGCTAACGCGTACTACGCAGGCTGCCTGAGCCTGCCGATGTATCCCCTGATGAGCGAAGACGATGTCGGCCGGGTCGTGCAAGCAATCACGGAGTGGGCACGCAGATGAGTGCGCGGCACGCGTCACCCGCCACGCGGCACCCGTCACCCGCCACGTTCGGATGCAATAGGAAGCGAGAAGGATGAATAAGTACGTGATCCGTTACTGCCGGTGCTGTGTCATGCCGGATACGAAGCCGGACTTGATGTTCGATGAGGAAGGCGTGTGTTCGGCCTGCCGGAACTACCAGCATCGGAAGGCCGTGGACTGGGACGCCCGAAGGGAGCAACTGCGCGCCATTCTCGAGCGTTACCGCTCCAAAGGCAATTCCAATTACGACTGCATCGTCCCGGTCAGCGGCGGGAAGGACAGTACCTACCAGGTGGTTCGGATGCTGGAACTGGGCATAAACCCGCTTTGCGTCACCGCGACCACCGACATGCTGTCCCAAATCGGGCGCAAGAACATTGAGAACCTGAAGCGCCAGGGCGTGGACTACGTCGAGGTGACCACGAATCCGGTCGTGCGGCGGCGCATCAACCGCCTGGCGCTGAAGCAAGTCGGAGACATTTCCTGGCCCGAGCATGTGACCATCTTCACCATCCCGGTGCGCCTTGCCGTGCAGTTTGGCGTCCCTCTGCTGGTCTGGGGCGAGAATCCGCAGAACGAATACGGCGGGCCGGGCACGGCGGCGAAAGACAACGTGCTCACGCGGCGCTGGCTTGAGGAGTTCGGCGGGCTCCTGGGCCTGCGCGTGTCGGACTTGGCCGGTCAGGAAGGCATCGAGCCGCGGCATCTGATCCCGTACACGTATCCATCCGACGAGGACCTGCAGCGGGTGGGAGTGACCGGCATTTTCCTCGGCTACTTCCTGCCTTGGGACGGCCTGACCAACGCCATGATCTCACAAGCTCACGGTTTCACGACTTATCACAAGTGCGTGGAGGGTTCCATGGTCAACTACGAGAACCTCGATAACGTTCAAACCGGGATCCACGACTACTTCAAGTTCCTCAAGTTCGGCTTCGGCCGCGCGACCGACCTGGCCTGCATGCAGTTACGGCGCGGGCGGCTGAGCCGGGCGGACGCAATCAAGATTGTCCGCCGGCACGACGGCACGTTCCCCTGGGAGTACCTGGGCGTGCCTCTTCAGTCCGTGCTCGACGACATTGACCTGACACTCGACGAATTCATCCGCATATGCGACCGCTTCACCAACAAACAACTATTCGTCTGCGACGCCCGCGGCAACCTGGTGAAGGACAGGCGAGGCAACCTGACCAAGGTCAACTACGATAATCAGTAGGCGGTCTCGTCCGCGCGGCATGGGCATCTTGCCCATGTCCACGGGCGGGACGCCCGTGCCACGGCTCCGGAGAATTGCATGAAACGGATCCTCTTCATCAATGTCAGCCTGCCCCCCGGCGCCCGAGTGCGGCATCCGCCGGCCGGGTTGGCCTGCTTTGCCTGGCTCAGGCGAGCGCAAGCGGCGCAGCAATAAAGGGCGTGCCTGTGAACAAGGTGGTCATTGTTGATTATGGCATGTGCAACCTCGACTCCATCGCCAGGGCTGTCGAGGAGTGTGGCGGTTCGCCCGCCGTCTCCGGCAATCCCCAGGACCTGAACAGCGCTACGCACATCATCCTTCCCGGCGTGGGCGCATTCGCTGAGGCCATGCGGAACTTGGGGGCAGGCAAGCTGGCCGGCGCGTTGCGCGAACAGGCGCTGGGTAGCCACATCCCGCTCTTGGGCATATGTTTGGGCATGCAGTTGCTGGCCAGCAAAGGGTACGAGGGTGGTGAAACCGAAGGCCTGGACCTGATTCGAGGTGAAGTGCGCAAGCTTGAGCCCTTTGGTGAGGACCGCCGCATCCCGCATATCGGCTGGAACGAGGTCCGCTTCGACCGTGAGTCTCCGCTCTTTGAGGGACTCGAGTCGGGCAAGGACTTCTACTTCGTCCACAGCTACCACTTCGTGTGCGAAGACCGGGCTGACGCGGCCGCACACACGCCCTACGCCCGCGGATTTGTTTCTGTGGTCAGCCGCGATCTGGTTTTTGGCACCCAGTTCCACCCGGAGAAGAGCCAGGACCGCGGCTTCCAGATACTGAGGAATTTCCTGAGGCTCTGAACAGGCAGGAACGCATAATGCCAACCAAGATTCGCATCATGCCCACGCTGCTGTTCAAGGACGTCTGCCTGGTCAAAGGCGTCTGTTTTGACTCCTGGCGCCGCGTTGGCACGGCGATGCAGTCGGTCAAAGTCTATAACATGCGCAAGGTGGACGAGCTGGTGTTCCTCGATGTCTCCGCAACGCTCGCGGACCGCGAGCCTGACTACCGGGCAGTGGATGAACTGGCGGATGAATGCTTCATGCCGCTGACGGTCGGTGGCGGCATCAAGAGCGTGGAACACGTGCGCCAGTTGCTGCGGGTCGGCGCGGACAAAGTGGCGCTCAACACCGCCGCCGTCGAGAATCCCAGCCTGATCGGGCAGATCGCCCAGCGCTTTGGTTCGCAGTGCGTGGTGGTCTCGATTGACTTCCGCCGGCACGCCAACGGGAAATGCGAGGTGTTCATACGTTCCGGGACCCAAGGCACGGGCTTGGATCCTGTGAGTGTGGCGCAGGAGGCGGAACGCCGGGGCGCGGGCGAGATCCTGTTGACCTCCATTGACCGCGACGGCACGATGCAAGGCTACGACGAGGACGCGACCCGCCAGGTATGCCAGGCCGTCTCCGTCCCCGTAATTGCCTCCGGCGGCGCAGGGAACTACCAACATATGGCGGCGGTGTTGAGGGAGGCCAAGGCGTCAGCCGTTGCCGCCGCAAGCATCTTCCACTTTACGCAGCAAACTCCGCTAGAGGCAAAACAGTACCTGGCGAGCCAAGGCTTTGCGGTCCGCTTGTAGCGCATTTTCGCGACGCGGCGTGGCAATGCCAAGAGCCAAGAGCCAGAAAGGGACTACGGCAAATGGAGCGCGAGAAAAACTCCGGAACAAAACCGGAAGCAACTCGGCTGGAGGAACTCTGGTCTGGCGCTTTCGGCGACGCCTATGTGGAACGCAACCGCCAAGCCGGCGATGTCAGACGCCCGTTCTGGGATGCGCTGTTGCAGGAGTTCCCGGCGCGGTCGGTGCTCGAGGTTGGCTGCAATCTCGGGGCCAACCTGCGCTGGATCGCGGCTCGGGTGGGCGCCGAGAACACGTTCGGAGTGGATATCAATGCCCAAGCCCTGGTGGCACTGCAGGGAATCCTGCCGGGCGTCAACAGTTGTTTGGCGCCGGCGCGCAACCTGCCGTTTCGCGACCGTTGGTTCGACATGGTCTTCACCGTGGGCGTCCTCATTCACCAACCCGAGAGCACACTGCCGCTGGTGATGGCCGAGATCGTGCGCTGCTCCCGGCGATACGTTCTGTGCGGCGAGTACCATGCCGATCAAACCACGGAAGTTCCATATCGCGAGCAGCAGGGCGCGCTCTTCAAGCGCAACTACACGCGCCTGTACCAGGAACTGTTCCCCGAACTGCGACTGCGGAAACAAGGCTTCCTCAGCCGCGCCGATGGCTGGGACGACGTGACGTGGGCACTGTTCGAAAAATGCGGATGAGGCACAGCAGCGGAGACCCCGCGTGAAGCGCATAATCGCCGTCCAGGCCAGGATGACATCCAGCCGCCTGCCTGGCAAGGTGCTGCTGGACGTAGCCGGCCGGCCCATGCTTGCTCAGCAGTTGCGGCGCCTCAAGCAGTGCCGCGAGGCCGAAGACATCGTTATTGCCACCACCGTCAATCCGGCGGACGATCCACTGGCCGAATTGGCGCGAAAGGAAGGCGTGGGCGTCGTTCGTGGAAGCGAGAGCGATGTGCTGGAACGCTTTCTGCGTCTGACCAGGGAAACGAAGGCGGACGTGGTCGTGAGGATCACCGCCGACTGCCCACTGATTTGTCCCGATGAGACGGATCGCGTGATCACAGCGCTGACCGGCGAGCTCGATTACGCCGCTAACGTGCTGCAACGCACCTATCCGCGCGGACTGGACACGGAGGCAATGCACGCCGACGTTGTCGAGCGCATGAACCGCCTGGCGCATTCTGAATTCGCGCGGGAGCACGTCACGACGTTTATCCGCTTGGAGCAACCGCAGCTTTTCCGTTGCTGCTCGGTGGTGGATGAGAGCGGCAACAATTCGGACCTGCGCTGGACAGTTGATGTGCCAGAGGACTTGCGGCTTGTCCGCGCCCTTTATCAGGCTCTCAACCTCGGCACACAGTTCGTTGGTTACAGAGATATCCTGGCGTACGTGCGCGCTCATCCCGAGCTTTCCCAGTTGAACGCTCACGTCGCTCAGAAACTGACTTAGGCATGCACATTCTCTTCCGCTGCAACGTGTCAGCCCGGAGCGGCACTGGCCACTTCATGCGCTGCTTGGCATTGGCTCAGCACTGGCGGAGCGAAGGCGGGAGCGCGTCCTTCGTCATGCCCTCCTGCCCCGAACCCCTCGCTGCCGACCTGAAGACCTCCGGTCTGGAGTTGTTCCCACTGGGTCAGGACCTTGCTTCGGAAGCGGAGGCTGCGGAGGTGGCCAGGTTGGCGGGCCGGTGCGGCGCGCAGCGGATCGTTTTGGACGGGTACGCTTTCGGCGCGGAATACCAGCGGGCTCTGAAGCAACCGGGCTTGCCCCTGCTCCTCATAGACGACTACGGTCATGCCGGACACTACTATGCCGACTGGGTTCTGAACCAGAACCTTTACGCCACGGAGAAGCTGTACCCCGTGCGCGAGGAAACGACGCGTCTGCTGCTGGGGACGCGTTATGTCTTGCTGCGCAACGAGTTTGCCAGGTGGCGTGACTGGGAGCGCGTCACGGCGCCCCGAGCACGGAGACTGGTGGCCACACTGGGTGGCAGTGATCCCGAGAACGTCACCAGAAAAGTATTGCTTGCCTTGTCGTCGCTGCGGGCTGAAGCCCTCGAAGCGGTGGTTGTCCTGGGCGCCGGCAACCCGCGCGCTGCGGCGCTGGCGCGGGAGTTCACACCGGGCATTCCTGGCGTGCGGCTGGAACGAAGTATCGGCAACATGGCTGAGGTAATGGCTTGGGCCGACCTGGCCCTTGCCGCGGGCGGGACGACCTGCTGGGAGTTGTCTTTCATGCAGCTCCCTGCCATCCTGGTCACGCTTGCGGATAACCAACGCGCGGTGGCTGCAAGCCTGCACTCCGCGGGAGCGGCGATCAACGCCGGCTGGCATTCGGATGTCGGCCCGCAAGACTTGGCTGAGCTTGTTCGCGGGCTGGTCCACGACCAGCCGAGGCGGGGCCGGATGTCGCTGGCGGCAAGAGCGCTGGTGGATGGCGCTGGTTGTGAGCGCGCCAGTGCGGCGCTGCGTGGGGACAGGCTGGTGTTGAGGCGCGTGCGCGCTGGCGACTGCCGCCTGTTGTTCGACTGGGCCAACGATCCGGCCGTTCGGAGTTTCTCCTACAACGCGGCCCCGATCGTTTGGGAGGAACACGCTCAGTGGCTGAAAGAGCGTCTGGCCGATCCTGCGTGCTTCATGTTTGTCGGCGAGGAGCACGACGGCACGCCAGTGGGGCTGGTACGGTTCCAGGTGAACGGAGAGGATGCCGAGGCCAGCGTAAACGTGGCCTCGGATCGTCGTGGCGGGGGTTACGGCACGGCTCTGATTGGCCTCGGCTGCGCGAAACTGGAGCGCGGCACCGCGCTGCGAACTACGCACGCGTTCATCAAGCTTGACAACGTGGCGTCGATGAGAGCTTTCGAGAAGGCGGGTTTCATTCATGCCGGCCGCGAGGTGGTGAAGGGATTCGCCTCCTTGCACCTGGTTCGAAACAAAGGCAGGGCCGGCGGCTGATGGAGGCCATGCGTGGCTGCAACTGTTAAGATTGGCGGGCGGGACATCGGCCCCGGAAAGCCCGCTTACATTGTTGCCGAGATGTCGGCAAACCACCACCAATGCTTTGATCAGGCCGTGGCAATCCTGCGTGCGGCCAGGGATTGCGGTGCGGACGCCGTCAAACTCCAAACCTACACGGCCGATACGCTGACGATTCGCTGTGAGCGTGAGCCTTTCCGCATCGGCGCCGGGACTCTGTGGTCCGGACGCTATCTGTATGATCTCTACGCCGAGGCCCACACGCCGTGGGAATGGCAGCCTAAGCTTAAGACCTTGGCCGGCGAACTGGGGCTCGACCTGTTCTCAACGCCCTTCGATGATACTGCCGTGGACTTCCTTGAGGCGATGGGCGTTCCCGCGCACAAGATCGCGTCTTTCGAACTGGTGGATTTGGCCTTGGTGCGGCGCGTCGCTCGTACAGGCAAACCAATCCTCATGTCTACCGGCATGGCTACGCTAGGAGAGATCGAGGAGGCCGTGGAAACAGCGCGAGAGGCCGGCAATACCCAACTGGTGTTGTTGAAGTGCACCAGTGCCTATCCGGCAGCCCCGCATGAAATGAACCTGCGGACCATTCCCCACATGGCTAAGGCGTTCGGCGTGCCGGCCGGCCTGTCCGATCACACGCTCGGGATTGCGGCCCCGGTGGCGGCGGTCGCTTTGGGGGCTTGCGTGATCGAAAAGCACCTTTGTCTGTCGCGGGGCGAGCCGGGGCCGGACAGCGCGTTTTCCCTGGAACCTGCTGAGTTTGGCGAAATGGTCCGCGCTATTCGCGCCGCGGAGCAGTCTCTCGGGACGGTACAGTACCACGTAAGTGAACGCGAAGCCCGGAGCCGCGTTTTCCGGCGTTCACTGTTCGTGGTGGAGGACGTCCGCGCCGGCGAGGCCCTCACCCCAAGGAATGTGCGATCCATCCGGCCCGGTCATGGCCTCGCCCCGAAGTACCTCCCGCTCGTTTTGAGGAGCCTTGCCGCGGTGGACATCGCGCGCGGCACTCCTCTGGCCTGGTCGCATCTGAACAGCCGTGGGGATTCCGAGTGAGCCCCGCCGTACTCAGCCGGTACGAGCGCCGATGAGCAACAGCGACTCATCACCCCCCTTGCCAGCCCTCGGGCAACGCCGCGCGGATGGTTCCGCGGCGTCCCCGGCACACTGGGCTCTGTGGCGCAGATTGATCGGCCACCGGCTGGTCACGAACTCAAGCATCTATGTTCTTGGCCAGGTCTTGCAGAAAGCCTTTGCCTTTTTGCTCGTCCCGCTGTACGCCCGATTTCTCACACCCGACGATTACGGCGTCACGGGCACACTTGCGGCCTATAGTTCGGTGCTGTTCATATTCATGTTGATGGGCCTGCACGGCGCCGCCTCGAAGCACTACTTTGATCTTGAGCACAAACGCGAGGAACTTGAGAGCTACCTGCTATCCATTGTCGTTTTCCAGGCCGTCGTGCCGGGCGCGGCGGTGCTGGCTTTGAACATCTGGGGCCCGCAATTGTGGACCCTGTGCAGTGCGAATAAGATCCCGTTTGATCCCTATGTGCGCCTGATGATCTGGGCGACGTACCTGAGCGCTCTGCTGCAGATCCCCTTTACGGTCTACCAGACCGAGCAGAAAGCGCGCGTTTATGTCGGGTTGCAGTGGCTGCTCTTCCTGCTTGGGGTCGTTGGTTGCCTGGTGCTTGTCGTCGCGCTGCGCGGAGGCGCTGCCGGGGTCCTGGCCAGCCAGGTGTTGTCCTACTTTGTGCTGGTCGTGCTCGTCTTCGCCGTTTTCTTCCGGAGGCGTTTCCCGCGCCCCGTCAAGTGGCGGCACATTCGCGCGGGCCTGGTCTTCGGCCTGCCGCTGCTTCCCCACATGGTGGGCGGGATGATCATGAGTTCGGCCGACCGTATGGTCCTGGAACGCTACGTGCCCATTTCGGAAATCGGTCTTTACGGTATGGGCATGACGTTCGGCATGCTCCTGGGTTTTGTAGCTACCGGCATCAACCAGGCGTGGTCCCCGTATTATCTCAAGCTGATGAAAGAGGACCCGCTGGCGGGACGCAAGGTTGTCCGCTTTGTGTCCTTGTACCTGCCGGCCATGGGCGGCATCTGCATCGCAGGCGGGTTGTTTGCCGGCGACGCTATTCGGCTGCTGCTGCCGCCCTCCTATTCCGGCGCAGCGCCGTATGTGGCCCCTGTTTTTCTGGGCAACTTCTTCTGCGGCTTATATTACCTCACGGCCTTGCCCTTGTACGCGCACGAGAAGACCAAGTGGTTCCCCATAGTCACGGGGCTGGCGGCGCTCCTTGATCTGGCTCTGAACATCTGGCTGGTGCCCCATGGCGGAGCGCTGGCGGCAGCCTGGGTGTTCGCCTTGATAAATGCAGTGATGATGTGCTCATTCTTCGTCGTCTCCCGGCGCTATGACAGAACACCGTTCCCGCTCCTGAAGTACGGCGCGCTGCTGGCGTTGGTTTGTGGAGCCATGGTTCTGGCGGCGTTGTACGAAACCTGGCCCTGGCATTCAAAACTCGGCATTGTCCTTCTGTACGCCGCCGCGGCGTATCCGCTCTTGCTCGCATCGGAACTCAAGCTCCTCCGAACCCAGGCCAAGGGACTGTGACAGAACAACAGTATCTCAACTACCAGGAGGCCGACGAGTTCATCCGTGCTTTCGAAGCCGAGGCGGACCTGCTCCGCTTCCAGGTTGACGGCTGGTGTGTCTGGCCCTTGCTGCGCATGAGCGCCAACCTGATGCTGCAAGCCACGCCATACGGTCCGCTGCGCAGGAGCCGCTGGGAGCGCCTCTGGCTGGGCCTGCGGGGACTGCCGCGCCTGGCGTTGCTGCCGCGCAAGCGCTGGCTGATCAGCACGTTCTCCTCGGCGCGCATGGAGAAGAGCGCTGGCCGCTTTGTGGACGTCTTCTTCGACGAACTGTTGGTTGGGACCCAGGACTGGTTCAAGATCGAGTGGATCAACAATCCGGCGTTTCGCGAGCGCGGGCGCAATTGTCTGCTCAAGAGTCAGATGTACGTTGACCCGCTCACCTTGCTCATCAGCCTGCTGGAACGGTCAGGCAGACAACCCGCGATCGAGCGGACTGCCGCGGAGCTGAGCGCGGCGCTTCGGCGCGTGCCGCGCTTCGCCGCGTTCACCACCGAATATGTTGCGCGGCTCCTGACGGGATTCCACTGGGACAAGAGAGTCTGGGGCTGGATAATGCGGCGCATGAAACCCCAGTGCCTGTTGCGCGCCAACTGCGGAGAATACCCGTCAACCGCGGCCGCAAAGGAACTGGGGATCGAAGTGATCGAGTTTCAGCACGGGATGATTGACCGCTTCAGTCCGGCCTATTCGTGGCCGTCCTACGCGTTGAGCTACAAGCGCAAGATGCCGCTGCCGGACCGGCTGCTACTATATGGGCCTTATTTTCAGGAGCAACTTGCGGCCCACGGATTCTGGGGGGAAACGTTGCGGCCCGTGGGATGCCTGCGCATGGACGGCTACCGCAGGCTGAGGCTCCAGCGGCTTGAGGGGGAGAAGGTCCCGGCTTTGCTCGTCACCACGCAGGGGCTGGACCGCGAGCAGCTCATCGCGTTCCTGTTGCAGTTCCTGGAGCACTGCAAGAACCGCTTGGACCTTCGCCTCAACATCAAGCTGCACCCGGCTTATGATG
>Ga0315279_10011843_pt1 | contig 10032 bp, 8 predicted proteins | sample YL17G06_20_MG_FD_203694 | JGI IMG/M metagenome (GOLD analysis project Ga0315279, IMG submission 203694) | Sediment microbial communities from Yellowstone Lake, YNP, Wyoming, USA - YL17G06_20 | ecosystem: Environmental > Aquatic > Freshwater > Lake > Sediment | place: USA: Wyoming | collected...
ATCTGGCGTCAGGATCCTTAATTATGATCGTGATGTTCAATCTAGATCATGACTCTCTCTATCGGCGGGTACATGGCAAGATTCTCCGAGTTGAACTTACTCGAGGCAAGATCTGTGAAGACGAGTTAAAGGACGATTTTGTGAGGAAACATATTGGCGGGTATGGTACTGCGGCGAAAATCCTCTACGATGAAGTACCTCCATGGGCTGGTGCCCTCGACCCAATGAACGAACTGATTTTCGGCACCGGGCCTCTCTGTGGCACAACCGCACCCACGCAACATGGTACGTGGATATGGTATGAAATTGAAGGACATTCCTTCGATTTGTCTGTGGCCCCAAGGCACTTCATCCGAGCATTGCTGTGAGAGTCGCTTCGGCATAGGGGTCGCCTGAGGGATCGAGGAATTATTCTCTAATGTGTCTCTGCTCTGTTCTCTAGCTTTGATGCGTTATCTAAACCGTCGCCTGCTCTCTGCATTCTCAGGTTTATATCGATGATTACGATGCTTCCCTCGATACGCAGTGACATACGGCTACGTCGGGAAGGCCGCGCGGATAGACCTTGGAGAGCGTTCGGTCAGCATTGAGGAACCTAGCGAATCTGTGTACAAGAACTATATTGGTGGGAGGGGGTTTGGCGCCTTTTACCTTTTCCGTGAGGTTCCGCCGAAGTCCGATCCCTTGGGTCCGGACAATGAGCTCATCTTTGCGACCAGCGTCATCACGGGGATTCCGATTCCTGGAATGTCGAGGTTTAGTGTGGTGTCCAAGTCCCCACTGACGGGAGGTTACGGAGAAGCAGAAGCCGGCGGATTTTTCGGATCGGAACTTAAGGCTGCTGGATTCGACGCGCTGATCATTAAGGGAGCGTCAGAGACCCCGGTCTACATTTGGATCCAAGATGGCAAGATTGAGTTGAGAGACGCATCCGCCCTGTGGGGTAAGACCACGAAGGAGGCGCAGTCCGAAATACGCAAAGATCTGGATGATCCGCTAGTACGCGTCGCACTGATCGGACCTGCAGGAGAGAACCTCGTCCGGTATGCCTGCATAATCAACGAGCTGAGGAACGCAAACGGACGCAGCGGGTTGGGCGCGGTGATGGGCTCAAAGAGGCTCAAAGCAGTCGCAGTACGTGGGCACAGAAAGGCGGAAGTGAAGGATCCTGAGAAAGTAATGGCAATTTCGAAGTGGTTTGCCGCCCACTGGAAAGAGTTTCCGGGCGCAGTAACGCGGAGCACCTATGGAACTGCCGATGGGCTAATGGCGCTGGAAATTTCGGGCTTGCTGCCTACTAGAAACTTCCAAGGAGGATCCTTTTCAAAAGCTGAAGACCTTTCGGGGGAGACTATGAAAGACACGATACTCATCGGAAATGACGGCTGCTATGCCTGTCCCGTGAGATGCAAGAGAAAAGTTGCAGCACATGAGCCCTATGAAACCGATCCATTGTATGGCGGCCCCGAGTACGAAGCGATCGCTGCTTTTGGCTCGCTTTGCGAGATAGGAAACCTGAGCGCCATATCGAAAGCCAATGAACTCTGCAATGCCTATTCACTGGACGTCATCAGTACTGGAAATGTAATCGCTTTTGCGATGGAATGTTACAGCAAGGGCATTCTCGCACAGAAAGATACTGATGGTCTTGAGTTGAGCTTCGGAAATGTAGACGCGATGCTCCAGCTCGTGGATATGATAGCGTGTCGTCGAGGCATAGGGAACCTACTTGCCGACGGTGTCAAGAGAGCCGCACAGAAGATTGGTAAGGGGTCCAGCCGGTTCGCATTGCATGTGAAGGGACAGGAGTTGCCGATGCACGAGCCGCGTGGGAAGGCGGGAGTTGGTCTTGGATACGCAGTCTCTCCCTCAGGTGCTGACCATCTGCAAAACATGCATGACGGTGCATTCATCAAGCCAAGCAAGTCCGTGGAGCCTCTCGCGATAACCGAAGGCGTCGATCCTGACAGCCTAGACGCCGACAAGGTTAGACTTTTCGTGTACGGCCAGCTCTGGTGGGGCCTTCTGGATTGCGTTGATGCCTGTAAGTTCATATTCATTCCCCACCCTGCGGGTGTTCTTGGCACTAATCACCTTGTAGAGCTCGTTAACGCGTCGACGGGATGGGAGACAAGCCTCTGGAGCTTGATGAAGGCCAGTGAGAGAGCGTTGAACTTGACCCGCTGCTTCAACGTGAGAGAGGGCTTCACCAGCGCGGATGACAGCTTGCCGGAAAGGCTTTTCGAAGAGCTCTCGTTCGGCGCGAAGAAAGGTTCCAAACTCGATAGGGAGAAGTTCCATGCTGCATTGCGGCTTTATTACGATATGATAGGGTGGGACCCAGATACAGGAATACCAAAAGCCGCAAAGCTTTACGAACTGGGCATAGGGTGGGCCACGCAAGAGATCGCCACAGCCTAGTCTGTGGCTTCTCCCTAACAGAGCCTGCGACAGTCCCGTGGAGCCGGCCCCATTCGGTTTCAGGTTGCCCATGGACCTCGAGGAAATGATGAAGGCGGGAGAGCGAGCGTTCAACCTGAGAAAGGCGTTCAATGTGCGTCATGGATGCACTAGAAGCGAAGACAGACTGCTAGAGAGGCTCCTCAGGGAAGTCGGCAAGAGAGAGCAGGCGGTGGTTCAACTCGACCGGATGCTTCCTGAATATTATGAGGCTAAAGGATGGGACTCCATCACAAGCATGCCAACCAACAGCTCGACCTTCAGGATCTGGCCGAAGACCTTTGGCCTCCGCCAAATGTTCGGGGTTCAAAGTAGCCGAACATTGCATTCCCAGTGCAAGAAGTCGAGCCAGGCTGAAGGCATCTCGGGAAACGAGACAACTCATCGTGGTGAGTGTGTTATCACAGGGCATTTGGCACATCTCCGAAGTAGACTTCTGCTGGTGTTGAATAGTTTAGTGCCATGTGTGGGCGTTCGTAGTTGTAGTATTCGATGAATTTCCGATGCAATGCGAATCTGGAGTGTTCTTGGTCGTAGGTTCGGAACCAGCGTTCGATCTTACCTTGCGTCGTAGGCTTGCCGATTCCTCCGAGGATGTGCTTGATCCTCTGCTGTTGACAGTATGCGTCGAAGCTAGATTCGCCTCTTCGTACGCTCCAGAATTGGCTGCCGTGGTCGGTGAGTATCTCTCGGGGTTTCGAGTATTCGTGGATTGCCTTGTCGAGTAGCCAGATCACGTTCTCCGTGGTGCCCTCTCTGAAGTGTTCGGATGCGGGTACGAATCTGGAGTGGTCGTCTAGGTTGGTGATGAGCCATCTTGCTGGCGGGATGACCTTGAGGTCGCATTGCCAGAGGCTGTTCGGATGCTTACGCTGCCAACGCGTGTAGGTTCGTTTCATTCTCGGCTTAGTTAGGGGATTGTTGAGGCCTTCTCGGCGGAGGATGCGGTAGACTGTCATGTGGCTGATTGGCGTGTTCTTCTTTCTGAGGTATCCAGCAATTCTGTGCGGGCACCATCCAGTCTCTAGGCGTAGATGGTTTACTTTGGCTACCACTTCTTGAGGGGTTCTGTGGATTGTGTTGGCGGTTTTGGGTTTGTCTGTGAGGAGCCGTTCTAGGCCGCCTTCCCGGTATCGCTGTCGCCAATTGTAGAAGGTTCCTCTGGGGATTTGGGCTGTAGTGCAGATCTCGCTGATCTGCGCCCCCTCCCCATCTCTTCGCATGCACCAGTGTTTCAGCCTGGTAATGTCACGTTCTTTCCTCATGCTAGCACACTCAGTCTCTCAGCTTATGAGTGTGCCAGATGCGATGTGATAATAGAAACTCATCGTGGTGAGAATAAGTCATATATACTCGTAACCTAGTCCGACGCTTGAGAGAATCCGTTTGGCAAGAATCCGTGTGAAAAACCTCACCAAGAAGTTCAAAGATGTGACCTCTGTGGACGGATTGACCTTCGATACTAGTGAAGGAGAATGCCTAGCATTACTTGGACCGTCAGGTGCAGGAAAGACGACTACATTCAGGATGATAGCAGGTCTTGACAAGCCAGACGAAGGTGAGATCTACATTGGAGACACTCTTGTAAATGAAGTCGAACCTCAAGACAGGGATGTAGCCATGGTCTTTCAGTCTTATGCACTCTACCCCAACTACACCGTATTTGAGAATCTGTCTTCGCCTCTCTATCCTCGGAAGCTACCTAGAGATGAAGCGAGGAAGATGGTTGAACAGACAGCCAAGATCCTGAGGATAGAGCATCTTCTCCAGCGTCTCCCGAGACAGCTGAGCGGCGGAGAGAAGCAGAGAGTGGCAATCGGTAGAGCAATCATCAGGAAGCCCAAGGCCTATCTTCTTGATGAACCTCTTACAAACCTTGACGCCAAACTAAGAGTTGAAATGAGGGCTGAATTGAAGCTTCTTCAGAAGGAGTTGAAGACCACGACACTATACGCAACCCCTGACTACCTCGAGGCAATGACCATCGCCGACAGAGTGGCCGTAATCAATCACGGAAGACTACTTCAACTCGATACTCCGAACGTAATATATCGGCATCCGACGGATCTGTTTGCCGCGGGTTTCATAGGAAGCCCATCCATGAATTTCATCGAGGGCACTCTTGTTGACAAAGATGGAAAGATGCTACTTGATGCAGGAGAATTTCAGTATGATCTTGGTGAGATCAATGTGCCTTTGGACATGTTTGCTGGGAAGGACTTGATTCTAGGGATAAGACCAGAGCATGTAATCCTAAGCAAGGTACGTGCCCAAAAAGATTCGTCCAGGGGAGAGGTTTATGCGGTTGAACACTCCAAACCAGAAGCCATCGTGGATATCAAAATGTCCGCAAGAATCGTTGGGGCGTTGTCAGTCATTCGAGCGATGGCTCCGAAAGACTTCACTACTGAGATTGGAGATACAGTATGGGTCAGCTTTGTTGGAGATAGGGTGCATATTATCGACAAGAGTAGTGGAAAGGTTGTAGTGTAGGCGATCCGATATGGCCAAGGTAAAACTAGACACTGTCACGAAGAAGTTCAGAGAGGTCGTAGCTGTGAATAGGGTCAGCATTGAAGTTGAAGACGGGGAATTCATGGCCTTACTTGGGCCTTCAGGGTGCGGCAAGACAACCACCCTTAGGTTGATAGCAGGTCTTGAAGAGGCTGATGAAGGCAGTATCCACATAGGGGATGTTTTGGTAAACAATCTCCCCCCGAGCGAGAGGGATCTTTCAATGGTTTTTCAGTTCTACGCTATGTATCCGGGAATGAATGCTTACAATCAGTTGGCGTTTCCGCTGCGGATGCGAAAGGTGCCAAGGAATGAAATCGACAGACTTGTAAAGGAAGCAGCCCAAACGCTTGGCATTACCGATATTCTTGACCGACCTCTTCGTGCCCTGACCGTTGATCAGAAGCAAAGAGTAGCCATTGGCCGCGCCATTGTGAGGAAACCGAAGGTATTCCTATTTGATGAGCCGTTAACGAATTTGGATGCTCAGCTCAGGACAACGATGAGAGCGGAGTTGAAACATCTCCAAAAGAAGCTCGGTGTAACTACGATATTTGTGACCCATGACCAACTTGAAGCCATAACTATGGCGGACAGGATTGCTGTCATGAATGATGGTAAGATAGTACAGATTGGCACTACTGATGATTTGTATGATAATCCCGCAAACCTGTTTGTCGCGGGTTTCATAGGAAGTCCACCTATGAACTTCATCGACTGCACCTTGTCTAAGAGGGACGGGAAGATAATCCTGGAGGCGGGAGATTTCAAATACCCTAGTAAGAAGCTCAACGATCTGCTGAAAGATCAGGCAGATGGTTCCAAGATAGTTCTTGGCATAAGGCCTGAATACATTGACGTGAGCAAGATCCAGAATGGGAGAACTATCCAAGGTTCAATCGAAATAGTAGAGCCAGTTGGAAACCGCATGATATTGGATATGGACATAGGTGGCCACCCTGTAAAGGCGGATGTGCGTGCCTTCGACATTAGCTCTGGAGACAAAGTGTGGGTATCCTTTGATGAAGACAAAGTGCGGGTATTCGACAAATCTTCAAGCAATGCGCTTGTCTGATGCATCAAAGGTCGTAGAAGATGTCTTGAACCATTGACTCAAGTCCATGGGGAGAGAGAGAGGCCACGGGACTGTAAATCGTATGGTGTGCCGACTGCTGGGTGCTGTTCATACCTCTTCCTAACAGCGCCTTTCTTGTCAGGCGCTATTATCAATCTATCAATCTGAAGGATTATGTTAGCCAGCGCAACGGCTGATCGAATTGCACCGCTTTTCACGTAAAGTGGTTCATACAACCCAACCTGCCTCATATCTCTGATCCTTCGTGAAAGAGGGTCTACTCCTAACCACATGTCACCAGAGTTATGACCACTCCGTAGAATGGTAACTGAGTCAAGAATATTCATGCCGGAATTCGCAGCCAAGGCTATAGGGACATGCTCCAAAGCATCGGCAAAGGCTAGATACATGAGCTGCTTCCTTCCCTTTGTCATAGGAGCCATCTTTCTAAGCCTAGTTGCTATCTCCATTTCAACAGCTCCTCCAACGGGGAGAACTCCCGGATACTCTATAACACAGCGAACAGATGAAAGCGCGTTCAGGATGGACTGCTCAGCCTGGTCCAACAGAAGCTTGCTTCCACCTCTAACAAGGATAGATGCCGCGGGACTCTTCTCACCACATTCGATGAAAACCATCTTGGTACCCCCTACCGCTCTTTCCTCAACGAGTCTTGCTGAACCAAGATCTGAAGGCGACATCAGATTCAGGTCCGTCACAATGCTGGCTCCAGTAGCTCTGCTAACCCGCAAGATATCTTCGTCTCCTACAAACCTGACCGCCATCACCCCCTTTTCGGCTAGGAAGGATTGGGCCAACTCGCTTATTGAGCGCATTGATAGTTGATGGATGACCACATTGGCGCCTGTATTCACAATCTTTTCGACCAAACTTTCTTCGGTCGTGACTCTGCTCTTCGCAGCCTGGGCCATCTCCCATGGTTGTGAGATTGACATTCTGACAGTGGACTTGTCTCTCTGAGGTGTTCTGAGCTCGATGGGGCAGGTTACCACAGCGATCCTGGCGTCTTCGACCCTCTTCGGCATGTCCCGACGGACCACTTCCTGCTCCAAGATGACACCCTCATACATCTTGGAGTCAAGAACATAACCTCCGGACTTCTTAACAATCTTCACATCTTTAACATCGAACTCGTAATGATCCCTAACTTTCTTAGCTAGACGGAGAACAGAGTCAACCAAGGCACTTGCGAATGTTAACTCAAGCATGCTCTTTGAAAGAGATGCTCGCACGACTTTGAGAAGAGTGGATCGATCAGTGGCTTCGTGATTTGTCGCCATTGCGTCCAGCAACTCGACAACGTCCATGCTGACACCAGCATATCCATCGATAATCAGTGTTGGATGCGTACCTTTCCTCAAGAGCTCCTTGGCGCCTGTCAACAGTTCAGCAGCGAGAATCAGAACTGTACCGGATCCGTCGCCCAGAAACTTGTTGATAGATCTCGTTGCATCACGCATCATGATTGCGACGGGATGCTTCAGATCAAGCTCCTCTAGTATCGCGTGTGCCTGGTCAGTAATCATCGTCTTCTTGTGCTTGTTGATTATCAGTTTCTTCATCCCACACGGTCCAAATGTTGATCTAGTCATAGCAGCAACTATCTCTGCAGCCGTAATATTCGCTAGGATAGCTGTGCTACCATGAAGGTCAGACGTGCCCCTCTCTAGAAGAGGAGAATCGACTGTCATTCTCTCACCTGAGCGAGAGAAGGGGTATCAAAGTCGCGAGTCTAGCGAGATAGGAGCTACTTGACTGCGCCGAAGGTCAAGCCCCTGGCAATATATCTTTGCAGAAAGATTACAACCAAGAGCATGGGCACCATCTGTATCACAGTTGTCGCGAAGAGCAACTCCCATTCGAAACCGAAGTTTGTGTTAAGGCCTACAATGAAGACCGCAAGAGTACTCGTACTCGCTCGAGTCAGGACAAACGCGATGAGGAATTCGTTCCATACGAATATGAATGTGAAGAGAGCGGTGACTGCTATTCCTGGAGCGGCAAGAGGTAATATTATCTTTCGAATAGTTTGAAGACGACTGTAGCCATCAAGTATCATGGAGTCATCAAGATCGGTCGGTACGTCTTCAATAAATCCTCGAATCAGCCAGAGCGCAAAAGGCACGTTGAAAGCGGTGTATGCAAGAATCAAACCCGGATAGGTATCCAATAGTCCCGACGCAGTATAGAGAAGGTACAGGGGAACGACGAACGATATAGGAGGCAGGAATCGGATTGAAAGTATGAAGAACGTAAGGTTCTTTGAACGCCAAAGCCTTGACAGCGCGTACCCGGAGAACGTGCCCAAGCCGATAGCTATGCCCGTTGTGAAACCCGAGATTATCAAGCTATTGAGTATGTTCCTTTGAGCTAGATAGGGTACGGTGAATAGTTTTACATAGTTGACGAGTGAAGGCACGAAAAACAGTATAGGTACAGGAGAGTACACAAGGTCTTCATAGTAGGCCTTGAACGATGAGATCACAGTCCAGACGATCGGGACAAGTATGATCGTAGAAGCCAGAACAAGGATCGCGTAGCCAAGGATTTTGATTGCAGTGTTCGTTTTCAAGGCGTCATCGTTCCCAAGGAAGATATCTTATGAAGACGTTAGCGAAGATGTTCACTATCAGCAGCAGAATGAAACTTCCCGCAGCACCCACAGAAATCCAAAAGGTCTGAAAGGTCTGCTTGAATATGTAGTATGCAAGGATCTCTGTAGTTTGTGCTGGGCCGCCTGTGGTCATCGCATATATCACGTCTATGAACTTCATGGTATCCATAAGTCTGATCAGCACGACGATTATGATTATCGGCGTTAAGAGGCGTAGAGTTATGAACCTAAACTTGCTCCATGTTGATGCTCCATCTATACTTGCTGCTTCATAGGGCTCAGCGGGCAATGCGTAGATCGCGGCTAGGAAGATAAGGAAGGTGAATGAAGTCCACTGCCACGCATCCACCAATATTACAGATATCAATGAGGTGCTCGCGCTCGTATTCCACATCGGAGCAGGTAGCGAGAGAGATCTGAGGAAAAAGTTCACCAATCCTATGGATGGTTCCATCATATACTTCCAGATGTATCCCACTGCGATTGGCGCCATAAGAATTGGCATCACAAAGATGACCCTGAAGAATTTTTCGCCTCTAGGTTTCGCTGCCGCAAGCAGAATGGCTAGTCCAAGCCCTGCTAGGAACTCTATTCCTGTCGAGCCAGCTGAGTACAGGACTGTTACCAACATATTGGTGCGCCAGAAGAAGGGGTTCTCAAGGATTGTTAGGTAGTTCGCGCCTCCGACAAAAGGAGCACTGCCGAACGGCGTGTAAAGCAGGTTCCAGTCGAGAAGGCTTGTCCAAGCAGCATAGAATAGAGGAAATATCGTCACCGACAAAACGACTGCTAATGTGGGGGCGATAAGTAGAAGAGTAAGAATTCTTCTACTTATCCGGAACTGCCTCATATTGATGGACTCGCTAGTAGTATCCCGCTTTCTTCATTACCTCATCTAGCCTGCTCTCAGCAGACGCCAGAGCAGCCTTGGATGCCTTACCCCCGAAGAGCGCAAGATGCATTTCTTCGCCAAGTATTGTGTCAATCTGTGGTAGCTCTGAGAGTTTTGCTTTGTGGTAAGTGTCAAATGCAAAGGAGTCGGCCAGCGCAGCAAAGCAGTGGTTATTATCTTGAGCCTGATTGATTGGATCTCTCAGAGTAGCTGTCCTGCCCGGTTGACCGGATGCTGCACAATATGCCCGCCCATTTTCAGGAGCCTGCAAATATCTGACGAAGAGATATGCCTCTTTGGGGTGTTTGCTCCAGTTGTTTACCGTCAGAGGAACGCCACCCATGCGGGCGGCCCGTCCATCATAATTGGCTGGTCCGTCTTGGTTCGATAATGATGATGAGACACCCTTCGGAACCCTAACGGTCTTTATCAAGTCACCATACCTGGAAATTGTGG
>Ga0315279_10011845_pt1 | contig 10031 bp, 8 predicted proteins | sample YL17G06_20_MG_FD_203694 | JGI IMG/M metagenome (GOLD analysis project Ga0315279, IMG submission 203694) | Sediment microbial communities from Yellowstone Lake, YNP, Wyoming, USA - YL17G06_20 | ecosystem: Environmental > Aquatic > Freshwater > Lake > Sediment | place: USA: Wyoming | collected...
AGCGGGCTCATTGCAGGACTGTTCGATGAAATGAGGTCCGTTCCTCCGGCCGAGAAACCGGCGATCGGTAAGTTGCTCAATGCACTGAAAGCAGACGCTCAGCGGTTGTATGACGAGAAGAAGCGAAGCCTTGAGCAGTCGACGCAGGCCCGCGTCCCCTCGCTCGATCTCACCCTGCCCGGTCGCCCCCGACCGCTGGGGACGAAGCATCCTCTCACGCAGACGATGGACGAGATCAGGGGGATCTTTGCCAGCATGGGATTCTCTGTCGCTGTAGGTCCCGAAATCGAGAGCGACTACTATAACTTTGGGGCGCTCAACTTCCCGAACGATCACCCCGCACGGGATATGCAGGACACTTTCTTCATTTCGAAGGAAGTCCTTTTGCGCACGCACACCTCCCCGGTCCAGATCCGCACGATGAAGCGCCAACAGCCGCCCGTGCGGGAGATCATGCCCGGGCGCGTGTACCGGAACGAGGCAATCAGCGCACGCAGCCTCGTGAGCTTCTACCAGATCGAAGGGCTCTATGTCGACCTAGGGGTCACCTTCAGTGATCTTAAGGGGATCCTGGTGGCGTTTGCCCGCCAGTTCTACGGGAAGGATGTGCAGTACAAGTTCCGGCCCACGTTCTTTCCTTTCACGGAGCCGAGCGCGGATATGTACATCTCCTGTTTTCTCTGCAACGGTCAAGGCTGCCGGATGTGCAAATTCGCGGGCTGGCTTGAGATTCTCGGATCGGGCATGGTTCACCCGCACGTCCTGCAAAATGTCGGCTATGACGCGGAGAAGTACACCGGCTTTGCTTTCGGTATGGGAATCGAGCGCATTGCGTCGCTTCGGTATGGAGTCGACGATCTGCGCTTGTTCTATGAGAATGACGTTCGCTTCCTCAGACAGTTCTGATTGACGAGCGATCGTCGACCGTGCATCTCAAAGCCCCCTCTCCTCTTAGGAGACGGTCTGGGTGAGGTCTCCTTAGAGGATAATCACTTGAACTGCTCAAAGAGCCTGCTGCTCACAGTTGTTCGTGCGGTTGAACGCGTGATGGACGAAATGGTCAATCGCCTTGAAGACAAGAATCGCACGGCCCCATCCTGTACTTCCCCTAAGAGGGGCTAGGGTGAGGCCTAAAGAACTCACAAACGGTCGTGAAGATCTCCCATAACTGGCTGAAAGAATACATTCCCATCTCTCTGAAGCCCGCGCAGCTCGCCGAACGGCTTTCCATGCTCGGGTTGGAGGTCGAAGGCGTGGAGGATCTCGCGAGCAAATATGAGAAGTTCGTCGTGGGGAAGGTTGTGGAGAAGACCAAGCACCCCCATGCCGACAAGCTCACGCTCTGCAAGGTGGATGTCGGCAAGGAGACGTTGGAGATCGTCTGCGGGGCTCCGAATGTCGCAGCGGGTCAGAAGGTACCTGTGGCCCTCGTGGGTGCAACGATTCCTCGCGATCAGCACGATCCGGAAGGCAAGCCGTTCGCCCTCGAACGAGCGAGGATTCGGGGAGTCGAATCGAATGGAATGATCTGCTCGGAATACGAGCTGGGCCTCGGTGACGACGCGGATGGCATTCTGATTCTCGCAGAATCGGCGAACGTGGGCACACCGCTTGCCAGGCATCTGGGCGCCGCAGATGTCATCTACGATCTGGAGATCACGGCCAATCGCGGAGATTGGCTGAGCCACATCGGCGTTGCGAGGGAGATACAGGCGATCACAGGGAAGAAGGCCGCGCTGCCGAAGGTCCGGTTGCGTGAAAGTCGCGTGCCAACGGCGAAGCATGCGACCATCAAGATTCTCAATCCCGGCAAGTGTCGTCGATACTCCTCACGCGTTCTGAGGAATGTCGTCGTGGGTCCTTCTCCCAAGTGGCTCCAGGATCGGCTTACGGCGATCGGTGTGAGGCCGATCAATAATATTGTGGATGTAACGAACTACGTTTTGATGGAAACGGGGCAACCCCTCCACGCGTTCGATTACGACACGCTTGCAGGACACACCATCGTGGTCCAATGCGCGGTAGAAGGAGAGAGGTTCACAACGCTCGATGGGAAGGAACGCCCCCTGAATTCTGACATCTTGATGATTTGCGATGGGGAAAAGCGTGTCGCCGTGGCCGGTGTGATGGGTGGCGCGAACACAGAAATCAGCGATCGTACAACCACGGTGCTGCTCGAAAGTGCGAATTTCGACCCCAGCGGTATCCGCCGTGCGTCAAAGCTCCTGGGGCTTTCGACGGACGCGTCTCAACGGTTCGAGCGCGGCGTTGACGTCGAGATGACCGTATACGCCGCCAATCGGGCTGCCCAGCTTTTGCAGGAACTCACGGGGGCGGAAGTGTTGAAGGGCATCATTGACGTCTATCCGCGAAAAATGAGGCCGAAAACGATCCGGCTGCGAGTCTCGAGGGCGAATGCGGTTCTCGGCACGTCAATTTCGAAGCAGGAGATAGTCTCGCTCCTCAGGCGGCTAGAACTGCATCCGGTCGCACAAACAAAGGATGTGATAACGTTCGGCATTCCGAGCTGTCGGTATGACTTGGCGGAGGAAATTGACCTCATTGAAGAGGTGGCGCGGGTTTACGGCTACGACAACATCGAAACAAAAACGAGAACGACCGTCGATTTCTCTAAGCCGCTCGCTTTGAGGGGCCTACAGGATGAATTACGGAGCTATCTGATCGGTGCCGGCTATAACGAGATGCTCACATACAGTCTCCAGGATCAGACAAGCGGCCACCTCGCCGGAGGAAAGGCGGTGGAGGTCCTCAATCCGGTCAGCGCTGAAGCCTCCGTCCTCAGGACTAGTTTGATTCCGGGATCGCTACAGGTCGTCCGGAACAATCGATCTCACGGCCAGCGGGACCTCCGTCTTTTCGAGATCGGCAGTGTTTTCAGACTCCTCGACGGGGCCTCGAGAGAGAGCCTTGAAGCCTATGATGAAGAAGAACACATCTTACTCCTGTTGACTGGCTCGGCTTCGCCGCTGCACTTCAATTCAGAGAGCCGAGAGGTCGACTTTTTCGACCTCAAAGGAGAAGCCGAAGCGTTGCTTGCCAAGTTTTGCCTTGACAAGTATCGTTTTATTTCTTATGATAACGCCAGCGCTTTAATTGAGAGCGCGTTAGCGGTTGAAATCAATGGCAGTTATGCCGGGTTCCTCGGAAAGATTAGCAAGTCAATAGCGGAAAAGTCTGATATTGTTGGCGACGTTTGTGTCGTCGAATTGAAGACTGCCCCGATTCAGATGAGCTGGTCTTCCGAGAAGAAGTTCAACGCGCTTCCGCGATACCCCAGCGTGCGGAGAGACCTGGCGTTTATCGTCGATTCGGCGTTGCCGCAGGAAGCCGTGGAACACGCCATCAGGGAGGCTGGTGGATCCCTGCTTTTGGGTCTTGTGCTGTTTGATCTCTACGCAGGTGAGCAGATTGGAGGCGGTAGGAAGAGCTTGGCATACGCGTTGGAGTTTCAGCCAATCGACCGCACGTTGACGGACAGCGAGGTGGATGGGATCGTCAAACGTATTGTTTCCCATGTCGGGGCAACCTGCCGGGCGGCCCTGAGAAGTCTGTCGACGTGATGTCTGATTGTCGGAAAGAACCCTGAAGGAGTCCAGCTTTGCCCGAGCAGCAAGCGGAACTTGAGGTTATGAGCGGCAAAGACATCAAAAGCCTTGAATCTGCGCTCCAGGTGCTGTGGGAGAAGGCACGCCAGGTCTCAGAGACTCTTGTTCGGCTCAAGGAAATGAAGGTGACGCTTCAGGGCAGAGTAGAGGAACTCGAAGAAAGCGAGAAGCGGTTGAAGCAAGAGCTGCTGGGGCGCGAAAAGGAGCTCGAGCGAGTCAGGCAGGAAGCACTGCGTCTTCAATCCAATGGATCCGATGCTCTGACGAAGGAAGAAAAGGAGGCACTGAAATCGAGGATCAGAGAGCTGATTACGAAGATTAACTCCCATTTGTAGTCGATACACGAGCCGTGGTGGCCGTGGCTGAATCTAGCAGTTCCAGACACTGAGAGTAGTCCACTTAATGCAAGATGTCACATGCTATGAATGGCAAGAGCATCAAAGTAAAGATCTTCGGTTCGGAGTATCCACTACGGGGTGAGAACGAGGATTTCACGAAAAAGATCGCGTCGTACGTGGATACGATGATTTCGAGCATTCACGATAGGATTCCAGAGCAGCCGCCACTCACCGTGGCCGTTCTCTCTGCTCTGAATATTACCGAAGACCTGATGAAAGAACGAGAGCGAAACCAACAAGCCTTAACGCACCTTGAAACAGAGATCGTGAAGCTCTCCAATTACTTGGACAATTGCCTCGAGGTATCGTCGCAAATAAAGAGTGTTTGACGAGGTTGTCTGGAACGTTCTTTTCCATCAGACGGTCGGAGGTTCCGTCGTTTCGATAGTCCGCACCGCCAGCCGTGGTCAAAACTTATTAAAGAACCTGACAAGTTACTTTAATAGGGAGCCTGACTCGTAGGCGTGGAGCACAAGCCACCTCTCCGTCAGTACGGAGATGCCAAGCGACGACTCTCAATTCACTGAGACGAGCGGGTAGTGGAAGCGTGAAATGCTTAGGCAGGCACCCACCGTGTATGACTAGAGGTTCTACAATACACATTGACCTTCGGCTGACGCGTGCGGTTTTTTTTTGAGCTGTCGTTCGTTCAAGGAAGAGGGAGCAGAACGTAGGAGCTGTCATGGACATCTATGTATTGTTACTGATAGTAGTGCTTGGCGCTGGGCTGACGTTCTTCGCCGGCTGGTATCTCAGCGCGCGTTCCGGCCAGAACAAGATCACCAGCGCCGAGGAGCGTGCCAAACGGATCTTGGCGGAGGCGGAGAAGGATGCCGGCACGCTGAAGCGCGAGAAACTGCTTGAGGCTAAAGATGAGTGGTACAAGCGCAAGAAGGAATTGGAAGCTGAGTCCCAGTCGAAGCGGAATAAGCTCCAGGCATTTGAAAAACAGCTGATCTCGCGAGAAGAAAACGTTGACAGAAAACTGGATCTTCTGAGCAAGAAAGAATCCGATCTCCAAGGACTTGACCGGGAGCTTGCTGATAGGAGAAAACGAATTGACGAGCACGAGAAAGAGCTTGGGAAGCTCGTCGAGGAAGAAAACGCGCGGCTGGAGCGGCTTTCGGGCATGACCCGGGAAGAGGCCAAGAAGCAGCTTACGGACAACTTGATCGAATCAGCCAAATCAGAGGCTGCTCAACTGCTGAAGGAGATTCGAGACAAGGCGAAGGAAGAGGCCCGCAAAGAGGCACAGAAGCTTATCGTCCAGGCCATCCAGAGAACAGCTGCTGACCACACCGTCGAGACAACGGTGAGCGTCCTCAATCTCGAAAGTGATGAGATGAAGGGGAGGATCATCGGCCGTGAGGGAAGGAACATCCGGGCATTCGAAGCTGCTACGGGCGTCGATGTCATTGTAGATGATACGCCGGAAGCCGTTATCCTGTCGGGATTTGATCCCTTCCGGCGAGAAGTTGCTCGAGTATCTCTCGAGCGGCTAATCGCCGACGGGAGGATCCATCCTGCGAGGATCGAAGAGGTGGTGGAGAAGGTAAAGAAGGAGCTCGAAGAAGAGGTTGTCCGGACGGGTGAAAATGCGCTCCTCGAGGTAGGCCTGCACGGGGCGCACGCGGAGATCGTCAAGCACATCGGCCGGATGAAGTACAGGTCCAGCTACGGGCAGAACCTGCTTCAGCACAGCGTCGAGGTCTCATTACTCTGCGGCATCATGGCGGCGGAACTCGGCCTTGATCCGAACCTCGCGAAGCGCGGCGGCCTCATGCACGATATCGGCAAAACGATTGACCGTAGCGTCGAAGGGCCGCACGCTCTCCTGGGCTACGAGCTCTGCAAAAAGTTCAACGAGCACCCGATCGTGGCGAATGCCGTGGGATCGCACCACGAGGACATCCCCATGGAGCATCCGATCGCCGTGCTCGTCCAGGCTGCCGATGCTATCAGCGGGGCTCGCCCCGGCGCCCGCCGAGAATCGGTCGAAGGATACGTCAAGCGGCTCGAGAAGCTCGAGTCCTTGGCAAAGTCATTCATCGGGGTCGTCAATTCCTATGCGATCCAGGCGGGGAGGGAGATTCGGGTGATCTGCAACCACGAGCTGTTGGATGACGCAGCGGCGGATCAGCTCTCGCACGATATCGCCAACAAGATTCAGCAGGAGATGGAGTACCCCGGACAGATCAAGGTTACGGTGATCCGAGAAGTCCGTTCTGTCAGTTTTGCCAAATAGCGTTTTCACTCGTTCGAACTCTGCTCCTCTGAGGACCGGGACTGGTCGAGACCGCATTAGCTCATATGGTACGCCTGGGCGTTACAGGTGGCATCGGGAGCGGCAAATCACTGGTCTGTGCGCTCTTTGCACAGCTCGGCGTTCCGGTGCTCTCCGCAGACATCATTGCAAAAGAGATCATGGGGAGTGATGATGAGGTGAAGCAGCAGGTTCTTCGCCTCCTCGGGGAGGCCGCCTATCGCCAGGATGGCTCCCTCGACCGTCCGTTCGTTGCCTCCATGGTCTTTTCCAACAAATCCCTCCAGAAGAAGCTCAACGCGATCGTCCATCCTCGGGTCGAAAAAGAACTTGACCGCCGGCTTGCGGAGCTGGAGAAAAGCGGCGTGAAGGTAGCGATTGTTGAGGCCGCGCTGATCTATGAAGCAGGCTACGATCGGAGGCTCGATGCCGTTATCGTCGTCGATGCCGATGAGCGAGAACGCCTTCGCCGCATCGTGGATCGTGACAAGTCGTCCCCCTCGGACGTGCTCAAGCGAACGAGGTCGCAATGGGATGTCGCTCGGAAACTCCGGAAGGCGGACTATGTTATCCGCAACGACGGCTCCAAGGAGGATCTTGAGAGGAACGTTCGTTTCCTCCATAATCTCTTCACTCACATCACGCAAGAAGGAATGTAGTGGCCGAGACTATTTTCAACCTGGAAGAGAAGCTCTTCTTCCGAACGTACAAGCGTCTCTCCCTCGACATAGTGAGGGGCGAAGGGGCGTATCTCTACGCGCGGGATGGTAAGCGCTACCTGGATTTCTTCGGAGGGCTTGCGGTGAACGCGCTCGGGTACAGTCATCCGCGCGTCAACAAAGCCATTCTTGACCAAGTGCGGAAGTACATCCACCTTTCCAACTACTATGTCCAGGACCCGCAGGTGAAGCTCGCCGAGAAGCTCCTTGCGGCCACGGGCTTCCAGCGCATCTTTTTCTCAAACAGTGGGACTGAGGCGATCGAAGGAGCGATCAAGCTTGCCCGCAAATGGGGGTCGAAGAACGGCAAGACGCAGTTGTTGGGGCTTTCCAATTCCTTCCACGGTCGAACGATGGGTGCGCTGTCGCTCACGGAGCGTCAGAAGTACCGGGAGGGCTACGAGCCATTCTTGCCGAACGTGAGCCATGTTGGCTACAACGACGTCGATGGGCTGAGAGCATCGGTCAATCAGCAAACGCTCGGCGTCGTGTTGGAGTTCATTCAGGGTGAAGGGGGCATTTTTGTGGCGAGCCCCGCATTTGTCGGGGCACTCAAAGAGCTTCGCGAGAAGTTCGGATTCTTGATCATCGCAGACGAGATCCAATCGGGCATCGGGCGGACGGGCAAGTTTTTTGCGTTCGAGCATTTCGATCTGCGGCCCGACATCGTCGTGCTGGCCAAGGCAATTGGGGGTGGGCTTCCGCTTGGGGCGTTCCTGGGGAACGAGCGCGTCGCTGAGGTATTGACATACGGTGCGCACGGGACCACGTTCGGTGGAAATCCGGTAGCGTGCGCTGCCGGCGTTGCAGTCCTTGAGGAAGTGCTGCAGAATGGTCTGATGAAGAAAGCGGGCGAGATCGGAGAGCATCTGAAGGCGGAGTTCTTGAAGCTTCAATCGACCTTCCCAAGACTGATCCGAGCGGTCCGAGGAATCGGATGTATGCTGGGCGTGGATTTGACTCGGGACGGCCAGCCGATTGTCGATGAGCTTCAGAATCGCGGCTTCCTGGTCAATTGCACGCATAATACGGTCCTGAGATTTCTTCCCCCCTTCATCGTCACTTCTGAGAACTGTGACGAGCTTGTTGGTTCGCTTGGTGACGTCCTCAGCGGGTTGGGGAGATCCCGCCCTTGACGATCAACAGAAGAAGTATCATATTCTAATGTGCCCTCCCAGTCCACTATGTTCCATCACCGAAGGAGCCGGTGATGAGAAAGGTAAGGTTTTTCCTGATTGCGGCTTTGGCGGTTTTCGACGTAGACGAAGCCGTAGGGCAGTTCTATCTCGCTCCGAACGTTGGATTCAAGAGCTACGGTCTGAAGGGGGCAACAACAGTGGCCGTGGGAGGCCGCATTATACCACTGGGAATTTTCGATGGAGGCAAAACCAGCTTCAATGTTGCGGTCGGCGTCGGATTCCCGATCCTCAAGATACCGAGTGGCATCTACCGAATGGATATGCGCGATATGCCTTGGCGCTCAACATACATTCACCACATAATGAGAGGAGCATCAATATGCGTGTACTTACTTTTACTCTTTTGGTGATCATTGCTATCACTTCTATGGCATGGAGCCAAACCGACAAAAAAACCGACCTCTACTTGGGGGCAGGCATTACCTTTCCAGCAGGACCACAAGAATTTACAGATTATTGGAAAATGGGCTTCAATGCTGGCGGCGGAATTGGATTCTCTCTTACTCCTGCTGCTTCTCTTATTTTCACGGTAGGCTATGCCGCATTTCCACTTAACGAATCTGAAATATTAAAAAAAGCAGGTGTACCATCTTATGTCAATGCAAGTATAGATGGTGGTACTGCATCTGCGTTGGATCTTGCAGGTAACATCAAACTATCCTTGAACCCAGCGCCTAACAGAGTGGCAGCTTACATTGTTGCTGGTGCAGGATATTTCTCTTTATCCTTTTCTGATGTAAAGGTTAGTGCTTCTTATATGGGATATTCTGCATCCGAAACCTTGACGTTTGACAGTGAATCTGCTTTTTCTACTTCCTTTGGCGCGGGAATCGATATACCGGCAGGTGAAACAACAAGCATATTTATTGAGGGTAGATATTCAATTGCATTTACCAAGGGTGACAATACTAGCTATGTTCCCCTCAGGGCTGGTGTGCGCATTGCATTGTAGTTTTCATGATGGCATACGGCACATAACAGCACCCATTACGACGTTCACTCTTTGCCAGAGGGATGTTCAGGCACAGTTTGACTCGACCAACAAAGTTCACTCCACCCTGTTTGGTACGTGTTGGTTGCTTCGCTTTCTTGATAGCACCAAACAGGGCGGCGTGATGCCTGCACACGAGATGCAGCTTGACGTTGCCTACGCCAGTGCGGGCTTCGTGGAAGAAGGCTAGGACTACGCTTACGGCCCCGGGACTTTTTCGGCCGACGGCCTGAGCGGCGCATCAACGACCAATCTTGCTTTCGACCTGATGCCAGTTCATTTGTTCAACATCCCGGGTTTCTCGCTGATCTCGCCGTACGGGGGCGTCGGACTGGGACTGAATTATTTCAGCACGGCCGACATCTCCATCGGACCGCCGAGCAGCGCTCAGGTCATCAACGTGACCGGAACAAGCCAATTCAAGATCGGCCTGTTGATATTCTACGGAGCTACGTTGAACCTGACCGGGATCGTTCGCCCGTATCTCCAGTTCAAGCATTATGTTCCATTCGGGAGTGAATTTCAATTTACGGAAGATACCCAGAACGGCAGCGTCGTCATGAAGGATGTTCCAGGATACTTCAATCTCTCCGCCGGTGTCAAGCTGAGTTTCTGACTCGGTTCATTGCGGATGAGGATCGGTGTAGTGAACGCGCACCGTCAGCGTATGGACAAGCCTGATCGGGCGTAGGTTGACACTCTCGTCGGGCATTCCTACGTGACGGGCACATTGTTGAAGACAGAGTGGAGGGTGTTGTTCTCTCAATCAACCAATGTCTCACATTCCAATAGGAGATCCTATGAGAACGGCCATCAGCGTCGCGGCAGTGCTCGT
>Ga0315279_10011846_pt1 | contig 10030 bp, 5 predicted proteins | sample YL17G06_20_MG_FD_203694 | JGI IMG/M metagenome (GOLD analysis project Ga0315279, IMG submission 203694) | Sediment microbial communities from Yellowstone Lake, YNP, Wyoming, USA - YL17G06_20 | ecosystem: Environmental > Aquatic > Freshwater > Lake > Sediment | place: USA: Wyoming | collected...
CGGAACGAAGATAACAGGTTTATGCTGCATAAAAATCTGTGGATATGTGCTGAAAAAGAAAAAGGAGAAGAGTGATGTTTAGCTTATGTTTCGTGTTTCTCTTCGTCTTCGATCTGCGCTTCTGCTGGCTGCGACTCTTCCGTGTGGGCTTCTATGGGCTCTATCGGCGGCTCAAGCAGCTTCTCTTTGACGTTTGAAACCGGAGTTTCCACGATCTCGACTTCAGTTTTGGAAATCTGGACTGGTTCAGGTGGCTCTATTCTGATCTCTTGCTCCAGCGTTATGTTGCCACTTGAAAGTTGACTGATGGCTTCTTTGACTGTGTCAAGCTCATTCCTCGAGTTCTCGAGTCCGAGTGAAAGAAGATCAACCTGGTGCTGATACACCTCCTCATCCACTTCGCCTGTCACATGCTGTATCTCAAAGTTAGCCAAAAGCATCTCCAACGTCCTGATTTGTCCTTCAAGCTCCTCCGTCTTCGTCGCCATCTTTTCATGCAACGCCTGCTGCTGCCTCTCGATATCAGTGATAGCCTCGTCTATTTCCTTGCTGAAAGCGTCGTATGTGGGCTGTGATATTCTGCTTGTGCTCAGCAGATTGTCCAAGGCTTTCTTCTTCTTCTTTGCAATCTCGAATTCCTCGTTCAATCTCCTCAGCGAATGTTTCCACGAAATCAATCTTTAGCACCGCACGACAGCGTACGGCGTAAGAAGCCGATAACATTTGTTAACATGCACATATATCGCTAAGTGATAGAAACAGCTACCTCCATGTTCAGAATAAAGAACAAACCTTTTAAAAACGCCAAACCTAGAGTCACACTATAGCACTAAAAGCCGCAACATCACCAGACGGCACTAAGAGTGAATTACGTCATCTCGAAGCCTGAGTCTCAGCGACCGTTGACGCTGGCTGTCTATACTTTGCCGATTCTGTTTCTACTTCTTATTCCGAATTAGAATAATTCTTATATATCTATATCCAACAAAGAACGTTACAACGTGAACAAACATGACGGCACTCACAATCATCGTTGGCGGTGACAGGTTGGAAGGCAAAATCCTCAAAAAAATGCATGAAAGAATAATCAAGAACTTCATGGACATAATCATCCTCGCCGAACTCCGGGACGGACCCCTAAGCGGATACGACGTCATATCCTTCATCCACAACAAATTCCACCTCCTCGTAAGCTCAGGTACCGTCTACTCACTCCTATACTCGCTCGAAAGAAACAGCCTAATCGAAGGTACGTGGAACGAACGTAAACGCGTCTACAAACTCACCGACAAAGGTGTAAAAACAATCGAAACCATCATGTGTGCAAACGACAAGATCAAGAACTTCATAACCGGCCTCCTGAAAGTCCAAACAATCGCTTAAACCTTTTTCTTTTTGTCGCGGGAATCGAAATACTAAAGAACATCTTCATCAATTCTGTAGAAGCGAAAACCCGCAAGGGTCCGTAGCTCAGTCAGGACAGAGCACCGGACTTTTAAGCTGAAAGCGAAGCAAGGAAATCCGGTGGTCCCGGGTTCAATTCCCGGCGGACCCGCCATCCACGGAGCGAATTTGTACAGCACTAACCAGCAAGCTCCCCTCTTTTTTTCTTTTTTACCTCTTGAATCGAGCCCTGCGGACTTGCTGAAAACCTGATTCAAGGGCCTAGTACAAGGCCTGTAACCGAGCGCTAAAAAGAGGCCTGATTCAAGGGACCGATGCTGAAAAGACCATTGTACCCCGGGGTACAATGTTGTTTAGTTGGAGAAAACCCCGGTTGAAGAGACCAGATTCTGAACCTCTTCAACAGAGCCCTGCCGGGCTCTAGAAACCTGTTTTCAAGAGGCCTGAAAAAGTATCCGCGCTTTCACTGATGTACTTTAGAATGGAGCCCCCTAGGCTCTAATTTGAAAGAAGCGTGTTCAAGAGACAATGTATGAAGAAGACGCGCAGCTTCTCCGTTCAAGGCCTCAGTTCAGGAGAAAACCGCTGAAAAGACCATAGAGCCCAATGGACTTTCTGTTCTGCGCATGTATAAAAAAAAGAATTCTTTTTTTGTGCAAATTTTCAACATGCCTAGGGGGCTCAGGCCCGAGAAGATCGCAGGGCTAGGTCTCCTTTTCAAGATTGAGCCTCACAGGAAGCCGAGTAGAAGCCCTGTTCAAAGACCAACAAGAATACGTTTCCAAAGTAGCCAAAAACGAAAAAGACGCCCTTGCCCTCGTTGAAGCAGGCTTCGAATACGTGTGCGACTTCAATTACCACAAAATCTTCCGAAAAACCAAAAACTAAACCCCCAAAATCGCCCGGAAAAACCCCACGGCATTTTCAACATGCTGGTGCGAGGGGTGGGATTCGAACCCTCCACCAAGTGGAGACGTCTCCCGCATATCCTCATTTTTCTGTTTGTTTCTAGCACACGCGAATTGGCTCAAGACACGTTGGAGAATGCGCTCTGTCTTAGCTCGCACAGGATTGTAGCCAAAGACTGTTTCAATCTATTCACATTTCAGCAGGAACATTATTTTATGGAATAGAACACAGTTCCACAACATATTAATACAAAAAACGGTGATACCATTCCTGAATACAGAGGGGAAATGCGTGAAGGCCCTTGGGTCATTTGTGATACTTATCTTGTTATTTTCTTTTCTTCCATTAAGCTCGTTCATAAAACGAGCGAAGGCGGATAACGGGCTCCTTGCATACTGGAAGTTTGATGAAGGCTCAGGAACAATGGCAGCGGATAGCAGCGGCAATGGATACATAGGGACTTTGTATGGAGGGCCAGCATGGGTTGTTGGAAAGCGTGAAAATGCGCTGAGCTTTGACGGTGTTGACGATTATGTTTCAATCAATAATAGTACTGGCTTGGACCCACATACAAGCAATTGGACCATTTCAGCGTGGGTAAACATAGTCAAACTGACACCACAGTCTCCGGGTATTTATAGTTTTGTAATCGTGGGAAAGAGGCAAACAGTAACTGACAAAAGCTTGACCTTATGTGCTGACTTTGGATCTTCGGCCACTTCTCAAGCAAGGTTCAACTTCTGCTTCGACGGCAGTTATCAGTCGGCAGGTGCATGGACACCTTTCATGAACGTATTTGGATGGCATTATGTTGCTGGTGTGAGAACGGGAGGAGACCTGTATGTTTACGTTGACGGAGTGAAATACGGACCTAATAATTTCCTAAGGTATGGAAACCAGTTGACGCCGACCACGGATATTAGTTCAAGCACTCCAGTCCATTTGGCACATCATGGTGCATGGAATACCTACTATAATGGCACTGTGGATGATGTCAGAATATGCGATAGAGCCTTGACCCAGGAGGAAATACAAAGTGATATGGGTGCCAGCACCACCATGGATTATTCAGACGATTTCAGTAGAGACACTGGACTCTGGACCTATTGTGGCAACGCATACAGAGACAACGTGAACAAGGATGTGGTTCTTACTGAAGCTGTGAATGCTCAGGCTGGCGGCATATGGCTAAACGAGTCTGTGCGCTCAAGCTTCATAGTTAGGTTCAGGTACTGGGTAGGAAACAGCACAGGGACACGAACCGACGGATTCGTTGTGAAGCTCTACAAACAGATTGATTACTCGCTTCCTAAGGGCGGCTATCTCGGATTCTCGGGTCTAGGGTACGGAATTGAATTTGACACTTTCCCTAATGCATGGGATCCTTCAGGAAATCATGTTGCTCTGATCAAAGACAGTTGCTCAAACCATGTTGCATGGGTTGACGACACGAGAGTAAGCGACAACGCTTGGCACAACGTGACCATGACCGTGGCATCATCATCGATAGCCGTCTACCTTGATTCAGAAAGAATACTCGGTTGGAACGGAATCCTAAACACGACCTATGGCGGCTTTGGAATTTCCGGCGCGACAGGCGAAGCCTCGTTCCAGGCTAATGACAAGCACATAATAGATGACTTCTCAATCGACGTCCCATTCTCTCTTATCCCCATCAACGACGAATTTGGCGGAACAGTCTTGAACCCTGCTTGGAATTGGACAAATCCATCAGGAGATTGCAATTACAGTTTGGTAACGAATCCAGGTTTCCTTCGAATATCTGCTCCTGGAGACGGTCATGATCTTAATCCTTTGTCAAACTACAACGCTCCCAGAGTGATTCAATCAACAAGCGGAAACTTTGTAGCTGAAACCAGAATACTGTGCGACCCGCAGTACAATGCCCAAGGAGCAGGCATACTCATATGGACAGACTCGGACAACTACTTGCGACTGGACCGAATAAACCATATTGGAGGGCAAGTCGTCGACCTTGTAGGCAAGAAAGCAGGAACATGGCTAGACAGTAATCAGAGTACATACCTCCTAGCAGAAGCATACTTGAGACTCGAAAGAACCGGGGATATGTTCATTGCCAAATACGGTATGGACGGAATCAACTGGACGACACTCTGTACAGCCTCCTTTCCATTTATCGATCCAGTGAGCATAGGCCTATTCGTTCTCGATCAGGGGCAGAATAATCCAATCTATGCCGACTTTGACTATTTCCGAGTTGGAAATCCATTTCAAACGAACAAGTTGACTGTCTGCGTTGTGGACAATAGTGCTCTGCCAGTCAACAATGCGTTGGTGGGGGTAGCCAATCTTACGGCTTATTCAAATGCCTTCGGATATACATTTTTCGACTTGCCTTTTGGAACCTATAACGTTACCGCTTCGTGTCCAGATTACAGGTCCACATCGTGGATAGTGGACCTAAACATGGACAAAAACATCACCTTAACCCTAGCGTATCCGTATGTTCTTCAGGGAGAAATCTCAAACTCAAGCATGATCATAACCCCGATTCAATCTGGCTACAACATAACCATTCTGAACGATCTAGTGTCATCAAGCATAGATATTTTCTTTGACTGGAAAAGAATGGGAGCAGTGCTGCCTGGAACTTGGCAGTCTTTCAGCTTCGATCATCTGCCGAATCTCATCGTTGAAGCTGCCACTAAGGGGACAGCCGATTATCCGAAGGCTTGGTTCAAACACCCACTTCCCATACCACTTACTCCTACGACAGGAAACGAGGGAGCGTTTCCTCCAGAACCTACCCCATATGTTGCAGGAAGCATCTTTGTCATTCCATATCCACCAGTGTATGGACAAAACACAACGATCGGCGTGACACTTCATAATCCCTACAATCACACATTGCATCTAAGTCGTGCAGACTTTCAAATCTCTGGACTGACGGTCGGAGGCTTTTTCACAAGTGTAGGGTACATATCTGATATTTCATTGCAGGCGAACGAAACTCGTGTTTTCAGCATCAAATGGAATGCAACCGTCGGCGGGCACCATTGCATAAGAGTGGTTCTCACTTATTCACCAATGTCACAGACGCTGCAGAGAAACATCGACGTCGAAAATGACGTAATTCAAGGAGGGACAGGAGAAGTTTCATTCAGTTTAGTAAATCCCTTCGAGACATCACAAGAGATGACGATAAGAGTAAACAAGCAACTTGCCCTTGGGTCCGAAGTGACGCTGGAAATAGATGGTCGAAAGTATGACACATCGTCAGACATCACAATAGACGTTGCCCCAGGGCAAGAACTCCACACTACTCTCCGAATAAAGACCGGCATTGCACTGGAAGATGGAGTTGTAGACATCGAAGCCTACGTAGATGGTCAGTTGATTGGTGGAGTTCGAAAGACCATCAAGACTATACCGCCGATAGCATGTATTTCAATCTCAGGACCTAGCGGGCAGCCCATGGGTTTTGAAGGTGAAACCCTATTGGTGAGTGGAACAGGGTGGTTCCCCGGCTCTCTTGTGAAGCTGTATATGCAATCCGGTATGCATTATTTGGGTTCGGTCTACGCAGATGAAGAAGGGAAGTTTGCCATCCCATGCGGAATCCCAGGTCTGGGGCCTGTGCCACTCCCAGGGGTTGTTGTTTCAGCAGAAAGTGACAAGCAGTCTGACTGGAAACTCTTTCTCTATCTGGGGAATGTTGATGATTTGAGTAATTTGGGAGATTGCTGGAAGGCTGTGATTGGCGCAGACCTTTTGCAAATACTAGGTGATGAGTACCCCAAATATGCCATGCGCATATTCTATGCCAAAACAGGGGCCGAACTGCTCTACAACACCTTTACGAAACCTGATGTGTCATGGGACTTAATCTGTGCTGTTACAACGGTGATAGCAAAGGTGCTCTGGAGCGTTTCGATCGGAGGCGTTCTAAAATGTGGCGGAGCCATTGTAGCATTTGTAACTAAGCAGCATCATCATGTAGATGTTGCTGTGAGAACTGCTAATGGAACGATTGGCACGACAGGTAGCGGGGAATACATCAACAGCGTCAATGGTTCATGGGCTAGTGGAAACAGCTTTGACGATTTCCAACTTTTCCTTGTACCTTTTGTATCCGGTTTCAATGTGACTATAGACTCAACAAGAGCTGCTTATGAAGTTGAATCCTACAACATGAGTGTAACCTTTTCTTGTGGTCGTGTCAATAGAACCGCGAACTTGCAACTACAAGGTGACATTCAGAGAGGTAGCAGCGCGACATATGAAGTTGGTCTGACAAACTGGACCATTTCTGCCTCACCATTACATAATGTGAGAGCCCTCGATGCCCTTTCAAAAAGCGTAGTTGGCGAAGGGTACTCTACAAACATAAAGTTTGAAGTGGCAAATGCTGGCTACTATGCTGAAACCTTCAACGTAACTGCAAGCATAAACAATACCGCTATTGGAACCAAAGCTGTGACCCTCCTCCAAAGAAACTCAACAATACTTACCTTCGTGTGGAACACTACTGGCTTCGCAAGAGGCAACTACACTATTAGTGTAGTTGCAGACCCTGTTGCGAACGAGACGGACGTAGCTGACAACACATTTGTCGGTGGCTGGGTTCTGGTCACGATTCCAGGCGACATCAACGCTGACAGAAAGGTCGATCTCAAAGACGTCTTCGCAGTCGGAAAAGCCTACGGATCAGTAGCAGGCGATTCAAGGTACAAGCCAAACCTCGACATCAACGGCGACGGCAAGATAGACCTCAAAGACTACTTCACGACGTGCAAGAACTACGGCAAATCATGGTAACGATTTAGACTTTTCTTTTTTTCCATACTGATCTAGAAGCCAATCGCCTTCCGATCCACGTGCACGTCGAAGCAGAAATCACTAAAGGCAAATACGGAGACTATGACACGTTCCTGGGCGCCGAAGCAGCCGAATACCTGAAGCTCTACCTAGAGCAGAGAAGACGCGGAAGCCCAGATGGAAGAGATCCACCGGAAACGCTCTCAGACGATTCACCGCTCATCAGAGACCAGACAAGCCATACTATACGTGCAATCGGACCCAAGCAGATTAGGAAGCTGGTTCACCAGCTGTACGCGAAAGCCGGTCTACTGAAGCAGCCACGTGGCCGCATGTACGAGCTCAGGGTCCACAGCCTTCGCAAATACTTTAAGACCCAGCTTCTAGCCCTAGGCGTTCAATCTGACTATGTCGATTACATGATGGGCCACACAATCAGCGTGTACCATGACGTTCAGACGATGGGCGTTGAGTTCTTGCGCAACGTCTACGCCAGCGCAGGGCTAAGCATCAAGCCAAAAACCAAGGTAAGCAAAATAGACGCGCTTAAGGAAATCATTCGAGCATGGGGAATGAACCCTGAACAGCTACTCACAAGAGAAGCCATGACCCAGCCAGCCAGAACCTACGTCAACGCTGAAGACCACGGGAACCAAGAACTTGAGATCCTTGGCAGAGCTCTACGCGACCTCATTCGCCAAGAAGCAGCGAAAGCCTGACGAGCTGGAGAGAGTACAAATGTTCTCCGCGGGGTTCGAATCCCGGCGGACCCGCCATCGTGCAATCTTCATTCTTTGCCTTCATTTGAAACTTGAGGATCGTGTTTTTCACGGATGCATCTCCTTTCGTAATATTCACGAGTCCAGAACATCCGTTAAAAAATCTCTGGCCAATTCAATAAATGATTACACGATGAGTGCCAGAACCGAAAAGCTAGCCATATTGCCCATAGTAACAATGATCTTTCTCAGCTTTGCACTGGCAAACATAGACTTGGTTTTTCCGTCTGGTCCCGGAGGAAAAGTCGACCTATTCACGCAGAAAAAGCCCTTTAATGGGCTTGGGTCAAACGTCCAGAGCGATGCGTTTGCTCCGGGTGAGGAAGTTCAGATCTCTGCGTTCGTGACTTACAACGAGTACCCAGTGGCAAGCCTTCTCGTTGCTTTTGCAGTCTCCGGTCCCGGAAACCCGTTCGGAAACATCACCTTGTACAGGACTGCGTTTACGGATGAGGCCGGTGTAGCGAAAACAAGCTTCAGAATATCGCATCTGAACCAAACCACCTTTGGCGGGTGGAAAGTCACAGGAAACACCATCATAGGCGAGATAGTGGTTCAAGATACAGTCACGTTCAGAGTAGGCTGGATCGTCGAAATAGTATCCGCGAAAACCGTTAACGAGCAACTCGTTGATCAAACTGAGTTCATGAGAGGAAACTACGCAGGCGTCGAGCTGACTCTGAAAAACATCGCTATGACTGAAAGAAACGCCACACTCACAGTCACTATTTACGATCCGCTAGGCGTCAGAGTCGACTCAATGCAGATGATCGATTTCGCAGTCAAACCCAACGCGACCCCGGTTACTGTCCATTTCTTCATGCATATTCCCGAAAACGCAGTGATCGGGAATGCTTCTGTCTTTGCAGACGCGTATACAGCTCCTGAAGAGTCTTCTAGTGTGCCGTACTGCCCTGAAGTCTCAAATCACTTCTCGATAGTTGCTCGAAGATACTTCTTACGGGTCAAAACAGATCCAGTCGGCATCGTAATGATCGCGGGTGAAGGTTGGTACAACGAGTATGCCACGGTCGATCTCGTCGCTCCAACAATCCTGGCTATTTCGACGGAAGCCCGCTACAGATTCAGTTATTGGGATGTTAATGGAGTATCCAAGCAAGAAAGCGTGAACGCAATCAGCATTCTGATGAACACTAGTTACACCGCAACAGCCCACTATGTTCTTCAATACTTTCTCACCGTCAAAGTCGATCCACCCGGCATCACAGCGATTTCGGGCGAAAGCTGGTACAACAAATCCGTTGCGGTAACGTTGTCAGCTCCGTCAGTTGCCGGCTACCAATTCAGTTACTGGGACATTGACAATATCACACAAGGAAACATGACCAGATCAGTCACAATAATCATGAATTCCTCCCACATTGCCACCGCATACTATACGCGAATAAAGTATCAACTCACTGTCGAAACCACCGCAGGCGGAACAACCAACCCTAAACCCGGAACCCACGTTTACAACGCTTCAACTACAGTCCAAGTCACAGCTTTGCCAAACGTAAATTACGTGTTTGGTCATTGGGAGCTCGATGGCGTTTCAGCAGGTTCTGCATTCTCATTCTCGGTATTGATGAACCAAGATCACACGTTGAAAGCGGTCTTCTCGCCCGCTCCACCTAGCCCACCCATATGGGTTGCTCCGGGATGGCTCTACTGGTTCCTTTTGTTGCTGCTTCTGACAGTCTTGCTCATCCTGTTGATTCTGTGGCTTTACAGAAGAAGGAAGAAATCCAGAGAGTCCTTCTATTCAGGCTGGACCGCATGGTACTATGGCTATGATCGGTCAGACAAAAGACGCAAAAGAAGCTCATAGATGATTTCTTGGAAAGAAAAAAGTGATGACGGAAGCCTTCTCCTTTCTCCTGCTCGAGTCGATAGCCAGTATGTTTGAATGTTTATAAAACGGTTGTTTTGCATGTCGGCATATGTCAGCTTCCAAAATATGCTCTTTGCTGACCTCATTTCAATTTTTGAAACGTTGCTTTTAGGTCTCTCTATGGATGATTGTTATGGGAGAAAGGAATGCTTCAAGAGATAACTCTAGGTGCTGTTCAAATGCTCATATTGCTCTTTTGGGGCATGCTAGCGTTCATTATCATTTGGGGTGCGTTGTGGATGCG
>Ga0315279_10011847_pt1 | contig 10030 bp, 10 predicted proteins | sample YL17G06_20_MG_FD_203694 | JGI IMG/M metagenome (GOLD analysis project Ga0315279, IMG submission 203694) | Sediment microbial communities from Yellowstone Lake, YNP, Wyoming, USA - YL17G06_20 | ecosystem: Environmental > Aquatic > Freshwater > Lake > Sediment | place: USA: Wyoming | collected...
GCTGCCAAAGCGATATTCTGGATGCACATCCACGTGCTGGCTATATTCTCAACATTCATCCAGGGTTTTCGTCCGATACCGTGCCCCTTTTTGTTGCAGACCGCGATCACTGCACAGTTTTGATAAGCGTTTTTCTGTCTTGTTGCTCTAACTAGTGAAAAAGGAGTCTTGAGAGACTGCTGATGAATCTGTTCAATGGCAGCCGGGTTTTCGAGTATCGCATCGTCAATATCCATTTTTAGAGTCTGTTGATATTTAGCCTCCGCGATTTGTTCAATACTTCTGGGATCATCAATGATTATGAATTCCCAGGGCTGAACATTCGAGCCGGAGGGTGCTTGCACACCAGCAAGTAGCAACCTTCGCACTTGCTCTTCGGTAGCTCTTTTCGTGAACACTCGTATTGTTCTTCTCTTTTTAGTTGCCTCAAGAACTTCCATCACAAACCCCCTATTAGCGAAGTCACGGTCTCGACCATCTTTCTAGTCAAATCCAAAGGTTCCCGCAATCATTTATCCCTTGTGCAGCGCGGGCTGAGTCACAACGCGCGCGCTAGCCCAGGCTCGCATTGTCGGAAGTTGCTTATTCGAGTGTTAGTGCTATGTTGTATCTGAGAGGTGACTAATGTATGGCAAGCAAGAGAAGCAGGGGAGCTAAGAAAGCGTGGACGGCTAATAGAGATAAGAAGGTGGCGAAAGCACGCGAGAAGAAGAAAGAACGCAAAGGCGCCCTTTTCTGAGGGGTGCACCCCCTCCCGGTGAATGTCGCGCGCAAAAAGGTTGTAAAGGAAATAATTTGTGGGCTTCTTCCTAAACCAGCTAAAAAGGTCTCGATGATAAGAACACTTGTTACGGTAATACTACAATTACACTTGTTTAATATCCCGAATAACCACTAGAACTATCGGTGAAGAAGGTTGGTTTTGCAGAAAAAGAATTTTCAGAAACCTGATGAGACTCAGACTCCTCCGAATTCAAGGGTGGACACCATCAGAATAGGTGACATGACGGTATTGAAGCAAACTTATCAACCAGGATGGCAATGGTCAAAACACATCAAATCCCTCGCTGGAACAAATTCCTGTCAAGTGCACCATTTCGGAGTCTGGGTCTCAGGTAGGATGCGTGTGAGGGCGGACGATGGCCAAGAAATCGAATTTGGCCCAGGAGATGTAGCCGACATTCCACCAGGACATGACGGCTGGGTCATCGGAAACGAACCTGCAATCTTCTATGCTTTCACATGTAAAACAAACCCGAAGTGAACTACTCGCCCGGTAAGGGGCGAGCATCTTTTTCTGGAATTTTAGAATACACTTTTTTATTCATCTTATTTATTGCGCTACTGATGGTTCTAGTAGCGCGCGCTCTGTCACTCCTATCTCAACGTCTCATAGCTCTTTCAAATAGTGGTATTGCAAGGGTCATTGTTAGGAACGAGTAGACTACGAGTATGATCACTTCGGGCATGATGGTGGCTAGGCTGGCGTTGAGAATTATCACTTTGCGCAGAGCATCTGCTGCGTAGTAGAGCGGCATAGCTTTTCCAATGTACTGCATCCATCCCGGGAGTTGGTCGATTGGGAATAGGATGCCGCTGATGAACATCATTGGGAACTGAAGAATCATCGTCATCATTTGAGCGGTCTCTTGGTCGGGAGCGATAGCAGTCATTATAATGCCAACGCCAACGAAGCTCGCTGTTCCGAGCACCAAAACGATGAGCATGATGATTGGGCTGCCATATATTTGGACGCCGAAGAACACCATGGATAGTCCGAGAATTAGAGATCCTTGGATTAGTCCGCGTACAGTTTGCGCAGCCACCTTGCCAAGTATTATTGATCGGTGCGGGATAGGTGCGACAAGGAGCCCGTCCATCGTTCCTTGTTCTTTTTCACGCGATATGGCAGTTGCGACTCCTTGCAGGGAGCCAGTGACTACGGTTAGTGCCATGAAGCCTGGAGCCAAGAATTGGAATGAGGACGAAACGCCGGTGATTAGCGGTATTCTTGTTACGGATATGGGTTGCATGATGAATGCGGGGTTGACTCTGCCACCATCCATCTTGTTGATATTTTGCGCAGATATGCTTGAACCAATAATGTTAAACACGGCTGAGATTTCGGATTGAACGACGGAGGCGGTTGTCGGGTTCGTTTCGTCGACGGTCACCTGCACGGTGGCTGGCTGTCCAGCGACCAGAGCGTCGCTGAAGCCTTGCGGTATAATTACGATGCCCCTGATGTTTCCTAATACAAGTTGGTTGTGGGCGGCTTGGTAGCTTGCGGTTTCGGAGACGGTGAAGAGACCTTGCTGTCCGGAGATCTGGATGAATTGGGCGGCAATTAAGTTCGCTGTCTGACCATCATCCATCTTCACCAACGATATTGGTAGGTTTGGGAACGCGGTGCCTATGGTGCCTGTGTTCGGGTTGGATTTTGGTACTGACGGATACATGTAGCCGAACATACTCATCAATAGGATGGGAAATAGGATGAAGAAGAAGAGCAGCATTCTGGCCCGCCATAGGTCTAGGAGGTCGCGGCGGGCAATGTCCAGCGCCAAATCCCAAGTGATTGATTCTGCCATTTTACATTCGCCCCATTGGTGTTCGCATGGAGATGCGCCCGTCTGCTGAATCTCTCAATTCGCGGCCGGTAAGTTCCAAGAACACATCAAGTAGATTTTGGGTGTTGTATCTGTCCTTCAATGCTTGAGGACTGCCCACAGCCATGATCTTGCCGTGGTCGATGATGCAGACGCGGTCGGAGAGTTCGTCTGCCTCTTCCATTACGTGCGTTGTCAGGACGATGGTGTGACCGCGCTGTCTTAGTTCTTTGACCAAGTCCCGGACGAAGCGCGTGCTCTGTGGATCTAGCGCAGTTGTTGGCTCGTCGAGAAAAAGAACGTCTGGGTCGTGTATAATTGCACGAATCACGTTTACCCGCTGTTTCATCCCGCTGGAGAAACCCCCGACAAGCTTGTCTTTGAATGTAGTCAGCTTGACCATTTCCAACAATTCCTCTGACTTTTTCCGCAGCGCTTTTCGTTCAATCCCGTATAGTCTGCCGAAGAACATCAAATTCTCAAGCGCTGTCAGCCTGGGATACATGATCATCTTCTCGGAAACGAGGCCAATCCTTTTCCGAACATCATTCCCTTGTTTGACAATGTCGTATCCGTCAACGCTGGCGGTTCCAGATGAGGGCGACAGTAGGGTGCAGAGCATTCTTATCGCTGTGGTCTTGCCAGCTCCGTTTGGACCAAGGAATCCATAGATCTCTCCTCTTCGCACGCTAAGGTCCAGATGATCTACCGCAGTGAAATTCTTGAATCGTTTAGTTAGACCATGCGTCTCAATTGCCTGGTCCGACAACGAAGAGACTGTTCCGGATTCTTGCACTGTCAAGGACAGTGTCCCCATTCAATGCCAATTGCGTTGCCTATGTCTGCCAAGATCTCTGTCCGCTGGTCGCACCCTAACATGACTAAGACTGATGCCAAGTAGATTAAGTTCAAGATCCATTCAAGGCTAAGTAACGCCATTATTTCCTCATCCATATATCGATACGATACTACTTCATCGATAGTCGGTAATATTAAAATAAACCGCTAGATATATCGATACGATATGATGCTGTGGATGGAGAATGCCGAAAGGATTCCAAACAGGCCCGTATGAGGTAATGTTCTACATCGCCCTGAAGGGTGGACCGGCCTATGGGTATGAATTGGCTACGAGGTTTAGGAAGATGACTGGAGGACACATCAAGGTTAGTTTTGGTACGATCTATCCTTTCCTACGCCGCATGGAGCATAAAGGAATAATCAAGTCGACTCGAGACGAGAGGTCGGGCAGAGTATACTATGCGCTTACTCCGAAAGGTCGAACCGCTCAAGTGAAGGTCTTCAAACGAATCAAGGAGTCGCAGAAGGAATGGGAGGGGAAGTTGCTCGGCATTCTTGCAATGCACGCGGAAGTGTTTGGACGAAGAGCGCTTCACGACCTGTTGGAACGTGGAAAGCTCTTGAGGAAACCGTCACGAGCGCGCGCTAGCAAGACTAAGATTCAGCATACTCTTTAGGTCTGTGATATCGATACGATTCTTAGGTGTCGTGTTTGTTTGCTAGCAGCATCAAAAACATCGTGGTTTACAGCAAAGACATGGTTAATCTTGGAAAAGTTAAGGACTTGGAATTCGACCCTTCCGAAATGAAGGTGACCAACATTATAGTTGAGTTCCGCAGAGAGGCGGCAAAAGAGGTTCTAGGCAAGATGATTGTACTGCGTCATGCAAAGGGAAGAGTTCCAACCACTTCGATAGAAAGCATCAAGGATGCGCTCAACCTGAAGTCGCCTATCACGGAGTTGAAGGGCGCCTTCAAAAGCCTATAGGCCAAAATTCAACTTATGACGGAAAAGAAAAGCAACGATAAAGAAACGCGCGCGCTATTGAGAGAGGTTCGTTTTCGTGATGAGTTCCAACCAGATTGGGGCGAAAGAAAAAAATTCGGCTGCTCAAAGCTCTGTCATTGCCGCCATCGCTCTGACCGCTTTCAAGCTCATCACCGGCCTAGCAACCAACAGCCTGGGAATTCTCGCTGAGGCGACTCATTCCGGATTGGACCTTGTCGCTGCGCTAGTCACTCTGATGGCAGTACGATTCTCAAGTAAACCCGCAGACTTTGAACATCACTACGGTCACGGTAAGATTGAGAATATCTCAGCTCTGTTCGAAACATTGCTTCTGTTGCTGACATGCGCTTGGATCACTTACGAGTCGGTGCAGCGACTCTTTTTCCAAGAAATAGAGGTCACCGCTTCATTCTGGGCTTTTCTGGTTATGATCAGCTCTATCGCCATCGATTACACTCGGTCCAAGGTCTTGTATCGAGCTGCTCGAAAGTATAACAGTCAAGCGCTAGAAGCTGATGCTCTTCACTTCAGTACTGATATTTGGAGTTCCTCTGTCGTCATCCTTGGGCTGATTGGGGTTGTGCTGGCAGGCCTGTTTCCAGGCTTAGCCTTTCTCAAAAAAGCTGACGCAGGGGCAGCCCTCCTCGTAGCGATCATCGTGATCTACGTTAGCCTGCAACTAGGAAGAAGAACGGTTCAAGGTCTTCTTGATTCAGCTCCAACAGGATTCGGCGACAGGATTAGGCAGGAGGTCGAGAAGATACCGGGAATCTATAGCTGCCACAAGGTGCGTGTTCGAATGTCTGGTGCCGAGTGTTTCATAGATCTGCATGTCAACGTAGGTGCTGGCCAACCTCTCAAAGCAGCACACGATCTTACCGAGCAGGTAGAGGAAGCTGTCAAACGTTTGACACCCGATGCTGATGTCACCGTGCATGCTGAGCCAAAACAACGAGTCGTGCGCGCGCCAGAGAATTTCCATGATACCTGATGGAGCTGAGCATGTATCTAAGATGCCCTAGCTTAAAACCGCTCAACCCCCCGTCAGCGCGCGCCACAAACAAGCTTGAGATACTGGCACCATTCGCAGCGTTAGCAGGACTGGTCGCAGCAGTGTCAGCTGTTGTAGTAGTTAAGAGAAGAAGAGACTAGCCCCCAGCGACCTAAGCACAATCAAAATCAGTTTATCCCAGACGTTATCGCTGGACCGTTTCCCGTCAAACTCCTGCTTGCTAAGCCTCAACATCGCACAGAGATGTGCAATCAGGTTTGCATTTCTCATTGGATTCACTTAATCTTCTAATTGAATACGGGCGGGCCCACTAAAATAATTAAGCGCGCGCGAGAGGGAGAGTGAAGCCTCATCGCAAGAACAGTCCTGTGTGTGCGCGTACCACCGCACCCATCACTATCCAAGCGAATGCGCCGTCAATCGGCCACAGCATAGCTCACAGTTCTCAGTTGTCTCCCGGGCTGCCATACTTCTCTATCGGGTATACAGTCCTACCTTTTCCTTGGTTAGGCTTCGCCCTGTGGGTTGGGTCTCTCTAATTTTGACGAAATTGAGTCTCATATAACCGCGCATACAATCCCGCTCGCTTAAGGAGTTCGTTATGAGTACCCCGTTCGATAATTTGTCCTTGATCTATCACGAGGATCAAATCGGCGGCCAAGATGGTGCTCAAACGGTGGGCGATCACAATACAGGTACGTCCGGCCATGACCCGCTTGAGGGCCTCCTGGATCAAGGCTTCGGATGCGCTGTCTAGCGAGCTGGTAGCCTCATCGAGCACCAGGATGCGTGGGTTCTTCAGAATCACTCGCGCCAGTGCCAACCGCTGCTTTTCGCCACCACTCAGTCGATAACCGCGTTCCCCGGCAATTGTCTCATAACGGTCCGGCAAGCCCATCACAAAATCGTGGATATTGGCCGCTCTGGCTGCATTTTCGATTTCGTCTTGTGTGGCATCCGCCTTGGCATACCGCAAGTTCATCATAATCGTGTCATGAAACAGATATGTCTCTTGCGTGACCATGCCGATCTGTGCGGTGAGCGAGGCGAGCGTCACATCGCGTAAATCATGTCCGTCAATCAAAATGTGACCGGCAGTTGGATCGTAAAGGCGTGGAATGAGGTAGGTGATTGTTGTCTTGCCTGCGCCACTCGGCCCTACCAGTGCGACCAGATGCCCCGGTTCGGCGCGGAAGGAGATATGCTCGAGCACTTGGTCACGGGTCTGACTGAGGGCGGCCAGTTTCTCGTCCTCAGCCACGTTGTCGAAGTTTCGCTGCTCTTCCATTGAATCGCCAGAGAGCACTGCTTTGACATCTTGCATCTGGCCAAAACGCCGTACATCCTTGAGCAAGCCCTTCTCGTCCACGGTGTACCGGAAGCTGACGTCGTCAAACTCCAGTACGCCACGAACGTCCTGCAATGTACGTGCTCCAGATTTTGAGGCGATCTCCAGCGGGAGATCTAGTACTTCAAAGACGCGCTCGAAACTGACCAAGGATGTGGCAAAGTCTATAGGTGCGTTGGTCAGGCTCTGTAATGCGCCATACAGGCTGCTCAAGTATAGGCCCAAGGCAACGATTGTACCGATGGTAAGCGTACCCTGAATGACCAAGTAACCGCCGACGCCATAGACCAGCGCCGTGCCGATCGCGCTCAACAACCCCACGCTGACAAAGAAAAGCGTACCCGACACAACCCGCTGGACTCCGCTGTCGCGTACCCGTGCGGCGCGTTCTTCGAAGCGTGTATCTTCCTGGGCAATGCGCCCAAAGAGCTTGACCAGCAATGCGCCACTGATATTGAGCATCTCGTTCATCATAGCGTTCATGTTTGCATTGAGATCCAATTGCAGACGGGCGATCCTACGTAGACGATTCCCCAAGTGGCGTGCGGCAACAAGGAATAATGGCAAGATGGCAATGCTGATCAACGTCAGCCGCCACTCCAATGTGAACATCACAGAAAGCAGCACCACTGCTTGGATTAGACTGGTGATGATGTTGACGAAGGTGTTGCTGATGGCATTCTGTGCGCCAACCGCGTCGTTGTTAAGCCGGCTCATCAACTCGCCAACTTTGGTATGTGTGAAAAAGCTCAGAGACATCCGTTGCAGATGAGAAAAGAGCGCCGTGCGCAGATCATAGACTACGCCTTCGCCCACCCGGGCGTTGATCTGCCGTTGCCACACGTTGAGCGCACCGGTTAAGATGGGGATCGTCAGCAGTCCAACGATGAGCACGATCAGGTGTGACACATCACGCTCCGGTAGAGTCCGGTCGATCAGGTCACGCAGGATCAGGGGGGTCAACAAAGAAAGGCCCGTGGTGACCAAGGTAAGGATCAACATCCGGAGGATCCACCAACGGTAGGGGCGAGCATAATTCAAGACGCGTCGCAACAAACCCCAAGTGACTTTGGACCTCTCGTCGGGGGACTCCAGAGAATAAATCCTTCGACCAGCTCTTATCATGATGATTTACCAGAGTTTAGTCTTTCCTTTGCATGATCCAATCGCGTGCGCTATTACATAAACAACTATCTCTCTTCGAGTTCTGTAGCGCGCGCTATCCAGCATCTGAGCATCCAAAAATCGTACCCAACAAAGAAATAGCACTGTAGAAGTAACTAGTCATCGCTCTTCTCTGTGTCTCACTTCATTCGTTTGGTTGGAAAGACATTTCTGATAGAGAAAGCATGTTTATCTCCATTCATTAGGGATGTACACTTCTTTGACAGATACAATGACCGGCCGTCAACTCGTGGAGAAGGCGTTCACCTATCTAACCACCTTGACCAAAGAGTGTCGGAAAGTTCTGACCGTAAAGTTTGAACATGAATACAAAGGCATACCTTTTGATTCGATTGAGACAACTATGAAGCGGGAGATTGAGTCTTGGTTCGCCAGGAGAGACAAGAACATAGCGATAACCCATGACAAAAGCCTCAAAGGGAGACCAGGGGAATTAATCATGACTTATTCGGGGTTGACTAAGGGTGCCCACTTTAGGGTTCACGTTGAGAGCCTCTTTACGTTGGCGAGCTCTTCAAGCAACTCGCCCTCTTATCTGAAAAGCCTGAATCTCTATGTTGACAAAAGAGATTTCATGAAGTAATACAACCCACAACTCTTCCTGAACAGTTCTGTTGCATGACCAGGATTCCAATCATGGCGGAAAGACCGCATCAAGGATCTGGCGGCCTCTCATTTCTGGTGTGAACTTGAGAAGGATTTCTACTGGACCAGTAGAGCACACGCGTTAGAGGAAGTATGAGAGATGGGCGCGCCGATTGAGTGCACAAACCCTAATTCTCATTGGTTCTCGATAACCGTAAGCTTACCGGCTTTGCCAACGCTTACTTGCAGTTCTCCCCTAAACGCTCTCACGCGTCCATTCTCAATCTGGACCGTGTCACCAATGGAAACCATATTTATTTGGGCGTTCCAGAGCGGCAGCTTGATGGACCCGGTGCCATCAGAGATTGTTGAGGTTGACAAGCCGAGAGGGTTGTTTCCGTACCTCGAGAAGACGGTCCTCGCGATTGACTTCTCGACAACTTTCGCTTTCAGATTGACCCTTCTTACGCCCAAGCTCACGTCTTTTATCTGCATGTCAATAGGTGTCGACTTTCCTGTCCTTCTGACCGTGGCGGATTCGCTCCACGGAAGGCTTTCAAGGTCTATTTCCGGCAGATGCTTCACTGTTTCCTCGGTAAGATGTATCTGCGTGATTACCTTTTGATCCTGTGTTACCAGAAAGGCACCGCCATCCTTTGTCTTTTGGCGACATTGGATCGTTATGCCCTTGTATGATGATTTACCATGGTTCCAAGCCCTTAGGAAACACTCAAGGAACTCGTGGGTGTCAACCCCATATTTCTTCGAAACCCAGATCAAATACCAAAGACGTGTGATCTCAGGCATGGATTGATGCTGGCCGCGAGGTCTCCCCCGCCCCTTGTGCAGCAGCTCTCTTCGTAGAACTCGTAACCCTATCAACAAGATCAGCCTATAGTGGGTTGCCTCGCTCTTAACCTTTGATGATTTGCCTGAGCAAGATCTTAGTGGGCAATTCTTCCAGAAATACTGATCATTCTTGAGTCATAACGTGTAATGAGGCAGTAACGCGGTCTTGCCTGCTCAGCGCGCGCTACTGGTTCCCGCTATTCGGACACTGTGAAGCAGACTAGGCCTCCGAGTTGGCTAAGACGAACTCCCGCCTTCGTTTCTGCGGTGACAATTCTTGTTCTAATCCGCTTGTTCTTCGAAATCTGCAAAAGCCTGTGAACCCTGTTCTTTTCGGTGTTATCAGCCAGGTATCTGTCCGTCAGAACAATATATTCTGGCCTGCGGTCACCACGCTCCCAGTCTCGGGCGACTAGGCCCTCTATTTCTTCTAGTGAATACAACACCACAGCACCAGAATCAATTTCACTAAGACGTTTTTCTAGAGCACCCATGATATGATTGGCGTCTTCCGAGGTGGTCTCGCGCAGCAACTTTCGGAACGTCTCTGCATTTATCAAATCAGACACTTCGCGGAAACTGCCCGCAGATCCGGCAAGCTCACCAAAGGCGGCGCTGCTTGAGCTTTTATC
>Ga0315279_10011849_pt1 | contig 10029 bp, 13 predicted proteins | sample YL17G06_20_MG_FD_203694 | JGI IMG/M metagenome (GOLD analysis project Ga0315279, IMG submission 203694) | Sediment microbial communities from Yellowstone Lake, YNP, Wyoming, USA - YL17G06_20 | ecosystem: Environmental > Aquatic > Freshwater > Lake > Sediment | place: USA: Wyoming | collected...
TATACCAAGTCATTGCTCAGACCAAAGATGCGAAATTACATGCCGAGTTGCTCGCGATTGAAAAACTCAAATTTCTTGCACTTTCTGAAGAGTTAAAACGTCTTCTAAATACATATGACTATCGCTTTACCAAGACACAATTAGGCAAGGAGCGTGATGCCTGGATTCGGGCAATCGAAAAATTGTCCGGACGTAGAGGAGTTCGACCATAAACATATAAATCCGGTAGCGGGGAATCTATTATAAATAAAATTAACTATCAGTTAGAAAATGCTTGACAAGAGACTAAAATTAGTATACTATATGTAATTAACATATAGATAATAAAAACATACGTATATAAAAGATGTGTAATAATAACAAAAATAATTGCAGGAAAACCAAACACTGTAAATGTGACGGTCATCATAGTCGGTTTATTGAACCAAGGCTTCTCCTTATGCTTGGAGAAAAAGAATCTTATGGTTACGAACTTTTGGAACAGATAAACGATGCCTCGTCTTTTGGTTCGGCGGTTGACCCCGGTGCGGTTTATCGGACGCTACGACAAATGGAAAATGAAGGGCTGGTCAAATCAAAATGGGATACCAAATCAGCCGGACCGGCAAGAAGAATTTATCGGATTACCAAAGATGGTGAGGAGCGATTGTATAGCTGGATTGTGAGTTTAAAACAAAGAAAAACCGCAATTGAAAAATTGCTGAAAGTTTATGAGAGGAGGTGATAAGAATGTGCTGCGAACAAAAATCTCAGTTACACCACCACCAAAAAAGCTGTGATTGTGGATGTAATATGTTTCCACGCCGTTTTCTAAGCAAGAAAGAACAAATTGCTAAAATGAAAAAATATGTCCAGTCATTAAAAGACGAATTAGTGGGTGTTGAGTCATATATTAAAGAGCTTGAGAAAAAATAAGAAAGGCAAGAAATCAGGGGACGGTTCTCTTTAAATTTCTAAAATCCCTGAGTGATAGTTCTGTCAGTCTCCGTAGTTTACCTACCAGGTATTAGAGTAGGTGATCTACTCGGCAATATACTAGATAACCTAATCTACTAGACAATAATAAAAGTTAAACCAAATATCATTACTTTTGTCTAAATATATATTAACAATGGATGTTTAATGGTTAAAACACTATTTCATGAAGATGATGAATTTTTAATTAAAAGGTTTGTATCTAATGATGAATCCGCATTTGAAGAGTTATTTAGAAGGTATGAGCAAAAGATTTTTAATTTAGTCTACCGATATATCGGTCCTTATCCCGAAACCGAAGAACTGACTCAGGATGTGTTCATAAAGGTTTATAAATCAGCACAAACATTTAAAGGCAAATCTAAATTTTCTACCTGGATTTATCGAATTGCGGTGAATACTTGTTTGAATTATAAAAAGAAGAAGCGATTGGTAATGGAATCATTAGATAAGTCAGGGACTCAACTGGTCAAAGAACTTGTCGCTCCCGATTCAACAACCCCGGAAGAACAATTTACACGGGCGAGAAAAATGGCAATTATTCAGCAAGCGCTTGACTCCTTACCCCCCAACCAGAAAATCGCTTTTATCTTATCAAAATATGAGGGCTTTTCATACGCTGAGATTGGAGAAATTATGAATGTCTCAATCTCTTCGGTTGAATCATTATTATTCAGAGCAAAACAACAATTAAAGAAAGAATTAACACCATATAAAGAAATAGGCGAGTTATGACGCAAGTTTTTTGTCATGAATACTGTCTAAATATAATAGGAGAACAAAAATGAAATGTGCTAAGGCAAAACGTAAAATCTCAATGCTTCTTGATGGCGAGCTTGAGAAAAATGAAGAAGAGAAACTTTTGGCACATCTGAATGTATGTGAAAACTGCCGAAAGGAAAAAGAAGCGCTACATTCGATATTAACTTCAATTGAACCTACGGCAACGATAACGGCGCCGCCTTACTTATATCTTAAAGTAAAGCAACAAATTAGAGAACAAGAAGTTAAGAAATCTTTATCTCGCCCGTTACTGCGATGGCTTAGACCAATCACAGTCACTTTGGGTGTGGTCGTTATCTTATTCTTTTCATCTCTTATCGGTAACTTCTTAGGTAAACGTATCTGGACCGGACAAACAGCACCAGCAACTAGCCAGGAATTTGTTACGACGATAGGTTTTGATGTCTTTAGTGATACTCCTAATGCATCATTTGGTTACATTTACAACAATTTGTTAACTGGGGGCAAGTAAATGAAAACAAAAATTCTAATAGTCGTTCTTATTATTTCTATAGGAATAAACATCGGTGTTATATTTACGGTTGGTTATCGTTGGCGGCAGGAAAAGGGGCGTCAAAAGTGTAGCGGTTTAACAACTGGTCAAGATTATTGTTGGAATCGAAGCGCACTTTGTAAAAATCTGAACTTAACTTCGGAACAAGTCCCAATTTTAGAGAAATATCGGGAAGAGCTGCAATCACAGACATTACCACTCAGAGAAGAGTTAAGATTGAAACGGCTTGAACTATTTAATTTGGCAAAAGGTGAAAAGAACCAGGATGAGAAAATAGATAGTTTAGTGAATGATATTGCCCGTTTACAATCGGAAATTGAAAAGAAAGTGATACAACATTCAATCAAAGTAAAAGAAGTCTTGGATCCTGAACAACAGAAGAAATTTAATAATTTATTTCAACAGGCGCTTTGCCCTGGCGGAGAAAGTTTAATGCCTTGTGGAAAATCCAAAATGAATGGGATGCGATAGAAAATGCGCGGATGTAATGAACGAGCAGGAATGTCAATGTCGTGTCATCACGGCTCAGATGGAATGATGGGTTGTTGCTGTTCTAACCGTCGGTTTATGACTAAGGCGGAAAGAATCAACTGGCTGGAAGATTATAAAAAGAACTTACAAACCGAAATTAAAGCAGTCGATGAAGTGATGAAAGAAATGAAAAAATAAAAACCTAGAATGGAGATAAAAATGAGAAAAACAAGAAAAACCTGGCTAGCACTGTTGGTGCTGGTTAGTCTCTTAGTCATCGGAACATCACTCTATGCATACGGTATGCGTGGTTCGTGTCATGGAACACGACAAGGACATATGGGAAAAACATGCGATATGTCAAATGTTCCCAATGCAACATCTGGAAAGTGTGATTCGTGTCAGGTAACACAGCAAGGATGCATGGGAAAAACATGCGATATGTCAAATGTTCCCAATAAAACATCTACAAAGTGTGATTCGTGTCAGGTTAACTGTGACATGCACCGCGTCGATAGTGGTAAAAGTTGTTACGGCTGTCATTAATATGTAAGTAAGGCAGCAAAATCTTAATTTTACAAAGGGGAGGCTTTACTCAGAGTCTCCCCTTATATTAAATGATAAAACCATAAGGAGATTGGAATGAGAAAAAAAAGACTTATTGCTTACTTAATTCTCGGAAGCGTTATCGTTATAATTTTCATTATTGCTATATCGGTGTTTAATAAGGCAAAGCGACATAGCTCATCCGATTTAACAATTAGTCAAGTCTCGCGCCGAGACATCAGTGCAACAATTTCAGCGACTGGTTCAATCAAGCCAATGGTTGGGGCTGAAGTAAAGGTGGGTTGCCGGATTTCCGGTAAGGTCGAACATCTTTATGCTAATATCGGTGACCGAGTTGAGAATGGTCAAGTTATAGCGGAAATTGAAAAGCAAGACTTAGAGGCTCAGGTTGAAGAGAAGCGGGCTGGGTTGACTGCTGCTCAAGCAAAATTACTGGCGATTGAAGAGCGACAACCTAAGGAAATTGCTATAAAAAGAACCGAACTTGCTACTGCCGAAGCAAAACTGTCAGCGCTTCAACATCAAGGTCCTAAAGAAATTGCTATTGCCCAAGCAAATGTTAGCAGCACACGGTCTTCGTTATGGCCTACTCTTTATGGTGATGCAAGCACAGGTTATAACGATAACAGAACTTCCGAGCAGATGCAGGATAATTCGTCAGTAGGTGTTAAGTTAAGTCTTCCTTTATTCAGTCGTTCCAGTTATTCTAATATCACAAAAGCAAAAAATGAAGTTGACCTTTCTAAAACAAAATATGAAGATGACTTGAGGAATTTAGATATTGAGGTTGAACGAACTCAAACTTCTCTGGAACTAACCGAGACGGAATATACAAATGATCTTAAAATTGCTCAAGCTGTAGTAAAGCAAGCAAAAGCCAGTCTTGATTTTGCTCTTGTCCAATTATCCTATGCGGTAATCAGCGCGCCAATCTCGGGAATCATTGCTTCAATAACGACCCAAGAGGGCGAAAATGTTGCAGCCGGACTGAGTGCACCAACATTCGTTACAATTATTAATCTTGACCGTTTACAGGTCGATGCTTTTGTTAATGAGACAGATATTGGCAAAGTCAAAGTTGGTCAAGACGTAACTTTTACAGTTGATGCCTATTCGGATAAAGAATTTCCTGGCAAGGTTATTGCTATCTATCCCAAAGCAGTTATTCAACAAAATGTCGTTTATTACGATGTGGTAATCGCTATCAATGAGACCAAAGGTTTGCTCAGGCCAGATATGACCGCCTCTGTTACAATCAATGCTGAAAAACGAGAAAATATCTTGACCGTGTCCAATAAAGCAATCCAAAGAGAAGAAGGTAAGCGATACGTCTATCTTCTTGAGAATAAGAAAGCGGTTAAGAAAGAAGTTGTGACTGGCTGGCGGGATAATTATTATACGGAAATCGTTGAGGGATTAAAAGAAGGTGAGAATGTAATCATCGGCGATGTTGAACCAGGCAAGGTGATCGAAAAGACTAATCTTCCACCAGGAATAAGATAAAGGAGATAAAACAATGATTGAAATTAAAGACCTAACTAAAGTTTATAGATTTAGCGGTAATGATGTTGAAATCCTAAAAGGCGTTTCGTTCAGTGTCGGAAAAGGAGAGTTTCTATCTATTATCGGACCTTCAGGCACTGGCAAGACAACCTTGATGAATATAATCGGTTGTCTGGATGTGCCAACCAGCGGAACTTATGTTCTTGATGGGGTTGAAATAGAAAAGTTGGACGATGACAAGTTATCGACAATCAGAAACGAAAAGATTGGTTTTGTGTTCCAGACTTTTAATTTACTACCAAGAGCAACTACTTTAGATAATGTGGAATTGCCTCTTATCTACAGCACAAAAAGCGGTGATGGTAAAATGGCAAAATCGCTCTTAGAAAAAGTAGGCTTAGCTGACCGAATTCATTATCGGCCAAATCGGCTTTCGGGCGGTGAACAACAGCGGGTTGCGATTGCCCGCGCTTTAATTAATGACCCGGCAATTATTCTCGCGGATGAACCGACCGGCGCCTTAGATACCCGTTCCAGCTTAGAGATTGTGGCAATTTTACAGAAATTAAACAATGAAGGTAGAACCATAATTATAGTCACTCACGAACCGGAGATCGCCGCTCATACTAAACGAATTATTACTTTAAGAGATGGTAAAATACTATCCGATAACCTAAATTCACAAGTCCGTAATGCTGAAGCTGAATTGAAGAACTTACCAGTGGAGGTGAAGAAATGAGGATTATAAAAAACTCCAAAGAAGCGATAAAAAGCCTGGGTTCTAACAAACTGAGAACTTTCTTAATGATGCTGGGAGTGATTATTGGTATTGCTACTTTTACCGCAGTAATCACCATCGGTCAGAGTGGAAAAAGCCGAGTGATGAAGAGTATGAATAAAATGTGGGGAGCGATGCCGATTGCTATAACTCCTGGTGGAAAAGATTTTCCAATGCATGCCGATGTTCTATCTGCTCCGGCAACGCTCACCAAGGAAGATGCCGACGCAATCGTCAGAGAAGTGCCAAATGTGAAAGATGTTTGTCTGGTGCAAATTACGACCAATGTGCCAGCGAGTTATAAAGGAAAAAATACGACGGTTCTGGATCTTATAGGAGTTACCCCAAATTTCGAAACGTATAGAACCACAAAAGTAATCAGTGGTGAGTTTATTTCAGAAGAGGATATGAATTCTTTGGCCCGTGTCTGCCTTATTGGACAGACTACCAGTAAGGAACTTTTTGACGAAAAAAATCCGATTGGTGAAATCGTAAGCATTGAGAATGTTAATTTTGTCGTAAAGGGAGTAATCGAACCCAAGGGCACCAACCCCAGCGGTAGAGACTTAGACAACCGAATTTTGATTCCCCAAACAACTTTCGCGCGTCGAATGTATAATTTGAATCATCTGAGCCAGATTGTTGTTGGACTGGTTGATGTAAAAAAGATTGAGAAAACCGGAAATGATATTGCTGCTTTTTTGCGGGAGCGTCATAATATAAGTTCTGAAAAGTTTGATGATTTTACAATTCGTCTGCCCAGCACAGTGGCTCAAACGTTTACCAAAACCTCTCAAACCCTGACAATATTTTTAGCGATTATCTCTTTGATTTCACTCATTGTCGGTGGGGTTGTGATAATGAATATTATGCTTATTTCGGTTAGTGAACGAATAAAAGAGATTGGTATTAGGAGGGCGGTTGGTGCAAAGAAAAAAGATATTCTAAGTCAATTCTTATTTGAAGCCAGTTGGATAACTTTCATTGCAGGAATTATCGGAATTATATTCGGTATCGCCATATCAAGAATAATAGCTTTTATATCTAAAACCCCCGCCACAATTTCACTTGGCGCAATCGTATTAGCTTTTATATTTTCGGCTGTAATCGGTATAATCTTTGGTCTTCAACCGGCAAGAAAAGCCGCTTCATTAAATCCAATTGAAGCATTAAGAACCGAATAAAATACAAGTTATGCATTTGATTAAAGGCACAAAGATTGCCTTATCTTCGCTTGGCGCTCATAAGTTACGCACCCTGCTGGCAATGATTGGGATTATTATTGGTATTGGCTCGGTCATTACGATGGTTTCAATTGGCGAAGGCACAAAAAAAGAAATATTGAGTAAAATAGAAAATATGGGAACGAATTTACAAATAGTGAATGCCGGTCAGATCCAAACCTTTGGTGGCAGAACGAGTCAAACTGGAAATGTCACTACCCTTACATGGGATGATGCAAATGCCTTAATGCGAGAAATCTCATCAATCAATTCGCTCACACCGTCACAAAAAGGAAAATGCAAAGTGAAATGGTTTGACCAGATTGTAGCGACTTCGGTTATTGGAGCTACCCCAAATTTTCCGGAAGTGAAAAATTTTCACACGGCAAAGGGTATGTTTTTTTCTGAAACAGAATTAAAGGGTGTGATGCAAGTTGCAGTTTTAGGAAAGACCGTTAAAGAAAATCTTTTTGGTGAAGACAACCCAATTGACGAAGTCATTAGAATCGAAAATGTTCCTTTCAAGATAATCGGTGTAATGGAAGAAAAAGGGTTAAATGTCGATGGCCAGGACGAAGACGATGTCATTTTTGTGCCTTTGACTACGGCTTTGAGGCGATTATTTAATCTTACTTATATTAATAACATATATATTCAGATAAAAGATAAAAAGTCTATGAAGAGGGCGGGGAACGAAATTGAAGAATTGTTAAGAGAAAGGCATAGACTAAGACCGGGTGTTGCTTCGGACTTTACAATTCAAAGCCAGACCGAGCTTATGGAGACGCAAAAAGAGGTTACCGATACTTTCACGCAACTTTTGGGTAGTATTGCAGGTATATCTCTACTTGTTGGCGGGATCGGTATACTAGCAGTGATGTTGATTACAGTAAAAGAGCGAACTCGTGAGATTGGAATTCGTCGGGCGGTTGGGGCAAAAAGAAAAGATATTTTAATTCAGTTTTTATTTGAGGCGTTGGTTTTAAGCATGAGTGGCGGAATAATAGGAATTATAATTGGTATTCTTACATCAACAATAATTGGCTCATTAGCTAAATGGCCAGTAGTAACTCCGCTATATTCCGTATTAGCGTCCTTTTTATTCGCAATGATGGTTGGCATCTTTTTCGGTGTTTATCCAGCAAAACGAGCCGCCCAATTAAGGCCAATTGACGCATTAAGAAACGAGTAGTGACTAAATAGCATCTCGGGACTATTCACTTATATTTTACGATCGGAGTCGAATCCCGATCTATATCATTGACGCTATAGTGTCTTTTATTTAAGAATTGTAGAGGCGTAACGCCGGTAAAGCCGTATTAAATATATTACTCAAAAGAAGTAGGATTGTCTAATTATCACCTGATTTTATTCCCAAAGTAGTTATAAATAACTTCAGTTATACAGATGGAGGAAAATTATGGAACGATTACTCAACATTAAGGAACTATCACAACTTCTGAGTGTCAAAGAAGGAACTATTTATACTTGGGTTCATCAGGAGTTAATTCCATATTATAAATTAAACGGGTTAGTGCGATTCCGGGAAAGTGAAATTAATGAATGGATAAAGAAAAAAAAGCATAGAAATAGACCTTGTCATCTTTAAAATTGTTTCTTAAAATAGCACGAATTTGGCACATTATCATTGATACCAACGTTTCTTTATCCACAAGGATACACTTACCAATGATATTAAGACTGGCACTTCGATGAGTGGACCGACAACAGCGGCGAATGCCACGCCCGATTTGATACCAAAGACTGCGACTGCGACTGCGATAGCCAGTTCGAAATTGTTGCTAGCGGCGGTGAATGAGAGGGTAGCAGAAACTGGATAGTTGGCGCCGATTTTTTTACTCATAAAAAAGCTTAAGAGAAACATAACAACAAAATATATTAACAAGGGAATGGCAATGCGCACGACATCAAAGGGAATTTTCACAATAAATTCACCTTTCAGGCTGAACATAACCACGATCGTAAAAAGCAAGGCAATCAAGGTGATGGGGCTGATTTTCGGAATAAATTTCGTCTGGAACCACTCTTTATTTTTAATTCTGATCAGTGTGAATCGGGTAATAATTCCGGCGAGGAACGGAATACCCAAGTAAATAAACACGCTTTTTGCGATCTGTCCGATGGTAACGCCCACAACGCTTCCTTTGAGACCAAATAACGGTGGTAATATGCTGATGAAAAACCACGCATACAAGCTGAAAAATAGCACTTGAAATATACTGTTGAATGCCACCAGTCCTGCTGCGTATTCCGCATCACCTTTGGCTAGATCATTCCAGACAATGACCATAGCGATACAGCGTGCCAGACCGATCATAATCAGACCGATCATGTATTCGGGATAACCACGCAGAAAGGTAATCGCGAGGAAAAACATAAGGGTTGGTCCAATGAGCCAGTTCTGGACTAAAGATAAGATAAGCACCTTCCAGTTTTTAAAGACATCACCCAACTCCTCGTATTTGACCTTGGCTAATGGCGGATACATCATCAATATCAACCCGACGGCAATCGGGATATTGGTCGTTCCCACGCTAAATCTGCTATTAAACGTTGCTACAGTGCTTGGAATCATGTATCCAATTAGCACACCTAAGCCCATTGCAGAAAAAATCCAGAGTGTCAGATACCGATTAAGAAAAGAAAGTTTTTTTGTTATTGAATCAGCCATAAATCAAATCCTTGATTTAAATTATTGTCCATTTCTGTTTTTAATTATACTCATTTCTGTTCTTGTTGGTTATGCCGTCTTCGTCAAGCGATCCATAATAAGTAGATTCCACCTAATATTACTAAAATACCGCATATTTTCTTAACTATTTTTATTCCTTTTGATTTTTCACTCCAGTGCAGGTAGTGTTCAATTATTTCGGTAAATGTTCCAGCTGCAATAATTACTGAAATATGACCAATGCCGTATGCAATAAGAAGTAGTATACCATAATACAATTTAGTTGAGGCAACTCTGAATGTAACTGCTAATACCGGCGCCATATAAGCGAAGGTGCACGGACCAAGAGCAATACCAAAAACGAGTCCAAGAATGAATGATGCTAACGCGCCTTTTTTCTTGATAACTGACTGATTAGGACTATTGAGAAATGGTAAATTGATAATTTCTAAAAGATACAACCCAACAATAAAAAAGATAACTGCAACAATATAATTACCATATCTGCTAATGTCCCCAAGCA
>Ga0315279_10011850_pt1 | contig 10028 bp, 10 predicted proteins | sample YL17G06_20_MG_FD_203694 | JGI IMG/M metagenome (GOLD analysis project Ga0315279, IMG submission 203694) | Sediment microbial communities from Yellowstone Lake, YNP, Wyoming, USA - YL17G06_20 | ecosystem: Environmental > Aquatic > Freshwater > Lake > Sediment | place: USA: Wyoming | collected...
GAGCGTACAACCTGAGAAAGAAACGATGCGCGGCCTGCGGCTACGGCGAAACCGCAGCCATCAGGACTTATTCGTGGCAGACTAAGAACGTTCACAGAGAAAGAGTGCGCTGAAGCGCTTGTTCGTCTATTGCGTTGATTGATAATATCCCGTACCACAAGGCTTAAGTTGTGATAACGTGTAGGGGTATGTAGTGAATGGAATGGCAAAATATGATGAGTGGATTGAACAGCATCCAGACGTTGAGGTATGGTTGCGAGATAGACCTGACAACACAAGGCGAATCTTCGCTAGGGAACTTAAAACCTTCTGTGACGAGCTAGCCATAAGTCCTGAAGAGTGGAGAAACTTAGACAAGTTCGTGGCCCGGGACCTGGCTTGGAAGTTCGTAAGCACTAAGATCAAGTCTAGTCCGAGTGTAGCCATGACGGTTCTGGCTTCATTGAAAAGCTTTTATCGGAACAAGAACGGAGAGGCCTTGCCCTTCGACAGTGAGAGGGGAGGCAAACACTATTTCCACATGACAAGTAAGAAGGCAGCGTTAGAGCATATCCCAAACAAGACGGAAGCCTACCAGATTATTGACATGGCCAGCTCGTTGCGTGACAAGGCGATCCTTTTGTTCCTCTTTCAAAGTGGCTGCCGCGTGAATGTCGTTCAGCATTTGAAGCTGAAAGATGTGGAGGATCAGCTTGACAAGGATACTATCGCATTGAAGATCACTGGAGAACTAGACCACAAGCTTCGAAGCCGAGACATACCCTACTATTTCACGTTCTTGAATGGTGAAGGCGTAGCCACCTTGAAACGCTATGTAGCTCTGGCCCATAAAGAGCGAAGCCCAGCCGCGCCTCTATTCAGTACGAGTGGACATGAAGCGATAAGCCAAAGCTACGTCTTGCGAATCGTTAAGAACTGTTGCAGGAAAGCAGGACTGGACCCTAAAAAAATATGGACTCATTCGATACGCAAGGCTTTTCGCAAGGTTGTCCGTCAAACAGACATGGATGATGACGATAAAGAGCAATTAATGGGCCATGTTATCCGAGGATCGCGACAAGCCTACTACGACAACAAGGATGTGGAAGTGATACTGAAAGCCTATCAGAAATGCAGTTTTTCGAGGGAAGTGCCGAAAAGTGAAACTGATAAACTGAAACTTGAAAACTTGGATTTGAAAAGAGAACAGACTAAAACATCAAACGAGCTGGATCAAATAAAAGAACAAGTGGAAAGAATGGCAGTTGAAATGAAGGAACTACGAAAAAGCGTTGCAGAAAAGGCTTTAACCATAACGTGAACATATTAGAGCATAAGGACGGCATATTTTGGCGACTGAATATTGCATGAGCAAACAAGTTCTGTCCCGCGTAACTAGGCGGCGCGGGACCCCTGTGGTTTGTCACCATTGTCGACAGCCCATTCTGGAAGGCGACCCAACGTTTTCAACGAGTGGCGGCGGCTTCCAATCTAAAAGGTTTCATAAAAAGTGTTTTGAAGAAATGTGGCAGTAGCCATTGGATGAAAGGCGTGTGTGTTGGGAATCTCCTGCCCTTTTGATAGCAGAAAAGCCTACCCATTTAGCTAAAAAGTCTATTGGCGCCAATAGACTTTCTTCGGTTGTGGGCTGAGGGAAATATTTCCCAGAGCCTCACTGTGTTCTTGTCGTTGTCATGCCGACATGTTCAGCGTTTCGCTCGTTTATGTTGCTTATACCTTCTTTTTCCCGTTCTACCCTTCTTTCTACCAGTTGAGAATCCAAGCTCACGCATGATCTGCTTCTCTGTTGGAATTGCGTGAGATCGTTGGAACCATTTGCCGAACAAGCCTCCTCCTAACCCTTTGAAACTTGGTTCACGAATTGACGGAATCTTAGAGAATGTTGGGAAACTCAAGGCTTGTTTTGGAAGGGAAAAAGTCGGCATAGCCAACGATTGCCTTTGCTTTTGCACTTGCTCAGTCAGTTGTGGAACGTCTAATCTCAGAGCTGAAACACTTAATGTTTCGGTTAATGGTTCAAGACTGACCATTGGTGTAAGAGCTAGAGCTGCCCTTTTTCTTTGTTTCTGGCTAGGATAGAACTGTGGAAACATCTTTAACCGTTGAATCTCAAAAGGCTCCTCAAAAGACGGAAGTTTCAGTTTGATTGCTGGTTCAAGCTTCGGCATTGTTGTCAGCCTTGGAATTGCGAGTAATCCTTGTCTCGGCTGTGAACGAGACATTGGAAGCAACGAAAAGCCCATCGTGGCTAGAAGTGCTGGGCCTAAAGACTTGGAAGCTGCCAAGCCTACATTCATGTCTGGCACATAGGGAAATATTCCCATGCGTGTTAGCTGTGTCTGCGTCACGAAAGGCAGAAGCTTCTGTTCCTCCATCAATGAGCGAGTCGAGGGCCACTTAGTCCAAGACGTTGCTCCCCTCACATTCACATCTTTAAGTGGTGCATCAAGGAAGCCCACTTTTGGATAGTAGCTTTCGTCCAGCATACTTGGCGGTAAACCCTTCTCTATTGGCTCCCATCCTTTATCATATCGCTTCAGTATTGTCTTCTCAAACCCTAGTGTTTCGCCTTCACTTTTTATCAAGCTGAATGGTATAAGTTCTTCTCCAATCCCAAAGAATAGTTCTAATGCTTTTGGAGTTGTGACTGTGGGCCACTTAGTTAACATCACGCCCCCCATGCGTGGAGATACACTTAGTTCCCAACCAATGTCGGTAAAGGCTAGTCCTTTAGGAACGCCTGAAATCACCCCAGTTTTAGAGACTGCTTCCATGACTGGAATACTAATCTCTCCACCAGCTATGTAAGGTCTTGCGCCAGTCAACCGCATAACAATCCTTTCTGACCACCCCTTCCATTGACTAACTGGAATGTCTATCGCTTCTGCACCCTTCTGAAAGCCAAACTCAGCTTCAAACCCGAATTGCTCTTTCGCAAAACCGCCAGTAAATCCTTCTCTGTATTGCTCAGTCAACCATTTAGAAGCTCGAGGCTGAACTTTAGCTTGAATGGTTTTTCCAACACTCATGCCAACCAAGCCGACAAGTTCACCGACAGAAGCGGCTCCGATAATCTCTTCAACCGTCAAGTGCTGGCCTGTTAATCCGTACTTGGCAGTTTCTCCTACGCCTATCCCGGCAACCGCGAAAACTGCCAATTTAGGAATGTTGACAGGTAAAGCCAGAACATTAACAAGAGACAACTGTAGCATGGCCGAATATTCTTCTGGGCTAGGACTTGATCCCAACTCCATTTTAATCCATTCTTCACCAACACGTATGAAGCGTTCTCCTGTTTCTTCCTTAACCCATGACATACCTACCGATCCGCTGTAGGGAACAAAAATGTCTGGCTTTTTAAAGAGTAGTTCAGTGTCGGTTCTTCCTAGAAACTCGTAGCCCTTCATCTTGTACTGTAGAATGGTTAGGCTTTCTTGCGTTGCTCCAAGCCTAGTATGTATATCAGACAGTTTCCCTAGCATATCTTCAAAACTGACTGCGCCCTGAACGCCTAACGGTTTTCCTAATTGCTCTTGGAAGATTCTGTTTAGCACTTCAACCCTGACTGAAGGTGGAGTCTTGACAAGCGTAACGTCAGCTATGGTGGGAAGTTCATTTCTAATGAGGTATCTGCTTTCAGGTCTGCCTTGTGGAATCCATGACTCGTAAGTTTCAGGTTCAGCTCCTAGAGTTGTCGGAGCGGTTTCAGAGTGGATGTATCTGCTCTCTGGGCTGCTAGGATAAAATCCGCGTTTCTGCCAGTCAGTAGGTTCCTTAGCTTGAGGTCGTTCGCCCTTTAGGGCTAAGATTGCTTCGCCAAGATTGTAACCCACGCTCTTGTAGAACTGGCCTGTCGGATCATAGTAATAGCCAGACTTTGCAGGCGGTTCTGGTTGCAGACCATACGATGTTTGATGCTGTGGTTCTTTTCCGCTTAGTGGGTCGCGCTTTTGCAGAAAAGCTTTCGACGGCTGATTGAACACATAGCTTATGTCTAGCCCTTCGCTTGTTTCACGGATCGCCTTTATTTTGGTTCCTCGGGGAATGTTGAAAGGTTCATATTTTCCTCCAAACTGCGGATAGCCTATGCTAGCGTAGAACGCCGTGCTTCTTGCGAAATTGGGTTGGGGAGGAGGCGTTCTTTGGCTTTTCGGTAAGCCATGCGTGAGCAAGTAGAGGTCTAGCTGTTCTTTGGCTAGTTGCTCTTGAAAAGTCATACGCTGCTCTGCCACTGCTTACCGCCTCTTCTGCTTTCTTTTCTCCATTCTCCAATACTTTCTGACTTGCGCGCTGTGTTTCGGCATTAACTGGCACACCTAGTTTAAACTATACAGTTGGTTTACCTAATAAACTCTTCCGAGAAAAGTTCCAAGAAAAAGAAGGGGGTTTGAACGGTGTTTCTAACAGTCAGGTATCTCAACATTGAATTTCTTGAAGATCGGCTGCAACTTGTACTTCTTAGCCAACTCTAACGCTTCTGGCACAAACACGTCTCCGCTATCTAAGTCAGCACTAACTGAGCAAACAATGTCTCTCTGCAAGTAATCCTCAGAAGTCTCTCCGAGCACGTCTTCATGTTCTCTGAGAAACTGCATTATGGCCTTAGGAACCTTGACAACGACTTCCTCACATTCAATCTGTTCTGTCTTGCTAGCCATGTTCAAGCCTTCCTTATTCAAGCTTCAAACTGGCCGAGCAACAAAAAGAATCCTAATTCGTCCTTGTATTCTTCTAGGCTCTGATGCTTAGACCGCGCTGCCTTCAGCAATTCGTTATACAGACCTATCGGAACCGAAAACTTGTTTTTCAAACATTCTTTTTTCGCCATTTTTTCACCGTTCCAAGAGTGTGCTGTTTAGCCTTAAAAGTTTTGCTGTAGGTGCTATTATAAAGCACTATTATAAATTATATTGAAGATTGTTTTAATAATTAATTGTTCGCGCGACGAACGGATCTAACATACAAAAAAGGGGAAGTTACTTGTCTAAGGCTTTGATTAACCCTTCAAGCTCCCTAAGTTTTCTATTCCAGATAGGTTCAGCCACTTCCTTGTAAATGTCCAAGTTCCATGCCAGCGTTACGGCTATACTGTCTGCGAGCCCAATAAGCCAATTTTGAACAGCGTCGTTGATCCTTGCAATCCTACTATCGGCTAAACGCGGGTTGTTTACCTTTGAAGGGTCATTCTCGTAATCTACAAGGCTTTCTCCTATAATCTCCCAGGTGGCTAAAGCTAAATGGTTGAAAGCAAATTCGAGAAAACGCCTCAGACCTTCAACCCTTTCAGCTCGCTGTTTTATTTCGGAGATTTGTTGGCCTTCTTTTAGGAAAGTAACCGCGCTCAATTTTAACCATTTTTGCCATTCATTCTTTAAGTCTTTGATAGGCTTGTATATTGCCGCTAAAACATACCTTCTGGAACTGTAATCCTTATGAATAACACCTAGAGTTTCAAGAGTGTCTAGGTATTTGGCTATTGCCGTGTGGCTTAGTTTTGTGTTTTCCTCTATTTCCGTGAATGTTGATCCGTCTTTGCTGCTTGCGAGCGCTTGAACGATTTTTAATTCTCCCGGTTTCAATTTTGCTCACCTGTGTACTTACTAAACTTCGTAAGCATAAGTGTTATATATGGTTTTCTTAAGAGAAGCTCAATGAGGTAGTAACTTGGTTGAGTTCAAAATAAAAGTGCATCCTGAACAGCACCTAGCATACATCCCCAAAGAATTATTCAAAATGTTAGGTCCACACCTGACGGCAATCGCGGATCAAGCGGCAGTCGTCTTCTTTCCAGAAAACATGAAGGCAGAAGACGTTTTGCGGAGCCTAGAAATCATCATGGCCGATTTGAAGCATGGCTTAACCATGGAAAAAGAAAGGGAGATCGCAGCCAATGAGTGAGGCACAACAAAAAATCGCCATAATCAAAGAGAAACTTGCCTCAATCGAGGCAGAAATTCAAGCTGCCAAACGCGTTTTGAAAGGCGAAGGTTAATGGCTGAGAGTTTGCCCGGGTGCGTCGGATACTTTGGCACGCCGATTGTACCTAATGGCCCGTGTCGGACTTGCTGGATTAGGCATGTATGCGCGAATACCGCAAGGGAAAAAGACAAGGAACGGAAACAATGAAGAAACAATTTCAACCATGCGAGGTTTGCGGTTCTCCGAAAGCGACAGTACGCTGCCAGTATTGTAAAAAATGGCTATGTGACCAATGTTACGGCACATGGAGCGAAGCGCGTAAGTGTTGTGGTCGAGAAGATGAAATCTTCCAAAAAACACGACAAGAGGCAGCCCGGCAATGACCGAGCCAGTAACCGAAACCGAGCTTTACAAAAGAGTAGTCGTAACGGCTTTAGATTGTCCTTACCTAGAGAGGTACTGGCTAGACCGTGACGTTTACGTTTGCGACGGAAAGCTTTGGGATATTCCTAAAGAGCTGGCTGAACTTTGCGCTAGTAGCGATCATAAAAAATGTGCCTACTTTCTAAGGAAGCGTAAGCCATGACTGAACGAGTTACCATAGAGGAATTACGGGCGGCTGCAACGGCCTACTACGAAAGCGGCCTTGACATTGTGCCTTTACAACTGCCAGAAAAGAAGCCGTTGGTACAATGGAAGAAATGGGAAACCGAACGACAGACAAGACAAGAATTTGATAACTTGCCCCTAGCGCGTGCTAACGGTTTCGGAATTATTTGTGGGAAACCCAACAACGAAGGCTTATTCCTTTCCGTTGTTGACCATGACGTAAAGCCACCCATGACGCAAGAAGCTATAGCCAAAGGAAAAGAAATCCTGAAGGACTTTCCGATAACCCAACTGGAAGGAACAGGCAACAAGGGAACACACAACGTCTATTACTCAAGAACAAAAGTTCAAACCGTAAGCCTCTTCCACGACGATTGCGCGCTTGAGCTCCTAGCGGAAAACAAGCTGTGCATCATGGCTCCGAGCCAAGGCTACGTCAGGCTGAACGACAACACCCCAACAGTCTTGCCAGACATGGAAGAAAAGTTCTACGAAATCCTAAAAACGCATGGATTCACAGAACGGAAAACAAAGCCTACCACAATCACGAAACCGAGACTAGAGAACAACCGAATAAGGTTTTGTTGCAGAGAGGCCCTAGCTCGGGACAGCCACATATCCCATCTTATGCGTTTAGCCATAGCGTCAGAATACAAGCGAGCTGGCTACTCAAACGAGGACATAGTGCAACTTTTCAAAAGTCAAGACGACTACGACCACGATAAATGTTTTGTTCAGGTTGAAAGTGCTGATCCACTGAAAGCGGCAAGGTCCGAAACCATAAGGGAATACGGTTATTGTTACCCTGAGTGTCAAGAGAACTGCATAGAAACGAAGAGAACACAAAATATAATTTTTCCTACACCCCCCCAAGGGGGATACAGTTTTTCTGAAGCCGACACGAAGCCCATGAGCCTAGACGATGTTGAAAAAGTGTTAGACACAACCTTGAAGCATGACCACGAAAACAAACTGATGGTTTTCCTAAGCATGCTTATGAATTACTCGGGGGACGATCAGCAAAACATTCTTTTTAATGCGCCTAGCTCAACTGGAAAAAGCTATATTGCCCTTGAAATCGCCAAGTTGTTCCCCGTCGAGGATGTGGATAAAAAGGGATACACAAGCCCCACAGCCTTCTTTCACGTTATGGGGAAACTGTGCCGTCTTACTGGTGAACCGCTGGAAGACCGTAACGCCTACATCGAATCTAAACTGAAAGAGTGGGAAAAGAAGAATTCGCGTCCTACAGCTTCAGACTATGAAAACAAGTCAGCCGAAGCCGTTAAGGAAAGGCATGCGCTCTCGGAATGGAAGGCGTTAAAGAAATCTGAGTATCACAAGCATAAAGAGGAATGGGACGGGATCGAAAAAATCTATGTGGTTAGCCTTGAAAAGCGCATCTTAATCTTCAAGGATCAACCGCACGACAGAGTTCTGCAAGTTCTTCGGAGCATGTTGAGCCATGACGAAAAAGTGTTGGAAGTTGACATAACCGACAAAACGAAGGAGGGAGGCCACAGAACTAAGAAGATCAGGGTCATAGGATTCCCAACTGTAGTGTTCTGTTCAGCTTCGTTCAGCCTCAACGAGCAAGAGCGAACCCGTTTCTGGATTCTAAGCCCTGACATGAGCCAAGACAAGCTGCAAGACAGCTTGAAGCTTCAGGTCCAACGGCTCAGCGATAAAGAAAAGTTTGAGACAGAACTGAACGTCAATGAGAAAAGAACCCTTTTGATGCGGCGAATACAAGCGATAAAGGCAAGCAACGTACACCAGATTATTATTCCAAAAGAACTGGCCAGCTCTCTTTTAGACTGGTTCACAAAAGGACGCGCTCTTAGCGCGCGGGACCAACGCGATTTTCCCAGGTTGATAGACCTTGTTAAGGCACACGCTCTTTTCCAGATGTTTCAACGAGTGAAGGGCCAAGGTAGTTGCTCAGTAATCGCTGACCAAGAGGATGTAGAAACAGCCAAGAACCTTCTGGATAAGGTATTAGCAGCGAACCGTTTAGGTTTGCCCCCTTATGTCCATAAATTCTATTTCGAAAGTCTTGAACCTTCAATCAAGGGGGACGGAATGGATAGAGAGACATTCAGCAAGTTGTATTTCGGACAGTTTAAAGAGCGTCTTGGAGAAAAGGCTAGGAAGCTGCTTATAGACCTCTTAAAAGACGCCGGGTTAATCGAAGAAACTCCTGATCCACTAGACAAACGGAAAATGAAAATCTATCTTCCCCTTGAGGGGGGGGAGAATAAAAAAAGTTTTGCTAAAGGCACATTCCAATGCTTAGAATGTAAGGCAAAGAAGAAACAATCGGTTTTTGCTACTGACGCGGATCTGGCAGCTCACATGAAGGCTTACCATGAGGCTTCATAATGGAAAAACCCAAAATAATCAAGCCTAAACGAAAGCGTAGAAAAAGCAGCATTTGGCACCGGATCCAAAAGAAAGAACTACAGCTTATGGAGGTTCGGCTTTATCAAGAACAAGTTCATGCAAACGTGTTAATAACCGCTTCCAACCTAGAAAAACGGCGCAATCCCAATCCCGACTACGTGAGATAGGAGGTGAAAAAGCATGAGTGGACAACCAGAAAAAGTTAGAGACTTACAATATAGCTTTTCAAGTTTCCTATGGCATAACCTAATGAAGATTCAAGAAAACTGGGACGCTGGCGACATAGTTCACGCTCTTTCTGAAGCAGTTTCGCTTAGAACATATCTGCCCATTCCAGTGAAGGACGAGTTAAAAGCATTGGCAGACGAAATTACGGAAAAACTGAACAAAAGCTTCGAGACTTCAGCAAGTGACTTTCACAGTAGTATGTTAGTGAAACATAGGGAGAGCAGGAGGGTAGCGCAGCTTTACCTCAAAAGGTACATTGACAAAATGATGACTTGTCTGGACAAACGAGGCTATTTAGAGCGCGGTAGCTATACACCGATAACAAAGGAAGACTTCAGCAACTTGGAAGGTGAACAGAAGTGAGGATCAACTGGAAGCGCGGAAACGACACAATCACTTTCACCAGACCTAGCACATGGTTCGGCCTTGGCAATCGGGGATCGGGCAAAAGCAGTTTCCTAGAGCATGTGGCTGAACAGTATCTTGAGCAGGGCAACGGAATCTTTGACTTGTTCGGTTCGAGGGATGGCGAATCTCTAGCATGGCTTAGAAGTCCACACGTTAAAGACAAGAAAATCTTACTGATAAGAGGCGAAAACGTAGATGTTCAATGCAGCTTTCCAGTGAAGAGCGCGGAAGCCGTGACGGTTCAAGATTTTGAAGCTAACGACATAATCATTAGCAGCTCACCGTTATACTTGGGCATGGACCAAGAATTTATTTATGCGGCACGACTGACGGATTTGCTTTACAAACGCCTTCACTATGACAAACTGATTTTTCTTGTGGCAAGGGAAGCAGCTAACTTCTACTATTCAAGGCTGAAGGTTAGCGATTCACAGCTCTACGCAAAAGCACAGATGGTTTAT
>Ga0315279_10011851_pt1 | contig 10028 bp, 6 predicted proteins | sample YL17G06_20_MG_FD_203694 | JGI IMG/M metagenome (GOLD analysis project Ga0315279, IMG submission 203694) | Sediment microbial communities from Yellowstone Lake, YNP, Wyoming, USA - YL17G06_20 | ecosystem: Environmental > Aquatic > Freshwater > Lake > Sediment | place: USA: Wyoming | collected...
TTCTTGATACGCGCCGCTGTCATTGTTCAGCAGCGAAGGCAGCCCGCGACCTTCCGCGACATAGCGAATGTAGTTGAAATGCCACGGCTCGTCGGGCGATTCGAACAGAGGAATGGTGACAGTGTAGATCAGGCCGAGGATGAGGAAGACAAATGTCAAATGCCAAATTTCAAATTTCAAATGACCTAACCCGCCTGGTGTCCTTTGAAATTTGTATTGTGACATTTGACATTTGACATTTGACATTTTGCGTTAGCGCCGCAGGACGCGGGAGGCGCCCAGCCGCACGACGGTATACAGCGCGCGGGTGACTTCGGCGCGTGAGATTTTGGATGCGCCGAGTTGGCGGTCCATGTAGCAAATCGGCACTTCGGCGACCGTCCAGCCGCGCCGCTGGACGAGGTACAGCATCTCGATGAGGAACGAGTAGCCGTTGGAGATAATCGAGTCTAGATCAATGGCTTCGAGCACGTCGCGGCGATAGCAGCGAAAGCCGGCGGTGCAGTCCATCGCCCGCAGGCCCAGCACGATCTTGGCGAACGCGTTCCCGCTATAGCTCACCAGGCGAAGCGGCAGGGAGCGGCCCATTGCGCCTCCGCCGCGCACGTAACGGCTGCCGATCACCAGGTCGGCGGTCTGGCTGCGCTCGATCATCACGGGAATGTAGCGCGGGTGATGCGAATAGTCCGCGTCCATCGTCAAGATGCGCTCTGCCCCGGTTGCCAGCGCCTTTTTGAATCCGGCGATGTAGGCCGTGCCCAGGCCCAGCTTGCCGGGGCGATGAATCACGGACAAGCGCGGCTGTCGAGCCGCCATCTCTTCGACGATGAGGCCGGTGCTATCGGGCGAGTTGTCGTCCACGACGAGCACATTCAAGCCGACTGGCAGCGCCAGCAGCTCTGGCACGAGCAGGACAATGTTTTCGTGTTCATTGTAGGTTGGAACGATGACGGTTGGTTTCATGATTTTGGATTTCGGCTTGCTCAACCGGGTAATTGAGACTCGTTAATAGCCAGCGCGAGCGTAGCGATCCAGAGCAACGAGTAATTCAGCGCGCGGCGCGACGGGCGATATGCGCCCCAGGCAATGACCGCGGCTACCAGCCCGACGATAAAGCGTAGCATTCCCAATGGCTCGCGCAAGGTGGACTGCGGCGTGAACGGGATGACGAGCGCATTCACCAGCAAGATACACACGAACGGATGAACATCGCGGCGAGCCAGGTCGCGCAGCGCGGCGACGAGCGCCGCCAGCCCCGGCAGCAGCGCTATCGGCGCGATGATGAGCGCGATGAGCGCAAACGCGCGCGCATTGATCGCCGCCAGCGACCACAGCCCCCGATATGGAATCCACTCGAACGGCGTCGCCATCGCGCCGCCGGAGCCAACGCCCCACTCGCCCAGCCAGACTCGCAACAACACCTGGAGCGCGATGAATGGCGCGCCGACGATGACGGCCCACTCGATCAAATCACGCCAGCGCCGCGAGAGTGCCAAGCTCAATAGGAAGCCAGCGGCTATCAGCAACGTCGTCTCTTTGGTCAGCGCGGCCAGTGCGAGCAGGCCCGCCGCGCCACGCATCTGCTTGCGCTCGTAACTCAACACAGCCGCCTGCGCCAGCGCGTAAGCTAGCGGCTCGGTCAAGTCGAGCCGGACGGCCATCATCAATCCGCCGAACAGGCCATAGCTCAACGCATACCAGCGGCTCGCGCCACGCCCGGCCAGAATTTCCTCGGTGAACCATGTGCCGGCCACCAGCGCCAGCCAGTTGACCGCGATCAGCGTCCACGGGACGCGCCATGCTTGTCCAAATGCCCACGCCCCTGCGATCAGCGGATACAAAATGCGCTGGAAGCGATACGCCGGAACATCCAAAAAGCGCGGTGCGCCAAGCGGGTCGCGCGCAATCTGGTAAGCGAACTGGCCGTCGTAACCCCACGTTCCGCCCGGCAGGCCGGGATCGTAGCGCGTGCCGACCAGCGCGAATTTCATCGGGTCGCCGCCGGAGCGCCAGAGCGTCAGTGCGATGTAGACCAGCGCGATCAGGCCGACGACGTGAAAGGGACGAATGACGAACCCCCTCTGTTGCGCTACGGGGGCAGGTGACGAATGACGAATGGCAGCCATGCCGCTCACCGGTCGATGCGCCGCAATGACAGGACGACCAATGTTCCAATCACGATGATCAACGTCGTTAGGCTGATCGCCGCGCCGACGGTGAACGAGAGCGGCGCGTACCGGAACTCGACGGTGTGCTCTCCCGGCGGAAGCGCGATGGAGCGGAAAGCATGGTTCGCACGCAAAATCTCGGTTGGCTTGCCGTCGAGCGTGGCCTGCCAGCCTGGATAGAATGTGTCGGCCAGTACCAGGAATCCGCCCGACTCGGACACGGCGCGTATTGTAACGGCATTAGGAGAATCCTGCAAGGTAATAGACGATGACCCTCTCGGATAATGGGTGAGCGGCAGAGTGAGCGTGTCGGCAGATTCAAACAAGACTTTTTGGCGCAGGTCGAAGGCCGGATCGGCCAGCGCGGCCAGCGCATCGCCGACGACGCGCGCCTGCGGGACAATCCACGCGCGATCCAGCGCCGCATCGTTGTGATAGATCGTCACCTCCACGCCGCGATGCGCGACCGGCAGCGGCAGCTCGCGCGGGCTGACGATGTAGCGCGCGTCCATCGCGCTGGCCACTCGCAGCGCGTCTGGCTCGGGCAACTTGTTCAGCAATTTGATCATGTCGTCATAGCGACCGACCAATAGTGGGTCAAAGTTGTTGGCGCTCGACACGCGCTCGATCATGGCGACGTTGGGCAGCAGCGTCTCTCGCGCGCCGAGCCAATACGACGCGTCTTGCGGCCCCAAGTTTTTGAAAGATAGGTACCGCCCGAACTTGACCTGCTCTTCGTCGGCAGAAAACCAAAAGGTGCGCCCGCTGCCGGCGGCGCGCACGGCTTGCGCAGACAGGGTGCGCTCGTGATACAACGATGCATCCGTTGTCGGGTTGAGCCGCCAGTCTGCGATGAGCAAATCCAATGCGACCATGCCAACCAGCGCAGCTTGCCACAGCGCGAACCCGCGTCCATGGGCGGAAGGGCGCAACGCCAGACACGCCGCGCACGCAGCCAGTGTCACGCCGAGCTGGATCACAGGCTGAACAAACTCGGCTCGCACGTTGATCACCATGGCCCCGGCGGTCACGGCCACGATCACGCCCAACGCGGCGACGACCAAAAAGCGACCGAGCCACCGCAGCCGCTCACCCTGAAGCAATCGCTCTGTGCCAATTCCGGCCAACGCAGCCACCGACAACGTGTACGCACTCAGCAATCGCGCCGGCCCCTGGAACAATGTCGCGCCAGGCAACGCGCGAAACAACAGCGGATAGAACGGCGCGAATCTTCCCAACGCAATCAATACCGACACGACGGCTGTTGCGCCCAAGAACCAGACGACAGATGTCGGAGGTCGTAAGGCAGATGTCGGATTCTGGCCTCCGGCTTCCGACTTACGACTCCCGACTTGTGGCACAAGCGCAAAGAACGCCATCATCAGCGCCCACAAGCCAACGTATCCCGCGTTCTCCCAATAGTTGTCATAGCCCCAAAAGTTGCCGTCGGCAGGATTGCCCATCAGGTCCGGCGCGAGGAACGTCAGCAAGCGGAGCGGGTAAAGCGAGTGCGTCGAGGCAAATTCGTAATCCAATCCATCTACGCGCTGCGACTGAGCAGCCAGCTCCGACGAAGGCAGCAGTTGCACTATTGCCAACGCGAACCCGGCTACAAACGCCAGCAACAGGCCGTAGACCGCGGATCGCAAAATGCCTCTTGCCTCTTGCTGCTTGCCCGCTTCGCGTGCCTCCTGCGACATGCGTCTTGCGACTTGGATCATGCGAATCGCCGCATACAGCACCACGACGATCAATCCCAGCCCGGCCGTCTGCGCGTGACCGGCCAGCAGTCCCAGGCCAATCGTCAGCGCCAGCCACAACGCATCGGACATCCGGCGACGCTGCGCGAAAATTTCTGCGCGCCACAGCCAGATCGCCGGCCAGGGAAACGTGGCCGTGATGCTCAAGAAAGCCAGGCGGGCGATCAAGAATTGAGAGAGTTGAAACGCCAACGCGCCCACGAGCGCGGCCAGTGGACGCAGGCCGACCGTTCGACCCCAGGCGTACATTGCCAGCCCGGCCAGGATGACGTGCAGCACCGCCGTGTAGCCCATCGCTCGCTCGACCGGCAAGATAAAGTAGAGCACGTTGAGTGGATAAAACACCGCCGATTGCAAGTTGGCCGCCAGCGGCGCGCCGCTGCCGACGAACGGATTCCACAGCGGCACGTTCCCACTGCGCCACATCTCGACGGCGTACTGCTGCCACGGATAGAACTGCAAAAGCGGCACGCCCCAAAACAGCGCGCGACCGGCAAAGACGATGCGCCAGAAAAGTATCAGCGGGACGAGAATGAGAACTGCGTATTGTGTATGACGTATTGCGTATCGCATATCGCTTATCGCATCACATTCTGCTGACCACTGGTCACTGATCACTGATCACTTGATAGACAGCGTAACCTTCGGCCTGGTATACTGGCGACAAAGGACGAGCGCTGCCGGGCGAAAACCGCTCATCCGGCCCGGCCACGACGTAGGTGATGCGCCAGTCGCGCAGGAATTGCACGCGCCACTCGTCTGGCGTGGAAGCGTCAAAGAATCGCTTGACGAGGGCGCGCTTTTCTTCGGCGCGAACGGTCTCTGTCCCCAGGCCGAGGAACACGCGCGCGCCGACTCGCGCCGGGAGATAATTGCCGGTCGAGTACGACGCAAGCACCACGTCGTCGTATGTCGCGCGAGCGGCCAGCCAGTCGAGCGCGCGCACTTGACCGCCATCGCGAAAGATGGGCATGGCGCGCGAAGCAACGGCCAAAACGCCGCTGCCCAAGAGCAGAATGTTCGTCGGAACAGTCACCAGCAAAATCAGCGCGATGGCCCACCGGCTCAGTCCGCGCGCCGAGTAACGCGGAAAGCGAACGAGCCAGCGCACCAGTCGTGTCCGCCGCCAGGCGGGCAGAACAAAGCGCGCCAGCCCCATTGCAGCAAGCATCGCGAGTGGAATCTGCCAGCCTTCGATCAACCGCCGTTGCGCGTTAAAGGGCAGGTAAAGCAGCGGCGGAATGACGACAGCCCACGCGACTAGGCGCAACGTCGTCTCGTCGCGCCGACGCAAAACATAGGCTGTACCCAGAATGGCAAGCAGCCCGATCAGCGCATAGCCCATCACGTAATGCAGCGGATGCGGCGAGAGGATGAGATTCTGCTCTGACCACGCGCGCATGACGGGATTGGTAGAGAACACGATCCAATTATAAATCACCACGGGCGATGCGATGAGGCACGCCGCGACTGTCTGCATCGTTTCGCGCCAGGCGATGGCTCGTCGCCGGATGGTCACGGCCAGCCAGGTTGCGCCGGCTACGGCCCAAGCAACGACAACGTAAAATGGGACGATCAATCCCATCGCCAACCAGCACAGACCGGCCAGCAGCCAAAAAGAACTGGAACGCAAAGGCACACAGAGCGCCAAGAATTTTTTACCTTTGCGTTCTTTGTATTGCGTGCCCCCGCGCTTTTGCGGGGGTGGCGGTTCAGAAAATTCGCTCCACAATACGATGAATCCCGCCAGCAGCAACGTCCGCGCCAGCGCAATGTGCGGAAAGCTGTACAGCACCAGAAAGGTGAATCCTTCCGGCAGAATCAGATCAATCGGTGTGCTGCCTAGCCAGTTGGGTTGGCCCAGCAAAAGCAGCAACCATCCGAATCCGCCGCTGAACGCGACGATGAAAAACGTTATGCGGCGGATCGCGCGAGAGGATGTGAACAGGGCGGCAAAGCGGTACACCGTCAGCAGCAGCAGCGCGCCCAGGAGCGCTCGCGCGATGTGGTCACCGACGACCATCGTCTCGGTCAGCGGCCAGTGTCCTGCGCTCGCCGCGAGGCCCGCGACTTTGCCCAGCAAAATGTAGAACGAGTAAATCAACGCGCCGCTGTGCGGCTCGCTGGTGTAGACATTGTGGAACAGCCACGCGCCGCGCGCGCCCGTGCCCATCTTGGCAAGGTACGAATACTGGTCTTCCACGCTCAGGACGAATCCGCCAAAGACGCGCGCTTCCGACGAGATCGCCGCGCCGAGCAGGTACGGCGCGCACGTCAAGGCCAACGCCGCTGCCGACCACGCCAGCGCCCATAGCCATTCACTTCGAGTTACTTGGCCGCGTGGTTCCACTGCCGCTTTCCTTGACGAATGACGAATGACGAATCAATCCTGTAGCCAGCAGGACAATCCACCCGGCCACACTCACGGACACGCCGACCTTGACCGTCCACGAGTCAAACACAAACTCGACGATGTGATGTCCCGCCTCCAGACTCACTTGCATCAGCGAGCCTGCCGATTCAATGCTTACGGCTCGCCCATCTACGCTTGCCCGCCAGCCAGGATAATAGACCTGGCTCAGCGTCAACGTGTCCGGCCCATCCGCCTCTACGACGATGCGATCCGGCGTGAGCGTCGTGACGCGCGCTGCGATTCCTTCGCCAACAAATGCGCGCGGCAAGGCCCGCGTGTTCTCGTAAACGAACGTCGAACCGAATTGCGCGCGCTCGATCAATCCCTCGGCGCGGATCGGGAACTCGGCGACGACGTAGCGCACGTTGAGCTTGCCCAACAGGCGCGCGTCCGGCTCGGCGTCACGCCAGGCTGTTCGCACGTCCGAGTTGGGCGGGAAGGGAGGAACTGTCACAGAGTACCCGCTCGCTCGGGCGCCAGTCGCCATTTCCATCAACCGCGCATAGCTTGCCAGTTGCAGCGGGTCAACGCCATCCGCCAACTCTAATCCTGTACGCTGGGCGATGTGCTGCGGCAAACTGTAGCTGGGCGAATAGACGCGGAATGGCCCTGGTTGTTTTGCTAACCACGCGGCCACCTCGGCGCGATCAGAGAACGCCTGCGCCTCCGGTACGATGCGATACAGGCCCAGGTCAACCGGCAATAATGTTGCCGCAATCACGGCCGCGGACGCGACAGCAAAGCCGCGCGCGCCGATTCGTCCATGCGCGCGCACAAGCACGACTGCAATTGACGCTGGCGCGACCAATGCCAGATGGAGCATCGCGGCGCGCGCTGAGGCGGCCTGTGTATTGCCTCCAAGCATCCAGAACCCGCCCAGGCCGAACAGTAGAGCAAACATTGCCAGCGCCGCGCTCGCCAACGTCATCCATGCGCGCGGCCTGCGCGCGCTTTGCGCGTCTCGCATCATCGCTTGTACGCCGAACGCGCACAGCATCGCCACGGCGAATGCGACGACGAACCAGGCGCGCGGCGGGACGCGCAACAGCGTCAGTCCAGGTAGAACTCGAAATAGGATAGGAAACAGCGGCCCGTTCGCGCCCAACGAAAACAGCGCGGCGATGAGGAGAGAAACGACCAGGTAGGGCAGGATGGCATCTTGCCCTACAGCGCGCGCGCGAACGCTGATCGCCGCTAATATCAGTGGCAGAATTCCGATGTACACCATCCACTCGTGAAAGCCACCCCAGTCGGCGAGCAGCAGGCTGACGAGTTGGCGCAGCGGCAGCGACCACTCGCCCGCCTCGGCCAGCGTCAATGCGCCGCGATTGCTCAGCGTGACGAACTCGGCAAATGGCAGCCACAGCGCGGCGCTCAACACAAAGAACCCAGTTACCACCAAGACGCCAAGACACAAAGATAATAAAACCTGGCGCCTGGGTGTCTTGGTAAAAACCGACTTGGCCAAGAGATACGATGCCGTCAGTGCGACAGTGTAAAAACTGATACGAGGATCGGCCAGAAATTGAATCGCCCACGTTGCGCCGAGCCATGCTCCATCCATCGCGCGCCGTCGTTCCGTGAACTGATGCGCCGCCAACACCGCCAGCGGCATCCATGCGACCGCTTCGACCATGCCCACGTGTCCTGCGCCGAGGTGCGCGAACAGCTTGGGCGTTGCCATCCACGTGAGCGCGCCGACAAATGCCGCCGATCGTTCGACCTGCCACGCGCGCAGCACGGTATACGCGCCGCAGCCCGCCAGCCAGATGTGCGCGATGAACAACGCATTGAAACCTATCGCCAAAGGAACGATGAGCAAGACGGCGTGCGGAGGATAAAACAACCCGGAGAGCGGATTGGCCGCGAACGGCGTGCCGCTCATAATCGTCGGACGCCACAGCGGCAGGCGGCCCGTCGCGCGCAGATTGGTGATCGCGAACTCGGCGTTGGGCCAGTGCGTGATGGTGAGATCGCTGAAATCGCCGCGCGGCGGATAGATCAACCCGCCGGGCTGCGCCACGACCGGCGCAAAGAGGATCAATGCGACGACCAGCAGCGCCAGCGCAGCCAGGCTATCAGGATGGCGAGTCACTGCCCGCCCTCCGCGTAAACCGTGACTGTTGCGTTGCGGAACACCTCGCGGCCTGGCGCCAGTCCCAACGCGCGCTCGCGCGGACCGACAAACACAAAGGCGGCCTTCCATTCGCGCAACATCGCATCGCGCTCGGCATGGCTTGTCGCTGAAGCAAAAAATGTCTGGACCCGTGCTCTGGTTCGCTCTGCGTCCACCGTCTCGAACGGATGACCGTATACCACGCGGCGACCTGCCCAGGCTGGAATGAACAATCCCATTTCAGGTGAAGCCAACACGACCGCAGCGCGTGGCGTGTGGTCGCGCAGCCAATCCATCGCAGCGGCTTCGTCTGCGCTCACGAACAGTCTCGAATCGCGCTGCAAGCCGCCGCCCAACGCCAGCACGATCACCAGCAGCGTCGTGGGCAGCGTGGCGACCAGCGCCGCGCCGATCATTGCTGTGCGCTCCTTTGCCATCTGGCGCAATCCCATCGCCGCCAGAATCGCCAGCGGAATGTGCAGCCCCAGGCTAAAGCGACGCTGCAACGCAAAGGGCGCATAGAGCAAGAGCGCCGTGACGCCGACCCACGCGAGAAGCATCAAGTCAGTATCGCTTCGTCGGCGCGCGGCCACAACTGCCCCAGGCACAGCCAAGGCAAGAATCAGCCCGTAGCCCAGCGCGTAATCCCACACCGGCGGCGACGGCGTGACGTTTTGCGCCGTCCAGCCGCGCAATACCGGATCGGCTTGCGTGACCCACAACGTGTAAATCAGCAGCGGCAATGTCACTCCGCCGGCGATGACCAGCGACCACGCAGAGGACCATGACAGGCGATCGTCACGCCGCCAACGCAAAATCAGGTAAACGCCAAGCGTGAGATAAACCGTCACCACTGCAAACGGCTGGACAATCGCCAGCGCGAGTGAAGCTAAAGCGAATGCAACTGCCTTGCCCACCTCCGACTGGCGATTTCCAGCCCCCGACCTCCGACCTCCGACCTCCGACACCAGCATTCCAACCATCAACGCCGCCGCCAATGGAAAATGCGGATTGATGTGCAGGCTATAAAATGTGTTCGATTCAGGGATGACCAGGTCGGATGTCTCCAGGTTTCCAAACATCACAGCCAGCCAACCCAAGCCGGACGAAAGCGCGACGAACAGGAACGCAACGCGCCGCTCCACCAGGTCTTGCGTCACGCGGGCGATGAGCGCATAAACAGCCAGCAGCAAAACGAATCCCGCGACGACGCGCGCCAGGTGATACACTAGAGGAATCGGCAGCCGCGTCCATGCCGCAATGTGGCCGAGCGCCAGGTAATGCGTGAGAATCAGCGCGCCAGAGTGATCCTGCGCGGTGTACGGCAGGTGAAACAGCCAATCGCCTTGCGCGCCGAACTGCATCTTGGCGAGATACGTGTCGCCGTCGAGCGGGTTGAGCAGCGTGCCGACGAATCGCAAATCGGGCGGCGTGGAAAAGTGGATAATGGCGTAGGGCAGGCTGGCGAGCGCGACGACGCACGCCGCCATAATGACCATCCATCGGATTTCGGATTTCGGACACCTGCACTTGCGTTTGCGCGCAGCGCAGGGGCAAGTGTTTCGGATTTC
>Ga0315279_10011852_pt1 | contig 10027 bp, 11 predicted proteins | sample YL17G06_20_MG_FD_203694 | JGI IMG/M metagenome (GOLD analysis project Ga0315279, IMG submission 203694) | Sediment microbial communities from Yellowstone Lake, YNP, Wyoming, USA - YL17G06_20 | ecosystem: Environmental > Aquatic > Freshwater > Lake > Sediment | place: USA: Wyoming | collected...
GCCGAGGTGCACGTAAACGTTGCCGCCAGGCATGGCCATCGCGTTGGGCCAGGGGGCGTTGACCACGTGAAACTCATAAGGCAGATGCCGCTCGCAGACGCCGGTGATCTTCTCGCCGACCTTCGTCAGGTACTCCTGGAGCGTCGCGTCGTCCGTCTTGCCGCCGAGCTTCGAGAGAATGCCCGGATGGGCCTCGCGGCCCATCTGGATCTCCTGTTCCGTGGTGTAGGCCACGAACTCTCTCTTGCCGGTGGCGGGGTTGGTGCTACAGCCGCCGGCCACGAAAGAGACCATTACGCAGGCCAAGGCAAGGCCGAAGACGCGTCTCATTGGGGTTCCCTTTGTCAAGAGGACCCATGAACTGGAATGCTTGACTAAACCCGGCTGAAGTCTATTGTCCTGCACGGGAGGACCTCCTCCGTCGGACTGTCTTGCCCGGCCTGAGCCCACTTCTCCCGCGTTCCCGGCAACCGCGGCCGCACCGTGCGGCCGGCTGCTGAGACCTGACCTTGCATCACGTACTTCGTAGGCAGAGCTTGTACGCGCTGGCGATAGGGGCCGAGCAGAGCCATCGGCTTCCGCAACAGTCCCTGTCAAGATGAACAGAGGGAGCGCCCCGACCAACCTCCCAGTGGCACACCCAAACCCCGTCCCTGAACTGCACTGTTCCTATCGGCAGGCCGCGCTCTGAACTTCAGCACACGCTCGAACGCCTGAAGTGCCGTGCAAGGGACAGCCAACGGGTGCTCCACATCGTCTCTCGGGTCAACGAGTGGACCATCCAGCCGCGACTTCCCATATGGCTGTCGCCAGCGCCCATCCCGTTTGCTTCACCAGCGGGGGCGTGCTTGGCCACCCGGAGCAACGGGGCCTCCCGTCCCCTCCGGCTAGCATCGTGAACGTGGGCACCGAGTTGGTCACCCACGGGAAGCGAGCGCCGTAACCTTTGACCAATCAAAGCGTTAGATCGGCCGTATCGCCGCTTCCCAAGCTGGACGTCGCCGGTTCGAATCCGTTCGCCCGCTTTCATGTCAGGGAGTGTCAGGACGCGACAGCCGGTGACTTCCGGCGACAGCGTTCCCGAACTCGCAACCCGTCAAAGCCTTGCGCGACAGCCTCCGTCCGCGGCCGGTTGTGCCAATGAGTGACAATCGCGTCTTTTCCCGTCTGTGGTGGACTGCCGTATGGCACCGAGTTGGTCACCTTTCCGGGAAGTGGGCACCGAGTTGGTCCCTGTCGTGCGTAGCCTTCCGAAGCCTTGGCGAAGAACTGCGGGTAGGGGTGTCTGCGCCGGCAGCGCGCCGGGTCAGTGAGGTGCGTCTGGTGCTACCTGGGCAAGATCATCGGCTTGCGAGATCTGCTTGCTGCGTATTCTCCTGGAGACCAGCCCAGCCACTATGCCAATCGCAAGAAGAGCAAAACCGAAAGCCATGCAGGCATAGTACTGATGTATCAACGACTCAATTCTCGCCATCGGATCAGCGCCGTTCTGCAAGCCAGCGGCTCCCGCGCTCGGTTCCGCCATGTCATGGAACTGCCCAAAGAAGGCCCACGGAGACACAAAAAGCACAACGATGCCCAAGCCATCCGCGATCCATGAGACCCGAATCCATGTCTTATAGGCCTGGCAATCAGGCAAGCTGTCCGGAACCACCCGCCATTTTCCCAGCGGAAGGATGGCATAGCGGAATAGCAGCAGAATGACCGGCAGTGCCAGAAGGAGGCCAGCAGCCCACTCGGTTCCGACCACAGCCGATAGCGCCCACGGCAGGCACCCCAAAACCAACCCGAAGAGCCCGCCGACCAAAAGGGGGTTCGTCATCTCCAGATTGGCGCCGCAGGCGCGGCAGGGCCGCTCAGACCTGAACCAGTTCCTGAACCCGCGCGGCCCGATGGCGGTCTTCACTTTGCATTGAGGGCAGGTGATCTTGAACATGGACCCGTCCAGCCGGGACATGCCCAGCCGACATTACTCAGATGAACTCTTGACCCACGGCCAGCGTGCCATCGTCTGTAATTGTATCATGTTCCGGGGGGTCTGACAAGGCAGCTGTCGGCTCCAAAGCCCTTCAGTGTGCTCCTCCCGTCGTTGGCAATTCGCGCCGCACAATATCACCAATCTAAGCCTTTCGGTGAGATTCTTGCGGCCCCGTGGGGCGGACACCTTCTGGAGGAAAGGATGTTCAGAACGCCGGGAGGCCCGCCACGGCACCGGCGGTGTCGGCGAGGTCGAGGTCGGTGTAGGTGTGCATGGTCAGGCGAATATCGCTGTGACGCATGAGTTTCTGAGGCACGCTGGGGGCGACGTCCTAGCGGGCAAGCTATTCCGCATCCGCCAGTTCCTGGCGGCAGGCTTCGATGATCGCGGCCTTGAACTCATCGGCCGTTCCCTGCTGCTTACACCCGGCCGCCCTGGCGTGCCCGCCGCCGCCGAACCGGGCGGCGATGCGAGATACGTCCGCCACGCGGGGGGGGCCGCCTGCCGCGAGGGGCGCCTCGCCGCGGTGCATCGCGGCGGGGGCCCCGCGATCCGGCGGGGACACGCGCTTGCTGCGAAGGCTCGCGCGGACGGTCCCGTCCATCTCCACGACCAGCACGGCCGCCTCGACGAACCCAAGGCTCATCGCCTCGTTGACCAGGTCCTCGGTCTCCGCCTGGCTGGCGCCGGTCTCGGCGAAGTCGGCCTTGCGGATCGTCATCACGGCCAGCCTCCCGCCGCAGTGGAGCTCCAGGCCGGCCAGCATGCGGGCCTTCAGCAGCAGGCGGGCCGGCCGGTCGGATTGGTATATCCGCGTGTGGAGTTCGTCGAGTTTGGCCCCCGCCTTCGTCAGCTTCGCCACGGCCTGTAGTGCCCTGGCGTCGGTGTTGGAGAATCTCAGCCAGCCCGTGTCGGTCAGTATCGCCGCAGCCAGGGCGGCCGCGGCTGCCCGGCCCAGCGGCCAGCCCGTCTGGGCGATCAGCTCGGCGACCATCACGCCCGCGGCGGCGGCCGATGCGTCTATCCACTCAAGCGAGCCCACCTCGTCGCGCGTGAGGTGATGGTCGATCACCACGACCTTCTCGCGGAAGCGGCGGAGGCCGTCCTCAAACCCCTCAAGCTGCGCCAACGCGCAGGTATCGGCCACGACGATGCAATCGGCCTGGCGGGCGAGTTCGCCGAACCGTTCCGGCCCGGCGGCAGGGGCGCCCTCCAGCAGGAAGGCGTACCTGGCCGGGGCATCCGCCGGGACGATCGCCGTCGCCGACTTGCCCGCCGCGGAGGCACAAAGCACCAGGGCCGCCATCGAGCCCAGGGCGTCGCCGTCCGGGCGGTCGTGGGAGACGACCACCAGGCTCCCCGCCGCGGCAAGCCGCTGTGCTATCTGTTCAAGAACGGTTTTCGATGATCTGGCGCACATGCCGCACGTCCTCGGCTATCTGCCGTTTGAGGGCCTCGGGGCTGTCGAACTTCTTCTGGAGGCCCACCAACTGTCTGAAGGCCAGGCTGACCTCCTTGCCCAGGAAGTCGCCCCGCGTGTCGAGCAGGAAGGCCTCCACGCACCGCCCGGTCCCGCCGAGCGTGGGATTGTCTCCGATGCTTACGGCCGCGGCGTGCCGCCTGCCGTCCACCGTGGCTAGCCCCGCGTAGACCCCGTCGGCCGGGATCACCTGCCCGGCCGTCTGGAGGTTGATGGTGGGGAACCCCAGCAGCTTGCCTCCCCTGCCCGTGCCGCTGACGACCTTGCCGAACAGGGCGAACTCCCTGCCGATGCACGCCGCCGCCTGGTCCACTCGCCCCGCCTCTATCAGCGAACGTATCAGGGTGCTGGATATCCTCTGCCTGACCGACGCGCCGGCGGGCAGCGCGGCCGTCGGGCCGGCTGAGTCTTGTGCGAGCAGGTCTATCATCACGGGCTCGACGACGTGCATGACGAACCCGGCCCGCGGGGCGGCCTCACGGAGGGTATCGACGTTCCCCGCCCGCTTGTGCCCGAAGAGGAAGTCGGCCCCTTCGACGACGTGGCTGGGCGCGAAGCACCGGACCAAGACGTCCGCTATGAAGTCGGCTGGGCCGGCGGCGAGGAACTCCAGGTCGGCCTTTGCGACGACCACGAAGTCGCAGCCGGCGTCCAGGAGGATGCGCACCTTCTGGTCGGCTGGCGTGATTCGCTTGGGGAGGCTGTCGGGCCTGAGGACCAACTCCGGCGGCGGCTCGAAGGTTATCGCCACGGCGGCGACGCCTTGCCCCTCCGCCTGCGACCGGGTTGCGCGGATGATCCGTTGGTGGCCCAGGTGCACGCCGTCGAAGTTGCCGATCGTCAGCGCACAGCCCCGCAGGGACTGCGGCACGGCGTCGAGACCTTTGATGCAACCGGGGGCAGACATTGATGGACTCTCAAAAGACGGTATGTAACCTTCCCCGGCTGGAATGACAAGCCGCAGCCTGTCGGGCATCGGATCAAGGGGGGATGATCTTTGGGCCCACTCTGAAGTTCTCCTCGATGAACCGGTGCACGAGCGGGGCCTCATCGGTCAGCAGCAGCCTGGTGGGATTGTGGGCCAGCAGGAATAGCCGGTTCAGGATATCCCGCCCGAGCAGATTGCGCGGAAGCTGGATTCGCTCCTCAAATTGGGAGCAGAACACCTGGCGGAATACCTTTAACTGGCGGGCGTCCAGCTCTATCTCCTTGAGGAACCACGTGTCGAGGTCGCGGACAACATGCTGGTTTCCCTCGGGGTCGTACAGCTGGACGTCGCAGTGACGGACAACATACGCCGGCACGCGGCCCATGGCAGTTCTCACCGGGCGGACGGGAAGGCCCAAACTCGCCAGCATTCCCTCTGGAAAGGCGGACTCGGAGAGGATTGTCTGTGATGAGGCGGTGTCCAACTCCAGGTCGACGAACGCCCGATGCCCGTTTGGCAGCTTGACTCTAGCCCAGAAGAACGGTTTCCCTTTAGGCCCGCTCTTGGTCCATCGCCCCCTGACGATCATATGGCATATGCCTCCTCCGGATCGTCGACGAACCAGATCACGGCGGTGTCGAAATCAGGCCCCAAGCTATCGCAGTAGTCGCGGGCCTTTCGTTGCGAGACGAAAGCGCCCTTGACCTCCCCGTGATAGACGACAATAAACTTACCCACGTATCGTGTCTCAATATCCTCCCAGTTCCCGTCGATAAACCGATGATTCTTGTCACGCTCAAGGATGATCTGAAGGTCGGTTAACGGGCTCGTATCAAGAGTGGCCATTGACTGGTGCTCCCCATGTATGCACACACCTTCGATGTCGCCCGCGTTGGGCCTTTGTTTGCGCCGTCTCAGTATGTCAAAGAATCTAAACATGGCACGCTAACCTCCTCCGGTGCCGGAATCAAGGCAGAATTCACTTTTTCCTCCGTTACTATCGACGCACTCAGCATGCAGCGATGAGGCCATGTACCGCATCATGCAACTAACATTATAACCTATCGGGCACACTTGTCAATATCCTCTTGGCCCGCATGTACTTACAGAGCTCCGCGGATCCCGACGCAATGGCCAGGCCAAGCCTGTCCGCGGCGCCTGTATCATTGTATCGTCCGGATGGGATAGACCAGGGGCGTGGGGCTGCCCGCCACAGGCACAAGGTCGATCTCCACGCCGTACACCTCCGTCAGGAGCTGGCGGTCCATCACCTCGCCGGGCGGTCCGGCGGCCAGTACTCGTCCGGCGCGCATGAAGACAAGCTCGTCGGCGAACCGCGCCGCAAGGTTCACGTCGTGGCTGACGCAGACGACGGCCATCCGCCAATCGTGGGCGAGCCGGCCCATCATGCGGTAGATGGTCAACTGGTTCCTGATGTCGAGGTGGCTGGTCGGCTCGTCGAGCAGGCAGAGCTGCGGCTGCTGGGCCAGCGCCCTGGCGACCATCACGCTTTGGGCCTCGCCGCCCGACAGCTCCGACAGCATGCGGCCGGAGAACCGCAGCGTGTCGGTCATGATCATGGCCTGCCTGGCCACGGCCAGGTCCTGGCGCGAGGCGAGCCCTAACGGCCCGGTGTGGGCGAACCTGCCCATCAGCACCAGCTCCCGCACGGTGAAGTCGAAGGCCGAGTCCGTGGCCTGGGGCACATAGGCCATCATGCGGGCAAGCCCGCGCGACGAGTAGCCGGCAAGCGGGCGGCCGTCCAACAGTATCGTGCCGGACCAGGGGCGGCAGCGCCCCAGCAAGCATCGCAGCAGCGTGGTCTTTCCCGATCCGTTGGGCCCGAGGATGCACACCAGCCTGCCGGCCGCCGCCGTCAGACTGACCTCCTCCAGCACGACCTGGCCGGGGCGGTAGCCGAACCTGACGTTCTCGGCCTTCAGGACGTGGGCTTGCTCGGTCATCGGCCTTCCTCCCCGGTCCGCGCCCTGAGCAGGTGGATGAAGAAAGGCCCGCCGGCCAGCGCGGTGACGATCCCGGCTGGGAGCTCCCCTATCCTCAGCCAGGCGCCCACCAGGCGGCAGGCGGTGTCCACGGCCATCAGGAAGATGGCCCCGCCGAACCCGCTGGCCACCGCCAGCATGCGGTGGTCGGGCCCGACCAGCAGTCGGCAGACGTGCGGCACGATGAGCCCGAGGAACCCGATCGGCCCGGCGAGCATCACCGCCGCGGAGGTCATGACGGCTACGACTACGAACGTCTCGATCCGCAGCCTGTGGACGCCCACGCCCGCCGATCCGGCCACGTCGTCGCCGAGCCCAAGGGCGTTGAAGGCCGCCCCCCGCGCCAGCAGGACGCACCACCCCCCGGCCACCACGGCCGCGCAGGCGGCCAGCAGGAGCGGGTTGGTTATCGCCAGGTTCTCCGACACGCCTCCCATCGCCCAGGTCGTGAAGCTGGCGATGGTCCTGGGCGGCACGAGCATGAAGATTGCCAGCATCACCGCGCCGTTGAAGGCGTTGACGATCACGCCCGAGAGCAGCAGAACGTACGGGTTGAGCCTTCCGCGACGCTGCGCGATGCCGTACACCACCCCGCAGGTCGCCAGCGCGCCCAGCAGCGCCAGCAGGGGGGTCGCCAGGGGACCCCAGACCCAATGCGCCGCGCCCGCGGACCCCGCCCATCGCGGCGCCGCGGCCGCCCCAGCCAGGGCAAGCCCCGCAAGCACGCCCACCCCCGCGCCGCTGGATATGCCCAGTATGTACGGCTCGGCCAGCGGGTTCCTCAGCAGGCCCTGTAGGGCCATGCCCGCCGATGCGAGCCCCGCCCCAACCGTGGCGGCTGCACACAGGCGGAGCATTCTTGCGCGGAAGATGTCCCAGGTGAGCTCCACCTGCCCGACCAGGGCGCAGAGAACCCCCGCCGCCAGCGCCGCCGCCGCAAGCAGCAGGATCGTCGTGGCGAGCAGCCGGCCGGAAAGCGGGGCTCGTTCAGGGTCCTGCCCGCTAGCCACCGTGGGCCTCCTTGGCGGGCTGGTCTGGATGGATCATCGACGCCAGCTCCCCGGCGAACCGCGCCGACCAGATGGAAGGCACGGTCCACCGGCTGTCGGTCACGACGTGCACGCGCCCGGCCCGCACGGCCGGCAGGTCCCCGAGCGTCCGCCAGTAGTCGGCGGCGGCGGCCTCCTGCCCCGGCGAGACCTGGCAGACGAGCACCTCCGGCGCCATCGAGATGACGTTCTCGCGGTTCAGCGTCCGCCAGCCCGAGTACCCGGCCGCCGCGGCCGCGTTCAGGCCCCCGGCCGCGTCGATCATCTCGCTGATGAACGTGCCGGCCCCGCCGGTGGAGGGCTTGTCGAAATCAAGCAGGAACAGGACCTTCGGCCTGGCCAGCCCGGCAGTGCGCCGCCTGACCGCCTCCAGCCTGGACAGGAACGCCTCCTTTTGCGCCAGCCCCGCCTGTTGGTCGCCGGCGATCGCGCCGATCCTCTCAATGGCGGCGGCGATGTCCGCGAGGCTTTCTATCGTGAAGTGCTCGATCCGCACCCGCGGGGCGATGTTGGTCACCGCGGCGAAGTCCGCCGGGTTCTGCTGGACGAGGATCACGTCGGGCCGGACCGCTAGTATCGGCTCGGCGCTGACCCGCGCGCGGTCGCCCACCACGGGTATGTCCCGCTCGCCGGCAGGCACGGTGCAAAAGGTGGTCACCCCGACGACGTGCCTGCCCAGGTTCATCTCGAACAGCATCCCGGTTATCGCGGGCGAGAAGCTCACCACGCGCGGCGCCGGCGCGTCGTGCCCGCCGGGAGCGGACCTGCGGCAGCCCGCGGCCGCCAGCACCGACGCGACGATGGTAGTGAGCACGAATCGCCAGGACATTGCCGGCCTCTGCTATGACGCCTCGAGGAACGCCTGCGGCAGGAACTCCAGTATGTCGCTTGCGGTGACCGAAAGCTCGCCCAGCCGCTCCGCCGCCAGGTCGCCCGCCCGGCCATGCACCCGCGCGGCGAGGCAGGCCGCGTAGAACGCCTCCAGCCCCTGGCCCCGCAGCCCGGCCAGCACGCCCGTCAGCACGTCTCCCGATCCGCCCGTGGCCATGCCGGGGTTGCCCGTGTTGTTGACGTAGACCCGCTCGCCGTCGGTCACCACGGTTCCCGCGCCCTTCAGCACGCAGACCAGGGCCGGGCCCTTGGCCGTTACCTGGTCGGACCACTCCCTGGCGGCGGCGGCCGCGGCGGCCTGCCTGTCGGACTGTATCTCCTGCACCGTCCTGCCGGTCAGGCGGGCGAACTCGCCCGGATGGGGCGTGAGGACCAGCTCGCAGCGGCGCTTGCCGGGCCAGTGGCCGATCGCGGCCAGGTTGTTCAGCCCGTCGGCGTCGAGGATGACGGGATTCTCCTGCTCCAGAACGACCCGCACCAGGTCGGCGGCGCCGGGCGACTGGCCCATGCCCGGCCCGACTGCTATCACGTCGCAGCCGCGGGCGGCTTCGGCCAACTGCCGGACCGAAGCCCGGGCCAACCGGCCCGACCGGTCGCAGGCCAGCGGGACCGACGTGGCGCACGGGCAGAGCACCGCGACCGCCTGCTGGATCGTCTCGGGCGCGGCGAAGGTCACCAGGCCCGCCCCGGCCCGCAGGGCGGCGTTGGCCGCCAGGCTCACCGCCCCGACCATTCCGGGCGAGCCGCCGACGATCAGCACCCGCCCGTAGTCGCCCTTGTGGCCTTCGCGGCGCCTTCGCGGGAGCCTGGGAAGCTCCTCGTTCCTTTCAATCCGTCTAGCCATGTCAGCATACCTCCGCGATTCAGTCCTTGACCCCCGCGGCCTTGCGGTTGATGAGCGAGGCTATGCAGCCGGCGCCGAAACCGTTGTCTATATTGACGACGCTCACGTTCGATGCGCAACTGTTCAACATGGTCAGCAGCGCCGCGATCCCCCCGAAGCTGGCGCCGTAGCCCACGGAGGTCGGCACGGCGATCACGGGCGCCGCCACCAGCCCGCCGACCACGCTGGCCAGCGCGCCCTCCATCCCGGCGACCACTACTATCACGTTGGCCTTCTGGAGCACGGCGTTCTCGGCCAGCAGCCTGTGCAGCCCGGCGACGCCCACGTCATAGTGCGTCGTGACCTTCTGGCCGAACACCTCGGCGGTGACTCGGGCCTCCTCGGCTACGGGCAGGTCGCTCGTTCCGGCCGAGACCAGCGCGATGTGCCCCACTGGCCGGCGAGCCCTTGACCGCCCGCCTGCCCGCCCGGAGTGGGGCTGGCGGAGCGTTATCGCCCTGGCGGCGGCGTGGAACTCGGCCTGGGGGAAGTCAGCCGCGACCGCCTGATAGACCGCCTCGTCCGCGCGGGTGGCCAGGACGTTGCCCCCGGCCTGGGCCAGCCTGGCGAATATCGCGCGGACCTGCCCGGCCGTCTTGCCGGGGCAGAAGATCACCTCCGGCAGCCCGCAGCGTATCTGCCGGTGGTGGTCTATCCGGGCGAACTCCGTCTGCTCGAACGGCATGTGCCTCAAACGGGCGACGGCCCGCTCGACGGTCAGACTGCCGGCCCGCACCTGCTGGAGTAGTTTCCTGACAGAAGCCTGGTCCATCGCAGCATTATAAGCACCGGTAAGCCGTTATGGCACACGCTGG
>Ga0315279_10011855_pt1 | contig 10027 bp, 9 predicted proteins | sample YL17G06_20_MG_FD_203694 | JGI IMG/M metagenome (GOLD analysis project Ga0315279, IMG submission 203694) | Sediment microbial communities from Yellowstone Lake, YNP, Wyoming, USA - YL17G06_20 | ecosystem: Environmental > Aquatic > Freshwater > Lake > Sediment | place: USA: Wyoming | collected...
TCGGCGCTTCTGAGCGATCCGACAGTTGTATTGTTGGACGAGCCGACCAACGGTCTTGACCCGAGGGGTATGAGTGAGGTCAGAGGCATCATAAGATCTCTCAAAGGTAAGAGCAGACTTGTTTTTATGAGCAGTCACCTTCTCAGCGAGGTTTCTGAAGTCTGCGACGAAGTAGCCATGATAGATCACGGCAAGTTAGTCGTCTACGACACGATTGCCAACGTGACAGCTAAATTTTCAGGAGGAGAAAACATCATTGAAGTCGGCTTCAGACAACCTTTGAATGCTATGCTGATAAGCCGAGTCAGCAAGATTCAAGGTGTGACGGCCGCAGAGCGAAGAGACGACACAACCCTCCAGATAAGGTTCAAGGGAGACCTGGACACTCAAGAAAGCATCCTTGCCAGCATGGTAAGAATGAATCTTGGCGTGATTAGTTACAAATCTGCGACATCGGCACTTGAAGATGTTTATCTCAGCTTGATCAAGGATACGGTGTGATCTATCGTGAACCAAACTGAAATTCAAAGCGCAAACAGAGTCCCAAGCAGCTTGACCCAAATTGGCATCACAATGAAGTACACTTTCCTGGACTACTTCAGATCGCGAAGATTCTTCATACTTCTAGCTATTACGCTCATCATAAGTGCCATCCTTACCGTCCTTGTAGGATACTACCGCCCTCCAAGCTTCATCAGCAGTGACCTAGCGTTCTATTCAAGCTGGTGGGGCAGGAGCGCAACCTTCGTGATCATACTCAGCGGGATTTTCTTCGGTGGAGACGCCATTAGTGGCGAATTTCAAAACAAGACAGGCTATTTTGGAATCCCAAACCCAATCCGAAGATCGAGCATATACGTTGGCAAGTGGCTGTCCGCGTTCATAGCAGCCACCATAATCTTCGCCATCTTTGCAACCATCACCGTTGGTAACGGACTATACTACTTCGGCGCCAATGTCCCAATCCAATTCGGCCAGTCTCTACTCTATGCATGGTTCTACCTCGCCGCGGTAATGGGCTTCACTTTCTTCTTCAGTTCACTGTTCAAAAACAGCAGCATGTCCATCCTCGTAACCGCAATCCTGTTTCTTTTCGTGTTCTCACTGATAGAAACACTCGTCGCAAGCCTCGTCAATATCGAACCGTGGTTCATAATAACCTACGGGGCAGGTGTAATTGGAAACATACTAACTGTTCCATACCCACAGCCCATGCACACCGTCACCCAGACGTTTGGCGGTCAGCGAACAATAAGCATAACCACCTACAATGCCACTGTTCCAGAAGGCTTGGCCATTATAGCACTGTATTTCATCGTAACAGCGACAATAGGCCTCTTATTGTTCGAGAGAAAAGAATTCACTTGACCTCGTGCAGCATCGTGAGGCTCGCTGTCTGGGCGCGCGCTAAGTTCTGCGCAATTTTTTACGCACCGTTAATGGATTTTTTCATGCGAACAGGTCCAACAAGGCGTTAAGCAAATGTTTCGTAATGAAGTTTTCGTTCACCAACTCACCATCTTCAGCGTTTAGGCCGTTACAGGAAGGAATAAGCTTAAGCGTGAAGGAGTTCGGACTGACTCTTTCAAAGTCGAACGGGTACAATCTGCAGCGAGTTGGCCTAGAATCGTAGATCGGACACTCGTAAACTCCTCTCTTTGGGCTGGATTTTAGGAGAATACACGATCCATCTTTATTGTTTTTCAAGTTTCCAATCATCATAGGCAAGCGCTTGAACTTCGGATCCACTGTTGTCTCCAAAAAGTCTTCCAATCCGTGTCCTGCCTGCTTTGCACGTTCCATGTCGCTTTTGGTGAGTATTGGTCCCCCAAGCTTGCAGCAGAAGACTGCACAGCGTCTACACCTGAAGCGAAGATCATCATGATAGAAAGTCATCTTCACAATTCGTTTGGCCTCAGGATCAAAGATAACCTCTGCAATGTTTTCGTCCAAGTTCTAGCGCGCGCCCAAACAGTTCATTTTTTTGGAGTGCTTAAAGCTTGTGCTCTGCAAGAGTAAGCGCGCGCTTTAGTCTTCTTCATAGTAGGTTTCCATGAGCGTTATGACACAGATGCAGTGGGGATGTATCATTGGTCTGAACGTGTTGTACGCTTCAACTTCACCGTATGGGAACAGGCTTTGCAGCTCGTCTACGTTTTCAACGTTGAATTCTTGCATGTCATGCGCGTCGCACTCTACGCAGGTCCGGTCATCATCAACTGTAGTGTACGTCCACCTCTCCAATGTACGCGCATTGAAATTAGGATCCCTCAGTTTCTCTCCCGCACCCTCCTGTTGAGTAAGCAGGTCTCTCTCATCCTCGTCCGCAATCAGGACCAAAGCCATATTTCTGCCCTTCAACTTCAACGTGCTGCTTTCACGTTTCAAGCATGAACCCGTCAGCGGAGTAGCATTCTTGACTCGTTGAACTATTTGTCCTGCCGCTTCGAAAGTGTGCTTGGCTTTCTGAACTGTGCGGCCAGACGCTTCGAAATTTGCTGTTGAAGGGTGCAGGCATGCTCCGGCAAAGCTAATCGTTCTGGATATGTTAGTCTTCGCTTTACCTTGCAACTTGGAGCGGTAAACACTCCGCGCGCGCTATACCATCAGACAAAGAACATCTTGCTAGTCAAAGAATTCCTCGGGTATGCAAGCCTGGACAACACTCTACTCTACATACAAATGGAACAAGCACTCTTTGGAGCAGGAAGCGACTACGAGTTCATAGTCAACGCCACCAACGACAAAGAAGAAATAAAGAAGCTGCTTCAGTTGGCTTTGAATACGTCTGCGAGAAAGACGACATACTCTACTTTCGAAAACGCAAATAAGAGTGAGCATTGTAGAAAATTAGCGGAGTCAAGCCAAAACGGGGCGGGGTTGCCCTAGCCTGGAAGGGTAACTTACCAAGTATACCCTAACGCTTTTATGGCCCCTTCGACTATAGTACTCTCGACGGATCTATGAAAGTTTGGGAACAGTTTTTGAAAGTAGATGGCTGGAACAGCGAATATGCGAGCGTCAATAGAGCTCTGAGGCACTATTCACGAAAAATAAGAAGCGAGAAAACCAGAGAGAACTTTTGTGGCACTCTGATGCTTTTCTGCAAGCATTCAGGGCTGAACCCGGATTCCCTCGTTGCTTTGACTTCGACCGATGCCTCCAGGATTTGTCAGGATTTCACGGATTATCTACGGGAAAGAAACTATAGTATCAGATATGTAAACGTGAGTCAGGCGTATCTAAGGACGTACTTTAGAGAAAACGACTTCAGAGCTGACAGAGAATTGAAGATTGAACGGTATCATCAGCCATCGCGCTACCGAAAGAAATCTGAGTACATTCCTGACAGTGAAGAAATTCACAAAATGGGCTATGCTTCAAGCTCGTCTAAGAACAGGACGATGATTTTTGCCCTGTACACGTCAGGTTTCCGCAACTCAACCCTGAGAGCAATCAGATATGGAGACGTAAGACGTGATTTGGAGGCTAACCTCAACACTGTCAAGATCAGCGTTTATCCAGAGATGAAAAAGGTTGATCCAGCCGCATGTAAAGGTGACATACCGTACTACTCTTTCATTGATACGGAGACAGTCAAATCGCTCAGAGAATATCTGAAAGAACGACGAGAAAACTTCGGAGAAATTGTGGACGAGGAGCCTCTTTTTTGCTCTGACAGCAACCAAGTTCAAGGAAGTAGACAAAGATCAACAAGGGTATCCAAGAATGGATTGGAAAGGATGGTCAAAAGAGCGGCGAGGCAGGCCGGAATGGAAAGGTGGCAGGAAGTAACTCCTAAGTGTTTGAGGAAAGCGTATGAGTCTGCTTTACGAAACAATAGGCTTGATCCCAAGGATCAGGAATTCTTGATGGGTCATATTTTGCCTGGAACACAAGATCCGTACTACGATTCCACTAAGGTTGAAGAGCTCAGAACAAAGTACGCTAGTATTGCATTCTTCAAAACACCTCAAATGGACAAATTAGAAATGATCAAGGCTTTCGCAGAAACACTGGGAATCAAGAAGATCGAGGTTAAAATACAGAAGCTCAAGGAAGAACAAAGCAACCTCGGCGAAATGGAAGCACTTGGAAGAATCATGAGGGAGGAGCTAGGCATCAACCCCATGAAGACAAAGATGGTGAAGTATCGCAAGAACGATGAAAAAGACGACTGCAGCAACGGAAACTGTAGAAGATATGAAACAAGAATAGTCACTGAGAAAGAGCTTGTGCCTCACTTGGATGAAGGATGGGACTTAGTTAAGGAATTGAGAAGCGGGAAAATAGTTATGAGAAGAGCAGTGCAGCTGGAAGACGCTGCCTAGTTCACCGTGCACGCGCGCTAAAACCCTGCAGGAAATCTCCTTCTCTTAGATCACTCATCGTGGGAACAGAGCAGTCCGTTCGCTAGAGCACGCGCTGTTGATAGTTGGGGGTTGCATTTTCTTCCAAATAATAAAGATGCAAAGCGCAAACCAAAGCCCGATAAGAAGGAACATAACTGTTGCTCCAGAAAGCAGATTCCAGTGGTCGCTTCTGTAGGTGCTAGTTACATCCACGATGGAGGAGTTTTCAAATGCCAAAGCAAGTATTGGTGGAGTATGCCACTTTTCTTCGTAAAACAAGGGATGGCCAATGTTCTCGTTCATAGGTGCTCCAGTGGGAGATGCATCAACGCGAGTCCAATTGCCATCTATGTTAACCTCATCCCATGAATGATCACCAAAAAGATTGACCACGAACCTGCATTGATATCCTTGAGAAATGCATAATTCTGCATATAGGATAGCATATCCGCCACAACGAGCTTGATGGTATTCATAAATCTTTATTGGATCGGTATATACTATCATACTCGATGAGTTATTCCAGTGAAGTGTTGCGTCCTCCCACTGCAATAGCTCTGTGTAATTGTAGCTTCTTCCAAGTAAGCTCCTAAAATAATCTATTCTTTCAGATGAGGCAAGACTTTGTGCTATGCCCTGATATTGCACTGTCACACAAACAACGTAGGCAGGTATTACCAACAAAAAACAGACCAAAACGTAGACAATTGATTTCTTAAAGACCTTTCTGTCCATCTCGTAACTCCAACTTAAAAACAGGAAAGCGAAAGGGACAATGGATACCCACGCCAAAATCGCGCTGAACACACTCATCATTAAGGCGACGATTAACAGAATGACAGCGAAAACGATGGTGAATAACTTTCTTTGCCTGTTCGACAATGGTGTAGGTTTTCGCATGTTCTCAATAGTGTTCTTACTTCTTGGAATATTACTCTCGCGCGCTCGCCTCATTTCTTATGACCCAAACCAAGCATTCCTGAAACTTGCTCAGGAGCTATTGCCATCAACAGTAATATCGCGCCGAGAATGAGAAAAGCCACGTAGGATGACATGGTCTGCCAAGTTGCAGTCTCCTTCATTAAGATTATGAGTATCGTACCAATCACCACCAAACTGACACCAACAATACCCGCAATGTATCTCATTCTAAGGGATAATACCAAAGCGCGTACACGAGCACTGTGTTCCGAAGTCAGATTTTCCCGAAGCTCATTTCTGACCTTTTCCAAATTCTCAACAGAACTTCTAAGTTCCCCTGTCTCTTTCTCTCTCTCGTCCAGTTTGATCCTGACTTCTTCGATTTTCCTATTTGATATTTGACCGATCAGCCTACTAAACGATAAATTGAATTCGGATCGCAATCGTTCTATAGCTTCTGAGTCTCCTGTCTTAGTCAGTTCTTCGCTGCGAGAAATGTAGTCTAAGACAAATCTTTGACGCGTGATCTCCTGTATCTCTTTAGTCTCCAGCCAATCATATTCGGTCCAATCTATTTCAAGTCTTGTTAGAGTTTCAATGTCGACGCCTAGTGTGATTGGAGTGAATTCGGAAGAGACAAACGACTTTAGAACTTCAACTAAATCCTTCTGCTCAACGATACCAATCAGGAATGGCGAGACAATTTCATTCCAAATATCTCCTATCATAACCGCCGTTGTGTGTTCAGGAAAACTGAATCGCTTCTTTATGAAACTGTCAACGGCAGGTAAAGTCATGTCATAAGTAAGAAACCATTTATTTGGCCCAAGAATCGAGACTGTATCTGATTCTCTCAAAGTCTTGACAAGAAGAAGATGGTAAGCGTCATGCTCGGCAACATCTGCAGTTTTCGTTCTCCATCGTAACCTAACAAAACATTTTTCAACCTCCTCTATGAGTTCGCTATACTCAGGCAATTCCTTTATCTCCATATGCTCCTCCGTGAATAGCTGTATGCCAATGTCTTTCAGCAAAAGCTGCATATCTGAGAACTGGTTCATGTATTCCGCTGGCGACACTGATTTTCCACTGAGAAGGATATTTCCATATTGCCGAATGAATACGTTGGTTGCTTTCGAAAGTTGCAAGGGGGTAGCTTTTACCGTTTCTAGCGTTTTCTTTGTTTTGTCAAGAAGAACATTGAATTCTTCAAGCGTCCTCTTTGTTACGTAAACTGAACATCCAAGTTTTCTGGTGCCATCAATTAATCTCATCGTTCGTGTATGAAGCTCCGATTCAACGACCAGATGCAACAAAACATTTGTGTCCAAAAAAAGCCATTTCTTTGAAAATTCTTCCCTTTCAAGCATTCTACAATCAGGATCTAGGTTAAGAACCTCTATGCAGAGAAAATTCTGTCTCATGAAGAATAGATACTCGATGAATCTATCATCAGGAGACCGCATCCACTCCAGAAGAGTTTTTCCAGCTGCTTCTCTGAGCCTTGTATCACTGATTCGGCCAACACATTGGTTCACAAGTTTTTCACCCGCCATCTGCGGTATGCGACCAAGGGTTCCTTCAATCAAGAGTTTGGCAGTAACTACAACATATCTAGATATCAGCTGAACAATGAATTGGTAAAAGCAAGCTTTCAACGTCTCAATGTCTTCCGACGAAACGTTTTTGAGATTTTTGTCTTTTGTATCCTCAATGAAGCTGGTCTCACATGAAGACACCAACGCTAAAGCATTCTTTGAATAGTTCTCGATTTGAGACCTTTTTTCTTCCTGTAAGAGATATCTTCCATCTTTAGAATTTATTAGACCCTCTTCCTCCAGCTGCTTCATGTACTTTTCAGCAAGTCCTTTTTCGAGCTTGATTCCGAAGAATTGCTTTTCGATAAGATGTAGAATACCATCAAGCCCTTTTTCCTGCGTTTTTTCCCCTGATAGATAAGTGCCAATTTCTAACATTCGCCTATAGAGAGAGTCTCTAATACTTGCTGAAGGCTCTCGCAGAACAAATTGAGATATCTTTAATATAGCCTGCTTTTTATCATTCTCGGGTAAATTCTTGAGTCCTGCTACCGCCAATTGTCAACTTGCCTCTCGCATTATAGTGGAAAATATGGTCTCTCAATATATAGATTTAACCATTCTTGTAACACACGAGTCAATCCTACAGGGACACACGCGAGCATCGTTAATGGGTAACTTTTCTAGTCTTTTTTACCCCTCGTAGTACTAGTTTTAGGATTCATTTTGAGGGGGGTAAGTTTTGTTCTAAATATTACTCCTCACGCGCGCGAACAAAGTGCGCCAGTGTAGTATTCTTCAAAACACCTCAGATTTACAAAGCGCGCGCTATGAGACGAAAATAGTCACGGAAAACAAGCTGCTGACTTGTCTTGATGAAGGTTGGGACCTGGTTAAGGAATTGAGAAGCGGGAAAATAGTAGTAAAAAGAATACTTCGACTAGAAGGCACTGCCTAGTGCGCAATGGTGCGCGCGTTACAATACCTGAGTAAGCCATTAGCAAAAGACATGATGGGTAAGCTGAATTCCTTTTTTGAGTCTATAGTCGAAGTACCGAGAATAAGACATGGAAACAAACAGACCGTGGAGACTCTGATTAATGAAGAAGCTCTGCTGGCCAAGTACTTGAGGAACGAGAGAAAGATCTGTGTTCCAAGGATAGCGAGTCTAGCTTATTGAAAACGAGTTTGGCGCACGCTGGAGATATCTCCCGAAATCTCCGTTTTCATTCGGGATATCTCCTTGCGACTATGTTGGTCAATCTGGAATTTAAGGAGGGATAGAAGGGTGTTCTAGAGTTTTCTTCTAGACAATTATTGGGGGCAAACTTGATAGCGCACGTGCACGCTTTTTTCAAAACTCTGGCGCTCGAATGTTCCCAGCTTTTCCTTAATTTGATTTTTGTAAGCTTGGACATGATGATATTAGGCGTGGTGTTTATAAGCAGCGGTGTGAAAACTTGACGCAGCGTGTAAAAAGCGATTTTGCACAGCCACTGCGAAGGAGTTGAATGAGTTGACGTATGAGAGAAAAGAGATGCACAAGGCAGTTTGCGCTGATTGCGGGAAGGAATGTGAAGTTCCCTTCAAGCCTGATGGCAGCAGACCGGTTTATTGCCGAGAGTGCTATTCGAAGAGAGCACCCCCAAGAAGAAGTCGATTTTAGATCAAGCTAACAGCTGTAATCTAAGATTAGTTTTTCCACATTCTTTTTTTCCAAACTACTGGCGTTAATCCTCATCGTTTGGCAGTTATTGGAGAAGTACGTTGTATCCGTGACGTTGGTGTCCGTTTCAACAGACGCAAGCGCGCGTTTATTTGAGATTCATAAACCATAAGTCGAATCATTATGATACTGGGCTTTGTATTTCGTGAGAGCATGACTGAAGAAAAGCACTATTGTCGTATATGCGGCACAGAGATAGATAAGGAACGATACGAAGACCACGATGGACTTTGTGACTTTTGCGAACAGAATGAAGAAGACGACGAAGACGAAGATTTCGGAATAGCTCCACACTATTAGCGCGAGCTGGAAGAGATAAGATGGTCAAGCTAACGTTTTACGGTGGAGTGAACGAGATCGGTGGTAACAAAATTCTCCTTGAAGATAATGGAACAAGAATCTTCCTTGATTTTGGAATGAGCTTCGGCACAGCCGACAAATACTTTTCGGAATTTCTGCAGCCTAGGAAATGTAATGGTCTGGGAGATTTCATAGAGTTCGGGCTTGTACCGGATTTGAAAGGAATCTACCGACTGGACTTCTTAAAACAAATGGGGCGACCAGAAGAAGATCTGGAGTTTCAAGGATTACTTTTGTCCCACGCTCACGCAGATCATGCGTCGTATGTGAACCATCTTCGCGAAGACTTGCCCATTTATTGTTCCGATGAAACATATCATATACTCAAAGCAATCAACGACACGGGCAGCGGTAGCTTTACTGATATCACTGATTTGACGAGATGCTTCGAAACATACATCAACAAGAGTGGAGAAGAAAGTCGGAAGACCTCAAAAACTCATCCGGATATCGTTGTTGAAAGGGATTTTAAAGCATTCGACTTTAAGCAAAAAATCAAAATCGACGGTTTGGAAATAGTGCCCTATAGGGTTGATCATTCCCTGTCAGGAGCTACAGGTTACATAATTTACACTTCTTCAGGCACGATTGTTTATACTGGAGATTTTCGCTTTCATGGACGCAGGGAGAAAGAAACCGTAGAGTTCATGGAAGCATGCACGGCTGCGAAGCCGGATCTGTTAATCATAGAGGGCACGCGGGTTAACGAAGAGAGTTCCAAAAAGGAAGCAGAGGTAGAAGACGAGATTTACGGTATTTCGTCAAAGGCAAAGGGTCTTTCTGTTTGTAATTGGTCCATAAGAGATACTGATAGACTGCTGTCCTTTCTGAATGCTGCAAAGAAAATGGACAGAAAGCTTGTGATATCTCTCAAACAAGCATACTTGCTGGAAGAGCTGTCAAAATGTGCAGATACTATGGCTCCACGTATAGACGATGAAAACATAGAACTCTACGCTAGCAGAAAGAGTTGGGGGCTCATAGGAAGCGGCTGTTGCAAAAAGATGCGCGACCAGGATTACGATACTTGGGAACGTTCTTATCTTGATAGGACAGTTTGCTACAAAGACCTTAGAGACGATCAAGCGAACTACATGATATTCTGCAGCAACTTTGACCTTAAGGAGCTC
>Ga0315279_10011856_pt1 | contig 10026 bp, 6 predicted proteins | sample YL17G06_20_MG_FD_203694 | JGI IMG/M metagenome (GOLD analysis project Ga0315279, IMG submission 203694) | Sediment microbial communities from Yellowstone Lake, YNP, Wyoming, USA - YL17G06_20 | ecosystem: Environmental > Aquatic > Freshwater > Lake > Sediment | place: USA: Wyoming | collected...
GGTCCTGGCCTTTTGTTAACTTTGCCAGACTTCTGCGACTGCCAGAGTCCAGGGTCGATCACAAACTGGATATTATGCCGAAACGATGTTGCCGGATACGGAATTTGTCACACACGCCCCCTACTAGCACGGCGGATTAGTCTCTCCTGCTCACGAAAAGTCAGGCTCGTCCATGTCCAGAACTGACCTCATTCTCTTTCCCCTCGTGCCTAAAGATAAAAAGCGCTTGAGATAACGTGTGCAGGCGAGGTCCCATAAGTGAAATCATAGATTGATTCGCTGCCCTGAGTGCCGCGAAGGACTTCAGATCCCCAGCCCTTACCAGAGTCATACAGGCCAACCTGTCGCTTTAGACCCTGCGAAACTTCCAGGAGACGCGTTTATTCATGAAACATTCTGCTGAAATCCACCGCCTGTAGGAGGTCCCTTGAGCTTTTGATCCCTTTGACCCTGGCGACTCATGCGAACACGCGGACGTGCGAACATTCAGGCACCAAACTCAATTTGGGTACAAAAAGCCTGCCGCCAATTTGCGGAAGGTTCTGCACTTCAGCAGCTTATATGGCAAGAAAAAATCAATGCAGAGTCAAGCCGCTGGCTATGAGCGCAACGCGCGCAGTCATGATATAGCTCACTCGATCTGCGGCCATATGGAATCCGAAGGAACTCCAGCCCAGTGATCCAGCGAATGCGCCTTGTGGCTTCAGGCATGGTAACCGCTGCCCGGCCGCAGCCGAATGCCTTGCCTTCAAATCGTTTTCCGACGCTGTGCCGTCAGAAAAACAGTCTCCCAGGAGGGCATGATCTGTCAGGGCTCTAAACCGAAGTTCTGCGGATTGCGACCCTTTAAGTAACCGTTCTTGCATAGCTGCTCAAATAGGAGGGTAAAGTGAAGAGATTAATAGTCATTATCGTTTTGGCGTTAACAGTTTCTTATGGCTCGGCGGTTACTGTGCACGGCGGGAACGTGCCTGCGCCCCCGAGCGCCGCGCCACAGATCCTGCCGCCGGAGATTGTCCCCCAGCCGGACGGCAGTTGCCTCGTCTATCCAGTAGGCGATTCCACCAAGACTGAAATTCATCCGCTGTTCGGCACGTACACCGGCCCAGCCGGGTACAGGGTGACTAAAGATCTGGCAAACGTGCAGATTGCGGTCATGAACTTTCCGTATGTCACACTCAAAGCGACGAACCTTGTGGGGGATCCGAAAGCATTTCATTTTGGCGCCGTAGACTTTGCGTCGGCCCAGCCCAGCTCAAACGGACTGCCCGGTATCTCCGTAATGATCACCAAGGACGTCACTGTTGAAGGGGAAGTGAACAGCCCGTTCGGCCGAGCCACAATCGTCGGCGGGAGCCTCTGTTTTGGGATATTTCCCAACCAAGCTCTCTACTACGACGTTGGCACATTCAGAATGCGCCCCAAGCCTGGAACCGGCCGTATCCAGTGCTACTGGCCCATCCCGGGCCAGGCCACGCTCCCTGACGTTACGATACAGCACCTCGATTCCGAGCAGGCGTCACTCGACTTCATCATTTTGAAAGCCGCGAGGAATGCCGTTATCAATGATGTCCGAGTCACCAACATGACCAGCCCCTGGGAGATTTTTGCCCCTAGTCCGTTGGCGGGAAAGTGGTTGTTCCCGATTGAGATCGTGCCCGGTGCCGTTCTCGTGTACGGCCCTGAATACATCGAGAATGTCCTCGTCTCAAACTGCCAGTTGTCACCGCGCCCAACCTCAAACCTAGAGATCGGCATTTTGGTCGAATCGTCGGCTGGGACGCTCACCTTCAGGGACGACGAGATTGAGGTGTCCTACGCTGGCATCGTGCTCCTCAACAGCCCGACGGCTGTGACAACGATTGAGAACAACCAAATCAACCTCACGGCGAGCGCAGCCCCGGGCGCTCCCGGGGTACAATCGTGCGGCATTGGGTTGATCGTCGCAAGCAACTCAACCGTCATGAACAACGAGATTCGCGGAGTAGGCATCAACGGCATCTCCCTTCTCGGTACGTCGAATTTTAATACCTTTGAGAATATCGACATGAGGGAGTTCGACGCCCTCAGCAGGTACGTGTTGTGCGATAAAAGCGTCCTGGATCCAACCAACAATGCGCCTTCGTACAACACGGGCACGAACATCGGAGTGCCCGCGGGCTCGTGCGGCAGATACATCCAAGATACCGGAACCAACAACACGTTCAACCGATTGCCTGAGATCATCCCTATCGCGCCTCAGGTGGCGTATGTCGGATCACTTTTTGAGCTTCAAGTACTGACGACCCACGAGTCCTATGAGTCCTATGAGTCCTATGATGTGCTGACGTACGGGGCGGCGGCGGCGCAGTGGCTGAGCATCAATCCGGCTAGCGGAAAGATGAGCGGCACACCGACTGCGCCGGGCAAAAATGACGTGGCTGTCACGGTCACTGACAACAAATGCGGCATGTCATCCAGCAGCTTCGTCATTGACGTGCGGTGCCCGCCGATCGTTGTGACCAGCCTCGCCGCGAGTCCGAATCTGCTTTGGCCGCCCAATCACAAGGTGGTTCCGGTAGCGCTCAGCGCCACGACATCGGGTGGTTGCGGCCGGGTTTCCTGTCAGATTGTCGGCGTGAGCAGCAACGAACCCGCGAGTGCGGATGGCGATTGGCAGATCACCGGTCCTTTAACACTGCTCTTGCGGGCTGAAAGGCTGGGCGCAGGTGACGGTCGGGTGTATACCATCACCGTCCAGTGCACTGACGAGAAAGGCAACACCGCTTCCAGGACAGTAACCGTCACCGTGCCGCACGATCAGGGGAAATAGGGCGACGGGAAAGTGAGACTCTGACGGGGTCAGGTCTTCTAGTGACCTGACTCCGTCCTCGGAGCTTTCACTTCCCTGGCTACTCAGCCCATACCACCACCCGATCGCCGCGGCGGTTTTCCTGGTCGACACGCGGACAACGGCAAAGGGGCGCGAATGGCGTGAGCAGCGGGAGGTTCGGGGTCGCGACTGACTACATGTTCGTGCGCGAAGCGGAGGCAGGACGGCAACACGTTCCGGGCCCTTCCGTGTCGTAATTCAGCTTCCGCAGGAGCGCGACGTAGCGCGGGTCCCCGCGAATCGGATCGAGGAACGGGTAGGTCTTGATTGGCACGATCATGTGATCCCGCCCGTCAACGGCCCGATCCATCCAGACGAATGCCTCGTCGATATCTCCCAGCCCGAAGTGGGTCCAAGCAAAGCTCGTAGGCGGCACGTACCCGGTGTTTGCGGTTGCGTAAAGGCGCTCGAGCAAAGCGCGTGCCTCCTCCGTATGGCCGGCCTGTCCCAGCGCAAGGCCGAGCCATCCGAGCATGAGCGGCGCGCCGCCGGAGAGTTCGACGGCCGTGCGATGGGCGGCAATCGCTTGATCGAACATGCCATTCTCACGGAGGAACATCCCGAGCATCCAGTAGCCCAAGAGCGTCGTCGGTTCCAATTCCACCATCAGGCGCCCTTGCTCGATCGCACGGTCGTACTGGCGGCTTAGCCACAGCATGACCCCAAGCCAGGCCCGCATGAGTACGGACTGCGGGTCCGACTCGAGCGCCAACTCGATCTCCGCCGCCGCCTCCTCGAGCCGGCACTCGGGCAGCAACCACCCAAACGCGTAATAAACTCTGACGAGGGGGGATGTCGGGTTGAGTTCCCGGGCGCGGTCCATCTCCCGCTTGACGTCCACCCAGCTGAAGTCGAGTTCCTTGCGAAAGAGCCCGAGCAGGGCATGCGTTTCGGCGAGCGTGTCATCGATGTCGAGCGCGCGCAGCGCGTGGAACATCCCAGTCGTGGACACATCCTTCGCCGGCGCGAATCCCAGGAATCCGAGGTACCAGTAAAGTTCGGCCAGCGCGTCGTACGCGAGCGCGAAGCGCGGATCCCGGGAGATCGCTTCCTCGAAGCACTGCTTTGCCTTCGCGAAACTCTCGGGGGTATCTTTGACCATCTGGTGGCGGCCCTGGCGGTACAAGTTGTAAGCGACGACATCTTCAGTCGGGTTGCGTGTCACGCGCCGGCCGGCTGGCGTGTCCGAGGCCGGCGAAATCCCCACCTGTGCGGCGATGGCCTCCGCGATCGATCTCCGCATGTTGAACACGTCACGGAAGCCGGCCTCATACCGGCGGGCGAACAGATGCGTCTGGTCACTCACCCGAATCAGCTGCACAGTGATGGCGATGCGATCGTCGTCACGGCGAACGCCGCCTTCGACGAGGTAGTCCACGCTTAACTCGCGGCCGATTTGCGCCACGTCCTTCTGCGTGCGCTTGTAACGCATGGCCGTCGTGCGCGCGATCACGCCGAGATGATCGGGCGCCAGGGCGGCGAGCTCCGTGAGGACCTCTTCCGTCATCGCGTCGCTGAAGTACTCCTCCCCGGCATCGGCGCTCAAATTGACAAAGGGGAGCACCACCAGCCTGGCGCGCCGCGCGTGAATCCGCTCCGCCGCTGTGACGATTTCCGACACCTCGGCAATGAGACGATAGCCGTGTTTTGGCAGCGTCTCGATGAAGCGTGGATGCTCCGCCGAGTCGCCGAGCGCTTCTCGTAACCTGCCGATGGCCGTGTTCAGGTTGTTCTCGAAATCGACGAAGACATCATCGGGCCAGAGCCGCCGCTGCAGTTCCTCCCGTTTGACGACCTGCCCGTGATGCTCGAGTAGCACCGCCAGCACCTGGAACGATTGCTCGCGCAACTTGACTTTCACCCCGCGCTTGAAAAGGCGGCCCGCCTGCAAATCGACTTCGAATTCACCAAAGCGGATTACCTTCTGCGGGGTAGCTATATCCGGCATAGGAGTGGCCTCACTCCCTGATATGCGGCCGAGCATATCCCGGGAGGACAGCCGTGTCAATGACGGAAGGTGCAGCATTTCAGCAACTTATACAGTAAGAGAGCATCAACGCAAAGCCAAGCCGGTCGTCCAAGGATTTCGCACGGCTTCTCCTAGCCTGATCAAAATCAACGGCATGGCTGATAGGAAAAACAAGCGGCCCATGCCCCGGTACGGGTCCTGGCCTTTTGTTAACTTTGCCAGACTTCTGCGACTGCCAGAGTCCAGGGTCGATCACAAACTGGATATTATGCCGAAACGATGTTGCCGGATACGGAATTTGTCACACACGCCCCCTACTAGGTGGAACGCAACCCAGCAGAAAGTGGAATTGTGAGTGGGTTCGTGTTTCTGAAGAATATTTTTCAGATTCTCAAGGTGCCAACCCATCAATCTAGCGGAGAATGGTATCCGGAGTCACGATGGTGGCCAGCTGTTCGAGCATCTTCCGCCCGCGGATCTTGCCTTTGACAGCCGAGCGTCGCCGCTGGTCGTCGTTGAGCAGGATTCGGGTCTTTCCGAGCTTCTCTCTGAGGACCCTCCCCAGATACGGCGTTCTGTCCAGCAACGGGACTTCCGGGGAGCGAGGGCTGCAATTAAAGCGCGAACCTGACGGCGCAGAGGGGGCAAGGTGCGACGAGGCACACCGGAGACTCCAATCGGACTCGCAGCTTGTGCTTCCTTCCATGAGAACTCTGTGCTATGGCGTCGATGGGAGGAACGGGGACGTCCCACCCGTTCGCCTGTATTCGACCCCGGACCTACCGGTAGCACGCGCTTCATCCAAGAAGAGCTGAGTGGCATGACCGCGGACTTTGATCCGGATGTCATGGCACCGATCATGATGAAGTCTCAGATGGTGGCGCAGTAGCCCCAAATCCTCGATCCGCGCGAAGCCTGGCTACACGTGTTCTTGGAAAAGAGCTGTCGGAAAATCATCCTCTTTGCGAATGCCTGACATCTCCTAGCATTCTTCAACTACCTTGAATTGCATGAGGCCGCCCAGGTCGCGGATTGTACGGACCCGATCGCCATAGAAGATTACGCGATGCAGGCCCCCTTCGTAGCCTTCCAGGAGTTTCCGTGCGTCTGCCACTTTGGTCGCAATCTTCGTGCGGCAACCACGATCCGATTCCGGGTTGTCGGTGATGGTCCCGGTAGAGATCAGCATCGTGTCCTGGCGGATGAGTTTGGCCATTGTGATGACCTGTCCCGTGCGCATCTTGACCTGCAGCGAGGCTCCTTTGTTATCTTCCATGTGACTTCGAATGATGTAAGGGGAACGTTCTCCTCCCGGTCCATCCATTCGCGTAGCGGCAACACAATGGGCGTGGATCACCGTATTCGTGGACGTGTCGATCACAGGATCGCTCACGTAACCAGGAACGCCGAAGGCGTAGGTGAACATCAACTGCGTCAGCGTCGAGTCCATGTCCCCCTCACAAACCCCGACCAGGCCGAGATCGTTCATCTTGCAGAACGCAAGGCAGGGATATGCGGGGAGCCGCTTCTGGGAAAAGAGACCAAGACAGTTGATGGTGACCGCGTGGGCTCGCTCCTCTTCCATGATCCTTCGCAGGGCGAGGTACAGGCGGCTCGAGTCTGCAATATCCCGCTCGGAAGGCTCAACCACCCGCAGTGCCCCGGTGATCCACTCCCGTGCATCCTTCAGAGCTGCGGCCGCCTCTATCGACTGGTAGGCAGCGTTTACACGATCGGGACCTACGTGCAGCACCTCCGCACCAAACCGTTCCTTCACCCGCGCTGCAGCCTGAGTGTTGAATGGAGATGTGTTCACATAAATAATCCTGGTGTTGCGCATGAGGTGTGCGGCGCGGATCAGACTGAAGGCGGATTGCATCTCATTGAAGTCGCTGGTTGCCAGACAGAGAATTCGATGTCCCTTCGCGCGCAGTTCCGGCACGACCGACCAGTCATGCCCACTGTAAGGTTGGGAGAAGAGCACAGTCGGCAATCCAGAAGACGCCAGGCGTTCGATGTGAGAATTTAACGTGGAGGTGAGATTGAATACCAGCAGACCATCCGGCTGGCCAAGAGCTGCGGCCGAGGTCGGCACGTTCTCGGGAAGCCGGTAGAGCTCGCCGCCTTCCAGACGTATACCGGGGATGCGGCCGGCCAGGACAGACAACCGTTCGTCAATCATTCGCACTTCCGCCGCAACATCAAGGTCTGGCTTAGGCCATGTTGGAACCGGCTTCGCGAGGTAGATTTTCCGGATCCGCGTCACTGGCAAGTCCGTTCCGGCGGGCAGCTGCTCAAATGATCCCATCATCTTCCCTGTCGAAGCAACACATGCTGCCGCGGTGCCGGCAGCGGCAGAGAGGAACTCTCTTCTCGAGAAATCTGCAGCCATGACATTTCCTCCAGTCCTTGCTGATAAGTGAAACGCGACAACGCCTGCGTATGTCCGGGGTGCGAAAGAACAAAAATGGTCCGCCGCCGATTCTAATCTCTTCGCTGGAAAAAACAACCTGAAGGCTGTGGTGACTGTGCGCCGACCGGAGATTAGCTTTCTCGTGGCGGCGCTGAAATGACACTTCCTCGAACGGGACTTCGCGGGAGCATCGGGAACTTCACTTACACGATAAGCGCGTTAACCGGGTGTTGAGTCCGTTTAGATGGTGACGGGGGCAGTCAACCGGCCTCGAGGTCATGAACAGGTTTCGAGGGCAACCCGGTCAGCGCCGTTCCTTGCTTTGGTTCTGGCGATCGCGCCTTCACCAGTTTCTGAACAGCCCTTTAGTTCGTGCTTAAACTCTCCGACAACCGAGGACACACTTTCACTTGCCCGTATGGTCGGCTACCTTCCTTGTGCCAACCTGCTCAATGCGACTCTTCTCAAAAGGGCCCAGATGCATGTCGTTCGGAAAGCCATTGCGTTCGACTTGATATCTGCTGCGCTATTCGCAGCGCAGCGCGATGATGGGATCGACGCGCAAGGCTCGGCGCGCGGGGACGTAGCAGGCCAGGAGGGCGACTGTGACGAGCAAAATCGCGACGCCGAAGAATGTGACGGGATCGGTCGCGCCGACTCCGTAAATCAGCTTGTTAATGAGCCGCGTCAATCCGAGGGCGGCGGCGATTCCGATCGCGACGCCGATCAGGGTGATCTTCATTCTCTGTCCGAGCACCAACCGAAGCACGTCTGCGCCGGAGGCGCCGAGCGCAATGCGCACGCCTATTTCGTGCGTGCGCTGGGTGGCCAGACAGGAAATCACGCCATAAATCCCAACGGCCGAGAGAACCAGCGCGAGCGCGGAGAAGACGCTGAGCAGAATCGTGGCAAAACGCTGTCTTGCTATCGAATTGGCCACAATCTCCTGCATAGGCCGCACCGCGTAAACCACCGTGCTGACGTCGACCTTATGCGCAGCTTGGCGAATGCCACTCACGACGTTGAGCGGCGCGCCCGCGGTGCGCGCCACGTATTCCGATCCGTTTGCCAGCAGGGACCAGAATCGGTCTGGGAGTTGCCAGACCGGCAAATAAAGCTGCGTCTGCAGATTCTGGTGCTCCCTCGAGCCGAGTCCCCAGTGCTCGACATGGCCGACGACTCCGACGATTTCGGGTTTCATCTCGAGCAGGCCGATGTTGAGGTGCTTGCCGACCGGTTCTTGGCCGGGAAAGTACTTGCGCGCGAAGGTGGTGTCGATCAACGCGACCGCGCCAGAGTGTTCATCATCGCGCTCGTTCAGCAAGCGTCCGCGCTCTAGGGCGATGTGCATTGCCTGGTGATAGCCGGGCGTCACTAGATAACACAGCGCAAAAGGCATGTCATTGTCGTTGGTGGGTTTAGGTTGGCCCTCGAGCCAGAAAGGCACCTCGGAATCGCCGGTCATTGGAAGGGAGCCGCCCATCACGGAGATCGATTCGATGCCGCGTACCGCTTCCAATTGCCTGAGACTTTCGCGGTGTTTGGCTCGAAGTTGATCGGCGGTGATCTTCGGATCGGAAGTCCACGACACGTCAAAAGCCAGCACATTGCGCGAGGATTGCACGTCTGAAGCAGATAATGGCAAGTAATCCACGCCAGAAATGCGGTCAGTCTTGCGTCTGTTTTACCTCCTTCGCATTATTCGGTCCTTGCGATTACTGAATCTTAACCTCCATTTTCATACGCTGGCGCTGGACGGCATCTACGTGGTTCAAGAGGGAGGCCAAGTCGCTTTCCGGCCCGTGCCCCCGGCCAGCGACGCCGAAGTGGCCCGCGTGACGGAACGTATCTTCCGCCGCATCGGAAAGCTGCTCGAACGCCGCGGCCTGGGGCCGCGATCCAATCATGACGAATCCGACACCCTCCTTCACAACCAACCGCTGCTCGCCGAACTCTACAGCGCTTCGATCACAGGGCGCGTTGCCACCGGCCCGCGCGCTGGCCGTCGGGTAACGAAGGTGGGGGACGGGATCGATTTGGAATACCTTGCCGTCCCCGCCAGCCCACGCTGCGCCTCCGTTTCGGGCTTCAGTGTGCACGCCAACGTCTGCATCCCCGCTCATAAACGGCTGCGGCTGGAATGCCTCTGCCGTTATGCCGGTCGCCCTCCAGTGGCGACCGAGCGGTTGTCGCTTTTGCCTGACGGTAGGCTGCTGTATCGCCTCAAGCGCCGCTGGCGCGATGGCACCAGGCACGTCATTTTCGAACCTCTCGAGCTAATCGAAAAACTCGCCGCGCTTGTGCCCCCGCCCCGCTTCAACTTGGTCCGCTACCACGGCGTACTTGCCCCCTCCGCTGGCTGGAGGCCGCTTGTCATCCCGGAATCAGAAAGCTCCGATCCTCTGCCTCACCCCAACTGTCCTGCAAGAAAGCAGTTCCTTTCTCCCGATAACAAAAATGCACAGAAACGCAGCTGCCGGCCCCGCAATTATTCGTGGGCTGAACTTATGCGCCGGGTTTTTTGATTGACGTTTTAGAATGCCCACGATGTGGCGGCCGCATGAGGATTCTCGCGGCCATTCATCCCCCTGAGGCGATTCGAAAGATCCTTGACTGCGTCGGCCTCCCTTCCAGGCCGCTTCCCAGTGCGGGATCACTGCGGGTCTCGTGAGCTTGGGGATGACATGAAACTCTCCCATTTTCTGCCGCGCCCGGTGATATTCCCTCTGCAGGTCGATTTGGCTGACTTGGACATACCGCATGGTCATCTCA
>Ga0315279_10011858_pt1 | contig 10026 bp, 7 predicted proteins | sample YL17G06_20_MG_FD_203694 | JGI IMG/M metagenome (GOLD analysis project Ga0315279, IMG submission 203694) | Sediment microbial communities from Yellowstone Lake, YNP, Wyoming, USA - YL17G06_20 | ecosystem: Environmental > Aquatic > Freshwater > Lake > Sediment | place: USA: Wyoming | collected...
ACTTCATTATATTGCAGAATGGTGGAAGCAGCTTTATGGGGAAAGTGAGGGAAAAGATGGCAGGGGGATTTTTCCTGCTTCGGTTGATTTCACGACTGATCTTCATTCCCTGGGCCAGTATATTCAAGATGGCCAGAGGATACTTTTTGAGACCGTACTCTCAATTAAATCATCACAGGCCAGGCTTACCATTCCCATGGAGAAGGACGATTCGGACCAGTTAAATTTTCTTGCAGGAAAAAGATTATCCGAGGTGAATAAGAGTGCAGAAAACGGTACCGTTCTTGCCCATAATGATGGTAAGGTTCCGGTAATTACAGTAAATATACCCGTACTGGATGTACATTATCTTGGCCAGTTGATTTATTTTTACGAAATTACCTGTGGCATAAGTGGATATATTCTTGATGTCAATCCTTTTGATCAACCGGGGGTTGAAGCTTATAAGAAAAATATGTTTGCACTTCTGAATAAACCGGGATTTGAGGAGGCAGGGAAGAAGATAAGGGAGCGGCTTAAGTAATAAGAAATATAGTTTTTGATATACTAAATTAAAATAAGGAATCCATATGAAAACTGATCTATCTAAGCTTCAAATTAATAACCATAAACTTTACTTTTACCTTGTTCTGGCCATCATAGGCTCTCTGGCCCTGGCCAGTTGCAAAAAATGGAGTGAAACCGGAACAGGATCACTCAGGATCGTTACCAATAAGGGTGGACAAACACTGGGATATGATACAACCTCAGGAGTTAAATTATTGACCAACAAGGGTTTTGCCTTTAAGGATCTGAACAGGAACGGAAAACTCGATAAATATGAAGATTGGCGTTTAAGCTCTGATGAACGGGCAAAAGACCTGGCATCGAAAATGACTATCGAACAGATAGCCGGTCTGATGCTTTATAGCGCCCATCAGGCAATTCCTTCCGGCAGAGGTTTCTTCGGGGGAGGCACTTATGACGGAAAACCTTTTGAAGAGAGCGGTGCAAAAGCTTCTGATCTCAGTGATCAGCAGATCAAATTCCTTACCAATGATAATCTCCGTCACGTGTTGATTACTTCAGTGGAAAGCCCTGAAATTGCCGCTATATGGAATAACAATGTACAGGCACTGTGCGAACGTATTGGTCTCGGCATTCCTGCCAACAACAGTTCCGATCCCAGGCATCGTGCCACCGCGGACGCTGTATTTAATGTCGGTTCGACCGGACAGATCTCAATGTGGCCCGGTTCACTGGGTATGGCCGCTACATTTGATCCTGCCATTGTAAAACAATTTGGACAAATTGCTGCAAAGGAATACCGTGCATTGGGGATTTCAACAGCACTTTCACCCCAGATTGACCTGGCTACTGAACCGCGCTGGAACAGAGTAAGTGGTACTTTTGGTGAAAACCCCCAGCTTTCTGCAGATATGGCCCGCGCATATGTTGATGGTTTCCAGACTTCTGTAGCTGACAAGGAAATTACCGGTGGCTGGGGTTACACCAGCGTAAATACAATGATAAAACACTGGCCTGGTGGCGGACCTGAAGAAGGAGGACGCGATGCACATTTTGCCTATGGTAAATATGCTGTATATCCAGGCAATAACCTTGCTGACCACCTGATCCCATTTACTGAAGGAGCTTTAAAACTGGAAGGCGGAACAAAAATGGCTTCAGCAGTAATGCCATACTATACAATTTCCTATGGCATCGACACCGTAAACAAAGAAAATATGGGCAACAGCTACAACAAGTATATCATAAATGATCTGTTACGTGGAAAATATTCCTTTGACGGTGTGGTTTGTACCGACTGGGGTGTGACCAATGATGAAAAAGCAGTAGACGGTTTTGGCAGTACCTGCTGGGGTGCAGAAACTCTTACTATTGCTGAAAGACATTATAAAATCATAATGGCCGGTGTAGACCAGTTTGGTGGTAATAATGATGCTGGTCCCGTGATTGAAGCCTATAAGATGGGAGTTAAAGAACACGGTGAAGAATTCATGAGAGCCCGCATGGAACAATCTGCCGTTCGTCTTCTGAAGAATATTTTACGGGTTGGACTTTTCGAGAATGCTTATCTTAATGTGGAGGAGACCAGAAGTATTGTCGGAAATGAGGAATTCATGAAAGCAGGATATGATGCCCAGCTTAAATCAATTGTAATGCTGAAGAATGAAGATAAGATGCTGCCTGTGAAAAAGAACAACACTGTTTATATTCCCAAAAGAAAGACATCTGCCGGCAGAGATTTCTTCGGGAACCAGACTCCTGAATCAATCACTGAACCTGTTGATGTCAATATAGTGAAAAAATATTTCAATTTGACGGATAATCCTGCTGAAGCCGATTTTGCACTGGTTATCATAAGGAGTCCAAATTCCGGTGGTGGTTATGACCCGGCCGACGTGAAAAAAGGCGGTAACGGTTATGTTCCTGTCAGTCTTCAATATGGTCCCTACAAAGCTGTGGATGCACGTGATCCCAGTATTGCCGGTGGTGACCCACTTGAGAAATTCACTAACCGGACTTACAGAGGTAAATCAATTATAGCTTATAATACCGCGGATCTGAAAATGGTGCTGGATGCTAAAAAAGTTATGAAAGATAAACCGGTTGTTGTATCAATCGCCATGTCAAAGCCAATGGTATTCAGTGAATTCGAAAAAGAAGCGAGTGCCATCCTGGTTAACTTTGATGTACAGGATCAGGCTATTCTGGATATTCTCACCGGCGCTTCTGAACCATCAGGCTTGCTGCCTTTTCAGATGCCGGTGGATATGAAGACCGTAGAAATACAGAAGGAGGATGTTCCTTATGATATGACCTGCCATGTGGATTCGGAAGGAAATACTTATGACTTCGGTTTCGGACTCAACTGGAGCGGGGTTATCAAGGACACGCGGGTAGAAAAATACAGGAAGGTATTAAAATAAACTCCTGTCTCATACCTGTTTATCGAGTTTATGTTTCTTCACAAAATCATCAATAACCTGTGAAAGATTCGGATCTCCTATTTCCTGGAGATCATAATAAACTCTTGTATTAGGCTTCTTGATTTTTATGATCCTGCTCAGATCGATCGGGGTTGCAATGATAACACTGTCACAATCGGTATCATTGATTGTTTTTTCAAGGTCGTGAAGCTGTTCATCACCATATCCCATTGCCGGCAGAAGAGTACCTATATTCGGGTAAAGTCTGAATGTCTCGCTTAATCTTCCAACTGTAAATGGCCGTGGATCAATAAGCTCAGCTGCTCCATACTTTCTTGCCGCAACAACTCCTGCTCCTATCTTCATCTCACCATGAGTAAGCGTCGGGCCATCCTCGACAACAAGCACTCTTTTACCTCTAATAACTGATGGATCGTCAACCTTGATCGGAGAAGCACCGTCAACAACAATGGCTTTCGGATTAACTTTTTCTATACTTTCCCTTACCACCTGAATAGCTTCAGGTGCTGCACTATCCATCTTATTTATAACAACAACATCGGCCAGACGAAGTGTAACCTCTCCGGGGTAATATCTCAGTTCATGTCCTGCCCTGTGAGGATCTGTAACAGTTATCATAAGATCCGGTTTATAAAACGGGAAATCATTATTTCCTCCGTCCCAGATGATAACATCACAACCTTTAGGATCTTTTTCAGCTTCACGCAAAATGGCTTCATAGTCAACACCGGCATAAATTACATTGCCCCTGACAACATGGGGTTCATACTCTTCCATCTCTTCAATAGTGCATTTATGCTTTTTAAGATCCTTCACTTCAGCAAAACGCTGAATTTTTTGAGCATTCAGATCCCCGTAGGGCATCGGGTGCCGGACAGCAACAACTTTCAGACCCTTTTTCATAAGAAGCTCTATAACTCTTCTGGAGGTCTGGCTTTTTCCGCAACCGGTTCTGATAGCTCCCACAGCAATTACAGGTTTGGTACTTTTTATCATAGTATCTGCCGGCCCAAGGAGAACGAAGTTGGCCCCTGCTGCATTCACAACAGCACTTACCGACATAACCTTCTGATATGTTACATCGCTGTAGGAAAAGATACAATAGTTAACTTTAAGATCTTTAATAAGTTGGGAAAGGTTTTCTTCTGCATATATCGGGATGCCTTCGGGATAGAGCTTTCCTGCCAGCTCCTTCGGATATTTTCTTCCGTCTATATCGGGGATCTGAGCTGCAGTAAATGCTACAACATTGTAATATTCATTGTCCCTGTAGTAGGTATTGAAATTATGAAAATCCCTGCCTGCTGCACCGATAATGATGACATTTTTCCTGATCATAATACCTCCTTATTTTAAATCTGAAGTTTATAGATATTTTAGAAGTTGCACAATATTAAGAAGCAGCAAATTTATAATTTGCTGACATAAAATCCGAGTGTTTACAGGTATTTTTTATTAACTTGATTTTTCCTATTAATTAACTGAAAAATAGCATTTTAGATGTACTTTCACTATTTCCCGGGAATATGTTAAAGAAAATGTTTTGGAGATAAATAACTATATGGCAAATTCTTTGTACTATTGAAATATTATTATGAATGTTTTAGCTCACATATATCTTTCAGGTGATTCAGATAAGATTATCATAGGCAACTATATTGGAGATTATGTTAAGGGCCGTGATTATCTGAAATATCCTGAGATGATCAGAAAGGGCATCATTCTCCACCGTCATATAGATGCATTCACCGATCGCCATCCGGTAGTTCATCGCAGTAAAATATTCTTCACAAGGAAATATCACAAATATGCAGGGGTTATAACTGATATTATATATGATCATTTCCTGACGAAGGAATGGGATTTTTTTTCCAGAAGGCCGCTTGAAAGTGTCACTTATAATTTCTACAGAGCCCTGGTTAACAATTTTGAGATAATGCCGGAAAATGTCAGAGGCATGATGCCTTTTTTTATTATTAACAACTGGATTGAGTCATACCAGACCTTGAATGGGATCCGACATGTATTAGCGGCCCTAAGCAAAAGGTCGACACTTCCGAATGAAACCAGATATGCTATGAAGTCTCTTAAAAAAAATTATTATTCCCTGCAGGATGATTTCATGGAGTTCTTCCCCCAGCTTATTGATTACGTCGAAAAGGATTTTGGTATTGAAATATCACACAGGATAACAATCCCTTTCTGATCAGACAAGATATTCTGTGCGGCTTGCATCCAGTCTCAGAAAAATAAAAAGCAGTATTGTAAATCCCCAAAGTGAGCTTCCTCCATAGCTGAAAAAAGGCAGAGGGATGCCTATAACAGGTAGCAGCCCTAAAGACATACCAATATTAATAAAGAAGTGCATAAGAAATATTGAAACGACTCCATAACCGTAAATTCTGGAAAAGAATGATCTCTGCCTTTCAGCAAGAAATACCAGCCGTAAAAGTAAAAACACATATAACCCTATAACTACTACAGAACCCAGAAATCCCCATTCTTCACCCACTGTACAGAAAATAAAATCAGTACTCTGGGCAGGAACAAACTTGAATTTAGTCTGGGTACCTTGTAAAAATCCTTTACCTGTTAAACCACCTGATCCAATAGAAATTATTGACTGGTTAACGTTATATCCGGTACCGTGGGGATCAGATTTCAGGCCAAGCAGGATACTGACCCTCTCTTTCTGATGAGGTTTAAGTATGTTATTAAAAGTATAATCTACGGTATTCACAAACAATATGCTTCCAAGCAGGAAGAGGTACATTACAAGAACAGCTATTGATTTCTGCCGGTAGATATACCAGGCATATGAAATACCTGATAAAATCAGTCCGATCATTATAACCATCTCTGCCCCAAGTCGTTTGAACGAATAATGATCAAGCAGATATAATGAACCTGTTATAAATACAATTATCACGAGGCCAGCAAAGCAAACTTTCCACTTCCGGGTTGCGAACCAGGTAAGAAGGAAAGCAATAATAATAAGTGCAAGTGTAATGTAAAGGTTATTGAAAAGAAGTGTGATAAAGAACAGAAGCACCATCAGCAATCCGGTAATAAAAATATAAGGGCTAAGACCCTCACGGAACAGGACTATAAAGAAGCTAAGGTAAATAACCATTGAACCCATATCAGGTTGAATAGCTATAAGCAAGGCCGGCAGCAGAATTATTGCTGAAGCAGACAACAGGATCTTTAACCGGGTAAGCTCCTGTCCCCTTGAATTAAGGTATCGTGCCAGAGCGAGAGCAGTTCCCGCCTTTGCGAATTCTGAAGGCTGGAAGCTCAGGGCCCCGAATTCAAACCATGATTTTGCGCCGTTGATCTCCTTTCCAAAAACGAGTACAAATAAGAGCAGCAGAATGACTCCTCCGTAAATAAAATATCCGAAGAAGAAATAGAACCTGTTGTCAATAATAACAATAAATATTGCCAGCACAATTGTTGCAAGTACCCAGACAAACTGTTTCCCATAGCGTTGCGATAGATCCAGAATCCCGGAATGTTCCTCATTATATACCGCCGCATAAATATTGAGCCACCCCAAAACAACCATCACCAGAAACAGTAAAACTGTAACCTTATCAATTCTTGCCCATATGTTAACTGTGCGTTTCACTTCTTAATAAGGTTCAGGTTTATTATGTATTGTTCAAGTCCGGTATTTGTTATCTGACCCTTAATATACTTTTCTATAATAAAGCTTGCCACCGGTGCAGCATATGTTGCACCGAATCCTGCGTTTTCAACATAAACCGCAATTGCAATTTTAGGATCATCTTTGGGTGCAAATGCAATGAAAACAGAATGGTCATTGCCATGAGGGTTCTGGGCAGTACCTGTTTTTCCGCATACAACAATATCCTGGAGAGCGGCAATAGTGGCTGTTGCGCCAGCTCCGCCATTAACTGCCTGCTCCATACCATTGATAATATGTTCAAAATTGACTGAATCAATATCAATTTTATGTTTTACAGTAAATCTCAAGTCGGTATTTGGAGCGTCACCAATCTTCTTTACTACATGCGGACTATAATAATAACCACGGTTTGCAATTGCAGCTGTCATGTTTGCCATCTGAAGAGGAGTAGTTCCTATCTCACCCTGACCAATTGCAAGAGAGATAATATTAAGAGCTTTCCATCTGTTTATTCCGTAATACCTGTCGTAGTAGCTGACTGCAGGGATAAATCCCGTCAGTTCATTCACAAAGTCAGTCCCCAATGAAGTGCCAAAACCAAACTCCGAAAGATAGTTTCTCCATTTTTCAAATGCTGCTGATAATGAAGGGTATTCAGGATTTTCAAGCACTCTTCTGAATGTCTGACAGAAAAATGAATTACAGGAATTCTTAATAGCGCCCTCCAGGTTAAGCGGTGATTCGTGTGTATGGCATCCGACAAACAGGTAGCCGTTGCTGCAACCAAAAAGTGTTGATGGGTCAATAACTTTTTCCTGCAATCCGATAAGTCCGTTTATTGGCTTGAAAGTTGACCCCGGGGGGTATGATGCCATGAGCGCCCTGTTGAATATGGGTTTCATAGTATCAACCTGCAGTTTTGCAAAGTTATCTGAGCGTATTCTTCCAACAAGTAATGAAGGATCATAACCGGGAGATGAAACAAGTGTGAGAATCTCTCCGGTCTTAGGTTCTATTGCCACTATACTACCTGATTTGTTTTGCATCAGAAACTCAGCATATTCCTGAAGATCCAGATCGATAGTTGAGACAATATCTTTCCCCTGAACTGCATTTGTATCCAATCTTCCTTCTTCATAAGAACCTTTTAGTCTGCTATAAACATCAACAAGAAAGATCTTTACCCCTTTCTTCCCTCTTATATCCTTTTCATAGGCCTCTTCAATCCCACTGGTTCCGATATAGTCGCCCGGTTTATAATATGTGTTCTTTTTAATTATATTTTCATCAACCTCACTTACATAACCCAGTATATGAGATGCCAGTGGCTTCGCATATTTTCTGAGCGTTCTCGCCTGTACATAAAATCCGGGGTACATAAACATTTTTTCCTGCAATCTGGCATAAGTTTCAGCTGAAACCTGCTTTAGAAATATTGATGGTGCCCTTCGTGAATAGCTGATGGCAGCTTTCATTCTTTCCTCAAATAGCTCACTGGTAATTCCAAGAGTGCTGCAAAATTCAGCTGTATCGAGTTTCATGGTCTGAGTGGGAATGACCATCAGGTCGTATGCTGCCTGATTGAACACGATCATTTTACCGTTTCTGTCAAATATCAAACCCCGTGCAGGATACTGTGTGATATACCTTAAAACATTATTATCGGCTGATAACCTGTAGGAATCTTCGATAACCTGAATACGGAATAACTTGATAATAAGCGCGAGAGATGCAAGCACAATAAGTGCCATGATAACATATTTCCTGTTAATGTATACATCTTTCATAACCGGCAGATTAACGTCCCTTTCTGTAATTTTCGGCCAGAAGAATAAAAGTTACCGAAAAAACTGAGCTTAATAATACGCGGAATAATGTTCTGAAAAAATCGGCAAATCTGAATACCTCGAGATAAAATAAAGCGAGATGGTGGACTATAACGATTAAAACTGTATATGTCAGGAACCATCTGAACCCGTATATTTGCATTGAAGGTGTTGCACCGGGTTCATAACCATCGTGGGGAGAAATATACCTGAGGATATATGGTCTCACAAATCCTGCAGCAACAGTTGCACCAGCATGCATTCCAGCTGTCCCCGAGAAGAAATCAACCGTCAGACCGGTAAAAAACGAAATGAAAAGTAAAATCCATGGGGATATTTCAACCGGAAGAAGCAGTATCAGCATAATATAGACATAGGGATTAACATACCCGCTGAACTGTATATTATTGAAGAACAGTACCTGAAGCAGGATAAGAACAATGAAAATAATGGTATATCTCAGGATTGAATTTATCATTGATACATTTTTTCAAGGTCCTGTTGTTCTGTTTTCTTCAGATTTCCTATTATGCTGATATAGTTCAGCTTTTTGAAATCTGTTGATAGTAAGATTCTAATTTTATAAAAATCACCTCCGGTTTTCTCAAAATCACTTACGGTGCCAACCATTATTCCTTCAGGGAAAATTGCTGAAAAGCTTGTTGTTTCTATTGTATCTCCCACATTTACTGTTACATGCTGAGGGATCTCATTAAGTACGGCATATCTGTAGTCTTTCCCATCCCAGGTCAGGGAGCCGAAATATCCCCTGGATTTCATTCTGCAGCTAAGCCGGAAATCTATATTTAGAAGCGACATCCCGACAGAAAAATTATCCGAACTCCCAACAATAATTCCTGCAACACCTTCAGGGCTTACGACAGCCATATCAATATTTACACCCTGCTTTTTACCTTTGCTGAGAGTGAAAAAGTTTTTCTGCTTGTTTACTGAGTTATTGACTATCTTTCCGGTTGTATAGATATATTGTTGCTGCCGGATTGAATCAGACACAGAAAAAAAAAGCTGATTCTCTTTTTTTATTATTCGTTCAATACTGTTTCTCAGAGTGACATTTTCCATCGCCAGATTTGTATTTATCTCATGGAGATTGAGATATCTCTTTGTATTTGAAATTTTCTCTTCGATAACCGTGGTTATTCCACGCACACCCCTGATTACCCGTGAGTTATGATAGTTATTGCCGGTTACTACCAAATAAAGTGCAATCCCTTCAAATAAAAGAAAGAGAATCAAGTTATTGTATCTTGCCAGAAAATTCAGCAGATTCCTCATTCACACTGCCTTATTATCTCATTAAGAACGGGAATTTTTCAACGTTTTTGAGTGCAACACCGGTACCTCTTGCAACTACATGCAAAGGGTCTTCAACAACCTGAAAATTGATATTTATTTTGTCTGTAAGACGTTTATCAAGACCTCTGAGAAGTGCTCCGCCACCTGCAAGGTAGACTCCCTTATTAACGATATCTGCATAAAGTTCAGGCGGGGTTTGCTCAAGAACACTCATAATGGCCGCCTCAACTTTAGATAATGATTTGTCGAGGCAATAGGCTATCTCCTGATATGAGACAGG